>ODAI013868088.1_pt1 | contig 13022 bp, 12 predicted proteins | sample 1539321 | NCBI WGS metagenome assembly ODAI01 (sample SAMN02144231, study PRJEB22623) | gut metagenome | biome: sheep rumen | host: Ovis aries | place: New Zealand | reverse complement strand
TGCTGCGTAGGTACAGAATTATTTACCGGCAACGCGCTGCTGGTACTTCCATTATTGGAAAAGAACGTTGATCTCAAAGGGGTGCTGCGGAACTGGGGACTTGTATATATTGGCAACTTTATTGGTTCACTGCTTGTCGCCTGTCTGGTTGTTTATTCTTCCCTCGGTTCTTTATTTGGCGGAGCTCTGGCTGAGACGATGGTTTCCACCGCTGTCGCTAAAACTTCCCTGTCTGTTTCTGCTGCAATTCTGCGCGGCATCCTTTGCAATATTCTGGTATGTCTTGCGGTATGGCTGTCCTTTGCGGCAGGTGAGCTGTCCGGAAAAATCATCGGCTTATATCTGCCGACCATGCTGTTTGTACTGTGCGGCTTTGAACATTCCGTTGCCAATATGTATTTCATTCCGGCCGGAATGATGGCCGCTTCCTTTCACGGCATTCCTTCTGCTGCTTCGCTCGGCGGTTTCCTGCTTGGAAATCTGGTTCCGGTAACGATTGGAAACCTGATCGGAGGTGCAGGCTTTGTGGCTGCGGGACTGTTCCTGCTGTTCGGAGAACATGAATCTGCTTGACTGGCTGATCCGATTTCTGCAGGCAACCGCATGGAAAATGGATGTGCCGGCATTATTCAGCCCGTTTCATCTGTCCATGACGCTGTTATCCGTGCTGATTCCCTACATTCTGGTATGCCGTCAGCCGATTAATAAAACAAAAGCAGAACAGCACCTGTTTCACGTGGGCCTGATTCTGCTGATGCTCGAGCTGTACAAACAGGGCTTTTACTATGTCGTCGTCAATCATATGCGCTATGACTGGTGGCATTTTCCATTTCAGCTCTGTTCCATGGCGATGTATCTCTGCCTTCTGCTTCCCCTTACTAAGGGAAGATTCCATCAGACCATTCTCACCTTTCTGTATGATTTTTCCCTGCCTGGCGCATTGCTGGCTCTGCTGTTCCCGGAAGATATGCTGCGGCCATACTGGGCTATGACCTTGCATGGGTTTCTCTGGCATGCGATGCTGGTTTACATTGCCCTGATCGTTTACCGGAATGAACTGGCAGACCCATCCTGGAGTGGGTTTTCAGATGCAGGTGCGCTGTATCTGTTTCTTGCCGCAAGCGCCTTTATCCTGAATATCCTGATTCACCCGTATGCGTCCTTTGGATTTCAGCCCAATTACTTCTACCTTTCGCCATATGAAAAAACCGGCCAGTTTTTCTTTCGGCTGATTGCAGAGCGCTTCGGAATTACAGTGGAACTGCTATTGTATCTGTTCCTGTATATCCTGTTCTGTGCTCTGTTTCATGCCGTACTGCGAAAAACCAGCCGGTGTTAACAATCCTGTGATTATGCAGAGATGATCATACGGTCATCATCCAGTTCTTCCTTCATGTCCATGGTGATGCCGTTAACCTTATACTTCTTCAGTACAAACATCGTAACTGTCGACGTCACGCCTTCGATCGGCGCAAGCTTACTACCGACGAAGTCTGCTACTTCCCGCATCGTCTTGGCATTCAGGCTGACCATGAACTCGGAAGTACCGCTCATCAAATAGAGACTTGCGACCTCCGGAAACTTCGCAATGCGTTCCGCAATCTTGTCATAGCCCGCTTCCCGTTCCGGTTTGGCACTGACACCGATAAACGCATCGACATGCTCAATATTTGTCTTATCCCAGTTGATCACCGTGTGGTAGCCACATATGATCTTATTTTTTTCCAGATCTTCCTTTGCTTTTGTTACGGCATCAACGCTTTCTCCAAGAATATCCGCAAGATCGGTTACGGATGCCCGCGGATCATCCGCCAGCATATTCAGCAACTGCATTTCATCCATTTCGTTCACTCTCCTTTGTGATCTTCAAGAAACTCTTTGATTCTGCGGAACGCTTCCCGCAGATGGTCCAGACTGTAGGCATAACTGATGCGCGCAAATCCTTCTCCGGCTGCACCAAAGGCTGTACCGGGAACGATTGCCACATGTTTTTCCTGCAGCAGTTTTTCACAGAATTCATCACTGCTCATTCCACTGGACGTGATATTCGGGAATACATAGAACGCACCGCGCGGTTCAAATGTCTTCAGCCCCATTTCATTGAGCTTGCGCACGCAGTACTGTCTGCGCAGATCATACTGTTTCCGCATTTCCTCGACATCATCGTCACAGTCCCGCAATGCGGTGATTGCCGCATACTGGGAAGTTGTCGGAGCTGCCATGATGCAGCTCTGATGAATTTTCAGCATCGTCTTGATCAGCGGCAGCGGACCGCAGGCATAGCCAAGGCGCCAGCCCGTCATTGAGAAGGTTTTGGAAAAGCCTCCGACGACGACCGTGCGCTCCTTCATTCCCGGTATATGGGCGATCGATTCATGCTGGATGCCATAGACCAGTTCCGCATAGATTTCATCGGACAGGATCGTAACGTTGGTGTCCTTTAATACCTCTGCGATTTCCAGAAGATCCTGATGGCGCAGGACAGCGCCGGTAGGATTATTCGGAAATCCAAGCACCAGAATCTTGGTGCGGGGACTCAGCGCCGCTTTGATCTGCTGCGCTGTAATTCGGAACTCATTTTCTTCAAGACACGGGATGCTTACCGGAACGCCTCCGGTCAGTGTTGTGATCGGATCATAGCTGACATAACATGGCTCCGGAATGATTACTTCATCCCCTGGGCAGACTAACGCCCGAATCGCGAGGTCAATCGCTTCCGAGCCGCCAACTGTCACAAGAATCTCATCCTCATTGTAGGAAAGATCATACTTTCGTCTGGTATACGCTCCAATTGCCTCGCGCAGTTCCCGCAGGCCGGAGTTGGCCGTGTATTTGGTACGGCCGATTTCCAGCGAATGGATGGCCGCATCGCGAATATCCCAGGGCGTCTGAAAATCAGGTTCACCGACACCAAGGGAAATGCATTCCGGCATTTCCGCCGCCAGATCAAAGAACCTCCGAATTCCGGAAGGTCGCATCTGTTTTGCGTTTTCAGATAACAGTGTTTCGTAGTCCATATTGTTTCACCTGTTCTTCCATTATACAGAAAACAGAGAAGCGGTCATGCCCCTTCTCTGGTAATACTTGCAAGTTTCGCACCAATCAGCTCACAAAGCGCCTGCGGATTCACTTCCACCTGCATCCCGACCTTTCCGCCGGAGACACAGATCGTGTCAAACAGAATCGCAGTTTCGTCGATCCAGGTCGCAAACGGCTTCTTCATTCCAACCGGCGAACAGCCGCCGTGAATATACCCGGTCAGCCCCAGGAGTTCTTTCTGCGGAATCATCTCCACCGACTTAACACCTGCCTGCTTTGCGGCTTTCTTTAAGTCCAGCTTTTCCTTCACCGGTATGACAAATACATAATGGTTGCGGTCATCGCCAACCGTAACCAGTGTCTTGAATACCTGATCCGGATCCTGTCCGCATTTTTCCGCAACGGAAACACCGTCAATCGCACCGTCTTCCGTATCATACGTATGAACCTGGTAGGCAATGCCTGCGGTATCCAGCATCCGCATGGCATTCGTTTTAACTTCTTTTGTCTTCGCCATCTCACTCACTCAGCAGGATGCGGTCGTTATCAAGCTCCTTGCCTGCCTGCTCCTTAAACAGATTCATGAGATCCTGGATAGCCAGACCTTTCCGCTGCTCCCCTTTCAGGTCTACCACAATGTGCCCGTTTGCCATCATCAGTGTACGGTTTCCGATACTGACAGCCTGTTTCAGGTTATGCGTAACCATAAGGCATGTGGTATGGTTTGCGTCGGTAATCTGTTTTGTCAAAGCCATGATCTTTTCGGCAGCCTGCGGATCCAGTGCAGCAGTATGTTCATCGAGCAGAAGGATTTTAGGCGGAACCAGGGTTGCCATTAATAATGTCAATGCCTGGCGCTGTCCGCCTGACAGGGTTCCAACCGGTGTGTTCATGCGGCCTTCCAGCCCCATATCCAGCATCCGGATCTTTTCCTTGAACAGTTCTTTTTCTTTCCGGGTGATCCGGCTCAGCGGATTTGTGTTTTTATCTGCCCGCAGATAAGCCAGAGCCAGATTCTCTTCAATTGTCATATGCGGCGCGGTGCCTTTCAGCGGATCCTGAAACATGCGGCCGATATAACGAGAGCGCACATAGTCCGGCTGAAAGGTGATGTTTTCCCCATCCAGCAGGATTCGTCCGCTGTCGGCCAGAAAGACGCCGGAAATCGCATTGAACAGGGTGCTCTTTCCAGCCCCATTGGAGCCGACTACCGTAATGAAGTCGCCGTCTTCAACCGTCAGACTCAGCCCGTCCAGCGCTACTTTTTCATTTACAGTCCCCGGATTGAATACCTTGGAAATATTCTGTATCTCAAGCATGGTCTTTCAGCTCCCTTCTTGCCCTTCCCTTCACCGCAAGGGACGCCTTGATGGAAGGTGCCGCAATGGCAGCTGCCACGATGATCGCAGTCATCAGTTTCAGACCCTCAATCGGTATAACTCTGGTCTGCAGAACGATCGCATAGATGAACCGGTAAATGATATTACCGACAAGGCAGGCGGCAATATTGCGTTCAATGGAACGCCGTCCGTTCAGTACCGTCTCGCCAATGATCAGCGTTGCCAGCCCGATTACGACAATACCGGTACCGGCATTGATGTCCGCACTCTTCTGCAGCTGACCGGCAATCGCACCGGACAGTGCCGTAAAGCAGTTGGCAAAGATAAGGCCAACCGTGACCATGAATTTCGGGTTGATGGACGATGCACTGACCATATCTTTGTTATCTCCGGTCGCACGGATCGAAAGACCGATTCTCGTTTTCAGAAACTGCCGCATGAGAATCATGCACAGGATGGCAATCAGGCCTGCCAGCAGGATTGCATACCAGCTGCCGCCAATGCCTGTGGCACGGAACAGCGTGAAGATTGTCTCCTGCTTGATGATGCTGATATTGGAACTCCAGCCCATCGCCATCAGATTGATCGTATAGAGACCGGTGTTCGTGATGATTCCGGCAATGATGGACGGAACGCCAAGCCTTGTCTGCAGAAATGCCGTTACGAAGCCGGCACAGCCTCCGGCAAGAATCGCTTCAAATAAACCAAGCACGGGATGACCGGCAACGGCCGCAGACACGGAAACGGCCATTCCGAGTACGAAGCAGCCGTCTGTTGTTAGATCCGCAATGTCAAGAACCCGGTAGCTCAGGAACAGGGCCAGAGCTACCAGGCTGTAAATACATCCGAGTGATAAAGCTGTTTGTGCAATATGCAACATTTCAATCTCCGTTTAGTCTTCTGTTGTTGTAACTTCCACCAGCTCACCAAACTGCTTGAAGACACTGTAATCAAGACCAAGTGTTTCTGCAGTTTCGGTATTGACGGTAACGATGCCGCCATCCATCAGGTAGTAGTCTTCAAGGCTGCCTTTGCCGCCATTTACCAGGACTTCAAATGCGTAATCAGCAGTCTTTTTGCCAAGCTCCGTATAGTTTACACCACAGGTGGTATACGCGCCATTGCGGACGAAGCTGTCAGCACCGGTATAGTGCGGAATGCCTGCTTCCGCAAGGTCACCTGCGAAGGAGAGCTCCGCAGCCATGACTACATTGTCAGTCGGTGTGAAGATGGCGTCAACACTCTGCCCAATCAGAGAGGAAACTGCCTGCTGTACTTCATCATTTGTATTGCCGGTCGCTTCAATGTATTCAATGCCCTTAGCGTCAAGATATGCCTTTGCCTCTGCAATCGGCTTGGCGGAGTTTGCCTCTGATTTCGAATACAGCAGACCAATTTTTTTCGCATCCGGGTTCTGCACGAAGACCATGTTCATGATGACATCGGTATTCAGCGCATCACTGGTCCCTGTCACATAGTCAATGCCAGTCAGTTCAGCTGCCTCCGGATCCGAGATTGCCGCATACACAATCGGCGTCTTGGTATCGCCGGCTGCTGCAGTCATCGTCTGTGCCGCAAGGGTAGCGATTGGAATAATGACATCCACATCATCAGCGATTGCCTGAGAGCCGATCTGCTGCAGAACGGTCTGGTCATTCTGTCCGGAATAGATGCTGCCATAGTCAATGGTTACGCCATTCTTGGCTGCGAGTTCATCGAGTTCTGCCGCAATCGCATTGGCTATTTCATCAAGCGAAGCGTGATCCAGCTGCTTTACGATCGCAACCTTATAGGTTTTGGATTCCCCTGCAGCGGCTGTTGTTTCAGCTGGTTCGGCTGGTGCGGCCGCTCCGCCGCATGCTGAGAGGGTGAGTGCGAGTACTGCGCTGAGCGCTGCTTTCAATGTTGTGTGTTTCATCTTTCTTTCCTCCTGTACCGGGTGATAGATGTACCTTTGGCGCCAACCCAAAGGAATAAAAATACTCCTGCCCAAACATGGGACAGGAGTTATTAACCTTCTGCGATACCACCCAATTTGACGTCTATACCAAACGTCCACTCGCTTTACGTACCATCATACGCATCTGATTGATAACGGGGTAGATTCCCGTCCTCCCTACTTGGTTTCCTGTTCAGTCGGCCCTGCTGAAGTCCATTCGTTCAGATTCAGTCTGCGTCCTTTCCACCTGCCGGACACTCTCTTGAAACGTCTGTCTGAAGTACTCGTCTTCGTCTTCGGTTTATATGTATACCATGATTATGCTGGAACAGCTGATGCATGTCAAACATATTTTCAGATAATTTTCAGAAAATTCTCTCATTTATGAAACTTATTTGAATTATTTTCATTACAATTCCTGCTGGGTATATTATCATAATGCATGGGAAATGGAGCTGGATGTCCCTGGCTCCTATTTCTATTATCAAAAAGGAGGCACCTATGTATCAGATCAAGCACAAACGTGCGCTGAATTCTTCCGTTACGGAAATGGAAATCAGTGCACCGCTGGTTGCGGCAAAAGCGAAGCCTGGCCAGTTCATTATTTTGCGTGTCGATGAAGAAGGAGAACGTATTCCTCTGACAGTTGCCGGAACAAATCCGGAAGAAGGAACTGTCAAGATTATTTTCCAGATTGTTGGCGCAACTACAATGGCACTGAATGCCAAACAGGAAGGCGACTTCATTCAGGACTTTACCGGACCCCTTGGTACAGCAACCGCAATCGAAGGAAAGAAAAAGGTCTGTGTCATCGGCGGCGGTGTCGGATGTGCAATTGCGATGCCAGTCGCAAAAGCATTCCATGACCAGGGAACAGAAGTCACCAGCATCATCGGCTTCCGTAATAAAGATATTCTGATCCTGGAGGACGAATTCCGTTCCTTCTCTGATAAGCTGATCGTCACAACGGACGACGGTTCCTATGGCTTCCATGGCAATGTCACAGTTCCGCTGAAGGAAATGCTCGATAACGGCGAACAGTTTGATGAAATCCTGACGATCGGACCGTTAATCATGATGAAGTTTGTCGTTGCGACTGCGCGTCCATACAACATTCCGGTTACCGTATCCATGAATCCAATCATGATCGATGGAACCGGCATGTGCGGCGGCTGCCGTCTCACACTGAATCAGGATGGCAAGCGCGTAACGAAATTTGCCTGTGTAGATGGTCCGGACTTCAACGGCTACGAGGTAGACTTCGATGAGGCGATGTCCAGAAACCGGATGTATACCGACTTTGAAATCATCAAGCGGGATGAAACCTGCAATCTTCTGAAGAAGGAGGCGAACTGACATGGCACTCGATCCGAAAAAACATGAAATGCCCACGCAGGCCCCGGAGGTGCGTGCGCACAATTTCAACGAAGTAGCACTCGGCTATGATGAAGCAACCGCGATCGCTGAGGCTTCCAGATGTCTCAACTGCAAGAATCAGCCATGCGTTTCCGGCTGTCCGGTCAACATTCACATCCCGGAATTCCTGGCCAAGGTCAAGGAAGGAAAGTTTGAGGATGCCTACCAGATTATCAGCCAGACCTCATCCCTTCCGGCTGTCTGCGGACGTGTCTGCCCGCAGGAAAGCCAGTGTGAATGCAAATGCACGCTTGGCATCAAATTTGAACCGGTCGGCATCGGCCGCGTGGAACGCTTTGTCGCAGATTATCACAATGCCAATAACACCGCCCCGGTCAATGTGCCGGAATCCAACGGCCATAAGGTAGCCGTTGTCGGCTCTGGCCCAAGCGGTCTTACCTGTGCTGGCGATCTTGCCAAGAAAGGCTATAAGGTCACCGTATATGAAGCCCTGCATAAAGCCGGCGGCGTTCTGGTATACGGCATTCCGGAGTTCCGTCTTCCGAAATCCATCGTTGCCAAGGAAGTTGATACCCTCAAGCAGCTTGGCGTTGATGTTGAGACCAACATCGTCATCGGCAAAACACTTACGGTTGATGAACTGTTTGATATGGGTTATGAAGCCGTCTTCATCGGTTCCGGTGCAGGTCTGCCGAACTTTATGAACATTCCGGGTGAAGCGCTTAAGGGAGTATACTCCGCCAATGAGTTCCTGACCCGCTCCAACCTGATGAAGTCTTATCTGGATGATCCGAACACACCGATCATGAAAGGCGGCAATGTGGCGGTCGTAGGCGGCGGCAACGTCGCAATGGACGCTGCCCGTACGGCACTGCGTCTTGGTGCCAAGAAAGTCTCCATCGTTTACCGCAGATCCATGGAGGAACTGCCGGCACGTAAGGAAGAAGTAGAGCACGCTCAGGAAGAAGGCATTGAATTCCTGCTGCTGCGCAACCCAGTTGAGATTCTCGGATACAATAATCCGGATGATCCAAGAGACCCGAAGAACGGATTCGTTTCTGGCATGAAGTGCGTACGCATGGAACTGGGTGAACCGGATGAAAAAGGAAGAAGACGTCCGATTCCGATCGAAGGCAGTGAATTCACGATTGATGTGAACACCGTCATCATGGCAATCGGAACTTCCCCGAATCCATTAATCAAGAACACCACCGATGGTCTTGAAGTGAATAAGCGCGGCGGCATCATTGTCAACGAAGACGGTCTTACTTCCCGCAATGGCGTCTATGCCGGCGGCGATGCCGTTACCGGCGCAGCGACAGTCATCTCGGCAATGGGAGCCGGAAAGCTTGCGGCAAAGAGTATTGATGAATACCTGTCCAACGCAGCCTGAAGTAACAGAAACATCATAATTGAACTGTCCCCAGTAAGAATGGACAGCACCTAAAAACTGATGCCTCCTATACAATCGATGTACAGGAGGCATTTTCTTTATCGCTGAGATCAGTAATGATTGCGGATATGCTCGCAAGCCGCTCAAACGCTTCCGCAGTTTGCCTGGTATAGCGATTGGCGCCAGGAGGCACGGATTAGAACGGGAACGGCTCCAGTCCCTTACTGTTTATGCCTTCTTCAAATGCCAGTGCAATGCGCCATACAGATTGGCATCATTGCCCAGTGCACACAGCACCAGTTTTGGGCGCTTGCGGTAGGTTGGCTCAAACGGCCGATAACAGTCTTCCATTGCCCGGTTCAGATATTCCAGAAACATTGGTTCCCGGGAATAGCCGCCGCCAATAGCAATCACTTCCAGATCCAGCAGCGCCTGAACAGAACTGATGCTGGAGACAAGAATCTGACAGTATTCTTCCAATGCCTGTAAAGCTGCGGCTTCTCCTTCCTCCACTTTCCGAAAGTACGCTACGCCCCTTATTTTTTCAGGATCAACACCAATAAGATCCGCATACCGCTCCAAAAGCGCATGAGAACGCGTCAGCCTCCCCAGAGACACTTCCCGCTGCACAAAGCTTGCGTTCATCATGCCATACTCTCCGGCATTGAAATGAGAACCACGATACAGCTGATGATTCAGAATCAATCCTGCACCGACACCTGTACCGATCACAATGACCATGCCGTTGGTTACATCCTTCATGGAGCCAAGTTCCAACTCAGCCAGCGCGGCGCAATTGGCGTCGTTATCAATTGTGACACGTAAGCCGGTTTGGGCATGAAGCGCTTCCGCCAGGTTTCTGCCATTGAGATACTGCAGTGCGCCGCCATGATGAAAATACCCTGTATCGCTTTCGATCCAGCCAGGCGCACTGATCGCAATGCCATCAATGCGATCCCGATAGTTGTCCACAAGGCCCAGAAGAATTGCCTCAAACTCCTCCAGACTGGTTTTTGGCGTGCGAATCTTTTCGCCCTTTTCCTCAATCTCATTCTGAGACATCCATGCATGTTTGATGGAAGAACCGCCGATATCAATCACAAGATAGTGTTTTGCGTTCATGAAGCTTCCTCCGCCATATGATCAGTTCTGTTTTGCGTTTATGAGATCCGTCTGAAACTGACGGGATACCGCCATCAGTCCTTCATACCAGGTGCGAAAATAAGGCTGCAGTTCTTCCGGGAGCTCCTTCAGCCGTGAGGCAATCAACGCCTCCTCCCTGCTGCGATCCAGCACCGGCAGCTGCTGTTCCAGTTTGTATTCTGCAATTTCCCGTACTGCCGCAAACCGTTTTTGAAACAGCTGTGTCAGTTCATGATCCACTTCACTGATCACAGCTCTGTTCTCTTCCAATTTATTCATAAGTATTCGTCTCCACTAACATTATATTAATGATTCGTTCCTCAGACAGAAAAAGAAGCAGGCATTACTGAAAACCTGCTTCTTCTTGGTTTCGATTTATTTTATCTCTGATCAGATGAGGAAGTACTTCAGGATGAACAGCACACTGAGGATATACAGCAAAACATTTACATCCTTGTACTTGCCGGTCAGAAGCTTGAGTATGGTGTAGCTGATGATACCGAACGCAATACCATCGGAGATGGAATACGCAAAGCCCATCATGGTAATGCAGTTGAATGCCGGGATTGCCTCGGTCAGATCATTCCAGTCAATCTTGGTAACCTGCTGCATCATCAGGAAGCCGACAACGATCAGCGCCGGGGCTGTCGCAAAGCTCGGGATCGTCAGGAACAGCGGGCTGAAGAACAGCGCAAGCAGGAACAGAATGCCGGTTACTACAGAAGTAAGACCTGTACGGCCGCCTTCGGAAATACCGGAGGAAGACTCAACGAAGGTTGTTACTGTGGATGTACCAAGTGCTGCACCGACGGTTGTCGCAACTGCATCAGCGAGCAGTACGCCCTTAATGCCGTCAAGCTGACCGTTTTCATCGAGCATATTAGCCTTGGAAGCACATCCGATAACAGTTCCCAGCGTATCGAAGATATCAACGAACAGGAACGCAAATACAACAACGATGAAGTCAAGCGTATGCGTTGCGATGTAACTGAAGTCAAGCTTCAGAAATGTTGGCGCCAGAGAAGCCGGGGCTGAGAAGATCTGTGTCGGAATAACAGAATAATAGCCAAGCTCCGGATTTGGAACATAGAGGCCAAGCAGCTGGGCAATGATGCCTAACAGCCAGGTGTTAAGAATGCCATACAGCATGTATCCCTTGACACCCTTAACCAGCAGTGCGGCTGTGCAGATTACACCGAACAGCGAAAGGATAACCGTAATACCCTGGTTGGTGAATGTACCGTTCGACAGTGAAGCATTGAAACCGAACAGGGTAACGAGTGTGGAACCATCTACGATCAGGCCTGCATTCTGTACGCCAATAAAGGTAATGAAGAAACCGATACCGACTGAAACTGCAGTCTTGAGTGTTGTCGGAATTGCGTTGAAGATTGCCTCACGTACGTTCGTCAGAGAAAGAACAATAAAGATAATACCTTCCACAAAGACAGCTGTAAGAGCGACCTGCCACGGGTAGCCCATACCAATACAGACGGTATAAGCGAAGTAAGCGTTCAGACCAAGACCGGCAGACAGAGCAAACGGCTTGTTTGAGAACAGCGCCATACAGAAGCAGCCAATCGCAGAAGCTACTGCTGTGGCAGTGACGATTGCGCCAGCATCCATACCGGAAGCTGACAGGATGTTGGGGTTAACAGCCAGAATGTAGACCATTGTCATGAAAGTGGTAATACCAGCGACAAGTTCGGTTTTTACATTCGTGCCATTTGCCTCAAGTTTGAAAAGCTTTTCGAACATATAAAATAGTCCCCCTTCTTTCCCATATACCGCGCAATATCTTCCTGTGCTCTATCCCTTAGAACAGGAAGAATCTGAAAAGAAGTACCGTAGTCCCGCAGTTTTGGCCCGGGGTAGAGACACTTCCGCCAGATTCGAAAGCATATACGATATGATAGGACGCTTGAATTATAGAACATCAGACTATTTATTCAACCCTCGGAAGAAGGAAAAAAGTACACTTTTATTAATGATAGCGCTTTCAGCATCTCACGGCAGTCTCGAAAACATGTTATTATTTTTGGGTTAAATCGAAAGGTGGAGCAGTTATGGCTAATTTTGTCTTTATTTCACCAAATTTTCCACGAACGTATTATCAATTTCCAAAGGCATGGAAAGAAGTCGGTGGAACCTCCCTCTGCATCGGTGAGGATCCGTATGAATCTCTCTCACAGGAACTGAAAGATTCCATGGACGAATACTATCAGGTTGGGTCAATGATGGATTATGACCAGATGTATCGTGCCGTTGCCTGGTTTGCACATAAACATGGCAAGATTGACTGGCTTGAAAGCAATAATGAATTCTGGCTGGAACAGGATGCCCGTCTGCGTACGGACTTCAATATCACGACCGGCGACAAGAGTGATTCGGTCATGCGCTACAAGACCAAGTCCAATATGAAAGCCTTCTATGAGAAGGCTGGTGTACCGGTTGCCCGCTACCATCTGGTAACAACTCCTGCCGAAGGAAAGAAATTCATAAAGGAAGTCGGCTATCCGGTCATTGTAAAACCGGATGATGGCGTTGGAGCCAATGCGACCTGGAAGATCTCCAACGATCAGCAGCTGGAGGACTTCTATAAGCAGAATCTGAAGACACAGTATATTATGGAAGAATTCGTTCCGGGCTATATCGTCAGCTTCGATGGCATTACCAATCAGGACGGAGAAATCATCTTCCGTACTTCCCATGTATTCCCGAATCCGATCATGGATATCGTCAATACCAAGGGTGAATGTTTCTATTACAGCGTCCGGAAAGTTCCGGAAGA
>ODAI013472194.1_pt1 | contig 13023 bp, 15 predicted proteins | sample 1539321 | NCBI WGS metagenome assembly ODAI01 (sample SAMN02144231, study PRJEB22623) | gut metagenome | biome: sheep rumen | host: Ovis aries | place: New Zealand | reverse complement strand
TCTTGAAGTATAAACCCACCTAAATCTTCAATTAATTCTCTAATTTCTTCACTTTTGTGAACTCCACCAGTAAATGTTAATGTTTCATACATCTTAACAACTCTCAAAAATGCAATTATATAATATTAATAGTTTTTAATTATATTATTATATTAAATTTTCTAAAAGGGAATATCTTATCTCAATTTTTTCAAAAGGATTTTTGGAAATTTCATTATGGGAGGGAATTTCAACAAGGTTTACGGTTTCAACAACCTCATTTTTAAGATAATCTGGATAGATTACATAATCAAAATCATCTGAAACTATATTAAATCCCATATCCAACACTATATCCCTTAAAAAATTGGAATAAACCTTAACGTCAATATCTCTTTTAAAATTCGAATTGAGATATTTTTTACACATTTCAAAATCATCGAAAAATGCTCTTACATCCTCATCAGACAACTCATTTTGGGCAATTACGGATACCTTTTTAATGCTTTCAAATACTTGAGAAGGAGTGTTTATCTTAATGGCCAAACTATCCATCTCAACTTTACTTTCAGACAACAGAATTGCCAAATCCCCATCCTCTTCATCAGGAAATTTATTCACTACATAATCTTTGATGCCTGCCAATTTGACAATTTCTTCACACATAGGTGTTGTGATAATTTTCATAATAATATTATATAGTAACATTTAATATAAATTAGTTCATGAAAGTAACATTAAGTTTTGAGGATAGTGAAAGCTCAGACATCGCAATAATGATTGATGCATTGCGAGCAAGTACCACCATAACCCTCGCCTTGAATCAATTTGAAAAAATCATTCCATGTTTCAGCCCCGAAGATGCTTTTAAACTAAAAAAAGAAGTTGGTGGAATAGTTGCAGGTGAGAGGAATGGCAAAAAGATTGAAGGATTTGATTTAGGCAACTCACCAACAATAATGAAAGATTATGAAACTGATGAAAAACTGCTTATTTTAACAACAACTAATGGAACCCGAGCGCTTGAAAAAATTCAATGCAGGGCATTGATTGGATCCATGATTAATGCGAAAGCCGTTGCAAAGAAAAGCTGCGAACTTGCAGAAACACATATCGAGCTAGTGATGGGCGGAGTCAATGGAGATTTTGCAATTGAAGACTTTTTGGCAGCTGGTGAAATAATACACGAAATCAAGAGTATCTTAAAGAAATGTGAAGTCAGCGAGTATGCAGAATCCGCAGTTCTGGCCAGCAGAGATTATGAATCTCTAAAAGAAGCATTTAAAAATTCAAAGTCTGCAAACATTTTATATAATCTTGGCTATGAAAATGATGTCGAACTTTGCTGCCAAAAAAATATCAGCAAAAATGTCGCAATATATGAAAATCATGAAATCAAACTTATAAAAGATTAAGTTTATATATTTTTATTCAATAATATTAGATAGCATTAATTAATAAAGAAGTGTTTTTTTAATGAAAAGAGAATGTTTAACAATAATTGGTACTGCTCATGTATCTGAAGAAAGTGTTAATGAAGTAAAAGATGCAATTTACGAACAACACCCTGACGTAGTAGCTATCGAACTTGACAGAGGTAGGTACACTAAATTAAAAAAACAGATGATGGGTATTGAAGAGGATGAAGCAATATCAGTTACTCGCATAATTAAAGAAAATAAAGTAGGATTATTCTTAACAAGTACTCTTTTAGGTTACTTCCAATCAAAAATTGGAGCTGACGTTGATGTTGCACCAGGTTCAGAAATGATAGGTGCAATTGAAGCAAGTGAAGATTTACAGATTCCAATAGCACTTATTGACCGTGAAATCAATACCACATTACAAAGGGCATTGAATAAAATGGGCTTTATGGAAAAGGCCAAATTTGCATACGGATTATTAGCATCCATTTTAGGATTTGATGATGAAGAGGATGAAATCGATATTGAAGAGTTGAAAAATCCGGAAAACCTTGATGATTTAATGGAAATGTTCAAGGATGAGGCTCCAAGCGTTTATGAAGTCCTAGTGCATGAAAGAGATGCTTATCTTGCAGGAAGAATAATGCAAATTCCACAGGATAAAGTCATAGCCGTTGTAGGTGCCGGACACAGACCGGGAATCGAAAGATACCTTGATAATCCAGAAACATTACCCAACTTGAGCGATTTGGAAAAGATTAATGAGAAGAAAGGAATTCCATGGCTAAAGATAATTCTAGCAATGATACCTATTTTGTTTGTTGTGATATTTTTTCTGGCATATTTTAATGGGATAAACATAGCCTGGAACATTTATGATTTTATTATTATAAGTATGATAATGGGATTTATCGGCTCAATCCTTTCAGGATCAAAAATCCAATCTGCAATTGTCGGAGGATTGGTTGCACCATTAACTATCATTCACCCCCTACTTGCTGCAGGATGGTTTTCAGGATTGACAGAAGCCAAGTATAGAAAAGTAAGGCAAAGTGACATTAAAAACTTAGCCCATATCGAAAGTTTAAGGGATCTTTGGGAAAACAACATATTTAGGATATTGCTGGTAGTTATTGGAACAAACCTAGGAGTCAGCATTGCGACTTTGGTAATCTTGCCTTCCCAAGTTTTCATACCATTATTCATGAAAATATTTGGCATGTAATAAAAATTTTTATATATAATATTAATAGATAATATAATTACAATTAATTTTAAATGGAAAAATTATCATGTATTTTATATTTCGCTGTGATTGCGGACGCGCATTATATGCAAAAGAAGGAGTAGCTACACGCAAATGTGTTTGCGGTAAAACATTAAAAGTCAAATCCAGAAGGATTTTTCAAAAAGTAGCTACAAGAGAAGAAGCATCTCTTGCAGTTCAGGAAATGCAAGATAAAATATATGGAAACACTGGATTCAAACGAGCCAGTGAATTATAATAGTTTTAACGGTTTGTTAAAAATGATTGGAACGACATTAGAAATAATTATAATATTAATTTTAATAATACTTACTGGGTACCTGTCAATGGCAGAGCTTGCCGTCGTATCCATTAGAAAAGCAAAAATGCAGAAATATTTAGAAGATGGAAATAAAAATGCTCAAATTGTATTTGACTTGTTAGAAGACCCGAACGAATTTTTATCAACAGTTCAAATTGGAATTTCACTTATTGGTGTTTTGACTGGGGCATTTGGTGGAGTAACCTTAGCAGAACCTCTCTCCAAATACATTTCATTCATCCCATACAGCGAACCAATCAGTGTAGCCATTGTTGTTATTGTCACTACTTATCTAACTTTAGTCGTTGGAGAAATTGTTCCAAAAGTTATCGCTTTAAACGACCCTGAAAGAGTTTCCCTAAAAGTCGCTAAAAGCATGGTGGTCCTTTCAAAAATTTCCAAACCTGTTAGTTTCATTCTTGCAAAATCAAGCAGTTTCCTTTTATGGTTAATGAGAATTGAAAACAAAAATGACGATATCGTCACTGAAGAAGAAATTGAATTGATGATTAAGGAAGGAAGAGAGGATGGAACCATCGAACAAGAGGAAGAAGACATCATTAAAAGGGTTTTCAAACTTGATGACCAAAAGGTCGAAAGCATAATGACCCCTCGTAATGAAATCATCTGGATTGACCTTGAAGACGACAGAGATGTGAATAAAGTCAAAATTATCGAAAGTAAAAGATCAATTTTCCCAATTGCAAGTGGAGAACTGGATGACTTTATTGGTGTTGTACAGGCAAAAGACATTCTTTCTGTAATGTTTTCAGATGAAGAATTTGACGTTCACAAAATTGTAAAAGAACCATTGGTTGTTTCCGAACACCTAGAGACATTAGAATTATTGAAAGAATTCAAAGAAAACCAAGGATATGTTCATATGTCACTTGTTGTCGATGAGTTCGGAAGTGTTGAAGGTTTAATCACCTTAAACGACCTGCTTGAAGGTATTGTTGGAGACATTCCGGGAATTGATGAGGAAGATGAACCTCAAGCTGTCGAAAGAGAGGATGGCACCTGGTTAATTGATGGAAGATATCCAATTGACAGATTTAAGGAATTATTCGAATTCAAAGATTCATTGCCTGATGAAGAGGAAGACGGATACACAACCCTTGCAGGTTTCATTTTAAGCTTGAGCGGAACAATACCTAATGAAGAAGACAAATATGAATGCGAAAGATTTGTCTTTGAAATCGTTGATATTGATGGGCACCAAATTGATAAAGTTCTTGTAACCGATTTGGGGCCTCAAGAAGAAATTGAAGAGGAATAAAAATGGATGCGGGAATTATTCTCCAAGTTGTATTGTTGATTGTCGGATTTGTATTCCTAATTAAAGGTTCAGACTTTTTTGTTGATGGAGCAAGCAGTATTGCTTCTATTTTAAGAATACCTACAATTATTGTTGGTTTGACCATCGTTGCATTTGGAACAAGTGCTCCCGAAGCTGCAGTTTCCATTACTTCATCACTGACTGGAATTAATGCAATGGCTGTGAGTAACGTTATCGGAAGTAATTTGTTTAATATTTTAATGGTTATAGGTATTGCTGCATTACTTAGCGAATTGCTTATGGAAAAAAAGGTATTGGATAAGGATTTGCCTTTCCTTGTAGGAATCACAATATTATTTGCAATATTTATCATAGTTGGATGGGACATTACAAACATTGAAGGTATAATCTTACTTTTAATTTTAATAGCTTACATCATATACTTAGTTCATGACGCAAGAAAGTCAAATGAAGCGAATGAAGTTGAAAAGCCAAAGTTAACCCTTCCAAAAAGTATAGTTTTCATGATTGTTGGTCTTGCAGGAATCATAATAGGAGGAGATTTAGTAGTTGATAGTGCTTCAACTATAGCAATGGCCCTCGGAATGAGTGAAACATTAGTAGGTTTAACCATTGTAGCTATTGGTACTTCCTTACCTGAACTTGTAACATCAATTACCGCTTTGAAGAAAGGAGAAAATCAGTTGGTTATAGGTAATGTAATCGGTTCAAACATCTTTAACATATTGTTTGTATTGGGTGCAAGTAGCGCAATTAGTGCAATACCTCTTGACTCAAGCATGCTTATCGATGTAATATTTATGATTGCAGTAACCATATTATGCTTCATATTCGGTAAGACACAAGATAAATATGATAAAAGAGAAGGAGCCATACTGGTTATATTATTCATCGCGTATATGGCCTTCGCAATTCTCAGAAATTAACTCCTTTAACTCACAAGCCTTACATATATTTGATGAAGTTGGCTCACCGCAAACTTCACATTCATTTAGGCTTGTGGATATCTCATTTTCAAATGTCAATATTTTATTAAAAGATTCCATTACATTTGTTTTTACACCAGGATATTGATCTTCACTAACATTTAGGAATTCTTTTATTTTAGCCCTTAGTGATAAATGAGAATAAGGGCATTCATCAAGATGAATATCAATGTTATTTAAAACAGCCCACATGCCAACTTCCTTTTCAGGAGTGTTCCATAATGGCTTAATCCTTGGAACCAGTTTTGGATGAATCACATCAAGTTCAGGACCGAATTTTGAAAACTTGATTGTGTCTCCCCTTGCAAAACTCATTAAAAAAGATTGAATTTCATCGTCCAAATTATGGCCGGTTGCAATTTTAACGGCTCCAAGCTCATATGCTGTTTTATTTAAAATATTTCTTCTAAAAACACCACATGGGATGCATGCACTCTTAAATCCTTGATAAATGTCATCCAATGCAAAGCCTTCCTCATCCTTAAAAGACTTTTGAACAAGATCCACTCCTAACTCCTGAGCATTACTAATAGCTGAATCAATACCGTGCTGCCTATAACCTTCAATACCTTCATCAACACTGATTGCCACTAAATCAAAATCCAAAAATTGCTGATAATTTTTCAATGCATGAAGCGTTAGCACACTATCCTTTCCACCGGATAATGCCACGGCTATTAATTCACCATCTTTAATCAATTCATAATCAGAAATCAAATTGTTGATTCTTGTAAAAATCATTTCATTGAATTCATCTTTGTCTAACTTAACCATTACTAAATTGATTTATAGAAAGTTAAATAAATAATTTTACTAGGTGAAAAAATGATAACTTGTGATTTTGCAATATTGCCTGTCGGAACTGAAACAACTGAATGTAAAGATTATGTAACCGCTGCGGTTCAATCCATTAAGGATTCCGGATTAAACTACCAGTTAACCGGAATGGGAACACAAATCGAAGCGAAAAATTTAACTGAATTATATGAAGCGATAGCTAATGCTCAGGAAGCCATATTTGAAATTGGAATAGGTAGAGTATACACCGTTATAAAAGTTGACGACAGAAGAGACTTGGAAAATAGAACATTAGATGCTAAAGTCGAAACAGTAAACAAAATGTTGAAATAAATAAAAAAAGAAAGGTTAGAAATTAATCTAACTCTGATGAAGCTTTTTTAACAGCTTCAATTACTAAATCTAAATCCTCTTTTGTTAAAGAAGGATGTACCGGAAGGGAAATTACATTGTCAGCTGCAAGTTCTGCATTCGGACAATTTCCTTCAATTCCTAATGCTTTATAAATTGGCTGATTGTATAAAGGAATTGGATAATGTATACCAGTTCCAACACCACATTCATTAATTATATCAACCCAATCATCCCTGTCACCTTTTTCAACACGGATTGTGTACTGGTGATATACATGTTTTGAACCAGGTGCACAATAAGGAGTGACCACGCCGTCAACATCTTTTAAACCTTCATTTAAATAAGCTGCATTAGCAATTCTTTTGTCATTAAATTCATCAATTTTATCCAATTGAGCAAGACCTATTGCTGCTGAAATATCAGTCATTCTAAAGTTATATCCTACTTCATCATGATGATATCTTACACTAGCACCATGTGCCCTGAATATTTTTGCATTTTCAGCCAAATCCTCATCGTCGGTAGTGATTATTCCACCTTCAGAAGTGGTCATGTTTTTGGTAGGGTAGAAACTGAAACAGGACATATCCCCCATACTTCCAACATTTCTTCCGTTAAATGATGCTCCATGAGCTTGTGCTGCATCTTCAATAACAATTAAACCATGCTTTTCAGCAATTGCGTTTATTTTATCCATATCCGCTGATTGACCATATAGTTGGACAGGCAAAATAGCTTTAGTGTTTTCAGTAATTAAATCCTCAATTGAATCAGGATCAATTGTATAAGTTTTTAAATCAATATCTGCAAAAACTGGTTTAGCACCAGTGTATAAAATTGAATTCCCACTTGCAATGAAAGTAAACGGAGTTGTGATTACCTCATCACCTTCACCGATACCACAGGAAAGTAATGCAACATGCAATGCAGCAGTTCCAGAATTAACAGCAATTCCATATTTTGCTCCAACCCATTCAGCAAATTCTTGCTCAAATTTTTCGACTTTTGGACCTTGAGCAATCATTCCTGACCTTAAAACTTCAACCACATTCTCAATTTCTTCTTCTCCGATAATTGGTTTTGCAATAGGAACTTTAATATTTGACACAATCATCACCAATATAATAAATTTTCTATACTAATATTTAAATCTAATAATATTTAAAACATTACTTATTAGAAAAACTAGCAAAGAGTGAGAATTAATGGACGAATATAAAACAAGAACTATTGAAGAAGGATTGACAAAAATTGAATTCCCTGAATTTGATAAAGTTTCATCTGACGCACCGGTATTTTACAACCCCCACATGGAATTGAATAGGGATTTATCCATACTCGCAATACAGGTATTTCAAAAGGAACAGGATAGAGAAATTAATATTTGCGATTTATTTGGAGGTAGCGGCATACGTGGTATTCGTTATAAAAATGAGATTGATGGCGTTGGAGAAGTTTCAATAAACGATATAAGCGAAGTTGCCAACCATTACGAAGAACACAACATCAAACTGAATAACCTGGATGACATTGAAGTTTATCAGCATGATGCAAGCATGTTTTTAAGAATGAAACGTGGGGAATTTGACGTGATTGACATCGACCCGTTCGGAACACCTTCCCCATTTCTTGATTCCGCAGGATACTGCGCACGCAGAAACTCACTTTTATGCGTGACCGCAACAGACACTTCAGCATTATGCGGAACCTACAAGGAGCCATGCATTCGCAAATATAATGCAAAACCATATAAAAGTGAATATTGTCATGAAAATGGAATAAGAATACTGGCGGGTTTTGTTGCACTTACTCTTTCAAAGTATGCAAAGTGCATTGAAGTGAAAATGTCACACAGCACTGAACATTATATGAGATTATACCTGGAAATTAAAAAAGGTTCAAAAAGGACAGATGAATCTTTGAAAAATATCGGTTACATCAGTCATTGTAAAAATTGTTTGCACAGGCAAACCAGCAATGGCCTTGCAAGTCCGATTGAAGAAACCTGCCCGGTCTGCGGTGAAAAATTAGTTCATGCAGGACCTTTATGGTTGGGAGACATTCAGAATAAGGAATTTATTCAGAAAATGATTGATGAAACAAATTACAAAAAAATAAATAGCGAAAAGGAAGCCTTAAAATTACTGAACAAATGTCTATTAGAGGCAGAGGCCCCTGTGACATTCTTTGATATCCATACAATATGCAAATCCCTAAAAATCAGCGCCCCAAAATTCGATTCAATTATAGAACAGATGAAAGAAGAGGGATTCATTGCAATCAAAACCCACTACAACCCATTAGGAATAAAAACTGATGCATCAATTGAAGACATTAAAAACATTCTTTTAAAATTAACAGCCGAACCATGACTAATGAATATTTTATATCAATGATTTAAAAAAATGTCATAAATATTATCAAAATATACCCTTACATAGCTAAAAACAAATATATGAAAAAAATTGTAAAAAATCAATTATAAAAAGATTACAATTGTTAAATTTTCTAATAAATTATCAAAAATAATAAAAATATTACATAAACTTTTAAATATTATGAAATACTATAATAATACAAATTAAACATTTTAATTAAAATGTAAAAGGGAGATATTTATGGTAAAAACTAAAGATAATATTATAAAGTTAGATAAAACTGATATTAACATCCTTAAAATTATTAATGAGGACGTTAGAACCTCCTATAGGCAAATTTCACGCAGTTTAGATGTTTCCGTAGGTACAGTTCACAATCGTATAGACAAAATGGTGAAATCCGGAGTAATCAAAAAATTCTCACCAGTAATTGACCATGAAAAATTAGGTTTTGTCTTAACAACAATCATTGGTGTAAGAGTTAAAGGTGGAAAACTCAAAAACTGGGAAGAAAAAACTTTCTTCAACAAGAATGTAGTTGGAATCTATGACGTAACCGGTGAATACGATGCATTTTTAATTGCAAAATTCAGAAACACAAACGAGTTAAATGCATTCATCAAAGAGCTATTAAAAGATCCAATTATAGAAAGAACTTACACTCAAACCGTTTTAGACGTTATCAAAGAAGATATGGGATCTTCAAACATATTATAAATTTATTTTTAAAAAGTAGTCCATAACCAACTACTTTTTTCTATTTATTCTGAAATATTCAAATAAAAAATTTTTTAATTGCTTAAAACTGTTTTTTTAAAGATTGGGGAAAAAATAATTTCCAAAGTAATAATAATATTGCGAAATGAATAAAATTTACATTTAAGTATATAAATAAAGAGAAACAATAAATATAAATATTTAACTAATAATAGAGGTTATGAAATTGGCAGTTTGCTTACCCGATACTCAAGACGACACTCCAAGCATACCTATTAAACTAACCAGAGTAGGTGTAACTGGAGTCAAAAAATTATTACAATTAGAAAGAACAAATAAAAGACCAATAATTTTATTACCTACATTTGACGCATTTGTAGACTTACCAAATGATCAAAAAGGTGTTCACATGTCTAGAAACCCGGAAGCAATTAGCGAAGTTCTCGAAACTGTTGCTAAAGATTCTACAGTAGACATTGAATCATTATGTGCAAAGATTGTTGACAAAATGATGACAAAACACGAATATGCAAGACGTGTTGAAATATCCATGACAACCGACTTCATGTTCATGAAAGAGTCACCAGTGACTAAAAATAAAACTCAAGAAATGGCAAAACTAAAAGCAAAAGCCATTGGATTTAGAGATGAAGAAGGGCACGTTGAAATCAGAAAAAGCATTGGTGCTGAACTTATTGGAATGACTGTTTGTCCATGTGCGCAAGAATCCGTAAAAGAATCTGATAAAAACAAATTATTAGAATTTTTAGACGAAGAAACAACTCAAAAAGTTTTAGACACTGTTACTTTTGCTTCTCATAACCAAAGAGGAGTTGGAACATTATTAATTGAAGTTCCAGAAGATAAAACCGTAAAAGCAGAAGATATTATTGAAATTATTGAAAGTTCAATGAGTTCCCCTGTTTGCGAGTTACTTAAAAGACCAGATGAAAATGCGACTGTTATGAATGCTCACAGAAAACCTGTTTTTGTTGAAGACTGTGTTAGAAACATGATGGAAAAAATGGCCACTAAATATGCTGATTTCCCTGATGATACTTTAATAACAGCACGTCAAGAAAACCACGAAAGTATTCACAGACACAATGCATTTGCTGAAAAAGTAACAACTTTAGGCGAACTAAAAGGCGAATTAGGACTTGATTAAATGCAAAAAAAATATGAAATTGCCGGAGAAGTAATGGGTTTCTTTGAATCATTCAAAGGGTCCAGACCTGCAATTGACAATGATAAAATTTTAATTGTTAGAGGAAGATCAAGAACCATCATTCCCCTTGATGAATTTGAATCCAAACTTAATGAAATCGGAGAAATCCTTGGCGGAACCGAATTGGATGCAAGTTCAGGGAAAATAGGAGAAATCCTAAAATCAGGAGATAAACATATCCAAGAAAGTGAAGCGGATACTGGAGCCATTGATGAACATGGTTTTATCAGAATGAAAGAAGAACTTGAATTAATGGGCCTCGTAGTGGGATACAAAGTATTCGAACTTCCAAAATTCGATGTGGTCATAGCTATATGGGAAGACAAAAATGAAATTCCTCCACTTTATGTAGAAGTTACTGTTTCAGAACATGAAGGTTAAACATGCCATCAAATTTAACAAAAGAAGATATTCTCCAGATATTAACTGCAACTGATAAAGATATTATTAAGTATATGTCAGAAACAGCAAAATACAGGGAGAATCATCTCATTACTTATTCTAAAAATGTATTCATACCATTGACTGAAATCTGCAGAAATGACTGCGGATACTGTAATTTTAAAAAAAATCCGGATGACCCCGAAGCAATCATTCTTAAAAGCAAGGCAGAAATTCTTGAAAGTCTAAAAGAAGCTGAACAATATGGCTGTAAAGAGGCAATGTTTGCTTTTGGTGAAGATGCAGATGAAGAGGAAATAGTTCGTCTGAAATTATCTGAATATGGATATGACGGCATGACCGACTATGTTGTTGACATTTGCCAGATGACACTGGATGAAACAAAGCTATTGCCTCACACAAATGGGGGCAACTATTCTTTTGATGACCTGAAAAGATTAAAAGAAGTCAACGCATCAATGGGTTTGATGCTTGAAAATTCATCCAGCAGATTAATGGAATTGCCTGCTCATAATAAAAGTCCCGGAAAGAATCCTGAAGTGAGATTGGAAACAATTTCAAATGCAGGTAAACTTAAAATACCTTATACAACAGGAATTTTAATTGGAATTGGAGAAACAAAAGAGGAAATAGCTGAATCATTACTTGCCATTAGGGAACTTTATGATACCTATGGACACATTCAGGAAGTAATCATACAAAATTTCACCCCAATACCTGGAATTGAAATGGAAGATTGGGCAGAACCTAGCTTTTTGGATATGATAAGAACAGTTATAGCCGGAACATTAGTCTTTAAGGATACTGACGTTAGTATACAAGTCCCACCTAATCTAAACAATGATACCGCACAGATATTTTTACTTTGCGGCGCTGATGATTGGGGTGGCGTTTCACCAGTCAGTCCTGACTTTGTAAACATAACTTCACCATGGCCAGGCATCGATGAACTTGAAAGCCTTACTGAAGACGCAGGATTTGAATTGACTGAAAGACTATGCGTTTATGAAAAATACATTAACAAAGAATGGTTAAACGACTATCTTTTAGAAAAAATAGCTAATTTATCCTAGTATCAACAACGACATGCTCTACGCCGGGAGCATATTTTTTTATTTTATTTATTTTCAATAGTTCAACATCCCTGTTTCCCGCTTGGGAAATTATTCTTTCAATAGGTCTTGTTTTCATTAATTTTTCAGGAACGGTTTCATGATAATGCAATATTCCGCCTTCATTTAGGCTGTCGATTGCAACTTTTAGATAGTGATGTGTTGTTTTGACATATCCCATCACAATTCTGTCCGCTTTGAACTTTGGAGTCTCAACCATGCAATCCCCCAAAATTGGAGTTATGTTATTGAGCTTATTCAATTTAATGTTTTGACATAAAAACTCATATGAATTAGGATTGATTTCAATGGAAATTACTTCCTTCGCATTGGAATGAACACCTATCGGAATGGAAAAATATCCAATTCCAGCAAACATGTCTAAAACCGTTTCATCATCTTCAACTAGCTTTGCAATCCTTAATCTTTCATTGTTATTTCCTTTAGACCACATTACTTTTGCCAAATCCAATTTAAATAGGCATCCGTTTTCTTTGTTAATAGTTTCAGTTTCACTGCCATAAAGAACCTTATAAATCGGCTCCCTTTTAGTTCCCTGAATATGGTCTATTTTCATTATGGTTTTGACATTATGCCGTTTAGACAATTCCTCAAAATCATCGCCTGAATAATTATTGTCTAAAATTAGGATATCACCAATCTTTTTATATTTCATTTTCTCACCTTTTGAAAGAAAAGTTTATATATGCAAATAGCTAATATTAATATTGTTAGTTTATACTAATTATTGATTCTGATTTTAAATAAAATTAATAG
>ODAI013684070.1_pt1 | contig 13024 bp, 8 predicted proteins | sample 1539321 | NCBI WGS metagenome assembly ODAI01 (sample SAMN02144231, study PRJEB22623) | gut metagenome | biome: sheep rumen | host: Ovis aries | place: New Zealand | reverse complement strand
TTATTTTTAGATGGTTTTAAGGATGGTTTTAAGGATGGTTTTAAGGATGGTTTTAAGGATGGTTTTAAGGATGGTTTTAAGGATGGTTTTAAGGATTATTTTAAGGGTTTTTTAAAGACCGAAGCAGATAAAAATGTCATCCTGAGCTTTTACGAAGGATTTTAAAGAGCCTTCTAAAAAAACTCAGGATGACATTTATTTATCCGGAATGATGCTGCCGGAATACTTTTACTGTGAGATATAATTGATCAGGTGGAAGTCGATGTTCTTGTGTGCCTTGAACAGTGTTCCGACATCCTTACCTTCCAATACATCGTTTAATTTATTCAGATCGTCCGCATTGGTGATGACCATGTCCGCACCGGAGTCGGTTGCGATACGTGCTGCGGATATCTTAGTGGACATGCCGCCCTTTCCTACGCTTGAGCCTGCACCCTTACCCATGGCAAGGATCCTCTCATCTATCACATCTACGGTATTTATGAACTCTGCATCAGGATTTTTCCCGGGGTCATCGGTATACAGTCCGTCTTTGTCGGTAAGAAGGATTAGCAGATCCGCATGCACCAGTGCGGCAACTATAGCGGAAAGCGTATCGTTATCACCGAACTCGATCTCGTCCGTGGATACGGTATCGTTTTCATTAACGACAGGTACCACTCCCATCTTTAAGAGCTCATCAAAGGTACTTCTCGCATTATGGCGGCTCTCAGGGTCGATCATGGTGTTTTTCGTCATAAGTACCTGAGCTGCGGTACGGAGGTATTCCGCAAACAGCTTCTGGTATACCATCATGAGCCTGGCCTGTCCTACTGCGGCACATGCCTGCTCTCCCGCCTTATAGTCGGGTCTTTTTGAAAGTCCGAGCGCCTTGATCCCGACAGCTATGGCTCCCGAGGATACCAGGACCACTTCCTTACCTTCGTTGCACTGGTCCGTGATGATACGCACAAGCTTTTCTATGCGGACAAGGTTTAAGTCCCCTGTTTCCGGATGTACCAGTGATGATGAACCGATTTTAATGACTATTCTTTTTTTGTCTTTAATGTATGAACGATCTGACATTTTCTGTTCCTCGTATGTTATATTATAAGATTCCAATTTAAACTCATTTAATACAGGATGCCCTGTATCTTCATCTGGATACTGCGGATACCGTTATACTCATTGATCTCGGGTATGTAGCTTATGGTAAGCCTTATATCATTGTCTCTTCCCTCAAAAGCCCGGTCAACCTGTGCAGTGCCGTATTTCCCGGATAATACTCCTATCACTTCTTCGGCGTCCTTAAAGCATACTGCGCTGTATCTTACGCCTTTGCTGTCCTCCATGGTCAGCTTTAGGAAATTGTTGTTTTTACCGATACGTCTTAAACGTATCACCTTATTGTTCCTGTCACCGAATAACGGTGCGGGGTTCTCCGGTCCGCATGGTTCAAACAGGCTTAGTTCCTTTACGCTTTTTTCGTCAAAAGCACTTATCGGCACCGCCGCATCGAGCAGCACCTTTTTCTTCATGTCCTCTTCGGTAAGTGTACATATGGCATTTATCTTTTCCCTGAAGGCTGCTACGTTTTCCTCCGGCAGGCTCAGTCCGGCAGCCATGGGATGTCCGCCGAATTTAGAGAACAGTTCAGAACACTTCTGCATCTCGCCGAACATATTGTAGCCCGGTATGGAACGTCCCGAACCTTTTATCATATCCTTGCCCTTTGTAAGGACAAATACGGGTTTTATGTACTTTTCCCTTATACGTCCCGCTATGATGCCCGCTAAGCTCTCATGGCAGTCAGGCAGCTCCACTACAAGCACTCTGTCCGATACTGCTTCCTCCTCGAGAAAGTTAAGTGCTTTCCCGGTCTCGCTTATGGTCATGGCTTTACGTTCTTCGTTCAGTTCCCTGCATTCTCCGGCATACTTTAGAGCTTGCGCCGGATCCTTTGCCAAAAGCATATGAAGGGCACGTCCTGCAAGGTCAAGCCTTCCCGTCGCATTGAGGCACGGTCCGATGATAAAGCCGACAGTATGGTCCGATATGGCTCCTTTTATATCACACAGGTCTATAAGTGCTTTAAGACCCATATTTATGCTTCCGTCATCAGCACCGGATGCAGAATGGTATTTTTCGTTAAGTTTTTTCAGTCCCAACGACGCGATCGTCTTATTTTCTTTGTGTAACGGAACCACATCGCAGATAGTGGCGATAGCCATGTATTCGATGTACCTGTAATAAGGGGACCGGCTTGCTTTATCACTCTGCTGCGCCGAAGGGGTCAGACCCCTGTTTAAAAGTTCGACAGCAAGCTTGGCGGCTACCACTGCACCGCAGATATCTTTACAGGGGTATGTGTCTTCCGGATGCTTCGGGTCCACTATGACACTTGCATCGGGGAGTATTTCCGGCAGCTCATGATGATCGGTCACTATGAGAGTGATGCCTCTTTCCTTTGCTTTATCAGCTGCATCCGTCGCCGATATGCCGTTATCGCATGTGAGCACGGTATCTATCCCGTCCTCTGCCGCCTTCGCTATCATATCAGCATTGATGCCGTATCCGTCTTTTATCCTGTCCGGAATATAGAAATCAGCTTCCGCCCCCTTTTTTTTCAACGCGTCATACAGGATAAAGGTGGACATGATACCGTCTGCATCATAATCGCCTATGATCCTGATCTTTTTTCGGGACGAAAGCTTCTCTTCTATGATGTCGGCCGCTTCCTTCAGATTTCTCATAAGGGTACCCGGATGAATGTTGTCTTCATCCGGATACAGAAATTCCCTTATCTCTTCTTCAGTGGTTTTATCCCTGTTGATGAGAAGCCTGGCGGTGGACGCGGTCACACCGAAAGTATTCATTATAAATTCAAAATCGCCTTTTTTATTGCAAACAGACCATTTTTCGTTACAATCCATCATTCAGCCTTTTTCTTTTTCTTCTGGAACAGATGCCAGATGCCGCCTGAAATACATACAGATGAGAAACCGCCCGCAATGATACCTGCCATAAGCGGGATAGCGAATTCTCTGACTGATGATACACCGAGGATGGCAAGAAGCACAACCATGATAAGAGTGGTCAGTGAGGTGTAGATACTTCTGGTAAATGTCTGTGATATACTCTTGTTTACCACATCTGCAACGCTTTCCTTAGCAAGCTTTTCAGCCATGTTCTCACGGATACGGTCAAAGATAACGATGGTAGCGTTGATCGAGTATCCGACGATGGTAAGCAGACATGCTATGAAGGTGTTACCTACCGAGATAACATCCTTAGCTATGGCATATACGGTAATAACCACAAGTACGTCATGCAGAAGTGCGATAACTGATGACAGACCGAAGCTGATGTTCTTGAATCTGAACCAGATGTATATAAGCATGCAGATGGTAGCTACGATAACGGCTACAAGCGCATCCTTCTTCATTTCTCCCGAAACAGTGGCACCTACGCTCTCGGTGGTGATGTTGTCCGCCTGTACGGAATATGACGACGTAATGATATCGGTTAACTTTGCTCTGTCGTCGGTTGAAAGCTCCTTGGTCCTTACTGTAAAGGTAGAAGTACCTCTTTCCTGTGAAATAACTGCACTCTGTCCGAGCTGTGCAGTGATCTTCTGATCAAGGCTCTCCTTGATATCCGAAGGAAGCTCGCCGTCTACCGTAAAGGTAGTAGCTGTACCGCCTGAGAAATCAAGTCCGTAGTTGAACGGAGCATCTATGGTTGCTGTGTTAACGATGATGGCGATCGCACCTGCTAAGATAACGACACCCGAAATGATCGCGAACTTAGGGAAGTTCTCGATGATACGCATCTTCTTGTAGCCCTTCTTCTCACCGAAGCAGCCTACCTTGTCAGCGCCTAAGTTAACAAATGCATTAAGTATGAACTTGGTCACAAACAATGCTGTGATCATGGAAATGATGATACCGATGGCAAGTGTCTGTGCAAAGCCCTTAACTGTACCTGAACCTAAGAAGTAAAGAACGATAGCCGCAATGATGGTGGTGATATTACCGTCAACGATAGCTGAAAGAGCTTTGCTGAAACCGATCTTGATACTTGAACGTACCGTCTTTCCTGTACCGAGTTCTTCCTGGATACGGGTAAATATGATAACGTTCGCATCTACCGCCATACCGATGGAAAGGATGATACCTGCGATACCGGGAAGTGTAAGCGTAACCTCAAACAGGTTAAGACATATAACCATAATGCCTACATAGAATAAAAGTGCAAGTGAAGCTGCAACACCTGGAACACGATACATGATGATCATGAAAAGGATGATAAGCCCGATACCGATAAGTCCCGCGATAAGTGAGGTATCAAGTGCGTTCTCACCGAGTGATGCACCTTCTACATAATATCTTAATACTGAAAGTTCAAGAGGAAGGGCACCGACTCTGATCGTGGTAGCAAGTACATTGCTCTCGTCAAAATTAGCCTGTCCCATGATCTGTGCACGGCCTTCGCTGATAACAGATGAAACGCCGGGTGCAGATACGATCTCGCCGTCATATACGATAGCGATGATGTTCTCTAAAGAACCTGCCGAACGGTAGCTGTAAGCATACTCTGTAGCATCGGCAAACTTCTTGGTTCCTTCTGATTTGAATGTAAGATCGACTACATACTGAACGCCCTGTATCTGATCCTGATACATCTGGGGCTGTGCGTCTAAGATATCCGAACCGTCTACTACCAAGCCGCCGTCGGAAATGATGGTCTCCAAAGGACGTGCAAGCTTGTATGAGCCGTCAAGATCTCTTTCGATATTGACTGTCCCGTCAGGACTCTTACCATATATAAAATAAATATTACCTGCATCACCAAGTGTCTTAAGTACTTCATCGGCACTTGAAACACCGGGGATGGCAACGGTGATCCTGTTATCTCCCTCAGGATAAACCTCAGCCTCAGTACTGAAGCCCTCGGCACGTTTCTGCATCTTATAAACGGTATCGTTCATCTCTGCAGAAGTAGGATCCTCTTTTACGGCCTGGTATGTGATGCTCACGCCGCCTGCGAGGTCCAGTCCGAGCTTAACGTCACTGGCACTTCCGCTCTTGTCGGTACCGAATCCGCATATGGAAACAAATGCGATGGCAGCGATACAGATAAGTGCGATAAGTAATTGTACAAAACCTTTACTCTTCATAGTATCCTCCAAAAAACTAAAGAAAAATTTCATGTTCGGGCATAAATATAGCCCATAACTAATTTATCATAACACATATTTTTCTTAATGTCAAAGAGCAAAAGTTTATATTTTTTTAATTGACGAAAATAACCGGTTATGGTAAAATGTATGTAGTTTTAAAAACCACATGTTTTGGATTTTAAAACAAAGTCATTTAATATTCGATGCCATCTATGCATTAGAATATTGGAAAGGAATGCATTAATACTTATTAATGCGACATGAAGCTATGTCAGACATTAAAAGACCTTTTATCATTTCTACCGACACTACTGCCGATCTGCCCGAGGAGTTTGTAAAAGAAAACAAACTTACACTCCACAGGCTCCATTATATCGTGGACGGTACCACATACGGCGATGATATCGAGCTTGATATCAAGGATTTCTTTAACCGCATGAGAAACGGAGCTACCGTATCCACATTTGCCACCAACCCCGATAAGTCCAAGGAGATATTCCGTAAGCAGTTATCCGAAGGCTACGATGTACTCCATATAGCATTTTCATCGGGACTAAGCTCCGCATGCAACAACGCTGAGATAGCTGCCAAAGAAGTACTCCCCGAGTTCCCCGGGGCCAGGATTGAGGTCATCGACTCCTTATGTGCTTCAGGCGGGCAGGGACTGTATGTATGGTATGCTTTAGAGCTGCAGAAAGCAGGTAAGAGCATGGACGAGGTAATAAGCTGGTTAAAGGAAAACAAGCTGCACCTCTGCCACTCCTTTACCGTGGACGATCTCGAGTATCTGCACAGAGGCGGACGTATCTCAAAAACTGTCAAGATATTCGGTACACTGCTCAATGTTAAGCCCGTACTTCACGTGGACAACGAAGGAAAGCTTGTCCCCGTAAAAAATGTAAGAGGCAGGAAAAAATCCCTCATCTCTTTAGTCGACCAGATGGAAGAACATATAGGAAGCTTTAAGTCCAAGGACGAAAACAGACTGATCGTTATCACACACGGTGACTGCAGGGAAGATGCCGAGTTCGTAAGAGACGAAGTAAAAAAGAGATTCGGATATGAGAACTTCATGATAAGCGATCTCTCTCCCACCATCGGCTCACATGCAGGCCCCGGTACCGTAGCACTCTTCTATCTCGGAAGGGAAAGATAAGCTGCTCCGCCTGATCTTATCATATTATCCTCTTTTAAGTTTGTCGGGGGGTCCGGAACACCGGACCCCTTTTTTATGGTCGAGCCGGGGAGTCGGACTATGATCACCTGACCTTCATCCAGCAAAAATTCCGTCCCGTATACATCCGTCTTTTTAAGTATATATCCTTCTTCCGCCCACATGTCACACATGCCGGCCTCTACATTTTCACTTAAGTTCGAATATGACATGATGACCGTACCATCCTCTGTATATGCTTCGATCTTAAAACTTACCGCAAGATATCCTTCTTTCTCCCAAAATGCCTCATCGAAGGTACACCCGTCATATATATCGAGATACCCTTCCATATCAAATCCTTTATCCACACAGTACCAGGTATCAGGCAGGCTGTATTCAAAGCTCCATATACCTTTAGTGCTGTCGCCTTTATCACCGACCCGCCTGCTCATCACTCCCCGCACCGCTGCAGGCTTTTTTTCTTCCTTTAAGATAGTCTCCCGGCCGTCCGCGTCATATCCCCGGTACCATATATCGACTTTTCTTTTTGTCCCGTCCGGAGATATATGATAAAACTCCGGAGTGATCTTAATACCTGAGAGTGCCTGCTGCATCCTGCTGCCGGCAGTCCTTAATGAGAAGCTCCATATATAACCGCTTTTAAGCATGCCTGCATTCTTAACTTTAGGTGAATCTCCGTCCAATAACGGCAATGCTTCCGTATTAAAACCGTTACCCTCTCCGTCAAATACTCCCTTCCACTCATAGCCGTCAGAAGATATATCATAAAGTGTCAGCCCGTACAGCCTTCCCGTCACCTCCAAAAACGTCTCATCGGTATATAAGATACTTCCGTCCGTATCCGTCACTTCCGCTTTAACACTGTATATGCCTTCCTGTACATCTGACGGCACTCTGTACGAAGGATACGGGATATGCTTAGTCCCGGCCTTTATCCTGATCCCGCCCGGTGCAAGTACATCAAGACCGAACTCTGCCCGCACATCATCTCCGTATTCATCGATCACCAGGTAAAACTTTGAAGGATCATCATTATCATCACCGCTTAGATCATCATTTATAATTACGGCCTGGGGCAGCTCCTTATCAGCATAATGATACTGCACATGCTTTAAGTTATCACCGGATATATGTACATGTATCGGCTTTCTTGTCACCTTTTGTCTGCATGGTATATATAGAACCCCGGCCGTAAAAGGAACATCCTTCTCCGGTTCAAATGTAAAAGCGAGATTCCCCGAATTGATATCTCCCGGCACGGCTATCCACAATGCAGAATTACTTTCATCATAATCATATTCGCAGTCACTGCAATTCTGATAAGTCCTGCCTGTGCCGATATCTGCATCCGTTATAAAGCTTCCGTATACATATCCCGCTCTTACCGGGATACTTTCGCTTTCGTTATACTTACGATAGCTGTGATAGGTATCATTTACTGAATTGTTGTCATATACACTCGTCACTGCATCCGGAGCATACGGACTGCCGGTAAAATATGTTATCCTCTTTATCTTTCCGCATGTCATACAATACCATATAGCTTCGTTTCCCAATTCTCTTCCGAGGTGCTCATGTACAGCCTCGTACGGGGCACATTTGCCGCTGACAACGGAGTAAGCCCCTTCCTCCTTAAATGAAGGGATACACTCATCGCCGTCTGCTGTATATATATCCGTCAAAGGTACCCGGTATGCCCAGGAGAGCTTACCGTTTACCCCGTGCCAGTACAGCTTTTTCCCATCGAAAAAATGAGTAAGGATCTGTTCCGATATCACTTCCCTGCTCTCTTCATCAATATATCTTATAAGAAGTGAATCAGTGGCTTTGATTTCGTTGCACAATATATATACGGTACAAAAACCTCCGCGGTCCCCTGTTTCAAAATCCGCATAAACCCCGTCTTCCCTTCTTACAGAGCCGGAAGACATACCGTATACTTTTTCGTCATGCATATTAAAGGTATCTACAAAGTCAACACTGCCCGATGCCAGTAATGATGCATTGTCCCCGAAGAGAACCCCGTCGAGTGATGCAGGCTCATACACCCTGCCGTCTTTATAAAGGGTATCCTGCAGTCTGACCGTATATGCCGCATTAAAGTCATATCTGCCTGTTCCCGATTCCCTGTTGATCACTCTTTCAAGCTTTATACAGTCGGTTTTGCCTTTTGTCAGGTCATAGTAAAAATATTTTACTGTAAGTTCTGAACCGGTATATCCCGGTATATCCCCGCCCCCGGGATAAGGTTCCTGCGTAATATCCGGGATAGGTGTTACATCAGGAAAAGGCGTTACATCCGGACCCGGTGTCACATCCGGTAAAGGTGTAACGTCAGGGTCCGGTGTAAGCCCGGGGTTTAGCTCATTATCTGCATCGGTTACAGGTATATACAGTATCACATTATATGCATTTGCCTGAGCGACAGCGAATGAATATATGCTGTCCGTCTTTTTCAGATATCCGCCTCTTATCAGATGGCTTCCGGATGCATCCGTAAGTTTTATTGTATTCCCATCGGCTGCCAGCCTGTCACGTCCCGGATCCCACAAAGGAAAATCCGTTTTATTTAGAGGTACCGTGCTATATACATAGTATGCCCTCATTACATTTCCTCTTGTATCTTTTCTGGTCCCCGGCTCAAGGCTTGCATATTTTTTCCCGTTTACTCCGTTGATATAATACGGGACGGTCTTTATCCAGTTAGCGTTACCTGAAAGCGTACCTCTTTCCTGTCTTATAACCCGCCCGTATTCATTATAATATGCGGTATACACCTCGCAAAAGCTCTTAAACGGGACCGGGATGTTCATACAGGCCTCCTGGGAAGCCCTTGTGGCTTCCGTATTGTTCCAGGTGAGCTTAAAAAGGTCACTGTACCTGAAATAAGGCACATTATTGACTACATTGTTGCTTTTGTGCCATGCATCATTATCACTGCCGCCCGTTATAGAAAAAACATGATGTATATACAGGTTTCCGCGCCTGCCGGAAGCTGAGGCATTTTCCAGAAACTCCAGCAAAATGCTCCCGTCTATGACATAAGTAGTAGTGATATATCCGTCATCATCTGCTTCATCACTGTCATACCAGTAAAAGCTTTTTGTCTTATCCGCATCCTTTTCCTTTATCGAACTGCCGTCATGTGCTACGGTAAGTTCCATGGAATAATCATTTCCCGAAGTATTTAATGCCGATAGATCATCATATTGCGATATCTCCTTAAGAGATATCACAAACTTAGATGTATAATATCTTATGCTGCTGCCGGAAGAAAAATGCTTTCTTGTATAATACACCTTGTTATCGTTTTCTTTATAGGTAATGTCCCCCGTACTGCCAAGGCGGTATGAGATATCATTTCCGCCGGCGGCAGAAGCTATGATACCGGTTATGGTAAGTATAACCGCAGCAGAAAAAACACATACGGCCGCTATCATAAATATCTTATGTCTTCCATGCAGATGTCCCATATCAGCCCTCCATACTTAATATCCCATATCAGCATCCATACTTATCTTCCGGGAAGTTTATACAGCCACGGGTAAAGTCCCGAGTAATCGATCATGATGCCGCGGGATGTATTGCTGCAGCATAAGCTTCCGTACATATCGGCAGAACCGCTTGTATTAAAATAAAAATCCGTCCACATACCCATCTTGTATCCCATATATAAGTTTCCGAGCACGCTTCTTGTAAATAAAGTTCCCGGTTCATACCCTCTTTTTACGGGATACAGGTATCCGTATGTATCCTGATCCATGCCAGTTGTTTTGCCGTTTTCAAGAGGGATATCCGATACCACCCTCATATGTGCATATATCTTGCAGTTGTATTCCCCGTTATACCAATATACAAGAGAACTGTCAGAGTATACCTCATCGCATTCTATGATGGTTTTGTTTTCCTTACAGTGCCTGATATAGTCTGTAAGCTCATCTTCACTCAGGTATTTTTTCATTACGGACTGCCATTCCTTATCCTTCTCAATGGTCTTATAATCCACATTAAGGGCATACTTGTAGAACTCAACCGAGCTTGATACCAGCTCTTTAGGTACATTATCATTCCTAAAGGTATCAAGGAACACATTCGAGCTGTAAGAAAAATCAGGTCCGGGATATTCAAGTGAATTGAATACTTCTATCTCTTTAGGGAATACAAAGGTAAAGTTCTTCCTTTTCATCCTGGTCAGAAGATCATCCGCTCCTAAGCCTTCACCCTTGTCAAAAAAAGTCCCCGAGGTCATACCGTTAAACCCTGTCTCATATATCCCGTTCGGGTACGAATCAAGTATATACGCATAAAGACCAGCGTTTTTCGGGAGACCCACCTTCCTTATAACCTTTAGATCCGGCGTTAAAGAATATCTGGCTTTTTCGTCAAAAAGCATATCTGCCATCTTTAATGCTTCTTTACGGGTTATTTTCTTTGCCGGATTTATGACTCTTAAAGAGGAATAGCTCTGCTTAGCAGTTCCTGCGATATAACCTCTTATAAAAGCTCCTGCAAGCTTTTTAGCCGCAGCTTCTGAAGAGATCTTTTCTGCGTCCGATATCCTCTCATTTAGTGCCAGTTTTATATCGGTATCCTTTACCTGACTTTTATAAAGCAGCCTGTCGGCATCATATATAAGTACCGCGGCTCTTTCGATATTGAGTTTTTTCTTTAACTTCTTTATCCCCGATGTTTTTATAAGCTTTATCTTTACGGCGGCTATGCAATATGCCGCATCCTTTTCGGAGATCTTATATTTTGAAGCATATTTCTTTATGCTCTTTTCCTTTATCTTACTTCCGTTTATCCTGACAGTTCCGTTTTTAATGCTCAGAGTGTATCCGCCTGCTTTTAACCCGCTGTCCGATATCCCGTCTTCTATTTTTTTAAGTAAGTCCAGCCCCGTAATATACTTTTCCGCACAATAAGCATCCGTTTCAGGCAGAATAAACGCTAAGATCACGGTTAATAAAAACAAAGTAATGCTACTCATTAATATTCTTTTTCTCATTAATTACTCCCTAAACAACTACTGCAAGGTAAAGCACCCATCGCGACACATCCTTCCTCGGAAAAAAATACATATTCCGTATCCCCCGCCGCTTTACATCCCGACAGGTGATATATACCGTCGGTATCGATGATATAACCTGTTCTTTCGGTAACAAAAGCTGAGGAAAAACAATATCCGTCAAAGTTTTCCGTCTCTAACGGATAACCTTTAAGATACGCTGCAAATACGATATCATGCTCCGCCATACCGTCTTCATAGCTTATAAGGCTGCTCTTTACATATCCTGTACCGTCCGGTCCGGTAAGGGCTTCCAAATCCTCCGGCCCATCAGCAATTCCTGCATATGTATACAGATAATACCCGTCCTTTAATCCGATCATAAATACAGGCACATATTTTTTAAGATCGTTTATTGCCTGCGGCATATCGATGATCCCCAGGGAAGCATACATGGAATAAAAGAATGCATCTACAGCCCGTCTTTCGGCAATCTCCCCCGTACCCGTACTGTAAGCAGCAAGTTCTCCTGCTGCCGCTTCAGCTGCCTCATCCAGCTTTTCCTCTAATATGGCTCTTTCTTTTTCGCTGTATCTTTTTTCCGACAGCCTCATATCCGTTACCATGATCGTCCCTAGGGCAAATACGGCAAACAATAGTACAAAATGATACATCTTCATAATAAAACCTTCTAATACGTTCTTTTCCGTCTGACGGCGGTATACAGTACCGAATCCCTGTCAAAAAGCTTAACGGTAATAATATCTCCCGGAAGCAGCCTGAATTCTCCTTTTACTTTGATCTCTTCCGCTATCTCATTAAACGTTATGATATTTCTTGCAGAATACACTGCACTTCCCCCGTCGCCTTCAGCTTCATCGTATACAGTCTCTCTAAGTACATATACGGTATAATATAATCCCGCATTTGTCTTTACGCTTTCATTAAGCCTGTCTAAAAGCTCCTCTGATATCCCTTCTGCTTCTATCACATTCGCAAAATATAAGTCGGCATTCCGCACGGCATCCTCCGTTTCAAGATTGTGCACTGCCGAAACTGCCCAAAGTGAAGGTACCAGAAATAAAACCGTGATAAATATCAGGATATCGTAAAGCTTACCTGCTGCATCCATTTTCCCTCCGCTTTATATGTTCCCGCATTTCATCATATAAGGAACCTTGTCCTTTCTCCTTTAGTTTAAAAAGATGATCCGGCATGTCCTCGTATGATCTACCTCTTATAAGCTCCCTGTATATCAGCATGATGTTATTGTAGATACGCCCCAAATCCTTATCTCTTTTAATCTCCCTGTATGTATATCCGTCCGAATATACCGACCCCCAAAAAAGATTATATATGCCAACAGCGATACCCGCCGCACCGAAATACAGGGCGATAATCCTGTATACGATCCCCGTTACCGCAAATCCGCATATGATAAATATCATACCCGATACAAGATTTGCTAAAGGACCGCCCAATATCATCATTAACGGCACCGCCGTGCTTCCCGCAGGATACATAAGACACTGTCCGGGCGGATCCATGCCGCCTAAAGAGAGTTTTTTCCCTGTATCCGTATCTGCTAACATAAACCATAAAAACTTAAAAGATACAAAACGATAACCTGTGATAAGTCCGAACACCAGATGTCCGGCCTCATGTATCAAAACAGCTA
>ODAI014532581.1_pt1 | contig 13025 bp, 10 predicted proteins | sample 1539321 | NCBI WGS metagenome assembly ODAI01 (sample SAMN02144231, study PRJEB22623) | gut metagenome | biome: sheep rumen | host: Ovis aries | place: New Zealand | reverse complement strand
TTACCGTAACGGACAGGTATATCGTGACACTATCGATCGTGTCTCAGGTAATTGCCTGGAGAGTCAACTCATTCGTATCAACCATGCCAGAGTTATGTATGAATGTCCTCCGTCAATGGAAATCAGGGAAGAATAATTTCTACAAGCCGAAAGGAGAGTCAAGCTTGCTTGAACCATGTTGAGGCGAAAAAGGTGGATGCGAAGGAACCAACGTTAAATCTATGGCATAGTAGCGCCGCTGACATAGCCAAAACACGGCCGTACTCCACTGTGGGAATACGGCCGTGTTGATATGTGTGGAAGGCTTATTCTCTAATAGTTTTGTGCCAGGAGCTGGAAGTAGCTCTGCGGATGAGCACATGCGGGGCAAACCTCAGGAGCCTGCTTGCCTACGCAAATATGACCGCAGTTAGCACACTGCCAGATGCAATCGCCATCCTTGGTAAAGACTACTTTCTTTTGCAAATTGTCAAGCAACTTGCGATAGCGCTCCTCATGGTGCTTCTCTATAGCGCCAACAAGCTCAAACTTAGTGGCTATCTCTTCGAAACCTTCCTCACGAGCTTCTTTAGCAAACTGAGCATACATGTCAGTCCACTCATAATTCTCGCCGTCAGCGGCATCTTTGAGATTTTCTTCAGTGGAAGGTACTGCACCTCCGTGGAGGTACTTAAACCACAACTTGGCGTGCTCTTTCTCGTTAGCAGCGGTCTCCTCAAAGATGTTGGCTATCTGTACGTAGCCATCCTTCTTTGCCTTGGAGGCGTAGTAGCTATACTTGTTGCGGGCCTGTGACTCGCCGGCGAAAGCTGCCATCAAGTTCTGTTCGGTCTTTGTGCCTTTCAGATTCATAATGTTAATTGACAATTAGAGGTTAATTACTACTTCTCGCACTGGTCCTTGCAGCAGCAGGTTCCGATGATGCACCAAACAATGGCAGCAACGATTGCGCCAACGATGGGAGCTACGATGAACACCCAGAGATCGGTCATTGCCTGGCCACCCTCAAAGATTGCGGGACCGATGGAGCGAGCAGGGTTAACAGAAGTGCCGGTGTAGTGGATGCCTACAAGATGTATCAGCACGAGGCTGAGACCGATGGCAAGACCTGCAAACTGGCCAGCACCTTTCTTTGCATCGGTTGTGCCGAGCACTACGAGTACAAAGATAAATGTGAGGACTGCCTCAACGATAAAACCGGCCATCTGACTGCCGGCACCAGCACAGCTGTTGGCTCCGGTCAAGGTGCCGCCAAACTCGGTGGTAGTGACGCTGGTGATGGCATAGAGTACGGCAGCGGCGATGATGGCACCGATTACCTGGAATACGATGTAGCCTACGGCATCCTTAGCACTGATACGCTTGGAGAGAAGGCAACCGATAGTGATGGCGGGGTTAATGTGGCATCCGCTTACGCCACCAATAGTATAAGCCATTGCAACTACAGCAAGACCAAATGCCATGGCCGTACCAACAACAGATGCAGTGTCAACACCGCAATTTAGGCTTACGGCAGCACCGCAGCCAAGGAGGGTCAGAACAAATGTGCCCACCATTTCAGCTAAATACTTTTTCATAGTAAAGTTAAAGTTTATAGGGTTAGAGATTATTGCTTAACAGTTTTTGTTTATCAATGCTATGGCGTAGGCAGAGATTCCTTCTTCGCGACCAGTAAAGCCAAGACGTTCTGTTGTCGTTGCCTTAATGGACACGCAGTTAACAGGCACTTGCATTACCTCGGCAAGGCAGGCCTGCATCTCTGGGATACGTGGATTAATTTTAGGACGCTCGCAGCATACCGTAACGTCAATATTACCTATGACATAACCATTATGGCTGAGTAGGCTGACCACCTCGGCAAGAAGACGTTTGCTGTCAATACCTTTGTAACGTGGGTCGGTGTCGGGGAAATGATAGCCTATGTCACGCAGACAGGCTGCCCCAAGCAAGGCATCACAGATGGCATGGATTAGTACGTCGGCATCACTATGGCCCAGCAGACCGAAGTCTGAGTCAAACTTAACACCGCCGAGCCAAAGCTCTCGGTCGGCCACAATGCGATGAACATCATATCCTAATCCTACGCGCATTTATTTTTTAGTTTCTGGGTTGATTAATAGCTACCGTCTGCGTCCGCGATTGAAAAGGTCTTTAAGGCCGTCCATATCGAAACCTAGGGAAACGCGTAGAGTCTGGTCAAGAGGATTGGCTGCGGCGGGCGATATTACATAGCCGGCATCGATAGAAAATACATTCATCTTGAAACCCGCACCGACGGTGAAATACTTACGACCACCTTTGGTGTCAGCCTCGTGATGATAACCGGCACGAAGGGCAAACTTGTCGTTATATACATACTCGGCACCTACTGACCACTGTATCTCTTCCAATTCCTCAGAGAATCCGTTAGGAGCATCGTTAAAACTCTTGAATATACCTGATATAGAGGAAATGTTATAGTAATGCTCCTCACGATACTGCTGGTACTCCGCGGTATGGTCCATGCCGTCTGTTGTGTCATAGCCAAGTTTCTTGGCGCACTGAGCATCGGTAGGATAAGTGGGTACTAGCAATTTATTAGCGTCTGCAGCTATGGAGAAACGGTTATACTCGTTGATGGGAATGGTGTAGTTGAAACCGATACGCAGGGTTGTAGGAATGAAGTAGGAATAGTCATCACCATAGTTTATCTTACTGCCGAGGTTGTAGATGCCGCCACCAATACTTAGCTGGCACTCGCGGCTACCCATATTTAAATATGTATTATAGTAGGCAGCAAGGTCAGCGGCAAAAGCAGAACCGGGCTTAGAGCCATCATCACTCTTGCCGGAAAGGTCGGAGTAGATATAACGGAAGGTTACGGCAGCAGAGAACTTTTCGCTCAGCATGCGGCTATAGGCGGCATCAACAGCCAACTCATATGGCTTGATAGTAGTATTCTCCATACCGTTAACCATCACGTCGCCAAGAGAGAAATAACGCAACGAAGCAGATACAGCTTGATAGTCACCCAGACGATAATAGCCTGCCAAATAGGCAAGGTCAATATCATTGACAATCTGGCGCAACCATGGAGTATAGTTAAGAGAGATACCACCCTTGGATATCGCAAAGGGATATTTAGCAGCATTCCATGCCTGAGAGTTAATGTCGGCCTCGGTGGCAGCACCCACATCACCCATACCGCCGGCACGGGCATCTGGAGCAATGCTCTGCGACACAACAGCAGTCTGCACAGGATTAAACTTTTCCTTGATATCTTCGGCCAGTGATGTAGTGGCTGATAGGATTAGCGCAATGAGCGCACTTGTTATTTTCTTCATATTCTTTAGAGTTCAAGAAGTCTTGTGTGTTATTCCAAAAATAGTGCTCAATGAATATAAACTCAAAATGTCGTGGATTATTGTCTGTGAATTATTAATTTCTGTTTTTTTGTGCTTTGTTTGCTGTCGTTGCAACTGATGGCAACCTTATAGATGTAAAGTCCGCCCTGCAAAGCCACACCATTGTTTGAGGTAAGGTCCCAAGGAATGGTATGATATCCGCCCGATGTGATGGCCTTCTCTGTGTGGCTCCATACGTGCTGACCATAGAGATTGTAAACATCAATGGTAAAGGTTGTTTCGCTATTGGGCCTGTCATAGTAGATGATGAACGTAGTGCTGGTGGAGGCAGGATTGTCACTAAGATAGACTGTATTAAGCTGTGGCCTGATGCTAGCATCCACCACAAAGTCAAGAACTGCGGAAGAAGAGTTGTTCTTGACATCCCATGCTCGGAACATCAGTCTATGCTCGCCATCTTCAAGCGTGGGAATCATAAAGGAGACCTTGCCGGAAGTATAACTGCCAAAGTCATTCTCGTAGTAGGGGTTAAGAACATAAGACGTACTCTCCTTACCGTCAATAATGAGTTCCAGGTCATGCCCTACCCCATTACCAGTGATATTGATTCCATCGGAATCAGATAGGTTGGCATAGAAATAGGGCGTATCATTGACTGTCTGTCCATTCTGAAATTCGGGATTATTGAGATAGACATATATCTCAGGCCCTTGTGTGCTGGCGGTATAATTGGGACTGGTGCCGCCTATCGTGAAACGCTTGTCTGTGCCATTAGCTTCCAGAGTATGGTCGGTGGTGGCAGCATAAAGTTTTACCATGCCTTCGCCGTTACTGTATTTGATGTCAAGAGGAATGGGCATCACCACACTAAATTGACCATCACTTACAGAATCATTGCTCTCAAAAAGGAGATGATCGTAGGAGTAATAGGTAAGTGGATCCACGTCCTCGTTAGTATTGTTCTTACAGGTAACTGTATCCTGGCTGTCATACAGGGTGATAGACACTTGGCCATTGAACGAGGGAAGTCGGTTGCCATCCTCGTCCTCAATATGACCTGAAAAACGCGCTTTACTGCCCGCGGAAAGGTTGGGCATCCGGCCACTGCTGAGAGCCACGCCATTGATACTGTCAAGCACTGCCGTCTGGGTAGGTATAGACAAGGTAATAGCCGGGTCACCCATGAGGGCATATTTGAGTTTGTTCTCGCTGTAATCACGGGCGCTGATAACCTCGCCGTCTATAGAGCTGACAAGGTTTACCTTAGTTAGGCGCATGGCATCACCAATGGTGTTGCGCTTGCCATTGGTACGGCTAAAGACATAGTCAACATAATAATTGTTGATATAACTGTTCTGTGTGCTATACACAGCGCGGGCCGAACTCATGAAAGCTATGGCGGCACCATTAGGATTGACCATACTCTCCACACCGATATTTTCCTCCTCACGGTCATAAGGAGTAATCTCACACGAAGCCACAACCCACATGGGCACTTTGGCACTGGAGAATGCTTTGAAATTGGCAGTCTTGAGTACCAACTCCTTTGAGATGCAGTAAGGCGCACCATGACCAGTGTAGTCCATGAGAATAGCTCCTTTGCTGACGGCCTTGTTGATGTCAGCGGTTACTTGCGGATAAGTAAAGCCAGTAGCGGTTGCCACACGGGTATAAGTGTCCCAGTAAATACGGTCAACCTTGAGGTTGGGATGACGTGACTCTACATTTTGAGCCACACTTTCAGCGCCAATCATGTGTTTCTGTCTGTCACCGTCGTCGGCCAGGAAGCATACAGTATTTTTCCAGCTACCTATAGTCTTATTCTCTACATATTTAATAATCTTGTCAACTAAGATCTTTGCTTTGTCGGCAGTCTTGACCGGTAGGCGACCAATACCGATATCCATCTTGTCGTAGCGGATATTGCCACCCTCACCATCATCCAGCATTCCAAAAAAATCGTCGCAGACATAGCAGGTAACCTCACTGGTAGAAGCCTCACTTTCATAGCAGAGCAGATAGTCGCGTGGATCAAGGCGACGACATGCTTCAGTTAGGCAGCGGTTATCCCATAGCGAACTACCGAAGAGAAGCAGATATTTAGGCAGGTCATTACCCGTGTTGCGGTCATAGAGCATTTTAAGATATCGACGGTATGCTCCACCGTCAGGTGTGCCTGAGGAAAACTCATTATACAACACATCGGCCCTTACCACCTTGACACGTAGCGAGTCGTGATTGCGATGGAAGTCTGCCAGGCGTTCTGCCTGTTCCCTGAGCTTGCCACTTTCAGGAATAATGATAACCATATCGGCCACAGAGTCGGCATGTAAGTCCTGGTTGGCTATGGTGCCCACATGTTCCGGTGTGGGATAAGTCGCATTTACATTAACAGCAATATAGCGCAAAGTGGGATTCTCTACGTCAAACTGCAGCGTGTTGCCGTCCAGCGTAGCATCAACATGGGCTATGGGGTTGCCAGGGTAGCCTATGCGCCAAACCTGCGTATTGGCAGTTGCACCCTCAAGGCGCATGGCAGAGGGCTTGGTGCTATAGTGACTGAACACCAAGAAATTGTTAATCATCTTTAGTTTGCGTCGATAGCATATTTTGACATAATCAAGGCGTGCAGGCTGTCCGGCAGTGGTAGTAATCCTCAGCGAGTTTGCGTCAGTCAGGTTGTTGAGGGTAAAGTCGCGGTGACCGTTAGTGGCCTTGTCAAATTCGTTAGTCAATGCCCCCATCACTATGCTGCCGATGCTCTTGGAGTTGAAGAAATGCTGGGCAGTCGTTATCTTGGTAGATGATGCCGAGATGGCCACTGTCATTGCCGATGTGTAGTCGTTGTCAGCGTCAGGAGTGTTGATGAGCAGCGTACGGTCATTGCCGTTAGCGAAATTATAGTCTTCATAGAAAGTACGACCACCAGTGTACCATGAGAATTCATCCTTGTCGATTATGACATGCTCAGGATAAGTGGTTATCGTCTGGCTAGTGGATGCCGGAGCACTGAGTGTAGGCATGGTCAGAGGGTTGTCGCCCTCGGTAAGAAAGTAGTAGGAATATCTGGAGTAAGTGTTATTTGAATGAGCGGCGGTGCATGCGCTTGTCTCGTCTAATGAGTTGGCAAGCGTCCAGTTGCCCCACCTCACCGTTCCTTCGGCAAAGAAAAGCAACGCGTCACTGCGACGATAAAGAGGCACCTCTTCCAAATCGTCATAGTCGCTGGAAATATAGGAACCGTAACTTATCACCTCGTTCTGCACCCTGCCGCCATATCCATATAGCTTCACACGGTTAACATCGCTGAATCCCAGGCTGGAAAGAAAAGCGGGAGTAAGCTGATAGATACCCTCTTCACTGACGCGAATCTTTACCCATTTGCCGGAAGCTAGCACAGAGTGGGCTCTATATCGGCCATTATCCTCGGCGGCGTCATCGTCAGATGCAGGATAGAATGCCCCCGACTTGGCGGCATCCGTCTTAGCCGTAATGGTAAGCTTGCAGCTAAGCAACTTAAGAAATTTGCCTTCACGCTTTACAATAGGCACAAACTTCACATCCAGCAAACCCTCCTTGCGACTCACTCCGAGAAATGTTTCAACCTTGATTTCATCCCCTATCTCAGCCTTGCTCTCACACAGCAGTTTACTCTCAGCCTTGCTCAGCTCGGCAAACTCGGGGTAATCTATACATACATCGTATCCCTGACGCGAATAGTCGGCGCCCATCTCAATGGTTTTGCAAAACTCGGGCAGGTCGCCACTCAATGACACGTTGCTCCAGTCAATGTGGGTAAATACATTATCATTAGCATCGTCATAACTGCTGCCCTGAGCACTGGCAACACTTGCACATGCCATCATAACAATAGCGGAGCAAAAAAACTTGGCTTTATTGTATATCATTTGACCATACATATCTTTTGTAGTTCGATAGTCCGAAAGTCATTTTACGTTAAACTCAGTTAGTTTGTATCTGCAAAGTACACCCTCAATGTGGTTGTCAACATCTATCAAAGGTTTCTTGTCGGGATGTCCCATCAGCAGAATGTCGCCTTGGCGTAAGGTAAAGAAGCGGCTTACCCGCTCAATTACCACTCCGGCCTCAACCTTAAGGTTAGCGACAGAGACGTGACTTTTCTCCCTGCCGTCAACAAGCATAAAGACTGAAACATCAGACAATAGGGAATCAGACATCTTGTCCAAATCCAGCCAATCACCAATGCATATCGAGCCGTCAAAACTTTTGGCCGCGTCCCATGGCCCACCCTCTTGGCTAAGCCGGCGCAGCACATCCTCGGCCGTAAAGTCAATAGCCACACCCACGGCATCATAGTAGCGGAAGGCAAAGCGTGCAGGGATGCTCTTGCCCATCCTGCTGATACGTAGAGCCACATAGGGCGCAGCACTCATCTCGTGAGTGAAATCAGGCTTAAACATCGGTTTGCCGTGGGTCAGCAGCGCCGAATCAGCCTTCATCCATATACGCGGACATGCCTGCATTATATTTAACGTATCGAGCCCGCTTTTATTGTACCCGTCAACACTTTCCGTAACAATAATCTTCATAGGAAAACAATTCTCTTAACGCAAAATTACAGACAAATCTCCAAACAGCAATAATTTTAGACCCAAAAACTTCGCATCTGGAGCATTATATAATATATAAGAGTCAGCAGATGCTATATGTTGGATTTTTTTCGTAACTTCGCGGCCTGAACATAGACAGCACAAACAATGATTACTGTTAACGACCTGGCCATCCAGTTTGGCCACCAGATTCTGTACAAGGATGTAAACCTGAAGTTCACCAACGGAAACATCTACGGTATCATAGGAGCCAACGGAGCAGGCAAGAGTACCCTCCTTCGCGCCATCAGCGGTGAGCTTGAGGCCAGCAAGGGCACCATCGAGATTGGTGTTGGCGAACGTATGTCAGTGCTCTGCCAAGACCACTTCAAGTATGACGAATATTCAGTGCTCGACACAGTACTGATGGGGTACCGCGAGCTTTGGGACCTCAACAAACAGCGCAACGCCCTCTATGCCAAGGAGGATTTCACCGACGAAGACGGCATCCGTGCCGCCGAGTTGGAGGAGAAATTTGCCAACATGGGCGGCTATGACTCCGAGAGCAATGCCGGTGCTCTGCTGGAACAACTCGGTATACCCGTCAAGAAGCACTCCACCAAGATGTCCGAGCTAGAGGGAAAGGAGAAGGTGCGCGTCCTGTTGGCTCAGGCACTATTTGGCGAGCCCGACAACCTATTGCTCGATGAGCCCACCAATGACCTTGACCTTGAGACTGTAGAGTGGCTGGAGAACTATCTCGGCAACTATGAGCACACCGTACTCGTGGTAAGCCACGACCGTCACTTCCTTGATGCTGTATCCACCCACACCGTAGATGTTGACTATGGCAAGATAACCCTCTTTGCCGGCAACTACAGTTTCTGGTATCAAAGTTCCCAGCTGGCTCTGCGTCTGATGCAGAACCAACGTCAACGCCTTGAGGAAAAACGCAAGGAACTGGAGGAGTTCATACGTCGTTTCTCAGCCAACGTGGCCAAGTCCAAGCAGACCACCAGTCGCAAGAAGATGCTGGAAAACCTCAGCATCGAGGAGATACGTCCCTCCACACGCAAATACCCAGGCATCATTTTTCAGATGGACCGTGACCCAGGCAATCAGATACTGGAGGTCAAGAACCTTAAGGCCGTTGCCGATGACGGCACCGTGCTCTTCCGCGACCTCAACTTCACCGTGGAGAAGGGACAAAAAGTAGTCTTCATCAGCCACGACTCCAGGGCCATGACAGCCCTCTTTGAGATAATCAACGGCAATACCCAGCCCGCTGAAGGCGAATACAAGTGGGGAGTAACCATCACCACCGCATACCTACCGCTCGACAACACCAACTTCTTCAACTCCTCCATGAACATGCTGGAGTGGCTCAGCCAGTTTGGCGAAGGCAACGACGTCTATTTCAAAGCATTCCTTGGCCGCATGCTGTTCAGCGGCGAGGATATTCTGAAGAAAGTCAATGTGCTTAGCGGCGGTGAGCGTATGCGACTGATGATAGCGCGCATGCAGCTCAAGAACGCCAATTGTCTCATCCTCGATACCCCGACCAACCACCTGGACCTGGAATCCATTCAGGCCTTCAACAACAACCTCAAGCTATACAAGGGCAACCTGCTCTTCGCCAGCCACGACCACGAATTCATCAACTCGCTGGCCGACCGCGTAATAGAGCTCACTCCCAACGGCATCATCGACAAGCTGTCCAACTATGAGGACTACATGGCCGATGCACGCATCCAAGAGCAGAGACAGAAACTATATAGCGAATAGCAGAAAAAGGAGCATAGCCTTTTGGGCTGCCACAGACAAAACCTACGACTTTCGCACCCCACAACCCACAAAACCCACAAACATGAAATTGATAGCAGGTCCCTGTGTAATAGAAAACCCAGAGTTGCTCGACACCGTAGCAACCGAGCTCGTTCGACTCAACAAATTGTATGGGCTCGACATTATCTTCAAGGCTTCTTTCGACAAAGCCAACCGCACCTCATTAAAATCCTATCGCGGCCCTGGACTCGAAAAAGGCCTGCAGATGCTGGCCGATGTCAAAGCCAGGCACGGCCTCAAAATACTCACCGACATCCATGAGACCTACCAGGCAGCACCCGTCAGTCAGGTGGCCGATGTGTTGCAGATACCCGCCTTCCTTTGTCGCCAGACCGATCTGCTGGTGGCAGCCGCCAAGACGGGCAAAGTCATCAATATCAAGAAAGCCCAGTTCCTCAGTGGGCAGGACATGCGCTACCCGGTAGAGAAAGCGCTCCAGAGTGGAGCCACCGAGGTATGGCTTACCGAGCGCGGCAACTGTTTTGGCTACAACAACCTAGTTGTGGACTTCCGTAACATTCCCGAGATGCTTCGCTTCACCCCCACCGTCATCATGGACTGCACCCACTCCGTGCAGCGTCCCGGCGCCGGTAACGGCTTCACCGGTGGCGACCGCCAGTTCATTCCTGCCATGGCATTGGCAGCCAAGGCTTTTGGAGTCACCGGCTACTTCTTCGAGATTCACCCCAATCCCTCCGTTGCACTCAGCGACGGCACTAACATGCTGCCACTCGCTCAGTTCGAGAGCGTTGTTAAGAGCTTATTGTCATAAATTCCTATATGTTGTGCCCCCAGACTTGGCAGTAACTTTCAAACCTCAAACCTTAAACAATAATGTGGAACTCAACCGCAATACAATGTTTCAAGGATGAGGCTCAAGCCTTGCTTGATCTCATCCCCAAGCTCAACGAAGATTTCGACAAGGCTATCAATCTCATCCTCTCCTGCAAAGGTAAGGTCATAATTACCGGCGTAGGCAAAAGCGGTCATATCGGTGCCAAAATAGCAGCTACTCTCAGCAGCACCGGCACCCCCAGTTTCTATGTCAACCCCCTAGACCTCTACCATGGCGACCTCGGTGTAATCATGGAGGGTGACGTAGTCATAGCCATCAGCAATTCAGGCTATACCGATGAGCTCCTACGCCTTGTTCCTTCGCTTAACGAGCGCAACATTTCCATAATTGGCATGAGCGGCAATCCCGACTCATTGCTTGCCAAAAATTCCTATGCTCACCTCAATATAGCCGTAGAACATGAGGCCGACCCCCTAAACCTCGCCCCCACCTCATCCACTACAGCCACCCTGGCCATGGGCGACGCCATAGCCTGTTGTTTGGTCAAGGCCCGCGGCTTCCGCGAGATGGACTTCGCACAGTTCCACCCCGGAGGCATGCTCGGCAAGCGCCTCCTCACCAAGGCCAGCGACGTCATGCACACCCAGGACCTCCCCATCGTCACCCCCGCCACGCCATTGCCCGAGGCCGTCACCATCGTCAGCCAGGGCCGCCTGGGCATATGCATAGCCATTGATAACAAACAGATATGCGGCATCATCACCGACGGCGATATACGCCGCGCCATGCAGCATTCCCAGTCCAATTTCTTCACCCTTAAGGTCAGCGACGTCATGACCCCTGATCCCAAGACCGTGCCGCCAACCATGAAGATAGTCGAGATAGACAGCATCCTCAACCGCAACAAGATTCACTGTGTACTAGTAGCCGATGAGCAAAAGCACCTCCTTGGCGTCGTCGATTCATTCAGCACCGTAATATAATTCCCCATATGCGCTCCTTCCTCCTTTTCATAGTCCTCTGTGCTCAATACGCCATACTTTATGGCCAACAGCCTGCATCCAGCGCCACCCAGTCGCTGCGCACCGCTGTAGAGCAGGAAGGAGCCGTCTTCACCTCCAACAATAGTGTAGTATTCTTCAGCAGCGGCAAGGATAAGTTTCGCGACCTTTTTCAGGCTGTTCACGAGGCCCGACAGACCATTCACATGGAATACTTCAATTTCCGCGATGACTCCATAGCCAACACTCTCTTCGACAGCCTTGCCGTCAAGGTTAGGCAGGGCGTTAAGGTACGCCTGCTCTACGACGCCTTCGGCAACAGCAGCAACAACCAGCCCATACGCCCTAAAAAACTTCAGGAGATACGGCAGACAGGCATAGAGATCTATGAGTTTGATCCTATCAAGTTCCCGTGGGTCAATCATATCATCCCCCGCGACCACCGCAAGATAGTAGTCATCGATGGCAAGACAGCATACAGCGGCGGCATGAACGTGGCCGACTACTATCTCAACGGTAAGCCCGAGTTTGGCGGATGGCACGACCTCCACTATCGCATCGAGGGAGATGCCGTAGGTGAATACCAGAAGATTTTCCTCCGTGCCTGGCGCTTGACCACCGGTCAAGACATCAGCGGTCCCCACCTGTATCCCGGGCTCTCCCTTCCAGAGAACAAACTGCAGCATCTCGCTCAGGACCAAACACCTACAGCAGGCAAAAAACACATAGCCGTCATCAATCGGGAGCCCCGCACATCACCCAAAATCATTCGTCGCACCTTCATCCATTGCTTCGACCATGCACAGCAGCGCATACTGCTCATCAACCCCTATTTCACACTCAACCACTCCATCGTGCGGGCCATCAAGCGAGCCGTCATGCGCGGCGTGGACGTACAAATCATGGTCAGCGACAAGAGCGACATCCCCATCACACCACGCATAGTTGACTATCAGGCTCACCGCCTCATGAAGGCAGGCGCCAAGGTCTATTATTATACCGGCGGTTTCCACCACTCTAAAATCATGATGGTTGACGGCCAGTGGTGCTATGCCGGCAGCGCTAACCTCGACCAGCGCTCCCTGCGCTGCGACTATGAAGTCAACGCACTAATCCTTGACCCCCACTCCACCGCCCAGCTTGAGCAGATTTTCATTCGCGACCGCAACAATCACAGCTTCCTCCTCACACCTGAAAAATGGAAGGCCTTTCCACGCTCGCGACGTCGCGCAGCCTGGTTCTGGCACCTGCTACTCACACCGTGGGTATGATTTACGGGCAACATAAAAACTTCCCGTGGCATTTTTGCCAGAGATTATGCCGTTTTATCGCAGCATAATCGACATATTTTTTTATTGGTGTCCGGGGAAAAATCTATAAACCTCATAGAAGCCTTTATACATGTGACCTTCCGAATGTTATAGTATATTAGAGCTTACTTTCTTGCAATTAAAAAAGCATACGTTGT
>ODAI012801310.1_pt1 | contig 13025 bp, 5 predicted proteins | sample 1539321 | NCBI WGS metagenome assembly ODAI01 (sample SAMN02144231, study PRJEB22623) | gut metagenome | biome: sheep rumen | host: Ovis aries | place: New Zealand | reverse complement strand
TAATGAGTCTTTTTGTTTCGCACCTTAAAGTTACTCATTTCTTGCGACATACGCAAGTATCCAATGCCTTTTTTGTACCTATTTATTCACGTTTTTATTAACATCCGAAACTTCAATAATATAAAATTATGAAAACATTTTTAAAAATCATTTCGGTTTGTATTGGTATGGCTTTACTGGTATATCTTGAACCGAAATTTATTGCCTTTTGGCTATGTACAATGGGGGGAAGTCTCAAGTTAAGTGATGATCTTTCCAATTTCCTTTATCTAATATGTGTTATACTGTTTTTTAGCATACTCATAGTATGGGGTATTGCTAATAACAATAGAAAATCCCATGAAACCAAGTGGATGCCCTTAATCATAGGTCTATCATTAATTATTTGTCAATTTATAGTTGCTGGTAATTTAGATCACCGCTATTGCAGCCCAATGAAAGCTAATAAATATGGACACCTTCGCACTCATGGTGAAGATGGGGTATATGGTTTGGCCGACAAATGGGGGAATGATATTGTTCCACCTTACTATAGATATGTTACTGATTATGGTGATTATGCAAAATTGTTTAGAAGCAACGGGGACAGCATTAAGTATGATTTTTTTGAAAAGAGGTTTATTGAATATAATCCAAATGAAAACCACAATGGTGATAATACTAATCTGGGAAATAGTGAAACTTATAAAATTTCATACTCTCCGGAATCAAAATATTTCCCCAAAACCTTTTACAAAGTATATAATGATAAAAGCCAATATGGAATTGTCAAAAAAGATGGCGATAAGGAAAAGATTATTGTTCCACTGAAATTTTGCTCTTTGTTATCGCTTAATGAGGATCATGAATTGTGCTATTTTCGAGCAAAATATGAAAAAAACGACCATTATTTTGATCGTATATACACTATGGATGGTAAATTGATGATGGATATAGACGGTGACTGCGAATTTCATCTCTGCAATTGGAATCCAGCAGGAGCCGAAAAGAAGAATTATTTTTGCTGGAGAATAATCAGAGATAATAAAGCAGCGATATTTGATTTACTAGGGAATTGCATAATCCCTTTTGAAAAAGGATTTCGCTGGATAGATACAAAGTCTGATTTCTATGGTAATAATAAAATTCTTTATTATTTTATTGTTCGAAAGGGCAAATATGAGGGTCTTTATGATTACAAAGGAGAAGCAATAATTGAACCAGATCAATATTCGCACATCTGGGTGGAGACCTATAGTGATGGGTCTGCATACATAATGTTTAAAGGCGATGTTCATCCTTCATATCCCCAAAATCTCATGGGTAAAACAAACAATTCCTGTTACAAATATAACAATAATCCATACATTTATCGTGGAGAGAATGGTCACAGCTCAGATAATTCAAATAATGGGAGTGGTGAGGCAAAAAAAACTCAAACAGTGCACGTAGTTCGTGACCCCATAGCTGTAAATGTTTGGATTCCCTGTAGCGTTTGTGGAGGGCGTGGTGTATGTCAAACTTATGGTTGTGTAAATGGGTGGAATTCAGGAACAAGAATGGAGTGTCTTAGTTGTGGAGGTAGCGGCAGGTGTTCCTTCTGTGCGGGTCAAGGTGGACATTACGAAGTCCAATATCAATAATATTTTCTACAAATTTCAATATAATTTAATAACGATCTATAAATAAATAATATTAAACTAAAATGCTGCGGAATTTAGGAGAAAATGCTTATATTTGCACCGTCATAACACTAAAAAGACTGCATCAAGGGTTCGATATTCATCATTCAGGGCATCCTGATTTACATCTACGCCTTCGTCCATAATCCGCCGCGGTAAACCTCGGTAGCGCGTGGATTCGTTCTGCGCACTTTTCGTTGATAGAGTATAAAATTCAAATTATTAATAACTAAAACGTATCACAACATGAAAAGAATCTATTCCCTTTTGGCAATCGGAACGCTGAGTGTAATATTGTCAGTTGTGCCAATGACAGCAAAAGCAAGTGATGTGCTGGAAGTTACTTACAACAGTAGTTCGTCCATTAACGGAGGCCAATACACTGGAACCCTTGAGGATGGGACAGTGCTAGGCTTCTATCATTCTGGTTCTTCCGCTTATTTCTGTGGGGCAATCACCTCTGCAACTGCTTTGGTGGTTCCTGAGAAAATTTTATATAATGGCACAGAATATGAAGTCAACTACTTTTGTAGTTATAGTGATATTTATGATAATATAGATTTTGAAGAGGCACCTAATGTGACTTCGCTAACATTGCCTTCTGTTCTCACATCTATCGATGCATATGTTCCGTCATCCGTTTCAGAACTGCATTTGTTAGGAACTACACCGCCAAGAATCAATAGATCTGGGTACATTTCATCATCAACAACAGTCTATGTTCCTAAGTCCGCATACGGAATTTATCAAAACAATTGCAATAACGGCAACAACGGATGGAGCACTTCTATTGACCTAAAGGTTGAAGGATGGGAACCACAGTCATACACGGTGACAGTAAACACACCTGGTACCTTCGGCAACATTCTGTTGCAGACCGTTGAGCAGTGGACAGATGTAAATGAGCTAACGGTCATAGGCCATCTAAACGAAGATGACCTGAAACTGTTGACACGCCTGAAGCTGATGACTAAACTAGACCTTACGCAGACCGACATCACAGTGATAACAGGCTGTAGTGGTCTGTCAAAACTTAATGAAGTGCTACTCCCCTCTACGGTCATCGAGATTGGCAGTTCTGCTTTCAGTGGTTGCAGCAGATTGAAAGAGATCAGCGCACCCAATGCTACCATCATCGGTTCCCAGGCGTTCCAAGATTGCAGCAGCCTGACAACAGTCAGCCTGCCAGCCGCTACAGAAATAGGCTCATCTGCGTTTTACTCTTGCAACAGCCTGACAACGGTGAGCCTGCCGGCAGCCACAGACATCGGCGACGATGCGTTCTGCTATTGCAGCAGCCTGACAACAGTCAGCCTGCCGGCCGCCACATCCATCGGCGACGTAGCGTTCTACTCTTGCAACAGCCTGACAACGGTGAGCCTGCCAGCAGCCACAGACATCGGCGACAAAGCGTTCGAATATTGCAACAACCTGACCACGGTGAGCCTGCCGGCCGCCACCACCATCGGTTACGAAGCGTTCCAAGCTTGCTCCAGCCTGACCACGGTGAGCCTACCAGCCGCCACATCCATCAGCTCCAGTGCGTTCGAAGCTTGCTCCAGCCTGACCACGGTGAGCCTGCCAGCGTGTTTGGAAGATTTGGGTGGCAACGCATTCAATCGCTGTTCTGCTTTAAAGGATGTCTATTGTCGCGTCATCGCGCCGATTACCACCACTGCCTTTAGCAGTGTGGGCGGCTCCGCTACCCTGCATGTGCCTGCCTTCAGCCTTACTTCCTATATGCTTAGCGACAGTTGGTATTCTTTCTATAAGATAGTACCCCTCGACGAGACACTTACCGAGCTTACCATCAATAATGCATTTACAATTACCAGCTTCGACGGGCTGGCAGACAAGACAGACCTTACGCTGACGCAGAATGGACAGTTGACCATCAGTGCCGACGGTACGCTGAATATAGGTTCTTTCCTTCAGCAGCAAAGCACATCGACAAGCTATGTCTATACTGGTATATCCTCATTAGTGACTGATAGCGAGATGAAGGCCGATGATGTGTCAATCAGTCTGCAAGTGCGTACTAACCGCTGGAACTTTATCTCACTGCCCTTCGATGTGAACGTATCTGAAATCGAATACTCTGAGGGAACGCTGTGGGTTATCCGCAAGTATTCGGGAGCCGACCGTGCCGCTCTGGCTGGCAACACGTGGCAGAACATGACCAACGGCACTGTGTTGAAAGCAGGAGAGGGCTATATTCTGCATTGTGCCAATGAAGAAACAAGCACTGTGAAATTCGTGTTCAAAGCTGTTGACAATGCCAAAAAGAACAACATCTTTGCCTTTCAAGACGTGGTGAAGCCACTGGCTACTTACGCCTCCGAGCATGCCCACAACCGCTCGTGGAACCTTGTAGGCAATCCCTACCCTGCCTATTTCGACACGCACAACATTGAGCACAACGGCGTGATAACGGTATATAACAACTCCGGAAGCTACTCCGCTTACTCATTACTCGACGATGACTATGTACTTCGCCCCAACGAGGCTTTCTTCGTGCAGTGTCCAATGGATGCCACCAGCATGACCTTCAAGGCAGAAGGCCGAATGCATGAAGATAGTTCAAAAAAGAACGGTAGTTCAACTCGGGCACCTCGCAGAAATGCTGCAATCAGCAATAATCGCCAAGTTTACAACTTCACGCTGACAAATGGTGACTTTACGGACAAGGCCCGTCTGGTTGTCAATCCCGATGCCAAGATGGACTACGAGATTAGCTGCGATGCATCGAAATTCATGAGCGATGATCCGACAGTCCCACAGCTCTATGTCTGCGATAACGGAATATGCTATGCCATCGACGAGCGTCCGTTGGGCAACGGCATCATTGCCCTTGGCGCACATTTCGGACAGACAGGCAGCTATACCATTGCGCTGAAGAGCAATCCTATTGAGAATGCAAGCGTTCTTTTGACCGACGCAGAGACGGGCCTGCATGTAAACCTGGCAGAAAATGCTTATACTTTTACTGCACAGGCTGGCACCAGCGAGAGCCGCTTCATGCTTCATATAGGTGAAGACGCAACAGGCATCAACGAAATCGCAAACAGTAAATTATCAAATAGTAAAGTCTTCTATGACCTGCAAGGTCGCCAAGTCAGTGACCAACAGCAGAAGGGCATATATATCGTCAAGCAAAACGGCAAGAGCCGCAAGGTGCTGAAGTAATGACCACGTATTTCACGAATAAAAATGAATACTGTTATGATGAAAAAGATATTCAGCTTACTCCTGCTCAGTCTGCTGGTGCAGTCTGTATGGTCGCAGAGCGGAGAGGGTTACGACCCTGAGAATCCTGGCGATCCCGATATGTTCTACACGCTGACGTTGGAAGCCGCGCCACTGTCAGGCGGTACGGTTAGTCCCAATAATCGGCAAAAGTTGTCGGTAGGGCAATCAACTTATGTCTCTGCATCTCCTCGCTTGGGCTATGAGTTTAAGCGGTGGATGATGGGCGACTCTGTAGTATCTACAAACAGTAACTTCTCGTTCACTATGCCCGAAAAGGATGTGGTACTCACAGCATATTTTGAAGAGGCAGAGTACAATCCGCAGAATCCTGGCGACCCCGATGCCGAGGGCTACAGTCATCATGTATATGTCTATGCTACTCCGTCGGCAGGTGGTTACTTCAACTCGTCGAACTTCACACTCGTTGAGGGCAAAACAACCAACATCTATGCCTATCCGAGAGAGGGCTATCGCTTTGTTTCATGGAAGCATAACGGCAAGATTGTCTCTACCAGCAATCCTATGGAAATAACCATGGGTTCAGAGAATCTTGAATATACCGCACAGTTTGTGTATGACCCAGTAAGTCCTGGCAACCCAGGTGCCAACAGTTTCAATGCTGCCACAGGTGAACTCGTGATTGATGACTTTGAGGCGGGTAGGTTGAGTAGTGCTATTTATACTACGCTTGGAACGGATGATAATTATAATAAGGTGAAAAGTATAACCATCATTGGTACAATGCAGGCTGGCGACTTCGGTTTCCTTAAGGGAATGACAAATTGTACTGTTGCAGATATATCACGTACTACAGGTTACAGCAATGTGCCTGATTATGCGTTTGAAGGGGCCTCTGCCCTAAAGACTCTTATCCTGCCTTATTCTGTAGAAAGTATAGGCAATTATGCGTTCAGTGGTTGTAGTAATCTGACTACTCTATATTGCTATGCTACAACACCTCCATCGGTATCAAGTACAACATTCGATGGTGTACCAAGTTCTATGAAGGTACTTGTTCCTGCATTATCTCTTGAACTTTATCAGAGTGCTAACTATTGGAAGAATTTTGTACTTTCTGCACTTGATGGTGTAACTAACACACTTACCATCTCTTTGCCAGAAGATGCTAAGGATGGTCGCTATAAGAATATGACTTTGGAACTTGATAATATTACCAGTGGTCAGGTAAGTCGTATGCTTATTACTGACAGAACTCGCTATTCATTTGTCAACCTTATTCACAACACAAAATACAATGTTTATGTCAAGACGGCCAAATCTGTTGTGTTGGGAGAAATTCAGGATGTGGAAATTGTTGACAAGGATGTGGAAACTGCATTCGCTCAGTTGAAACAGCCTCAGACAGTAACTATGTCTGTGATCAATGATAAGGGCGAGAATCTTACAGAAAGTACAGACATTACTTGGTTTGATGCAAACGGCAATTATCTCGCCACCGGCAATACCATTTCTGGATACGTAGATGGAACAGTACTGAAGTATCGTGTTAAACTCTCAAATGATGCTGCATTGTATTATGTTGCGCCCCAAGATTCTACATACGAAATAAAGGCTGTAAGCAACGAGTTCAACTGTGTATTGACCCCCTTGCAATTGATGACTGTTACTGGCTATGTAAAGAATGCCAATACCAATAAGGGTATCTATGATGCTAGTGTGTCCATATCTCAGCAGACAAGTGGAAAACAGAGCCGTACCATTGTTGCCAAGACTGATGTAAACGGCAAGTTTACTGCAGAGGTGTTTAACTCACCCGCCAGCATATCTTGTGCTGCATTTGACTATGTCAACAAGTCCATTGAGGTTGAGTCGTTTAATGTAGCTGATGGTAAGGTTACAATGGACGATGTCATGATGAACTCTATTGTGGGTGCAACTGTAAATGTTAGTCTTACGTATCAGGAAAGTGTACTTGAAGGGGAAACTCCAGACGTGCAGGATTGGTATAATGATTATCAGAATTTGTCATTGTCGGTATTTAACCTTACGTCAAATCAGGAAGTCACTCAAATCAGTAATCGCTATCCCCAGTTCGTATTGATGGACGGTGTAAGAGTAGGTGATGAATTGAGATTAACACTTTCAAGTAAGAAAGGTGCCTTTACTCCGGTTATTATAGATAAGAAGGTTGACGAGACAGAAGAGATCAATGCGTTATTTGCCATTAAGCAATATGGTGGTATGCATGCATCTTATCAGACAACAACTAACGATGCTGTAGTAGGCATACTCTATGATAAGAACGGCTATTTGCAGCAGAAAAGTGATTTTGCAAATGACAATACTTTGGCATTCTATGGACTTAAAGATGGTGACTATACTCTGGTTACCATGGGTAAGAATGACTCTTATAACTCCATCTACAACATTTCTCGACTGAGAGATGCTGGTCTAACAGAGAACACCGATTATTCTAAGAATAACATTACCGTTGAAAGTGGTCTAATCAGGAATATTAACATTACAAATGTTCCATTCCTGAATATTGCCAAGTTCCAGACGATAAACAATGAAAAGTCATCACTGTCAGTCAACAAGTCATCTGTAGTAGCAGGCAATTACCTTACCTTTACTGGAGTTATAGAACTTCAAGATGAAAACATCACAATTACAGACAACATGTCTCTTGTTGTAGATATTCCTTCTTCTGCTTCATTTGTTAAGGGATCTGTAATGGTCGGAGACAAGGTTGTTGATAATTACACCTTTGTTGACAATACCCTTACCGTACCGTTTAATAATGTTGGTCAGCAGAATAAGATCAAGTTTTGTGTTATTCCAACGATAGAAGGTACATATCAGCCAAATGCAATGGTAGGATTTAAGGCTAACGGTGAAGATGTGATGATACCATTGGGAGCAGCAGCATATAATGTTCAAAATACAAGTATTGAGGTAGCAAATAGAACCAATACAGGATCAGTAATCATAAGTGGTACTGCAGCTGCAAACTCAATGGTTGAAGTTTACGATAATGACATGTTAATTGGATTAGTTTCAGCAAATGCAAGTGGAACATGGTCTGGACGATTTAATCTAAAGAATGTGTATAATTTGTCCAAACACGATATTTATGCCCAAATTACTATCGGTGACGTGTGCATTACAACAAATCATACAGAATGTCAAATGTTTACCAATGATATTGTTGTAAATACTATTAAAATGTCTCATTATAATGAGTATAAAAATGCAACAGAAACTATCACTATAGATTATCAAAACCAAACTACAAACAAAAATTCGTACGACTTCTATCATACTGCATTATTTACATTCAATGTAGATTTCAACCGTAACGACACAACATGTATTGATGATGTAGTTGTATTAGTTTGGAATTCTAAAGGCGAATCGACCAGATTAGTTGCCACATATAGTCCAACTTCAAAGAATTGGGTAGCAACTGGCACATTCACTTCTTCAAATTTACCATCTTCTTTGGATGTTGAATATGAGGTGTTTAATATTCCAATTGTACCAGATAGAGAAAATATAAATGAAAATCTAAAATCAATAGATGTTTCTGGTAACGATATTAGAATCGAAATGGAGTCATTACAAGAAACATTGTCTGACATGACAGATTTTGATGAAGTCAATAAGTTGCATGAAAACTTGGACTTACTGCTTTCCAAAGAAGAAATTGACACTATACAGATAGACAATCTTCTTTCTTTAATTTTTGAAGATATTGAATTAGAATCCGAAGAAGACGATAACTTAGATTCAAGATTAGCTCAATTCCTTGAAGATTTTGAGAAAGATGACGATGATGAGTATTTCCATTCTCTAATAGACGAATATACAAGTATTGATTTTTTAAATTATTCTTCAAAGTTTATAGAGAATGTTGATAGTGTCAATTTTGAACATGAGTCAAATAATTATAAAATCGAGAAAATCTCAGGAGTTGACAAAGCACAACTGTTGAGTGATGGTTATGAAATTTTTTCATATTCAGATTCTACTTGTATTTATTATCGTTATTCCGATCAAGGGCTTACAATTATTGATCCTCAACGTTACATCAAGGTCGAGTATAAAGCGGATAATAATGATGTTCAGGAGGCAAAATCTAGAAAAATAAATATAGACCCACAAAGCTGGGCAAATTGTTTAACAACCATCAAACTTTCTTTAGACAATCTTAGAAGATTAAGAGATTGGGAAACTACCGACACGAAGCATCGTATTGCTGAGGTTAGTCAAGCTCTAAAAGATTTGGCAGATGGAACTAGTTGTTTTTATTATACTGCCCTTGGTCGGTGTGAACTCAAACTTAAGCAAGAGTACGAAGAAAAAATTAAAGATATAAAAAAGCTCTTAGATGAAAATACAAAGCTAAAGAATAATTTGTGTTCAAGAATCAACAAAAATAATAACGAGATAAAGAAGCTCAAGGCAGAAAACGGGAAATTAGATCCTGTAAAAGATGCACAAAAAATAAAAGATAATAATAAAAGAATTGATGAGCTTCTTAGAGATCTCAAAAAAGACAATAAGGATCTGGCTAAAATTAACAAAGCTATTGCAAAACAAAATAACAAGATAAAAGGAGCAAAACAATGGTATGAGAATTCTCTCACTCACCTTAGAAAACTTCCAAAAACACTTTCAAAAGGAAAAGGTTTAAGTAAAACCGTTAGTACAATCGGAAAACTGGCGGGCCCATTTGGAGTAATTGTAGAAGCGTATTGCTTATGGCTTGATATACAAGACGCAGACGATGAATTAAGAGAATGGGGAGATCTTCTTGAGGCTATTGACAAAAGAAGACCATGCCAGAATGACAGGGAATCATTAGATGATATATATGAAGACTGTGTAAAAGATAGCAAAAAAGTTACAAACTGGATTGTCTCATGTCATGTAACAGAGGGTGGAGCTTTAGCCACAGATATTGTATCCATTTTTGCTCCAAATCCAATAGAATGGTTTGTATCTGGTATTTTGAATGGTTATGCAGAAATTGTCAAAAACTGTGTAGTCTATACTGGATATGTTGAACTTAGGGGGAATTATTATATGCGTTTGATGAAGCTTAAATGTTTCTGTGAATGTGATATAAATGGTAATGGTTGTAAATGTCCTAAGGGTACTTGTATCTGTAAAAGATGTTGCAAGAAATGTAAGTGTAAGAATGGTGAAAAGTGCACATGTAAGGGAAGTTGCAAATGCAAGCCTCACAAGCCAGAATTTAAAGGAAATATAGATCCTTCTGGTTACGTATATGAGGGCATTTTCAACAATCGTATAGAAGGTGTAACAACAACTTGCTATCAGAAAGTACAAGTAGAGGATATGTATGGAGATCTTCATGATAACGTTGTAAAGTGGGATGCAGAAGAGTATGGCCAAGAAAATCCTCTTCATACTGACAAGGATGGATTCTATCAGTGGTTCGTACCAGAAGGTCTCTGGCAAGTAAAGTACGAGAAGGAAGGTTACGAAACTGCTTACTCAGAGTGGCTTCCTGTTCCTCCTCCTCAGCTTGACGTTAACATAGGTATCGTACAGAATCGTCAACCAGAAGTCAAGGAAGCTCATGCATACGAAGATGGCCTAGAACTGACCTTTGACAAATACATGATGCCAGCATATCTAACCACAGAGAATATCAAGGTTAGTCAGAATGGCAAGTATGTGGATGGTAAGGTCGCGCTTGTAGATGAAGAGGTGGCTTATCGCGATGAGAACGTGAAATACGCTTCTACTGTGCGTTTTGTTCCAAATACTGCATTCTCAACAAGTAAAGATGTGACACTTGTTGTTGCAAACAAAGTGAAGAGTTATGCTGGCATCCAAATGGCAGACAATTTCACCCAAACTTTCGACATAGAAAAGGAAGTGAAGAGCATAGTAGCGGACAGCCTCGTGAAGGTGCCTTATCAGGGTAGCAAGGTTATCACGCTCTATGTTCAGCCTGCCGATGCTGCTGTTGGTAAGACTATGCACGCTGATAATTCTTCCGAGATGATTGCATCACTCGTACAGAAGAATGTGTCCATTGACGAAAACGGTATGGTTCAATTCGAAATTAATGGCGAGCTTCCTGGTACTACAGGCATTACATTCAGCATTGATGGAGTAAAGGCAACTGCTACTGTAATCGCAAACGTGGGTAATTTTGAAACATCTTTGATTAATGAGCCTAAGGCTTCAATTGTTTCAGGTTCTTCTGTATATCGTGGTACGACAATTCAACTCACTGCAGACAGCAAGGATTTGAAGATCTGGTACACTACAGATGGCACATGTCCTTGTGATGAAAATGCGCGTAAGCTATACACTGAACCCATTGTAATAAACTCTGCCATGACACTGAAGGCTATGGCCGAGAATGCTGATGGTGACGCAAGCGACATAGTGACATTCGTCTATAGCATCTTACAGAGCAAAGCCGGAGTTTCACTTGCAGATGGATGGAACTGGGTATCATTTAATATGAAAAGCGATGCACTAAATTCTATCAACACGGCTATGACTTCTGGTTCATGGACTTCCGATGATGTAGTCAAAGATAACAAATATGTTGATATGTATTCTGCTAATCAGAAGCAATGGATTGGAACCATGCCCAAGAATGGAGCATTGAATAGCACACAGATGTACAAAATACGCTCTTCAAAGGCGCAGACTCTTAGCTTGACAGGAGAGGCTGTTCATCCTTCGGAAACCACGATTGCTGTTGGTCCCGGCTGGAATTACATCAGCTATTTGCCATTGGTTAACATGAGTGTCAACGATGCTCTCAAGAGTTACAGAGCAGAGAATGGTGATGTAATTAAATCACAAGATGCTTTTGCGACCTACTCAACAACTAATGGATGGGAAGGTGATTTGACTACACTGACCATTGGACGTGGCTATATGCTGAAACGTGGTGTAAATGCTTCGCAGGTATCATTTACATATCCTGTAGGAGCTTCTGGCTCATCTGTTAAGGCTCCAGCTTCTGCGAAATCTTACCGCTATGCCGACAATATGAATATTATCGGTGAGGTGGAAGGAATCAGCGTGGAAAATGGCGATAGCATTGTGGCATACGTAAATGGTGAGATTCGGGGTGCAAGCAGATTGGAAAGAAATCAGAAGGTCTTCCTTACCGTTCAGGGTGACGAGGATGCAAAAATGGCTATAGTCCTTGTACGTGATGGCGAGATTATCGCAACTGCAAGTAACATGATTGGATACCAAAACAACAATGTTCTTGGAACAAGTGATGCTCCTACTGCGATTACTTTCATCACTGATGAGAGGAATCTTGATGGTACTATTGGAAATGTCAAGGCTATTTATAGCATCAATGGCATAAAGATGAGCACCAGACGTTTGAACAATATCCCTTCTGGAACGTACATCATATATTCTGAGAAGAATGGAAATACATGTGTAACGAAATTCATTAAATGATTAAAGACATGAGAAAAAATATTTTATATACATTACTATTGCTAATAGGATTCTCCCTTTGGGGAGTTTCTTGTAGCAAAGGCGGAGATGACGATCCGATAACACCTGATCCTCCAGTGGTGAATCCAGATAATCCAGATCCACCTATGCCTCCTTCATATCCTACCTTTGACAGTCCTAATTGGTCAGTATCAAACACAGGTTCATTTGAATATACAATGACTATGGCTGTTGCTCTTCCTGATTCTTTGATTGCTGTAGAACAATCAGCGGATAAATTGGCAGTATTCGTAGGTGACGACTGTCGAGGAATCGCTGACAGAATAGAAGTTTCCTCAGGTAAATATGTATGGTTGGCTGTAGTATATGGCAACAACAACTCTGAAACTATATCGTTCAAATATTACAGTAGCAAAACCAAGTATATGTATCAATCATCTTCAACGAAGCCTTTTGCTATCGACGGTGTGATTGGAACGATAGACAATCCAGAGAAGATAGGAATGAATATTGTTACAAAGAAATAAAGTAAAAAAAGGCGCATCACCCACAACTGGATGGTGCGCCAATTTTAATAGAGAGGTAGCAAGCGAATCACTTGCGACGCTTCTGGTCTTGTTGCTTTCGCTTCTTTTCCATCATGATGTCGTACTTCTTGCGAATCGTCTCTTGCAGAGC
>ODAI011715283.1_pt1 | contig 13026 bp, 14 predicted proteins | sample 1539321 | NCBI WGS metagenome assembly ODAI01 (sample SAMN02144231, study PRJEB22623) | gut metagenome | biome: sheep rumen | host: Ovis aries | place: New Zealand | reverse complement strand
TTTTTTTAATATATAATAAAGATTTGCAGAGAGCATTTGAAATATATTTAAAGTAACAGTTATATATTAATAATTATAAAATAGTTACAAATTAAAACAAATAGGAGAATTTACTATGGCAATTAAAGTAGAAGTATTTTCAACAAGTACATGCCCACACTGTCCTGCAGCAATTGATGCTGCTCAAAAAGCAAAAGATAAATTAGGCGATGCAATTGATGTAGAATCAGTTAAAATCGATGACCCAAGTAATCCGGAAAACAGACAAAGAGCCATTGACTATCAAATCATGGCAGTTCCTACTATTGTAATTGATGGTGATGTTTCTTTTGTTGGCGCACCAACCGATGTTGAACTTATTGAAAAATTAGAATCTATGTTATAGATTCTCTCTTTTTTATTCTTTTTAATTAAAATGACTAATGACAATTATACTGGAGTCACAACAGGTACAATAGCGACAGCTTGTTCTCTAGCCGCTTTGGATGCAATTTTAGATAGTTCTGATATTGCTTGCGTTAAGGTTGAAACTCCCAAAAAAACATTAGATATCATTATAGATGAATGCAATGTTTTATCTTCATGTAAAGCATATGCTGTAGCTCATAAAAATCCATATAACGATCCTGACGTTACAGTGGATTTGGCTATAATTTCCACTGTTGAACTGTTCGACAAAACGGATGAGGAATCTAATGTTATAATTACTGGGGGAGAGGGCGTTGGTAAGATTACAAAGCCCGGACTTCAGATTCCTGTTGGGGATTATGCAATTAATCCAGGTCCACGCCGTATGATTGTTAAAAATTTATCAGATAAAATTCCTGAAGGAAAAATTGCTAAGGTTACTGTTTCTATTCCCGAAGGTAAAAAAATAGCTAAAAAAACCATGAATCCTAAACTAGGTATTATAGATGGCATATCTGTTTTAGGAACAACTGGTATTGCAAGATCAATGTCCAGCGATGCTTATAAGAATTCCATTGTCACTCAATTGGATGTGGCACTGGCTTCAAACATTGAGGAATTGGTGTTCGTTCCGGGCAATATTGGAGAGAAATTGGCCTTGAAACAGCTGGAAGTAACAAAAGAGCAGATTGTTCAAACGGGTAATTTTGTTGGTTTCATGTTTGAAGAGGCAGAAAAGCGCGGAATAACAAAATTCACATTTTTTGGCCATATGGGCAAGCTTATTAAAGTGGCTGGAGGAATATTCGACACCAAACATGCCGTGGCGGATGGAAGACGTGAGATAATGGTTACTCATGCTGCTTTATGCGGAGCTGATAGGCAACATCTTCAAAAACTATTTGATTCCAAAACAACCGACGATATGATGGATATTTTAAATGAAATCAATTTATCTGTTGAAGTTTCAAATAGTATTGCATCTGCTATTAAAGATAGGTGCAAGCAACGTTTTGATTTGGATTTGAATGTAATATTGGTTGACATGGAAGGAACCTATTTAAACAGCAATATGGAAATTATCCCTAAGAAATAATTTCAGAACATATTTGCCATTTTTCACGAAATACTTTTTTTTATTTTCATTTTCCCATTTAGTGGGAATTATATTCACTGTTGTTGTATTCAAGCAGTCTTCCGACATGACGTGTTTCAAAGAACATGTCTTTTTTAGCCAGGACTATAATAACTGCAACCACTGTTATTACAATGGTTTCCAGACATTTTGTCTCGGGGGTTAACGCTATTTTCTCCTGCATGAAATTGACGAAGAAATGGAATATCATGCAAGCCAATATCGAACGGTCGCTTTCAAGATAGACCCATGTAATGACAAATCCCATAGGGATTCCGCTCACAAAGAAGTTGATTACATAAAGAGGATTCACCATAAGTCCTGCCTGATAGGTTCCAGAAATAAAGATTAAAGGAAGATGCCATAAAGACCATAACACTCCAAAAATCATTGATTCCCAGAACCAGTTCATGTAGTTACCGATTGAATCCTCACAGTATCCTTTCCATCCCACTTCCTCAATTATTGAAGCAATTGTAATGGTAATGAATGCTCCGGCTATTCCAACACCGGTAAAAGAAAAGCTTTCGGTAAAGGAAAACTGGTCAAGCGGTTGTCCAAAGGCTAGCGACAAGAGAATAGAACAGACTATTACTATCGCAAATACGATTATTGCCCAGACTACATTCAGCCATTTTACTTTGTAAAAACCGACAATCTTATTCTTGAAGTCTTGCTTAAGCAGGTCTGAGCCTGACAACATAATGAAAACTGTAGACACAATTGCTGGAGCCATAAGACCTATCAGCATAAGTAATGGACTGATGCTTTCTGGCAAAAAGATTGCAGGAATCCAAAATATCCAGGTAAAAACATATGCCAGAGCAAAGAAGAGAACTGGTTTATATTTGTAGTTTCCGGTATTGTTCACTCGACCGCCTCCATATCACTCTTGTCAATCAGATCGTAAATGAAACTCATTGTACCTTTTTCTGCTCCGAGAAGTTTTTCGGTCATGTCTATAAAGACGAAAATATCTTGTTCACTAAATGTGCCTTCATTAAATGTAGCGTCGCTGATGATAAGGAGCATCTTAACGCGCTCAGGTATATTGTCGCATTCAAAGAGACCTTCATTTACTCCTTCTTTTATAACATCGGATAAAAGTGGAGTAAGAGTATAAATCAATTTTTGTCTAACCTTATAGTGCATTAGCACATTCTCAGGTTTGAAAAGAGTGTCCTTTATGGGTTGTTCTGTTTCGGCAGGTTTCATCGATGAAAGTATCCCTACTATTTTTTGAGGTACTGTAATATCCATTCTGATAATCTGCTCTGCCATTTCGGTCTCACTGTCGATCATCATGTCTATGACCTCTTCGAGCATCTGCTCTTTACTTTGGAAATGGTAGTAATATGTGCCTTTTGCTATCTGCGCCCTTTCTATGATTTCATCAACACTGGTATTCTCGTATCCACGTGTAAGGAACATATCATAAGCTATCTTTAACAGCTCTTGTTTCCTTTTTTCACCTTTTTTCATAATTGCCTCCAATAATAAACCCTTGGTTGGTTTTTATATTATAATTAACCTCATATTATTGTAAATAATTTTCCGACTATTAGTCGGTTTTTAGTTTTTAATTCTAATATGATGATTATCCTATATAAATGTTATCGCAAAATGGGTAATGTGTTTGAATATGAAATAAAAGAAAACATGAAATATTTATTATGGGAAAAAGTTTAATCTTTTAAAGTCCAATAAAATCATACACAAAATTAATTATAGTAAACTAGTGAAACAAATTCAATTAGTTTTAATATCTAATGTTTTAAGAGATTTTTTCTTCAATAAGACATTAAATTTGATTTTTTTAACATTGATTTTACTGATAGGATATTTATTTAAACAATAATTTTACTATATAATATTAAGTAATGAAAATTGGAGTTTAAATTTTATGAAAATAGCTATGGTTGGTCAGTTCCCTCCTCATGTTGGAGGTGTTGGAGTTCATATTCACACTTTATCCAAACAGCTAGTCAAGGAAGGCCATGAAGTTTATGTAATCACATATCCTCACAAGGATATCAAGGATATTGATGGAATACATGTCATAGGAACTAAGGGACTCAATATTCCAGGCGTAAGAGGATTAATGTTCAAGAAAAATGCAAAAAAAGCGTTGGAAAATCTTTTGGAAAAGGAAGATATTGATATTATCCATGGACATTATTTGTTCCCTGCAGGTGCTGCGGCTGTTGAAGTTGGAAATGAACATGGGATTAAAACATATGTGACAGCTCATGGTTCTGACATGTTTGAATTATATAAAACACAACCTCTAATGAGATCAACACTTAAAAAAGTTTTAAAGCGTGCTGATGTGGTACTTGCTGTCAGTAATGCTTTAAGGCATGAAATCATTGCAACTGGTGTTGAAGGGATTGCAAGCAAAACAAGATTGTCTTGGAATTCAGTGGACATCAATAAATTTTCAGCAAAAGAAAATACAACTTTCAAAGAGGAAAACAGGCTGGAAGATAAGCCGATTGTTCTTTTTGTAGGCAATCTGATAAAAAGAAAAAATGTTGAATCTCTTTTGGAAGCTAAGAAAATAGCAAATAGTGATTATTATTTGGTCATTGTCGGTGATGGGCCTCTCTTTAAAAAATTAAACAATAAAGTCGAAGAAGAGAATATCCGTGATGTGATATTCACCGGCGCTAGAGATGATGTTGAGAATATCATACCAAGCTGTGACGTTTTAGTACTGCCATCATTTTCTGAAAGCTTTGGATTAGTTTTAATTGAGGCGTTAGCATGCGGAAAACCTGTAATTGGCAGTAATGTTGGTGGAATTACTGAAATTATTAATAAAAATGTTGGTTTGCTTGTAAATCCGAATAAGATTTCATCCATCGCTAGTGCAATTGATGAGGTAATTAATGATGAAGAGTTAAGGATGGTACTCTCTTTAAATGCAAGAAATCGTGCATTGGACTTTTCAGAAGTGACTATTCCTTATGATGAGGTTAAATGATGGAAAAAAAGGTTAGATCTCCAGGTTCTGCAACAATAATCAATGCAATTGCCACAGGTTGTGGTTCTGCATTTGGAATTGGTTTGGATATTGAATGCACTGCAAAAACAACTTCCGAAGGCATAACATGTTCCAATGATGTCGGTGCGGATAACACCCTGATGGAAATTTGTGTTGAAAAAGTTTTTAATCATTATAACATAGATAAAACTGATTTTGGGATTGACTTAAAGACAAAATCCAATCTGCCAATGGCATCCGGATTATCAAGTAGTAGCGCATCATCTAACGCAATTGTTAAAGTCGTTTCATCAATAATTTCTGAAGAGTTTGATTTGAAACCTTTGGATGATTTGGAAATAATCAACATGGCAATCGATGCGTCCCTTGATGCAGGAGTCACAATCACCGGATCATTTGATGATGCAACAGCATCTTATTTTGGGGGCGTTGTTGTCACTGACAATAAAAATAGGGAGTTCATTATAAAAGAGAAAATGGAAGAGTTCCCAATTTTGGTGTACATGCCTAACTTTTATTCCAAATCTGGCGATACAAATCCTGACAGGATGAAACTGTTGGCACCATTAGTTGAAACTGCATTTGGTTTTGCTAAAAATAAAGATTACTTCAAAGCTCTCAATCTGAACGGATTGATTTATTCAGCAACTTTGGGCTTTGATTCAACAATTGCAATTGATGCATTAGATGCTGGAGCTGTTGCTTCAGGTTTATCCGGAACAGGTTCATCTTTTGTAGCAGTTGCAAGTGAAGATTCAATCGATGATATTAAATACTCTTGGAGCAAATATGAAGGTAAGGTTATAGAAACAAAAGTGGATAATAAAGGTTGTAGGATATTATGAAAAAAAGATATTTGATGCTGGCATTGATAGTATTGATAGTTAGCTTGTCTTTTGTTTCAGCATCAGAAAATGTATCAGTTTCTAATGATTTGGAAGCTGATGATAGTTATTTATCTGTAAGTGATACGTCTGTTGCAGATAATGTGAAAAATAATGTCAATGATAATCAGAATAATGCAGGAGATAATGAGTTAGTCTCTAATGACACTAACACTGCGAATAGTTCCAGTTCAACTAATGGTGCTGTTGCAGATACCAATTCCAGTTCAAATAATGGTAATGTTGCAAATAATAACTCCAGTCAGCAAACCACTCCTGTTGCAAAACAGACTCCTAGTAAAATTGTTACTAAAAATCTTTCATCAACATATGGAACTCAAGTATCTTACACTGTGAAAGTTTTAGATAAAAAGAATAAACCTATTAAAAATCAGGAGGTAGTTGTAACAATCGGTACAAAGTCTGTTACAAAGTTTACTGATGCTAAGGGGGTTGCAACTTTCACTTGTAACTGTCAAGCTGGCAGTTATGTAATAAAATATAAAGTTGGTAAATTAACCGGTTCAAATACATATAAAGTTAAAAATAAAATCACTTTAACTACCTTGAACTGGGGTCTTAAGGGAGATGTTTCTAAGATTAAATTGATTAAGAAGAACATGCCTAATAACGCTTGGGTAAAGAAAGCTGTTGCAGCGACTAAAAAAGGAATTCCTCTTTTAACTTTTAAAGGAGGTAAAGGCAAAGTTGTCTTCATGACTGCTGGTGTTCATGGAAATGAATTGTCCTCCCAGGTTGCAGCAATGAAAATGATTAAACATTTAACTGACACTCCAATTAAGGGAACCGTTTATATAATTCCTTTTGTTAATGTTAAGGCTATTTCCAAAAAGGTCAGATATACTGATAAAGATTTTAATCGTATAGCTGCAAACTCAGGTACAATCCCTAATAAGATTGTAAAATTGGTTGTTAAGTATAAATGTAATGCATACGGAGATTTCCATACCACAAAACCGGGAGGAGTTCCGGGTAAAAATATCGTTATGGGATCTAAAGGTCCGGCTACCCAGAGTGCAAAGCTTACAAATTACATTGCTAAATATTGTAAGGTAAATAAGAAGATTTACAAATATGCTGGTGAAGTATATCCTGGTTCAATATCTGACAATGTTAATAAAAAAGGCATTCCTGCGGTAATCTGTGAAGTTATGCTTCCACACAATACTGTGACAACAAAAACTGTAACTACATCATATAACATGATGAAATATCTGTTAAAATTCAATTCAATATTATGAGGATAAAATGAAAAAAATTAATATTATTCTCATTTTATTATTTTTCTTTTTTATTATTTCTGCCGTAAGTGCAGAAAATGATTTAAATTCAACTGATTCTGATTCGCTACTTTTGAAAAATTCCACCAGTGATGTTTCTTTAGAAGTGTCTAAAATTGAAACCAAAGATTTGGTCAAATATTATAAAAATGATTCTCAATTTGATTTTAAAGTTTTAGACGACGATAATAAACCAGTTTATAATAAAACTGTTCTGTTGAATGTAGCTGGGAAAAATTATACGAAAGTAACCGATTTGGAAGGCAAGGGATTTTTGAAAATAAATTTAAACCCTGGCAAATATAAGATAACTACTTACTGTGATAACAAATCTGTTGTAAATTCAATTAAGGTGCTTTCCCGTGTTTCATCAAAGGATGTCACATCAACTTACGGAACGCAAACAAAGTTCACGGTTAATGTTTTAGACAAGCAGGGTAAAATCATGAAAAATGAGTTGGTTACTTTTAAGGTAAATGGCAAAAACTATCAATCATACACCAATTCAAAGGGTACTGCTACTTTAAAGCTTAATTTATATGCAGGATCTTATGTTATCACTTATGCTGTTGATGGTATTTCCGGCAAGAACAAGTATAAAGTTAAAAATTATTATAAGGTTCTGATTTACAAATGGAAATCTGGTGCTGATGTGACTAAAAACAAGAAAATCAAATCCAATATTCCAAACTCCGCATTAGTTAAAAAGGTCGTAAAAGCCGCAAAATCAGGCACTCCTGTAATCAAATTTAAAGGCGGCAAGGGCAAGGTGGTTTTCATGACTGCAGGGGTTCATGGAAATGAGTTATCTTCTCAAGTTGCTGCAATGAAGCTAATAGCATATTTGGAAAAGAATCCGATTAAGGGCACAGTTTATATTATGCCATTCATGAATCCTAAAGCAACAGCATCAAATGTTAGGAATTATCATGGGCTTAATTTAAATTCCAAAGCTAATGTTAAAGGAACAATATCTTATAAAACAGTTAAGTTGATTGTTAAGTTCAAGTGTAAGGCATACGGTGATTTCCACTGCACAAAGCCTGGTGGAAAACCGGGTAAGGATGTTGCGATGGGAACTTACAAACCAACTCTAAAAAGTGCCACTCTCGCTAAATACATTGCAAAAAAGAGTAAAGTCAAATATTTGATTTATAAAAAAGCAGGTACGGAATATCCTGGAGCTTTGGAAGATATGGTTAGTCTAAAGCGTATTCCTGCAGTTACTTGTGAGGTCATAACTCCACATGGATACATTGCTAAGGGTTCAGTAACCAAATCACTTTCAATGATGAAGTCATTTTTGAAATTTAGTAGTTTAATTTAATATTAAACATATAGTTTAAATACTAGTATAATAATAAATTATATTATTATCATTATTATCAATTTGGTGATTTTTTTGAATGGAAGTTATGAGGAGATATCTTTTAAAAATAAAAAAGAAGCTGAACAACTTCTCAAAAAATCAAGAGAACGCATTGATGAAATTGATAATGAATTATTTGATTTAATTTCTCAGAGAACATCTCTTGCGAAAGATATAGCTCTCTCTAAGGAATACATTGGCATGCCAATATTTGATAAGTCTAGGGAAGATGCTATCCATGAAAAAATTGAGAGATTATCTGAAGAAAAAGGTCTTGATGTTGATATTATTGATCAAATAGTAAATATGCTAACTATTTTAAGTAAAAATGAGCAAAAACAAATTTTAAGGAGGAATGTTAATGGGAAATATTAGAACTTCATTTGTTAAACGTTTAGCAAAAGAACTTATTGAAACTCACAAAGGTGTTTTCACTACTGATTTTGAAGAAAACAAAAAATTAGTACAAGAATACTCTACTGTAAGTACTAAACATTTAAGAAATAAAATTGCAGGATATGTTACAAGATTAGTAAGGTTAGAACAAACCAGAGACTAAACTTAGTGCATATTTTTTCTTACTCTTTTTTATTTAATATTTTTTTTATCATTTTGAACTCTTTTTTTGAAATAATTGTTTTTTTAAAGTTTATTAATATGGTCATATAAAAATATATATGAATATTTTGTTTGATTGATAATTTAACAAAATTTCAATGAATTTTTAAGAAATAGGTGAACTTAATGGATTTGATAGTAGTAAAATTTGGTGGAACCTCGGTTGGTGATGGTTCTAGAATTAAAAAAGCGGCGCAGTCCGTCGTAAATGAGTATATGAAAGGTAGTCAGGTAGTAGTTGTAGTTTCAGCAGTTAACAAGACTACAGATGATCTCATTGGATTATCTAATGAGGCTATTGGTAGCGGATTGACTGATAAGCAAAAGGCAGAAATTATGGCTATGGGAGAATTAACTAGTGCTAGATTATTCTCAGCAACTATTGAATCATTAGGTGTGAAGTCTGAATTTATTGATCCTTATAATGAGTTATGGCCAATCATAACTGATTCTAATTCATTAGAAGCAAAAATTGATTTAAATACCACTCATAAAAAAACTGATGGTATTAAACAACTTGTTAATCAAGGTGTTATTCCAGTAATCTGCGGATTTTTAGGAAAAGGACCTAGTGGTGAAATCACAACATTAGGAAGAGGTGGAAGTGATATTACTGCATTCTTAATGGGTCATTGCTTAGATGCTAATGAAGTTATAATTGTAACAGATGTGGATGGTGTAATGTCAACTGACCCGAATAAAATTGAGGAGGCTGAATTGTTAGAAACAATATCAGTTGAAGAATTAAGGGATTTAGCCACCCATGGGGCTCAAGTTCTACACCCTCATGCATTAAAATATAAAGATCCATTAATAAGTGCAAAAATAATTAATTTTGCTAATGTTGACTTATCTTCAAAGGGTACCCGTATTGTCGGACCTTTTGAAGGAGACATGTTAAAATGTGTCACCCTTTATAAAGATCCTATTTCACTTATAGCTATTGTTGGCGAGGCTATGCTTAAAAAAGTTGGTTTGATGGCAAAATTAACAACTAGTCTTGCTGATGAGGGCATTAATATTTTTGGCGTATCTGCAGGTCAGAATTCAATAACTGTTTTCGTTGATAAAACCGATTCAAACAAAGCATATCATTTATTACATCAGTTGGTTATAGACACTGATGTTTTAAGCTCATTGTCTCTTGGAAGAGACACAGCTATGATTACTTTTGTCAGTCCGGATATTATTGAAACTCCTGGTATTATATCAGATATTACAGAACCACTTAGAAAAAATAACATTAATATTTTAGAGATTACCTCATCACAAACAGCAGTCGTTTTATTTGTTGATTGGGAAGATGGTGAAAAAGCTCATAAACTTATTAGCGAGGTTTTAGAATGAATTTTGAAGGAACTTATGTTGCAATGGTTACTCCATTCACAAAAGAAGGAACTCTTGATGAAGAAGGATTTAGATCAAATATTAATTACTTAATCGATAAAGGTGTCAACGGTTTGGTTGGCGCAGGAACAACCGGTGAATCTGCTACAATGACCCATGAAGAACATCACAAAGTCATTGAAGTGTTAGTTGATGAAGTTGATGGAAGAGTTGAAACAATTGCAGGAACTGGAAGTAACGCTACTTCCGAAGCAGTTTCACTTACTCAATTTGCATGTGATGCAGGTGCTGACGCTGCATTGTTAATTACTCCGTATTATAATAAACCTCAACAACATGCATTGGTTGAACACTACCGTACTGTAGCTGAATCTTGTGACATTCCTCTTATTGCTTATAATGTTCCTTCCCGTACTGGAAGTAACATTGAAGTTGACACAGCTGTTGAACTGGCTAAAATTGATGGTGTAGATGCAATTAAAGAAGCTAGTGGCAGTGTTGACAAAGTATCTGACATTTATAGGGCACTTACTCATGAAGGCCTTGAAGATAAGTTCAATATCCTTTCCGGTGAAGATTCATTGACCTTGCCAATAATGGCTGTTGGAGGAACCGGTGTAATAAGTGCATCCGCAAATATTGATGCAAGAAGAATGGTTTTAATGGTGGACAGTATTTTAAATGATGATTACACAAGAGCAATGGAGCTTCATTATGAAATGCTTGAATTAATCAGGGCTCTTTTCGTTGAAAGTAATCCTGTTCCTGTCAAAACTGCAATGAATTTAATGGGACTTCCATCCGGACCTTTAAGACAACCATTATGTGACATGAAAGAAGAAAACTTAGAAATTCTTAAAAAAGCATTAAAAGATTCTGATTTAATTTAAAGTTGGTAATAATATGATTAAAGTAGCAGTAACTGGAGCTGCTGGAAGAATGGGCTCCGGTATTATTAGAAAAATCACTGAACAAGATGACATGGAAGTTGTTGCAGCTATTGAAATGCCTAACACTCCTCTTGCAGGTAAAGATGCAGGTATCCAAGCGGGAATCGATGAACTTGGCGTTCAAATTGTTGGTTCTGAAAAATTAGAGGAAGCTTTAAAATCCTCAGGTGCTGAAGTGTTGGTTGACTTCACTATTGCTCCTGCTGCAGCTGAAGCTATTAGGATTGCTACATCTTGCGGTGTAAATGTTGTTGTTGGAACCACAGGATTTACAGATGAACAAATGGAATCTAATGTTAAAAATGTTAAAGATAATAATGTTGGAGCAGTAATTTCTTCCAATATGGCTATTGGAGTAAACGTATTCTTTAATACATTAAAAAAATTAGCTCCATTATTATATGATTATGATATTGAAATTATAGAAGCACATCACAACCAGAAAAAAGATGCACCGTCCGGAACCGCTATGACTGCATTTGAAGTAATTGCTAAAGAACTTGACCGTGACCCTGAAGAAGTTGGTGTTTACGGAAGAAAAGGTTTGGTCGGCAAAAGAACTTCAGAAGAAATTGGTGTTCATGCTATTCGCGGTGGCGATATTGTCGGAGATCATACCGTGATGTTTGTTGGTGATGGTGAAAGACTAGAAATTAAACATCAAGCTCACACCAGAGAAGTATTCATCGCTGGTGTAATAAGGGCAATAAGATATGTTCCTACAGCTGAAAAAGGTGTTGTTAGTAGCATGAATGATGTTTTAGGATTAGAATAGGTGAGTTATATGGTAAAAGTGGGAGTACTTGGTGCAACTGGTATGGTAGGTCAAAGATTTATTCAATTGCTCGATAACCATCCAGATTTTGAGATTACAGCTTTAGCGGCATCTTCTCGTTCAGCTGGTAAAAGATATGAGGATGCTACTACATGGTATTTGGATAATGAAATGCCAGAGTCTGTAAAAGATATCGTAGTGTGTGAAACTAATCCTGATGATATGGATAACGATGTGGATATTGTATTTTCATCCCTTCCAACAGAATTCGCAGCAAAAGTTGAAAAGGATTTCGCTCGTGACTATGTTGTTGCAAGTAATGCTAGTGCACATAGGATGAAGAAAAATATTCCATTAGTAATTCCTGAAGTCAATCCTGAGTATCTAGACATGATTGATGCTCAACAAAAGGAAAATAATTGGGATGGATTCATTGTAACCAATCCAAATTGTTCAACTATTGCATTGACTTTAACATTAAAACCTATTGTTGATAATTTTAATGTAAATTCAATTAGGGTATCAACCATGCAGGCTGTGTCTGGTGCAGGTTATAACGGGGTTCCCTCTATGGCTATTGTCGATAATCTCGTTCCATACATCGGAAGTGAAGAGGAAAAAATGGAAAGCGAAACCCTTCATTTGTTAGGTTCTTACGATGGTGAGAGTGTAACCGATGCGGATTTCAAATTGAGTGCATCATGTCATAGGGTACCTGTAATAGATGGTCATACCGAAGCAGTGTTTGTTGAGTTGGATAATGAGTTTGACATTGAAGATGTCAAAAGTAAAATGGCAAACTTCAAAGCATTGCCACAAGAACTAAATCTATTCTCAGCTCCTGAAAATCCAGTAATTGTCAAAGAAGAAAATGACAGGCCACAACCTCGTATGGATAGAAATGCCGGTAATGGTATGGCAGTTACTGTGGGAAGGTTGAGAAAAGACCAAGCGTTTGATAATAGTTTCAAATATGTTCTTGTTGGACATAATACTATCCGTGGTGCTGCTGGAGCATCAATATTGAATGCTGAATTAATTAATGATAAAATACTCTAATTTTATCAATTTTTTTTTTCTATTTTTTTTAAAATTTTCTAATTTTTCAATCTGTTTTCTTATTCTTTTTAGTTTTAATTATAGGTTAATTTAAGGGTTTAATTTAAATAGTATGAAAATTATAATTTATATCAAGGAATTATATTGTGCAATATATCGGAGTTTTCCATTTC
>ODAI014407082.1_pt1 | contig 13027 bp, 3 predicted proteins | sample 1539321 | NCBI WGS metagenome assembly ODAI01 (sample SAMN02144231, study PRJEB22623) | gut metagenome | biome: sheep rumen | host: Ovis aries | place: New Zealand | reverse complement strand
CAGAAAACAACTAACGGACAAGCGCAGAATGTAACTACTCCCCTCTCCCCTTGGAGAGGGGTTGGGGGTGAGGCTCTCTCTGGCATCCTTGCCACCGTGGCCCGCGTGGCTCCCACCAATGCACCCGTGTTGATTACAGGTGAGAGCGGCACTGGCAAGGAACTCATAGCTGAGGCCATACACCGCCAGAGCCAGCGAGCCAACGGCCCGTTTGTGAAGGTGAACCTCGGCGGCATCTCCACGTCGCTGTTCGAGAGCGAAATGTTCGGTCACAAAAAGGGAGCATTCACCGATGCCAAGGCCGACCGCACAGGCCGTTTCGAGATGGCCAAGGGCGGTACGATCTTCCTCGACGAGATTGGCGAGTTATCATTAGCCAGTCAGGTAAAGCTGTTGCGTGTGCTACAGGACCAGACCTACGAGGTGCTGGGCGACAGCGAGACTCGCCGAACCGATGTCCGCGTGGTCTGTGCCACGAATGCCAACCTTCGCGCGATGGTCGAGGAGAAGACTTTCCGCGAGGATCTGTTCTACCGTATCAACATCATCAACCTGCACTTGCCGCCATTGCGCGAGCGGCGTGAGGACATTCCGATTTTGGTCGATCACTTCCTCCGGCTGGCGTGCGAGGCCAACCGCTTGCCGCCTGTCACGGTATCGACCGAAGCTATCGCCTATCTCCAGACGCTTCCGTTCCCTGGTAATATCCGTGAACTGAAGAATCTGGTGGAGCGTGCCGTGCTAATGAAAGAAAGCCTCACCCCCGGCCCCTCTCCCAAAGAGAGGGGAGTGGTTACTCTTGGACGTCAAGATTTTGAGTGTTTTTCAACGGATAGCCTATCTACTCCCCTCTCCCCTTGGAGAGGGGTCGGGGGTGAGGCTTCTCTTGCTTCCATGGAGCGCTCAGCCATCGCCGCCTGCATTGCCAAGCACAACGGCAACCTCTCGCTCGTAGCCAAGGAACTGGGCATCAGTCGTGGCGCACTCTATCGGAAAATAGAAAAGCACGGACTGTGAAGAGTGAAAAGTCAAGAGTGAAGAATTTTTTGCCGTACAAGCGTCGCAAAGCGCCGAGCGGCTATCGCCGTATGAAACTGAAACATTACTTCGCCATCCTCGTAGTTGCTATCGTCGCGTTAGGCGGTGCAACGCTGTATGCCACGTTCCGCAGTCACGCAACATTGTTCTATGTCACGGAGGGATTCATGGTCGCGCTGCTGATATACCTCTGGCATTTCTACCGCAAGACCATCCGCCCATACGACACGCTGATAGGCGGCATTGAACTGGTGCGCGACCTCGACTTGACAACACGGTTGGCTCCGTCGGGACAGCATGAGACCGACATCATTGTCCGCACGTTCAATGACCTGCTGAATCGTCTGCGCAGCGAGCATCTGAGGCTCGAAGAGCAATACACCTTCCTCAATCTGCTGATAGAAGCCTCGCCGATGGGGGGCATCCAGTGCGACTTGGACGGCAATGTCACCTCTATGAACCCTGCTGCACGCGAAATGTTGTCGCCCAGCATCAAGGGAGCCATACAGACCCTGCCTCTGGGCAAGACGACCACCGTGCGAATCCCCGGTGAGCCAAAGCTCTTCCGAATCAGCCACCAGTCGTTTCCCGACCGTGGATTCCGGCATCCGTTCTTTCTCATCGAATCGCTGACCTCTGAAGTGCGCCATGCTGAGAAAGCGGCATACGAGCGAGTGATCCGAATGATAGCCCACGAGGTGAACAATAGTGTGGCCGGTATCATCGGCAGCCTGTCTGGCGAAGAGGCAGAGCGGCTCAAAGCCCTCTCCGCCTTTGTCACCCGTTTTGCCGAAGTGGTGAAAATTCCGCAGCCTCAATTACAACTCTGTGACCTCAGCGAGGAGGTGGAAGCCTGTCGGCCCTTCCTCGAGGCCCTGTGTACGCAGGCTCATGCCCAAATCGAGTTCCACCTTACCGACGAAGCTATACCCGTTCATCTTGACACCGTTCTTTTCCAGCAGGTGCTTATCAACATCGTCAAGAATGCCGTGGAGAGTATCGGCGAACGGCTTCGGGAAAGACAACGGGGAGCCGCGCAAGCGGAAATAGGAGATGGCACATCGGGAATGGAGGAGGGCAGAATCACCGTCACGACATCTGTCCCTTCAAAGCTCGTCATAACCGACAACGGTCATGGCATCCCGTCATCCGTTTCTACACACCTTTTCACGCCTTTCTTCTCCACTAAGCCCCAGGGACAGGGGCTCGGACTTCTGCTGATCCGTGACATCCTCACGTCGCATCATTGCACGTTTAGCCTGCTCACAAGTCCTGAAGATCATCTTACCCGCTTCACTGTTCAGTTCCCTCTGTAATTTCGTGTAACGGGTAAGTAAGCATTGCTTATTACATACGCTCAGCACATGCCGGTCAGTTTGATTCAGTTGAACGCCCCGTCACAAATCAACGGAAGTGAATTTTTTTCCATGATTCGAAAGATTTATGCTATTATTTTTTGAATTTATGCATAAATTCATCCTAATGCGGTTCTAAGGATATGGCAGAAGAGCCTTTTGTTCTAAAGCGTTCTACAATTTAGTTAATAATTTTTAAAATATTCTTCAAAATAGGCTTTTGTTAATAGTATGTATCATATTTTTCTGTAATTTTGAAAAATTAAAATGATAATTTACTAATAATTAAAAACTTAATGAATATGAAATCAAAGACTTTTTTTGCAGCCCTCATGTGCTGCTTGAGCCTCGTTTTTGCTACTGAGGCAAGTGCTAATTCATGGCGTGTGAACCCTGACCAGCGTGCCGGTGCCGATTTTCTGGACTTCAATGCCGCCATGGCCGACGAGCGAGTAGTGGATGGTGACATACTCTACATGGACAAGGGAAGCACCATCGCAACCCAACAGACCATTAGCAAAAAGGTGACTATCGTAGGACCTGGCTACTTCATCGGTGAGAACGATGCCGATGAGGCATATCTCTCGAATGTCATGAACTTGACTGCCAATGGAATTAAAATCACAGGTCTTCATACAAGCAGCCTTATATTGGCTGCCAGTGACATCGTGATTGAGCGCTGTCGCGTAACAGGCAACATAGTGGCAAATTCTTCGGATGCTACTAATTGTTCAATACGCTCAAGCATCATTGTGGGTGGACAAGCAACAGGTGGTGCAGCATTTGGATGGGAAATTGTAAATAACATATTCTTTAAAAATGTTAGCGACACGAACTATGCCAGTTGTCCAATATATTCTTTTAGCAACGCTCTTATCGACCACAATATTATTATCTACTACAATAGTTGGGGAGCCTATAGCATCAATGAAATAACAAACTCTACTATCACGAATAATATTATCCTGAATAGTTCATCTAACTATGGCATTGCTAACAATTCGTTATCAAGCAACAATATTATATCTCATAACGTTCTGAACGCTTCAAGATACTCAGATTATCCAAACAATAAATATAATACCACAATATCCTTTGTTGGCACACCAAGCACAAATCAGCGTGACGAATATTATCAGTTGCCAGAGGACTCGCCTGCCAAGGGCTATGCCGAAGACGGCTCCGACTGCGGTCCGTTTGCAGGTGCCTATCCTTACGTGCTGTGCGGCTATCCCCTCTATGTGCCTCGTTTTGAGAGCATCACCGTACCCTCTCAGCCCAACGAAGAAGGCAAGCTGATCATCAATATGAAGATTGTGAACCAGAACCAATAGTCCCTCACTCCACTGCGTGGTGGCGGCATGCCGCCGCGAAGTGTTGTATCGTTACACATTATTATAAATAAAAGGACTATTTGGCTTATGAAACAACTGAAATACAAATGCCTGCTCATGCTCATGTCGGCACTCTTCAGTGTGGGGGCATGGGGCACCAGCATCGAAAATGTGCAGGATGCAGACCTTCTGCTCTTCGAATATGATGAAGAGAACCACACGGCAATGGTGACTGGTATCTCGGAGTCTGCCATGGAGCTGGAGAACCTGGCACTGACCATTCCTGCCACCGTCACCTATGAAACTGTGACCTACACCGTGAATGCCATTGGCGACTATGCGTTCATGGAAGCAACCAACCTTGCCAGCGTGAATATACCGGCCTCTGTCACCTCTATCGGCGACTTTGCGTTCATGGATGCGGCCAACCTTGTCAGTGTGAATATACCGGCCTCTGTCACCACCATCGGTGAGTCGGCCTTCGTAGGATGTGTGGTCATCAATAGCATCACCGTCGATGAAGGCAACACGGTCTACGACTCACGCGACAACTGTAACGCCATTATTGAGACTGCCACCAACACACTGCTCTACGGCTCTCTGGCCACGGTGATACCTGAGACCGTCACTGCCATCTACGACGAGGCCTTTGCTGCGATGGTGTTCGACAAGTTTGTCATTCCGGCCAGCGTGACCACCATCGGCAGTTATGCCTTTTTCGGCGGTACCATCAACGACCTCTATTGCTATGCTGAAAGTGTACCTGAACTGGGTGAGTATTCTTTCACGTTCGTTCCCGACACGGAAAAGATTTTGACCACGCTCCATGTGCCGGAGTCGGCTATGGAAGCCTATCAGACGGCAGCTGTCTGGCAAAACTTCACGAAAATCGTAGCCATTGTCGAGAAGCCCGAACTCGCCAAGATAGAGGTGGAATACTTCGTCAATAGCGATCCTGGCTTAGGACTGGGCGAAAGCTTCGAGGTGGAGCAGGGGCAGACCAGTCGTCTGGACGTCGAGTCGTCACTGATGCAGTTCGGCCTGAACCGCATCGGCATTCGTCTGCGCTCCACCTACGACAATGGAGCCGTGTTCTATTCGCCCACCGTGCTGCGCTATGCCTATCGCTATCATGCACCCGATGCCGAGACCAGTCAGCTGGAATACTTCATTGGAACGGACCCGGGCATCGGCAAGGCTGTTAAAGTGGAGGTGAACGCCGATGCTGAAGGCAACTTCGACTTCATGATTCCTGCCGACAAGCTGAGCTACGGCCTGAACGTGCTGGGCATCCGCCTTGTTTCCACCCACAGCGAGGCTGGCACGGAGGAGTACACCTACTCGCCCACCGTCTATAACTACGTCTATCGCTATCATGCCGAGGATGCCCATACCACCGGTGTGGAGTACTTCCTCAACAGTGACCCCGGCATTGGCAAGGCCACCTTCATCCCGTCGGAGAGCGATGAAATTAATCTCACCATCTCGCAGGAGGACATGAAGGTAGGCATCAATGTGCTGGGCATCCGTCCTGTGAGTGAAAACAGCGAGACGGGCATCGTCTATGGTGCCACCCGCTATCAGTATGTCTATCGCTCTGCCTCGTTCGAGAAGCGCGATATAGAGCGTGTGGAATATTTCTGGGATAGCGATCCAGGATTGGGCAAGGGCACCGCCCTCGACTTCGTAGTCAGAGGCGACAGCGCCATCGTGGAGAGCCCCGTTGACTATCGCGGTCTCTACGGCACCCACATCCTGAACGTCCGTGCCATGTCGAAGGGCGTGTGGTCCAGCCTGTTCCAGCAGGCAGTCATTCTGCCAGCCGGCATCCTGTCTGGCAGCATCACCCTCGATCCCAACATTGCAGAGGACTTGGACGAAGGCATCTTCAACACGTTGTCTGCGCTACTCAGCGCACTGAGCACACGAGGCTTCAGCATGGGTCTGAACGTGAATGTGGCCGATGCTACCTACAATCTGCAGATTTCAGAGCAGGCAGTGGCCATCGTACAGGCTCTCTGTCAGTATTTCCTCAGCACCAATTTCTACATCAGCATGAAGGCACAGCACTCGGCAACCTTCAACTTCGTCGTGCCGGAAGAGTTCATCATGGCTCATGCCAGTGAGATACAGCAGATAGTGGCAGCGGTGCAGTCCATGTTCAGCCATATCCTGACAGAGAACATATCGATTCTCATCAATGGTCAGACCTATAAGTACGACGGATTCCAGGTGGAACCCAACGACCTGCTGGCCCTGAAGACGATGTACAACAGGCTGGGCGGCGACAACTGGACTGAGAAAAAGTGGTCGTTCCAGAGCAACGGCCGTAACAAGGAAGAACTGCCCGGCGTTGAGTTCGACGAGGCTGGGCGTGTAGTGAGCATCAACCTGGAGAACAATAACCTCGTGGGCGAGCTCACTGCCGACTACAATCTGACGCTGCCCATGCTCACAACGCTGAATCTGAGCAGAAACTCCATTTCGGGCGACCTGTCGCCCTTCGTGGCCGAACTCGGCAATCTGCAGTCGCTCGATGTGAGTTTCAATCTGCTGACTGACATCTCTGCGCCTCTGCCAGAGCAACTCAAAGGCATGGATCAGCATGGTCTGCGCGGACAGTTCTGCGAGTACAATCCTGATGCGGATCTAAGTTTTGAGATGGGCTATGCTCGCGAAGAGCTCAGAGGCCGCAGTTCCATGCTGGTCTATATCAGCCGGCATCAACAATTAGGATTGCCTTCGCTCTTCACCTACAACACCAAGACTGGTGACTATTCTGAGAGACCGTCGTTCGACACTCCTATTTTCCACTACAGCAGCAGCGACTACGTGAGTTATCAGTCTGACACCGACGACTACGGGTTTGTCCCGGGTGCGTTGTACTCTGACTACACTTATTGCCAAGACACCATCATCCAGATTATAGGCTACAGGGGTGCGCTCAATGCCAAGCTGCGCTATGTGGATGGCGATGCCAACATGAGCGGTGCCACCGACGTGCTCGACGTGCAGCACACGCTGAACAAGATTCTCGCCACGGCATCACCGTTCAACTACTCGGCTGCCAACACCTATGCTGACGAGCGAATCAACGTGCAAGACATCGTCTGCACGGTGAACATCGTGCTCGACCAGGAGAGCCTCGCCGTCGATGAACCCAATGCCGCTTCCATGAGTCGTACACAGTCGTCTGCTCCTCGGACATGGGTCTATACGGCAGGCGAACAGCTGCGACTCGTTTCGGCGACTGAAGTGGGTGCGCTTGCCATCGAGCTGCGCGGGGTGAAGACCTCGCAGGTGAGCCTGCTGCTCAATCACAGTCAGTATCAGCTGGTGGGCCGCGACACTGAGCAAGGATCGCGCTATGTCATCTTCTCGCCCACGGGCAGGCTGATTCCTGCCGGTGAGGTGACGGCCCTGCTGAAGATTTCTGCTGAAGCCGAGGTCGTCGCCGCAGAGGCTGCCGACAGCAATGCCGAGAAGCTGGACATCGTCGTGGGAGGAGAGCCCACAGACATCTCTCAGTTGCTTGACGGCATGCTGGCCGCGAGCTTCCGGGGCAACCAGCTTGTGGTGAAGACGACCCGTGAGATCAGCGGAATGCGGTTGCGCCTTATGTCGGCAGGAGGTGCCGTAGTCTACAGCACCAGCCTCAGCCGCATGGCATGTGGCGAGACTTCGCTCGCGGTGAACCTCGTTCCCGGTGTCTATCTGCTCGAGATGACCACCGCCGACGGTGCAAGAAAGATTGTAAAACTGATGAAAAGATAATCCGTGGAAGTTATGAATAGACATTTTTTCAATATATGCGCACGCCTGAAGCAGGCAACCACACGGTTGCTCCTGCTTGTCGGGCTACTGACGATAGTTGGTGGGCTGAGAGCTGCTGATGAACGCAATGTCCTCGTCGTTCCCGACTTCGAGGCAGGCATCAACAAGACGGGGAACGTGTCCATCAACTTGGAGAATACCCAGGAAGTGGTGGCGGCACAGTTTGACGTGGAGCTGCCCTTCGACGTACCCGAAGACGGCACGCCCTGGATTTCGAATCGTGCCAATCAGCACTCCGTGACGATGAATGCCATGGGAGACAACCGCTTCACCGTGGTGGTGATGTCGATGAAGAACAATGCCCTGCGCGGCAATGCCGGCTTGCTGCTCCGTCTGCCCATGTACACCTACGACGACGGTCAGACCGACAAGCCTTATGCCATTACGCTAAGCAACATTGTGCTGACCGACCGACAGGGCAACAACATCTGCACCGAGACAGCCCCCGTGGTGGGCTACTACAGCGTGAGCCGTGCCGAGCTGCCCGACCTCACCGTGCATAGCATCGTGCCGCAAACCGCTCAGGCTGATCCCGAGGGCCAGTTCAAGGTGGACTACACCGTCGAGAACATAGGCAGTGCCGCCACCAAGGCTGGCTGGACAGAGAAGATATACCTCAAGTCGGCACTTACGGGTGTCAGCACGTACATTGGCAGCCAGACCTATGCAGGCACGCTGGCCGGCGGCAACACCAGACTGGACCGCAGCTTTACGACCACGCTGCCACGGCTCATCCATGCCGACGGCGAGCAGCTGGTCACGGTAGAGATTGTGCCGCTGCCAAATACGGGCGAGATGACTGTCGACCAGGCCAACAACAACGGCACGTCGGAGCAGACCATTGCTCTCGGCAAGCGTCTCTACCTCAGTCTCAACAAACAGAACCTCATCGAGGGATGGCTCACACGAGGAAGTAATAACTTCAGCTACAGCTACCGCTATCGCGACAACATAGCCCTCACCGTGTCGCGCTCAGGCGACTGGAGCAACGCTGAGGCATTCTCAGTCACCTGCGATATCGATGGGCTACTCTATATGGACAATGAGGGCCGACTGCTCAGGCCAGATGCTGCAAACAGCGTTACTGTTGATCTGCAACAGGGTGCAGCCAGCAAGACGGTCTATCTCTATGCCATAGACGATGCCATCGTGCGTAGCCGTGAGGCCGTCGTCTCTGTGGGTCCCAATCATGGCTATGCCCGTCAGTCGGTGAGCATCACCCGTAGTGAGGACGACCAGAATCCGCTGACGCTTGTGGCTGAACCGTCGGTGCAGACCGAAGGAGAGGGCCAGACCGTGAAGCTGACACTCACACGCGGCGGCGAGCTGACAGACAGTCCGTCGTTCCGTATCACCTGCAGCGAACCACTCCGCTTCCAGGAGACGTTCCCCTTGACGATTGTTTCCAACAGCCCGGACAGCAAGGCCGAAGCCGTTCTGCACCTCATCGACGACGGCATACCGCAGTTGGACAAGACCGTGAAATTCACAGCTGCAGCCACCGACTACCAGACGGCTTCAGCCTCTATCAGTCTGCTCGATGACGACCGTCCGCAGGTCAAGCTCTCGCTGGCCTCGGCAGTGGTGAGGGAAGACGAGGGAACCGTCACGGCCACCGTCACCCGTACACCAGCCAAAGGCACAATGACCGTCAGGCTGACCAGCAGCAGCGCTAATGTGGCTTTTGCCGCCAGCTCAGTGACCTTTGCCGACGGCGAAATGCAGAAGGAGGTGCAGGTGAACATCGCGAACAACAGCGTCGTGGACGGCCAGCGTTCCTACAACTTGTATGCACAGCTGTCAACTGTCGACGGAGTGGTGGGCCTCGACGACCGTGCGGCTTCGCAGGCCGTGCTCACCGTCGCTGACGATGAGTCGCCCTATCTGCTGCTCACCTCTAACAGCACCTACGTCAGCGAGGGTTCTTCGTTCGCGGTCACCGTGAGTCGCTATACGTCGTCGCTCAGTGGTGCCATGACGGTGAGGCTGAAGGCGACGAACGAAGCCGACGTGGAACTGCCAGCCGGCAACAGCGTCACCATCCCTTCGGGCAGCCGTTCGGCTACGTTCACCGTCAAGGTGAAGCGCAATGAAGATGCCACCGACAACGGTCGCAAGCTGACGCTTTCGGCTTCAGCTGACGGCATTGCCGACGAGAACAACAAGTCGATGGAGTTCACCATCACCGACCGCACCCTTCCCGATGCCATGCCTGTAGCCGTCACCAATGCTTCCGGTCAGCTCTATGCCGGTATGCCGGCCACGTTCAATGTCGAGATTGCCAATGTGGGTACCGCCATGCTGTATAGCGGTATGCAAGTAGAGCTGTTCCTTGCAGGCAGTAGCCGTCTGTACAGCTACACCACCACGACAACGCTCCTGCCATTAGGACGCACTGGCAACGACACTGCACACGGTCAGACCTCCACTGAGGCCTTCACCGTAGATATTCCTGCAGGTCTCGTGGGTACCTACTGGCTCTATGCCCGTGTGAATAACGATGCCGATGCCAGCAGGCGCATAGAAGAGTTCAGCACGGCCAACAACACCCTGTCGACACCATTGCAAGTGACGATTGCCTCACCCTTCAAGGTGACGGAGTTTGCCGCTGATCCCGACTCGTACAAGGCCGGCGAAGCAGTGAAGGCACAGGGAAAGGTGGAGTCGCTCGTGGCTGAAAGTCTGAACAATCTTCGTGTTCAGGTGTCGATGGAAGGGCCAGGTCAGAGCTACCAGTCTGTGACATGCCCCATCGACCCTGCCACAGGCCTTTTCACCACTACGGACACTGAGCAGGGACGACGGCTCATCGTCAGCTCGTCGGCCACAGGCATGCTGTCGCTGAAGGCACGTGCCGTGGGTCAGACCGATGCCGACAAGCAGGCCTCCGTCAACATCTGGAACCTCAGGCTCAAGGCCAGCTCTACTCGCTGGACACTGGATGACGGCTATTCGCAGTCGGGAACAATCACCCTGACAAACAACTCTGGACGTAGCCTTTCCGGCCTGCAGCTGGGATGCAGCAAGCAAAATGATGAGCATTTCCAGCTGACGATAGACCAGAGTCCCTTGGCTGGCAGAACGCTCACCCCCGGCGAACAAGTGACGCTCAACTATACCGTCACCTGCACACAACCCATGACAGACGGGCAGTATAGAAACTTCACCCTCACTGCCGAAGCCTGCGATGCGGCCAACAGTGCAAGCACAGAGCCAGTCGTTTCGCGCACGTTGGACATCAGCTACTACTGCCGCCCGACGACTTGTCAGCTCGTGTTCGAAAACAGCTTGGTGAATGCCAACGTGCTGTTAGGGTCGTCACGCACCCTGCGCCTGAAAGTCACTAACCGTGGTCTGCGCGAGACTGGCGAACTGCTGTTGTCGGTACCCGACCTGCCATGGCTGAAGAGTAACACTACAGCCACGATGGCTTCCATCCAGCCGGGTAAGAGCGCTTATGTCGAGCTGGAACTCGCCCATCAGCCGGGCATGCACAGCGGCGAGACCTTCACTGCCAACGTCACCCTGGCTTCTGAGGAGTGCGCCATGGCCGGCGTGAAGCTCAATATGACTATCACTGGTATCGAATACTCTAAGCTCAACGTCGACGTGGAGGACATCTTCGTAAAGGCACTGCGCAAGTACACCAAGGTGAGTGCTGCACAGGTGAGCATCACCAATGCACGCACCGGACAGCAAGTGATGACTGGACTCACCGACGGCAACGGACACTGGATGACCGACCAGATCACCCAAGGCACCTACAACGTCACCGTGTCGGCTCTGCGCCATAAGAGCATCAGGAAGCAGATTACCATCGGTCCGGGCGAAGAGCAGCAGATGGCGTTCTTCCTGCCCTACAAAGCCGTGCTTACCAACTTCGTCACCGAGCTCGATGCCGAGGGCAAATACAAGATGACCTCGACCATTGATATTGACAAGACGGCTCCGCAGGCCATCGTGGTACCCACACTGCCGGAGGAAGGCTTTGAGTGCGGTTCGCAAGAGTTCGACATCGTGCTCACCAATCATGGCTCCTTCGAGGCTACGGGCGTACAGCTTGTCTTTCCAACGGTTGAGAATGCCAAGTTCACTGTGGGTGAACTGCCTACTTCTATCGGTCCCGGACAAGATGCAACGGTCACTGTCAGCTACGAAGGTCCTGAGGAGGGCAGACGCCGCACCATTGCCAAGTTGCTCATGTACTATGAGTTCGGCATAGGCGGAGAGACCTATTCTGAAGATGACTACTATCAGTCGCTCGTGGGATGCTCTACCACCAATCATGCACCTATTGTAGACCCGACAGAGCCAACACCTGGCGGCATTGACGATGATGATGACGGCGGCACCACGAATGAGGCCGATCCGGAAGGACCCTCGACTGACGTGGCTCTGCCTACGATGAATTCAAGTGTCGTGCTGACGTTCGACGACATCACACGCGTCACTACTGGCATGCCCTTCACGGCCATGCTCACCATCGTGAACGGACAGGACAAGGCCCTTACTAACGTGCGCTTTGCCCACTCTGTGAGCGATGACAGCGATGACTGGGAGACCGACATGTCGCAGTGGTTTGCCTGCGAGCAGGCCAGCCTGCAGGGCTTCAGCCACTCTGGCGGACAGCTCTCCGTGAACGGACAGACCGAAGCCAGTATGAAGCTGATCTTCACACCTTCTGACGAGGCTGCTCTCGATGGCTCTCACGTCTATTACATAGGAGGTAAACTGTCTTACACTGATACAGCCACCGGCCTTGCATCGATGATTGCCCTTCCTGAAGTGAAAATCATTGTGACCCTTCTTGGACGAATCTCAGTGACCTATCTGGCACAGGCCAACTTCTTAGGCAACGACCTTTCAACTGGCGACACCGAGGAGCGGAGCGTTCCCGGACACTTCGTCGCCATCGTGCGCAACACGGGCAAGGCTCCTGTGAAAGGTCTCACGCTGACAAGCAACAGCCCCGTAGTCATCAACAACACCACCAATGAGCGGCAGCATCTGGAAGCTCTTGCCGCCGTCGTGGGTGAGGAGGGCAGCTACGAGAGCGTGTCAGACTTCAGTATTGCCGCACTCGAAGGCCAGTCTTCCGTGGCTGGTCGCTGGCTCTTCCGCAGCACTGAAGACAGTCACCACCAGCAGGAAACAGGGTTCGAGTCTTCTGTGAAGGCTCAGGCCGAGAGTGAACTCGAGGTGACCATCGGCAGACAGCGTAACCTCTTCCGTGCCGTCAGCAGCAAAGATGTGGCCGAGACGGCCTACGACATGACCGATGCAGACGTGGTCAATGCCTCTATGGTGCGTGCCAATGTCTTCCTGCTCGATGACGAGGAGGATGAAGTGGCTGCCCCCGACCATGTGATGATGGCCGACGGCACCGAGTATTCGCTCCAGAACGTCAGCAATGCGGTCTTTGTCAGCGAGGTGAGCACTCATGAGTATCAGCTCGTCGTCAGTGGT
>ODAI013739252.1_pt1 | contig 13027 bp, 10 predicted proteins | sample 1539321 | NCBI WGS metagenome assembly ODAI01 (sample SAMN02144231, study PRJEB22623) | gut metagenome | biome: sheep rumen | host: Ovis aries | place: New Zealand | reverse complement strand
GACCCCGGAGCCGACCGAAGACCCGACGCCGGAACCGACCGAAGAACCGACGCCCGAACTGACCGAAGAACCGACGCCCGAACAGGACGCGGAATATTTTTCCGACGAGGAGATCTATGAGCTCGATTTCGACAACGGGCATTGGTGGTACAAGAACGATGTCCTGTCCGTCGACATCAACCGCATTCGCACCAAGCTTCCGAGCGGCGGTCCGTTGGTCTATTATCTCGCGGATATCCGCATGCGCGACTATTCAAGCTACCGCTCCGGCGTGCATGCCGGTTACTCGCAGCCGTGGATGTATTCGCGGCAGGAAAAGGCAGTCTTTGCGATCACCGGCGACAATCTTGACGTCGCGGATAAGAATCTGAAGGGCTGCATCATTCGAAAGGGCAGGTATTATTACAACGCCGGGTATACGGACACGCTCGTGATCGACGGCATGTCGATGTATGTACTGCCGCGCAGAGAGGTCTCCGCCCGTTCGCTTCTGGATCACGGCGTGCGCGACACATACAGCTTCGGTCCCGCGCTCGTGGAGAACGGCGAGGTCAATCCGAACATCCGCAAACACCACGTCAACAATCCGAACCCGCGCTGCGGGATCGGCATGATCGAGCCCGGTCACTGGATCGCGATCGTGACCGACGGACGGCAGTCAGTCTATTCGCACAGCATTTCGCTCGAATACTTCGGAACGATGTTCCATGAACTCGGCTGCACCGTCGCCTACAATATGGACGGCGGCGCTTCGGCGGCGATGTGCATCATGGGCGAAACGATCAACAAGCATATCGCGCCCAACACGATCGATTCGCAGCGTCCGTGGATCGACGCGCTGCTGTTCGGATACAGCGAAGACGTTCCTTCGCCCGACATCATGACGATTCACGACGGATATCATCATTGAACCAAGCGCCATCGGGCGCTTTTTTTCGTCCGGTAATGTCTTGCAATCCGCACGGATCTGTGATACGCTTACCGCATCCCGATAAGGAGCATTTCTATGGTCGATTACCGTTCGCTTGCGCAGCAGGCCGAATCTCTGATTTCCGGCGTGCCGCACCTCATTGCCAATCTGTCAAACCTGTCCGCCCTGATCATGGACGCCGTGCCCGATCTCAACTGGGCAGGGTTCTATCTTCTGGACGGCGAAACGCTGATCCTCGGGCCGTTTCAGGGCAAGCCCGCCTGCATCGAGATCCCGATCGCGCGCGGCGTATGCGGCGCGGCGGTACGCGAAAACAAAGCGCAGCTTGTGAAGGACGTGCACGCGTTTTGCGGGCATATCGCATGCGACGGCGCATCGCGCTCCGAACTTGTTGTTCCGCTGCATGCGGGCGACCGCATCGTCGGTGTGCTGGATCTCGACAGTCCGGTGCTCGCGCGCTTTACGGAGGAAGACCGCGACGGGATGACGCTTCTTGCACAGACCGTCGAGCCTATGCTGTTTTCGAACGCACAAAACCGCTGACAAAAGGAGATATCGTATGAACAAACTCTTCATCTACTACTCGCTCTCCGGAAACGGCGACTGCATCGCCGAACAACTGAAAAACAAGGGATTTGCGATTCGCAGTGTCGCGCCGCAGAAGAGAATGCCGAAATCGTTCTTTCTGCAGATCCTTGCGGGCGGCTTCGGCGCAGGCATCGGTCGAAAGGAGCCGCTGAAACCCTACGACAAAGACGTTTCTGCGTACGATTGCATCGTGATCGGTTCGCCGGTGTGGAACGGACGTCTTTCCTGCCCGATCAACACCGTGCTTGCAGAAACCGATCTCAAGGGCAAATCGCTGACCTTCCTGCTGTATTCCGGCAGCGGCGACGCGCCGAAGGCGGTCCGTCAGATCCGGGAGCGCTTTCCGGACGCCGCGATCATCCACCTGAAAGAGCCGAAAAGACATCCGGAGGAGCAAAGCAAGCTCGAACAACTGTAACGAAACAAATCCCGACGGAACGCCGTCGGGATTTGTTTGATCCGGATCATTTGCCTGAGACGATCAGCTTGCCGATCAGAAGGCTCGGGCTGCCGATGCGGCCGAAGCCCGGAGGTCCGAAGCGCAGATCCGCGCCGACCTCTTCGATCCCCTGCATCATCGTCAAAAAGTTCCCGGCGACCGTGATCTGATCCACCGAGCGAACGACCTCGCCGTTTTCGACGAGCAGACCCTTTGCAATCAGCGAGAAGTCGCCGCTGATCGGATTCAGTCCCGCGTGCAGACCGGACAGTTCCGTGATGATCAGGCCGTTGTTCAGCATCGTTCTGAGCGCATCGAAGCTCTTTTCACCCTTGACGATATAGAAGTTGCTCGGCGCGGTGTTGACCGGTCCGGCAGCGCCTGCGCGTCCCGCGTTGGATGTGGAGGCAACGCCGTCCTTTTTTGCGGATTTCAGGTTATAGAGATAACTCTTCAGGACGCCGTTTTCCACAACGATCGTGCGCACCGAGGGAACGCCCTCGGCATCAAACGCGCGCGGGTTGTCCGCTTCGAACGGATCGTCGAGGATCGTGATCGAACGGCTCGCGATCGGCTGATCCAGCTTGCCCGTCAGCAGAGAAAGCCCTTTCTGTACGCGCTCCGCAAAAAACATCGACGAGAACGAGGAAAGCAGATCGCCCGCCGCGTCGTTGCGAAGCAGAATGCGGTATTCGCCGGAATCGACGGACGATGCATGGAACTGCATCAGCGTGTTGTCGATGCTCTCGCGGATCATGTCGTCGTATTCCGTCATCTTCGGACCGAACTTAAACGCATAGCTTTCGTGCTCCTCGTCGCCTTCGCGCATGATGGGTCCGAGCACCGCATACGAGTAGCGCTCGTCACTGTCCGCTTTGAGCCCGAGCGTATTGTAGATATGCGTCTTTGCCACGCCGGTTTCGACCGCGCAGTAGCCCATTCGGTTGACGCGCGCGTCGTAAGCGAGCGTGTCGCGTTCGATGCGCAGCGCGAGATCGATCTTTTCCTCCTCCGTCATATCGACGACCGGATTCGGCTTTTTTTCGATTTCCGGGTACTCGCAGGCGCCCTGCATCGGATTCGCGTCCGTGTTCTCGATCGCCCTGGCGTTGTCGATCGCATGGTCGACCAGCGTCTCCGGCTCCTCAAAGACCTCGGTATACGCATAACCCGTCTTGCCGTCGAACAGCACGCGAAGGTTCAGTCCGTTGCTGCGCTCCACCGCATACTTGATGATCTCGCCGCACAGCACGTTGACGGAGAACCCGTCGGACGACGTCGCATAAACTTCGGCGTTTTCGCATCCCTTGTCGAGCGCCGCCCTGAAGCACGCATCCTTAAACTGCTCAAACGTCATTACAATGCACCTCCTTTGCCGCCGACGACGATTTCCGATACGCGGATCCTGGGCTGACCGACGTTGGTCGGAATGCTGCCCGACTGCGACCCGCACATGCCGGGCGCCATCCACATATCCTTTCCGATGCGATCGATCTTCATCAGCACGTCGGCGCCCTTGCCGATCAGCGTCGCGCCGCGGACCGGGCACAGGATCCTGCCGTCGCGGACCCAGTACGCTTCGCTGACTGCAAAGTTGAATTCACCGGTCAGCGGGTTCACGGAACCGCCGCCCATCTTGGCCGCAAAGAGCCCTTCGCCCATCGTGCGGATCATTTCCTCCGGGTCGTCCCTGCCCGGTGCAAAGAACGTGTTCGTCATGCGCGAGGTCGGCGCAAACGTGTAATCCTGCCGTCTGCCGCTGCCGGTGACCGGATGGTTCATCAGCCGCGAGCCGAGAATATCGACGAGATACGATTTCAGGATGCCGTTTTCGATCAGCAGGTTTCGCTGCGCGGGATTTCCCTCGTCGTCAAAGTGCATCGAGCCCCACTCGCCGGGCAGCGTGCCGTCGTCGACCGCATTGACGATCGGGCTTGCGATCTGCTGATTCAGTTTGCCGCAGAATACCGAGTTGCCGCGTCCGACGCTGGTCGCTTCCAGACCGTGCACGCACGCTTCGTGCAGAATGACGCCGCCGAATCCGCCGTCGATCACGACCGGCACCTTGCCCGCCGGGCACTCCGGCGCATGCAGCATCGTGACCGCCGTCTTTGCGGCTTCCCTGCCGACGTCCTCGACATTGATTTTTTCTTCGTAAGCCTCAAAGCCCATTCCGTATCCCGGCGAACAGGTTCCGGTCTGCGCCTCGCCGTTTGCCATCGCAACCGCCTGCACCGCCGTGCGCGTGCGCGGACGCCGGTCCTCGGCATGCACGCCTTCGCTGTTCCAGACCCATGTGCGATGATCGCAGTCCATATAATTCGCCACGACCTGCGTGATCTCCGATGATTCCGCCTTTGCCGCATTCGTGCCGCGCCGCAGCAGTTCGATGCGCCTGTCGTTGCGGATCTCGGAGAACGGGACCTTTGCCCACGATGCCCCGATTCGGTCGATTGCGACCGTCTTGGCTTCGAATTCCTTTGTTCCCTTCAGCGCGGACGCCGCCGCCTTTGCGCAGGCGATCAGCGCCTGTTCGCTTGTTTCGGCGGAATACGCATACGCGCTGCGCGTTCCTTTGAGCACACGTACGCCCGCACCGACCTTGCGCTGATAATTTGCGCTGTCGACCTTGCCGTCGATCATGGTCATCGTGTTGGTTTCCGTATCCTCGAGATACAGTTCCGAAAAATCGCCGCCCGTTGCAAGCGCTTCGTTCAGAACATCGTTTACCGTTCTGCGATCGATCAATTCATATACCTCCGGAATCGTTTTGTTTTCGAAATATAAGGAAAGCACGGTCGAAACCGTGCTTGTTCCGTATTACGTTATGCCTTCTTTTCGCACTTGCAGTTCAAAAGCTTCCACAGAAGCGCCGCAAGGATGCCGCCGACCATCGGACCGACGAGGAATACCCAGTAGCACGCAAGCGCTTCGCCGCCCTGCAGCAGAGCCGGACCGAAGGAACGCGCCGGGTTGACGCTGGTGCCGGTCAGCCAGATGCCGAGCATATGAACGAGCGCCAGAGAACCGCCGATCACGAGACCCGCGACCTTGCTGTTTTCGATCTTGCTCGTTGCGCCGAGCACTGCCAGCACGAAGATGCAGGTCAGCACGACTTCAATGAGCAGCGACTGCCAGATACCCGGATTGATGTTGTTTGCGCCGAGTGCGGAGAAGTCGCCGAGGAATACGCCGAGCAGCGCCGCGCCGGCGATCGCGCCGAGGAACTGCGCAATGACGTAGCCGATAAAGTCCTTCACCTTCATGCCGCCGTTGATCAGCACTGCGACGGAAACCGCCGGGTTGATGTGACAGCCGGAGATGTTGCCGATGGAGTATGCCATCGCCACGATCACGCCGCCGAATGCAAGCGCGGTCAAAAGAACGTCCGCGCTCGTCGTGCAGGTCGATTTGACCGCAACGCCGCAAGCCACGAGAACCAATACGAACGTGCCGATAAACTCAGCCAGATACTTCTTGAAATCCTTCATACTCATTACCTCCTATGATATTCGGAAACTGTTTTTCCTGTTTCCACCGCATACAGTATATCATTTCGGCGTGTAAAAAGCAAGCGGAACGAAAAAGACGGCAAAAGCCGTCCTTTTTCACGATTCCGATTCACCGTTTTGCCGCGGTCCCCCGATCCGTCAGCCGATAGCTGTTTTCGATGAGCGCCATGACCGCATCGTCGCTCAGCCGGTCGTCGAGCGTGACGGTGATCCAGCTCTTATGGTTCATATGGTATGCGGGAAAGATCCCGTCCGTTTCGGTCAGCTTCGGTCCGTCCGGCGGATCGATCTTCAGATTGATCGCGTCGATCGGCGTGCGATCGCCGTTCTTTTTCAGCGCGTGCACGGTGATGTTCATGACGAGCGCAAACCACTTTTCGGTATCGGCATGGCGAAACACGCCGGCGCTGTCATACGGATCCTTCGACCACGGAAAATCCGGCTCAACGCCGAACCGGTTTGCGATCCGCGCGGCGATGCGGTTTGCCTGATCGGACGCGAACAGCACGTCCGTACAGCATGCCTGTGCGATCGTCTGCAGCAGTTCCTCATAGGCGGATCTCACGGAATTGACGTACGCTCCGTTAAAGCGTTCATTCCGCAGCGGCGCATATTCCTCGCCGTTCATCATGTCAACGACCGTCCCGCTGATATGTCCGTCCCCGGACACACGCAGCGCTGCGGCAAAATCTCCGTTCAGAAACGGCATGCGGATCGTTCGGATCCCGTCTTCCGTCACAAAGCCGAACCGCTCCATGCGCGCCGGATCGAATCTTTTCTTTTGAAAAATCTTTTCTTCAATCGTCATATTCTTCACAAAAGCTCCGCCCCGAACAAGTTCGGGGCGGTACGTTCAATGCTGTTTCGGTACGATGATCGGTTCTCCGTTTTCGCCGACGCCCATCTCGTAATGATCGGGCGACGGATCGTTCTCGTCCGGCAGCAGGTCGGTGTGCCCGAACAGCAGCATATCCGGAAGATTGCGCTTTTCATCCCGCTCGCGCAGATGCTCGCCCATAAAGACGATGTCCGTTGACATACCGCCGTCGAGGTTATACGCCGTAACGCAGCCCTCGTTTTTGAACAGTTCGGCAAACGGCTCCAGTTCCATGCCGGTCGCGACGCCCTTGTTCTTGCCGTCCACGACGATCACGACGATGTGCCCCGGTTCGACCATGCCGACGCCCGTGCGCGGATTGTGCCCGCCGAGACGGTGCTTGCTCAGCCGCGGCGCGACCTCGCCGTTCGAAACCAGGATCGGTCCGAAGCAGTAAACATCGCGATAGCCGCGTTCGAGAAGATCGTCGATCGTGAACGTGTCCGTATCGAACAGATCGAAGTTCAGCGTGCGCTCATTCCATGCCATGACGGATTCGCCGCTCTTTTTCATGTACACATATCCGTCGCGGATCAGCGAGCTCTTGAGTTCCCACGCCTCGTCGAAGTTCACCATGTTGTCGCCGGTGATCGCCAGCACCGCGCCGTATCTGCGCGCGATCCCGTATGCTTTTCCGGTCGTTCTGCCGCTGCGCGTTTCATGTCCGAATGCGGAGCGATGCTGATTGTCGCGCATCCGGATATGCGCGATGAAGTAGATCTGCGGCGCGCCGTCCCGATCCTTCGTAACGGTCCGCGTGATCTCCATGTCGGTGGACTGATCGCGGAAGGTCCAGCGCCCGTTCTCACGGTCCATCGTAAACTGTTCCGGTTCGCCGTCTTCGAGGAAATAACCCGCAAAACGCTCCGGCTCGGGTTCGGGCGTCGGTTCCTCGGTCGGTTCCGGCGTCGCGGTCGGCTCCGGCGTATTTGTCGGCGCATCGGTCGGCTGCGGCGTATCCGTCGGCGCCGGCGTCAGCACCGCAACGACTTCCGAAACCTCCTCCGTGATCGTCTCCGGCGTCGGCTCCGCCGTCGGGACAGGCGTCTCCTCCCTGCCGGCACAGGAGAACAGTCCATGCGCCTGTGAAACCGTCTGCGTCGGTTCGGGCGTCGGCGCATCGGTCGGCTGCGGCGCATCCGGTTCGACCGGCTGTGCGCTTTGTTCGGCAGCCGGCGTTTCGGTCGGCGCTTCCGTCGGTTCCTCGGTCGGTTCTTCGGTCGGCTCCGCGGTCGGTTCCTCGGTCGGCTCCTCGGTCGGTTCCGGCGTGACCGAAACCGGATGCAGCTCAACGGTCAGCCCTTCGAAGAGGGAATCATGCTCGGAATCGGCTTTTCCCTGTACCACGGAGAACGCGCCGCTTTCATAGACCCGGTATTCGAAAAACGCCGCGGAATGGATGCCGGCGTACAGATCCTTTGCGACGTCGTACGCCGTGCGGTTTCCGAACAGCGGCAGCGGTTCGTTTTTGATCACCGTCTCGTTTTTGCCGCCCTCGGCAAGATACAGTTTCTGCGCCGCGCCGGTGCTCTTGCATGCCGCCTGTGCGAATTCGGACGCAAGCCGTTCCTCGGCGGTTCCCGTCTTTTCGTCCGACGGCGCCGCGACGATCTTCGGCTTCAGTGCGCGAAGCTGTTCGCCCAGCAGCTTCTCCGGCTTCGATTTTTTCCAATCGCGCGAAAGCGTCTGATAATCCAGACTCAGCTTTCCTTCCGCATGCAGCAGAACCGGATAGTTTCTGACGCCGAGCGTCCACAGCGCACGAAACGCCTGCTCGAGCCGCTCGCGGCTGTGATCGGCGACATAGCACACCGCAACATTCGCGCCGTCGCTCACCAGCTGCGGCAAAAGTCCGCCGAAGCATCGATACTCATCGCCCGGAAACGCAACGACCAGCAGCGCATCCGGCGATGCGGGCGATTGCCATTGGTATTCGTTTGCGGGCAGTTCGCCCGACCCGTATGCATAAAGTTCCGAAAGATGCGCTTCGTTCTTTTTGTCACCCAGCACGAGCTCCGCCGCCGTCGTACCTTCGGGCAGTTCGGTCACGGTGGACAGATACGGAACTTCGAGCGTTGATTCCTTCAGCAGCTCGCCGCCCGCATAGCAGCGCAGTTCAACCGTCTCCGGCTCCTGCTCCCACACGGTCACCAGTTTCGCCGCCGGCCCGGAAAACTCCGCGCGCACGACGCTTTCTTTGCGGAATATCATATACGTGGAAGCGATACCGTCGCTCAGAAGGAACGCTTCGTCCTCGCGTCCGTCCGGCACGGTCAGCGTCACGGAAACGCGCTCCGCCTCCGCCTCGCCGGACGCGGTGCTCACCGCAAACCAGGGCAGCATTGCGGTCGCCAGTATCGCGGCAAGCGCACAAACAGCTTTTTTCATACATCCTCCGACAGATTTCCCGATTGTATCGGTAGTATAGCATACTTTCGGCGGCACTGTAAACGGGAGATTCGCAACAGAGTTGTAAAATCATTTAAAACTCGTTGCCGCTTTCATTGACCGACCGCCGTATCCGTGATACGATACTGGCATCAAATGAGCGAGGCATTCGAATGAACTGTAAAAACTGCGGCGCGCCCCTGCCTGACGGCGCGCGGTTTTGTAAAAAATGCGGAACGGAAGCGCCGACCGAACAGCCCGTAGTCCGGCGTTCCGGATGGACCGCAAAGCTGAACGAAGGATTCGGCAGGATCGCCGCATCCGTAAAAAAGTTTTTCTCCCTTCCGGTCTTTCACGATACAAAAAAACTGATGATGATCGGCGGCGGCATTGCCGCGCTGATCCTTGTGCTGATCCTGATCCTCTCGATCGCATCCTGCAGCCGGCAGAAGCTCCGCACGCCGGACGATGTGCAGAACGCCGTGCTTGAAGCGCTCGAATCCGGCGACGGCGACGCGCTCTGTGCGCTCGCTTCGCTGTCCGAAGAGATTTGCGGCGCGCACCCAGAGGTGTTCGGCGAGGGCAAGGACGCGCATGCGGTCATGCTGAACTACTACCGCACGCTCGCCGGATCGCATCAGACACAATGGAAGGAAACATACGGCAAGCGCTTCCGTCTCGAAGCACAGACGGAAACCGAGCTTCTGACGCTGAGTCCGATCGACTCCGGTTCGGAACTGTATGAGATCAACCGTGCGCTCAACATCGATGCGACGCAGTATGCAAAGATCACCGGTCCCATCCTGATCGACGGCGAGACGGTCGCCGACCTCGCGATCACCGCGGTCGAGTGGGACGGTGAATGGCGGCTGCTGGTCGTTTATCTTCTCTGATCCCGTTTTTTCGAAAGTCCCGCTGCCGCGCGGGACTTTTTTCTTGTGTTTTGCGGTCAAATCCGGTATACTGTAGGGTAATCAATCAGTTTGCCCGACCGGCAGAAAGGATCTTTCATGCGTACATTCAAGCGGGCCGCCGTGTTCCTTCTTGCTTTGCTTGTGCTGGCGGTTTCGGTTCCGTTTGCCGAAGCGGCAACGGGAACCTACGTCAAAAACTCCGGCACGCGACACGTCGTATGCACCGCGCTGTCCTCGCAGGCGAATGCGTATTATACCGGCAGCAACACCTTCGACAGCGTCAGCGCGCTTTCCGCTTCGGCTTCCGATCCGATGAACAGTGCGATGTTTCAGAAGCTGCACACGCTGATGCAAACGACCATGACGAGGACCGTCAGCTACAGTTCTCTGACATCTTATTGGCCTTATACCGACGCCAATAACAAGTCCTCGAATCCGGTCCTGTTCTATTCGGATGAGCTGAGCAGTTCCTTTAACCGCGAGCACGTCTGGCCGAAATCGCGCGCAAGCTTCAAGGAATCCTACGGCGGAAGTGATCTGCACCACCTGCGCCCGACCAACACACAGGTCAATTCGACACGCAGCAATTTTACGTTCGGAAACGTCAAAGGCGTGCTGTCCTCCTTTCAAACGTACGCATACGGCGGCAAAACCGTGCTGTGGTACAGTTCAAGCGCGGACCGCGTAGAGGTCAACGACAATATCAAGGGCGACGTCGCACGCATTCTGCTGTACGTCTGGTGCCGTTGGGAAGAACCGAATCTGTACGACAATGCTTCGAATCCCGTGGTCGGTCCCGGCGATGATAAAAACGACGGCAAAAAGGTCATCGAATCACTCGACACGCTGCTCCAATGGATGAAGATCGACCCGGTCGATACGTGGGAGATGTCCCGAAACGACCAGTGCGAAAACGTGCAGGGCAACCGCAACGTCTTTATCGATTATCCGGAATACGCATGGCTGCTGTTCGGCAGAACGGTACCGGAAGACTATACCACGCCTTCCAAGGGCTTCGTTCCGACGTTCTCGCCGACTCCGAGCGCAGCGACGACTCCCACGCCGACCGTGACACCGAAGCCGACCGCAACCCCGACCCCGACCGCAACCCCGAAGCCGACGGCAACGCCGACCCCGAAACCGACCGCAGCGCCGACTCAGACCGCACGTCCGACGCCGATTGAGCTGCCGGACGAGGGCGACTATGTGCTTCGCATCGACGGCGGATTCGTCGGCGGGCATACGGCGCAGGTGAACGGCGAGGATTGTCTCAAAGTGGACCTCTTTATCGACGGCGTGACGGAAGAACGGCTTCTGGCGTCTTTGTCATACGTGACGCTTGCATACGACGCCGATCAGCTGCAGTATGTGCAAAGCAGTTCCAACGTCACCGTGGATGAAGCCGGAAGCCCGGGGCTGATCCGCTATACGTTCGTTTCCGTCAACGGTCTGATGATCGACTCCGACACGCCGCTTCTGTCGCTGTACTTCAGGCTTTCGGACGATCTGAAGGACGGCGATACGATCGCATTTGCATTCTGCAGAGAGATCTCCGCCTCCTCGATCAACCGCACGAACTACCGCACGGAAAAGCGCACGGTCGGCGTCGATCTGAATCCGTATCTGTGCGGCAGCGCGCTGTACGGCGATGCGAACTGCGACGGCTCGGTGGATGCATCGGATGCTTCGCTCGTGCTGCGTTCACTCGTCGGGCTGTCGAAGCTTTTCGGCGCCGGTCTGTATAATGCGCGCGTTTCGGGCGAAGGCGCGCTTCATGCAGAAGACGCGGCGCTGATCCTGCGTCATACCGTTTTGCTCATCGATCGGTTCCCCATTGAAGAATAAGTTTTCCGGAGGATGCTATGGAATTCGATTTTACGACCGTACTCGACCGCCGCGGCAGAGACGCGCTTGCGGTCGACGTCATTCCCTACCCCGATGTGACCGTACAGGACGGTCTTCGTCCGATCCCGATGTGGGTCGCGGACATGAGTTTCCCGACTGCGCCGAGCATCGTCAAGGCGGTCTCGCACCGTCTCGATCACCCGAATTTCGGCTATTTTCAGCTGCCGGACGCATATTACGATGCAATCATCCGCTGGCAGGCGGAGCGTCACGGCGTCAAAGAGCTTTTGAAATCACACATCGGCTATGAGAACGGCGTGCTCGGCGGCGTCGGTTCGGCGCTGCGCACGCTGACAGGCGAGGGCGATCCGATCCTTGTGCACGAACCGACCTATATCGGTTTTCTGCACCTGCTGCACGATATCGGGCGCACCGTGATCACCAGTCCGCTGACGCGCGACGCGCAGGGCGTCTGGCGCATGGACTATGCGGATATGGAAGCGAAGATCAGGACGCATGGGATCAAGGTCGCGATCTTCTGCTCGCCGCACAATCCCTGCGGGCGCGTGTGGGAGCGCGAGGAGATCGAGCGCGCGATGGATGTTTACGCGCGCTGCGGCTGTACGGTGATCTCCGACGAGATCTGGGCGGACCTGACCTTTGAGGGACACCGGCATATCCCGACACAAAGCATCGGCGAGGATGCGCGCATGCGCACGGTCGCGTTCTATGCCCCGTCCAAGACGTTCAGTCTGGCGGGTCTGATCGGATCGTATCATATCATTTACAACGACGATCTGCGCACGCGCATCGAGGCGACCGGTCAATCTACCTATTACAATTCCTGCAACGTGCTTTCTCTGCACGCGCTGCTCGGCGCATACAGTCCCGAAGGCGCGCGTTGGGTCGACGAACTGCGCACCGTACTGTACGGCAATCTCCGGTACGTCAGGGACTTTATGGAAACGAACTTCGAAGGCGTATCGATGTTTCTGCCCGAAGGCACGTATATGCTGTTTCTGAACTGCAGAGCGTGGTGCGATGCCCACGGCATTTCAATGGAAACGCTTTTGAAACGCGGCGTGGAAGCGGGCGTGATCTGGCAGAACGGCGCCGCCTTCGGCGATCCCGACTGCATCCGTCTGAACGTCGCACTGCCGTTCTCGCTCGTCGAAGAAGCGATGATGCGGCTGAAAACGCGCGTGTTTCTCTGAACCTGCATCAAAATAGAGCTGCCGCAGTCAACCTGCAGCAGCTCTTTTTTGTTTGCGTGTCTTACGCGGCGGGTGCGAGCGCTTCCGCCTGTGCGCCGATCGAATTTGCAACCATCGCGTTGAACGCATTTTCGCTCAGATCGCAGTGATAAAACAGCTTGAAATAGGCGGCGACCTCGGTATAGAGATCGTAATCCGCCGCCTCCGGATACAGCAGCTTTGCCATCCACAGCATGCCGAGGATACGCTGCACGGACGGCGGGAAGCCCATCCAGTTGTACGGTCCCATCGGGACCTCATAGTACGCGCCGTTCCGGAT
>ODAI013779574.1_pt1 | contig 13028 bp, 10 predicted proteins | sample 1539321 | NCBI WGS metagenome assembly ODAI01 (sample SAMN02144231, study PRJEB22623) | gut metagenome | biome: sheep rumen | host: Ovis aries | place: New Zealand | reverse complement strand
TTTACTTGTATTTATTTTTACTATGTCGTTTGTTTTTAGTTCTTGAGTTAATGGAACTATCATATTGTTTACAAGTGCTCCTACCATTTGGTTTCCGATATCTGTATGTACTTTATATGCGAAATCTATTGGTGTTGCACCTGCAGGAAGTTCTATAACGTTTCCATTTGGAGTGAATACATATATTGTATTTTCAAATTCTTGTTTTACTGAGTCTACAAAGTTTTTGTCATCTTCATCTTGAAGTTCCATTATACTTTTAAAGAATTGTAGTTTTTGATCTGTAAAGTCTTGTGTTGCTTTTGCTCCTTCTTTATATGACCAATGTGAGGCTATACCGTTTTCTGCAATTTCATCCATTTCATATGTTCTAAATTGTATTTCAAATAAGTAACCATTGTTTCCGAAAACTGTTGTATGTAGTGATTGATAACCGTTACTTTTTGGCATTGCAATATAGTCTTTGAATCTTTTTGGCATTGGTTTATATTTACCATGTACTATTCCAAGTGCTTGATAGCATTCTTCTTTTGTATTTACGAATACTCTTAATGCGTTTAGGTCGTATATATTATTGAAACTTTTTCCTTTATCCATTTTTTTATAGATACTATATATTGATTTTGCTCTTCCTTTTATCTCATGTTTTATTCCATTTTCTGTTAGTAGATTTGAAACGCTTTCTAGCATTTCTGCAATTATTTTATCTCTTTCTTGTTTTGTTTGATTTAGTCTTTCTACTATTGAAAAGTATATATCTGGTTTATAGTATCTTAATGATAAGTCTTCTAGTTCTCCTTTTATTTTATACATACCTAATCTATGTGCGATTGGAACTAGTATATCTAGTGTTTCTTTTGCATTATATTTTTGTCTATGTTCTTGTAGTGCCCAAAGTGTTCTTAAGTTGTGTAGTCTATCTGCAAGTTTCAATATTATTACTCTAACGTCTTCTGTCATTCCAACTAGTATTTTTCTTTGCGTTGCGATTTCTGCTTCTTTTTCTCCACCTAAGTCTAGTTTATTTATTTTTGTTACACCATCTACAAGGTTTCTTACTGTACGCCCGAATCCTTTTTCTAAATCGTCTAGTGTTACATCTGTATCTTCTATTGTGTCATGTAATATTGCGGCACATATTGTTTCATAGTCTGCTTTTATTTCTGTTAATATTGCTGCAACGTTTAGTGGATGAATTATATATGCTTCTCCTGTTTTTCTATATTGTCCTTCGTGTTTAGTACTTGCTAGGTCATATGCTTTTTCTATTAGATTTAATTTTTTTTCATCTTTGATGTATGTTTTAATATTATACATTAGTCTTTCAAAGTTAAGATCTTGGTTCACTTTTGTCATTTTGTTCACTCCTTTTTACTGCATATTCTTCTATATCTTCATTATTTAAATTTAATATATCATTTATTATATCATATAGTGTTAAATTTTTTGATTTTTTCCAGTTTTTTATTAGGAAGTCCCATATATCATCTATTGTAACATAGTTATAGTTTTTGGCTTTTAATTCTTTTAATTTTGTATTTAATGCGGGTGTTACTCTTTCTCTTAATTCTGATAAATTTTTAAATTCTATATCCATAATGAACCTCCAATATAATTATTATAAAACAATTTTTAATGTTTTAAAATATTATTTTTGCTTTTTACATATATTTTTATGAGGGATATTATGAAAAACAAATTTGTTAAGTCTACTTTTATACTTATTGTTGGTGGTTTTATTACTAAAATTATAGGAATGCTTATTAAAATTGTTATGACTAGACTTATTGGTACTGAAGGTATTGGCGTTTATAGTTTAGTTACTCCTACTTTTATGTTACTTATTTCTTTGGCTTCTTTAGGGCTTCCTGTTGCGATTTCTAAGTTAGTTGCTGAAGATAATAGGAATAATAAGAATTTAGTATTCTTATGTTTTCCTATTACTTTATTTATTAATTTAATTATTATGATTTTTCTTTTCTTTTTTAGTGGATTTATTTCTAATAATTTACTTCATGAACCAAGGATTAAGTTAAGTATTATTTGTATAGGTTTTGTTTTACCTTTTATTTCTATTTCAAGTGTTTTGAGGGGATATTTTTTTGGTAAGCAAAAGATGATTCCTCATGTTGTTAGTAATGTTACTGAAGATTTAATTAGACTTATTGTTATTTCTATAGGTGTTCCTATTTTTATTAAAAAAGGTATAGAGTATGCAGCTGCTTTTATTGTTTTATCTAATATTGTTAGTGAATTAACTAGTATATTTGTTTTATTTTTCTTTTTACCTAAAAGTTTTAAAATTAAGAGATCTGATTTAGTTTTTGATAAGCGTAATGTTCGTGATGTTTTGGGTATTAGTTTACCTACAACGGGTAGTAGATTGATTGGAAATGTTGGATATTTTTTTGAACCAATTATTATGACATTTTTTCTTCTTAAAAGTGGTTATTCTAATAGTTTTATAGTTACTGAGTATGGTGTTATTAACGGGTATGTTATGCCTTTAGTTCTTCTTCCTAGTTTTTTTACTTTAGCTATTAGTCAAGCTATTATTCCTGTTATTAGTTATAGTTATTCTCATGGTGATTTTAGAAATACTAAATTAAAAATTAAGCAAGGTATATTTTTTTCTTTATTGATTGGTATTCCTTGTACTTTGATATTTTTGTTTTTTCCTTCTATTCCTTTAAAGTTTATATATAATACCGATTTAGGAATTGGTTATATTAGGGTTATGAGTGTTGTTTGTTTGATGCATTATATACAATCTCCGATTAGTAGTAGTTTACAAGCTATGGGTAAGGCAAATGACTCTATGAAGGGTACTTTGTTTGGAATGATTTTAAGAAGTCTTGTTTTAATTATTGGGTGCAGTATTCATATAGGTATGTGGGGGCTTGTTATTGCGACTAGTATTAATATTATTTTTGTTACTTTTTATGATTATGGCAAAGTAAGTAAGTATTTAAAAAGGAATAGTTAAATATCTATTCCGTAATTTTTCATTTCTTTTATTAATATTTTTTCGTGTTTTTCTTCTAATTCTATTAATGGTTCCCTTAGGTATCCATTGATCATATTCATTTTTTCTAGTGCTTTTTTAATAGGTATTGGATTAGTTTCTTTGAAAAGTGCTTTTACAAGTTTTAACATTTTTATCTGTTCTTTTTTACTTAATTCTATGTTTCCATTTAGATAGTTCATGACTAAATCATGTGTTTCTTGTGGTAGTATATTTGCGATTACTGATATTACCCCTACTCCTCCTAATGAGAGAATTGGTACTATTTGGTCATCGTTTCCTGAATATATATTTATTTTATCTCCTAGTAATTCTTTTATTTCTAATACATTGTTGATGTTTCCTGATGCTTCTTTTATTCCTTTTATGTTTTTATTTTTTTCTACTAGTTCTTTTACTGTTTTAGGTTCTATATTTAAACCTGTTCTTGATGGAACGTTATATAGTATTATTGGGATACTTACTTTTTCTGATATTTTTGAGTAATGGTTTATTAATCCGTTTTGTGTTGTTTTATTGTAGTATGGTGTTACTATTAATAGACCGTCTGCTCCTAAATTTTCTGCTTCTTTTGCCATATTTATTGCGCTTTTTGTACAGTTTGACCCAGTTCCTGCAATTACTGGTATTCTTCCATTCGTATAATTTATACATTCTTCTATTACACTTAAATGTTCTATATATGATAGAGTTGCGGATTCTCCTGTTGTTCCGGTTATTATTATGGCATCTGTGTTGTTATTTACTTGAAAATCTATTAGTTTTCTTAATGTTTGATAATCTATACTTCCATCGCTTTTAAATGGTGTTACTAGTGCTACACCTGATCCTTTAAATAATTCCATATTATCACCATTATATTTTATGAATTATATATCAAAAAGAAACTATTTTACTAGTTTCTTATATTTTTTTTACTTTTACTATTTTTTTTATATTTTCTTCTTTTTTGTCTCTTAATTCTCTTTTAATAGATAGGAATAACGCTAGTGCTAGTAGTATTGCTCCTGTTTTTGAATATTTATTAATTTCTTTGTTATATAAATTTTCAAAATATTTTTTTTGTTGGTCTAGTTTTTCGGTATTAATTCTTTCTGTTAATATTGTAAATACTGGTTCTGTTGTAGTTGTTGTAGTAGTAGTTGTTATTACTGGTTGTGTTATTTCAAAGTCAGTTTTTGCATATGTATCTTTTTCATAATTAACCATATTATCTATTATATGTGACTCGTTTTGTGCTTGGGCTTCTTTTATAAAGTCTGAATTAGGATCTTCTTTATACCAATGCATATATTTATGAATATTTATATCTGCTGCTTCTTCTGATGTTAATTGTTCTTCATTATAAGTTATCGTTCTTTCGTCTAACCATGTTGAATCTACAAAGTATTTTTTACCTTCTATGTCTACTAAATTCCATGCATGATTTACGCTTGTTAATATATATGATTGTTCTGGTTTTTTTATTCTATCATACATTGCTTCTACGAATGCTGCATAATTACCACATATTTGAGTATCTTTTTCTAGTGTTGCATAAAGTTCTCCACCGTTGTAAAAAATATTTGGTATACCCATTTTTCTTTTTTCTTCAGCTGTTGCATTTGCGACTACTTCATCATATTGATAATTTTTTATTGCGTATTTTAATATTTCATCTAATATTTCTTCATCGCTTGAATTTTCATTTATTTCTAAGCTATTTAGAATGTTATCTAATTTTTCTGATATTTCAAGGTATTTTTCTTCTATATTTTCTTTGAATGTTATTTTTACATTATTATCTTTCAATGTATTATATTCTTCTTTATTTAACCATATTGCGATATCATATGGTCTTTCTGAATTTATTACTAATTCATCTAAGTGTGTTAATTCATTGAAGTTGATATCACAATTTATTGATGGATTGATTGATAATTTTTTTATTTGATTTAATGATTCTATAACTCCTGGTTCGAATGTTATAGTATATGGAAGATTTAAGTCTTCAATGCAAGGCAGTTTTGTATATATTAACTCTCTCATATTACTATCAAGTGTATATATACTTGCATTTAGTTCTAGTTTTTTTATATTTGTAAGTGTTGGTAAAAAGTTTAGAAATATGATATCTTCTTGGGCACAATAAATTTTTAATTCTTCTAGATTTGTACATTTTTTTAAGAAGTCAAGGTCTTTTGATTCACCAATTACTAATTCTAATGATGTTATTTTATCTAAATCTTCTTGTGATATTATTCCATAATTATATGTATTAGAAGTATCTTTTAAATTATTTATTATTTGATATCTATATTCATCTGGTATGTATGTTATTTCGGAGTATAATTCTTTTATTTGTTTTTTTCTAAATTCTTCTACTTTTTTATTATATTCATCTAATTGATTTTTTATAAGAGAATTATTTATTCTCGTTTGTTTTTCATAGTACTCGATTTTCTTTTGGTCTATTTCTTTATTTAATTTTATTTTTCCACTTAGTGCTGATGCTGCCATTCCGAATGAAGCCATACCCAGGCTTGTACTTGTTAGTATCGCAAATGTTGATATTTTGTTTTTAATGCTTTTTTTAAGTCTCATATTATCCCTCTTTTTTTTCTGGTTATTATATCATTTTTTTGATTAAAAATCAAAAAAAGAAGCTAGTTTTCTGCTTCTTCTAACATATTTGTTATAAATATTCCGTATCCTTTTTCAGGATTATCTACTACTACGTGTGTTACTGCTCCTATGATTTTTTCGTTTTGTATTATTGGTGAACCGCTCATTCCTTGAATTATTCCTCCTGTTTTTTCAAGTAAATATTCATCTGTTATTTCAAATAATAGATTTTTTGTTTTTTCTTTTGTTTCTGATATTTTTAGAATGTTTATTTTATATTCTTTTATTTCTTCTTTATCTAGTACAGTTAGTATTTTTGCTTCTCCTATTTTAATTTCACTTGGAAGCGCTACTTTATAGAGTTTTTTTTCTGGGATTTTTTCTTGGTATGTTCCAAATATTCCTTTATTGGTATTTTCTTTGATATTACCTATGGTAGTTTCTTTAAATACAGCATTTTTTTCTCCAGGATTTCCGTCTCTACTAGGTTCTATATTTGTTACTTCGGAATTATATAATTTTCCATCTTTTACTTCTAGGATTTTACCGGTTGTTTTTTCTATTATTTCGTGTCCTAGTGCTCCAAATAGTTTTGTATTTGGGTCTATATATGTTAGTGTTCCTATTCCTTTTATTTGGTCTTTTACGTATAATCCTGTTTTATATACGTTGTTTTCATCTTTAGTTAGTTCTAATGTTGTGTGGTCTAATTTGTTATTTCTAATAAAGCCTATTTCTATTTTGTCTTTTGATTCAGAAATTATATTTGTCATATCATCTATGTTTGAAATATTTTGATTGTTTATTGATGTAATTATATCTCCTACTTTTATTCCTGCTTCGCTAGCTTTATATTTGCCGTCTATTTCATAAAGGCCAACTACCATAACGCCTTCCCAATTAATTTCTATACCTACATTTTCACCACCAGCAATTATGTATTCAGAATAAGCTAATATAGAAATGGGCATAATAAAGGATGTTAGAATGATTATAAATGTTTTTTTAATTTTTTTTAAAAACACATCAAACAACTCCTTTTGGCAAACTACATTATTATTATAGTCATTTATTTATTTCTTATATATGAAAAAAAATACCTATTTAGGCATTTTCTTCAATTGAAAAATCTTCTAAGGATCCATTTTCATTTAATATTTTATTTACTTTTTCTTCTACTTCATTTAGTTTTTTTTCGCAAGTAGATACTAATTTCATTGCTTTTGTATATTTTTCTATTGATGAATCTAGATCAATTTCTCCTGTTTCTAGTTCATTTATTATTGTTTCTAATTCTTTTAAATTGTCTTCAAATTTTGTTTCTTTAGCCATTGTTTTCCTCCTTTATGTTTTTAATTTCTGTTTCTACTATTCCATCTTGTAATTTAATTATTAATGGTTTTTCTTTATTGATATTTTTAATTGTTGATACTACTTTGTTATCTTGTTTAGTTAATGAATAACCTCTTTTTAATACTCCAAGTGGGTTAACTAGTTCTAATTTATCTATTAAGTTATTTAATTTGATTTTGGATTCTTTATATAGAGTATTTGGATTATTTAAAATGTAATTTGATTTGATTTTTTCTAATCTAATTTTATTATTATCTAATAATTGTTTTAATATTCTATTTGCATTTTCTTTTAATTCTTCTATTTTTAGTTTTTTATTTTCATAGATTATCATTGGATTTTTTAATACGAATGAATCTCTACATTTTTCTAATAATAGTTTATGAATGTTTATTTTTTTACTAATATTTTCGTTTAATCTTATTGATAATTGTTTAATATGGTTTTCTATATCTACCATATTAGGTACTGCCATTTCAGCTGCTCCTGTTGGAGTTGGAGCTCTTAGGTCTGCTACAAAGTCAGCTATTGTGAAATCTACTTCGTGTCCTACAGCACTTATTATAGGGATACGTGACGCGAAAATTTCTCTTGCGACTATTTCTTCATTGAATGGCCATAAGTCTTCTATTGATCCTCCACCACGTCCAAGTATTATTACATCTAGATCATAAGTATTAGCTATTTTTAGTTTTTTTACAATATCTTCTTTAGCGTTTTCTCCTTGAACTAAACTTGGAAAAAGAATTGTTTCACATATTGGAAATCTTCTTTTAATAGTAGATAATATGTCTTTTATAGCGGCACCTGTTGGAGCTGTTATTATTCCTATTTTTCTTGGTATTTTTGGAATTTTTTTCTTATATTTTTCATCAAATAGTCCTTCTTTTGATAATTGTTGTTTTAATTTTTCGAAGGCTACATATAAATTTCCTACTCCATCTTCTAACATTTCTGATACATATATTTGATAGTTACCAGTAGATTCGTATACGCTAATTCTACCTACTACTAATACTTTTGTTCCTTCCTGTGGCTCAAATGTAACGTTTTTTGCGTCTCTTGCGAACATTATTGCATTTATTTTACTTGTTTCATCTTTTATTGAGAAATACATATGCCCAGTTGAATGCATTTTAAAGTTAGAAATTTCTCCTTTTAAAAATACTGTTTTTAAGTGTTCGTCACTATCTATTTTATATTTTATATATCTAGTTAGTGCGCCTACTGTTAAGTATTTATCTTTATTCATTTATTTCTTCTTTGTATACTTTATCTAAAACAGCATTTATCATTTTTCTAACGTCATCATCGCTATAAAGTTTTGATAATTCAATTGCTTCATTTATTGCGACAACATTTGGTGTATCAGAATATACTAGTTCATATATTCCTATTCTTAGTATGGCTTGATCAGTATTTCCTAATCTATCTATTGTCCAATCTTTTAAATATTTATTTGCAAGTTCATCTATATTGTTTTTATATGTTATTATTCCATATACTGTATCTTTTATAAATTCATTTTCTATTTCTGATACATTTTTAATAATATCTTCTACATTGTATTCAATATGACCTAATTCACATACTGATATTTGATACAAAATTGTCATTATTTTTTTTCTTAATTCACTTCTGTTATTCATTTAAAATCACCAATATTATTTTATCATAATATAAAAAAAAGAAAAAGTATTATTTTTTCTTTTTGCGATTATCTATTTTTTTAATTGGTGCTTGTTTTTCAAGTGATATTTTTTTAGGAACACTGTTTGTTAATAGCGTAATATTAATTTTATTTGTATTATTCTTGTTTATTTGATATAGTCCTACTAGGCTATATACTATTAATTTAATACTTTCTTGTTCTTCTTCTGGTATTTCTATTTTTAAGTTTTTTGTTTCTGAATTATAGTTAATATAATTCTTTTTAGACCAACGATCAATTGCGGCTGTTACATAGTTGTTTTCTTTATTAAACACATATTTTCTTAATCTTTGATCAAATGATTCTGTTTCTTTTCTTTTTTCTTTATATTTATCTGTATATTTTTTTATGTCTTCTTTTATTGTGTCTAGTATTTTTTTATATTTTTTGTCTAATTCAATTTCTAATTTATTAATTTCTTCAATATTACCTAATTCACAATGTTTGTATAGTAAATCAAGTGTTGTTTTTAACCCTTCTTTTCCGCAATATTCTTCTTTTAATTCTTTATTTTCTGCTTTTGATTTACTTTGTTCTATTGTACTTATTATTAGATCAAATTTTGTTTTTAATATATCTTTATTTTTTCGTTCTAATTTTCTTTTTTGTAATGTTTTTAATACTGGTATGTTTGTTTTTGGTGTAGTAGATATATTTAAACTATTTATTTGTTGTTTTAATGTTTCTTTTGTTTCTTCTAAATTTATAGCAAGTGTTTCTAAATCTGTTTGCATTTTTTTTGTTGTTTTTAATTTTTCTAGTTTACTTATTTGTTCATATAGTTTTGGGTCTTTTGATATAAGTTTTAGTATGAATTCATATTTTTCCATGTCTAATTTATTTTCATTTAATAATTCATATAGTTTTGATAGTTTTCCAGAAGGTGTTAATTCTTTTTCTAATTCTTTTTTTAGTTCTTCTATTACATCGTTTCCTTCTAGTGATTGTTTTGTTAATTCTATTATTTTTTCTGAATATTTTTCCATATTTACTCCTTTTATGAATTGTTTTTAATTTCTTCTTGTAATTTATATAGTGTATTCATTGCGTCTATTGGTGTTAATTTTAGTATATCTAATTCTTTAATATATTCTTCTATTTTAGATGGAACTTGCTCAATTAAGTCATCAATAGGTAATGCTTCTTGTATTTTTATATCTCTTTTTTTCTCTTTATTTTCATAGACTTTTAGTATTTCTGCTGCTCTTTTTATTAATGGTAAAGGTAGGTTTGCTAGTTTAGCTACATGAATACCATAACTTTTATCGATTGAGCCTTCTTTTATTTTATGTAAAAATGTTATATTTCCGTCTTCTTCGTGGGCACTTACATGTACATTTTTTAAGTTTTTTAAATTATTTTCTAAATCTGTTAGTTCATGATAGTGAGTTGAAAAGAATGTTTTACATTTAATGTTATTATGTATGTATTCTATTATTGATTGGGCTAATGCCATTCCGTCGAATGTTGCTGTTCCTCTACCTAATTCATCAAATAGTATTAAACTATTACTTGTTGCGTTTGTTATTGCGTTATTTGCTTCTATCATTTCAACCATAAATGTTGATTCACCGCTTACTAAATCGTCTGATGCTCCAATACGTGTGTATATTGCATCAAATATTTTTAATTTAGCTTCTTTTGCAGGGACAAAACATCCTATTTGGGCCATTATAGTTATTATTGCCATTTGTCTCATATATGTTGATTTACCGGCCATATTTGGACCTGTTATTAAAAGTATATTTGTATTTTTATCTAATATTATGTCGTTTGATACATATTCATTACCAACAAGTACTTTTTCAACTACCGGATGTCTTCCTTCTATTATTCTTATTTCTTCATCATTTAGTTCTGGTTTTACATAATTATTTTCTTCTGATACTGTTGCGAATGATTGAAGTACGTCTATTTCACTTATTGTTTTAGCGATTTCTTGAAGTTTTAATATATATTCTTTTACTTTATTTCTTATATTAATAAATAATTCATATTCTAAATCGATTATTTTTTCTTCTGCATTTAGTATTAAATCTTCTTTTTCTTTTAATATTGGACTTATATATCTTTCACAGTTTGATAGTGTTTGTTTTCTTACATATCCGTATTCTTCTTTTACTAGATTTGTATTTCCTTTTGATATTTCTATATAGTAACCAAATACTTTGTTATATCCTACTTTTAGATTTTTTATACCAGTTCTTTCTTTTTCTTCGTTTTCAAATTTAGCGACAAAGTCTTTTCCACCTTTTCTAAGTGTTTTTAATTCATCTAGGTCTTTATTGTATCCTTCTTTAATTAAATATCCTTCTTTTATACTTATAGGTGGTTCTTCATAAATACTATTTTCTAATAAGTTATATAGTTCATCTAGTGTATCTATTGTTTTGTCGTAATTTAGATTTTTTAATATTTCTTTTATATTTGGTAAGACTTTTAATGATCTTTTTAATTGTAATAAATCTCTTGCGTTTGCGTTTCCAAATGCAATTCTTCCTGACAGTCTTTCTAAGTCATATACTTCATACAAGTTTTCTATTAAATCATTTTTTAATATGAATTCTTGTATTAGTGTTTCTACTATTTTATATCTTCTATTTATTTCTTCTTTATTTATTAATGGATTTTCTATATAGTTTTTTAATAGTCTTGAACCCATAGCTGTTTTCGTTTTATCTAGTAACCAAATAAGCGAATAATTTCTTTGTTTTAGTCTTAGTGTTTCTGTTAGTTCTAGATTTCTTTTTGTATGAATATCCATTTTTAAATGTTCTTTTTCTTCTAATATTTTTGCCTTTTGAAGATGTGATAGGTTTCTTTTTTGAGTATTATTTATATATGTTAGTAAGTGTTTTATTCCATTAACTAATCTAGTGTCTGTTATATCTTCATATATGTATTCATATTCTTTTAAATCTTCTATATTATCTGTTTTTGTAAGTGTTATTTTATATTGGTTTTTTAATAAATTTATTAATGAAGTATCTGTTTCGTTTGTTATTATTTCTTTTATTCCAATACTCATTATTTCATTTATAGCTTGTTCTTTTTTATGGTTTATTAGTGTTACGTATATTTCTCCTGTTGATATATCTGAATATGTTATTACATATGAATGTGTTAAATCTAATAAGGAACCAATATAATTATTTTCTTTTTCATTTAGTATTTCTGAGTCTAATATTGTTCCACTACTTACTATGTTTACTAAGTCTCTTTTTACTAGTCCTTTTGTTGTTTTAGGGTCTTCCATTTGTTCGCATATTCCGACTTTGTATCCTTTCTCAATTAGTTTTTCTATATAGATGTTTGCTGCATGGTGTGGAACTCCACACATTGGTACTCTTTCTTCTAATCCTGCACTTTTTCCTGTTAGTGTTAGTTCTAATTCGCGTGATACATTTATTGCGTCTTCAAAGAACATTTCATAGAAGTCTCCAAGTCTAAACATTATTATTACATCTTTATTTTTTTCTTTTATTTCAACATACTGTCTCATCATTGGAGATAGTTTGCTTATGTCTATGTTTTCTAAATTCATATTACCACCAATTTATATTTTATCAAAAAAAACATTATAAGTCATGTTTTCTACTTATTTTAATTTGTTTTTCATTGTATTTCCTTTTGTAGTATTATATATTTTATATTTAAAAAGTCAATAAAAAAGATATAAGTTTTGCTTATATCATAGTTTTATTTTTTCTCTTTTATATTCTATATGTACTCTTTGTACTAATGCGAGTGATAATATCAATGCCATTGTGAATGACCCTCCGTATGACAAGAATGGCAAAGGTACTCCTGTTAGAGGTAACATTCCAAATAATCCACCTAAATTAATTATTATATGTGCGAATATGTATGCCCCTACTCCTAATGTTATATATTTTCCTCTTAATGATTCGACTTTTGATGATAGGTTTAAAATTCTATATAGTATTATTGCGTATCCTAGAAATATAAATGAGCTTCTTAATAATCCTTGTTCTTCTGCAATTATTGCGAATACCATATCTGTATGTGGTTCTGGTATATATGAATATTTTTGTTGACTTTTTCCTATTCCTAGTCCTAATAATCCACCATTATTTATTGCTATATAAGCATTACATATTTGATATCCTCCATCCAAATAGTTTTTACATGGATTTATAAAGTTAAATCTCGCCATTTGTTCTTCTGAAAGGATGTATCCTTTTTGGTTTTTAATAATTAGTAGTCCGCTTATTCCAACTATTATTAAAAATATTATTGTTTTTGTTTTTTCTTGTTTTAATATCGGACTTGCCATAAAAAGTGTCATAAATATAAATACTAGTATTAACATTG
>ODAI012170670.1_pt1 | contig 13028 bp, 16 predicted proteins | sample 1539321 | NCBI WGS metagenome assembly ODAI01 (sample SAMN02144231, study PRJEB22623) | gut metagenome | biome: sheep rumen | host: Ovis aries | place: New Zealand | reverse complement strand
TGCGGCTGAATTGAACGGCATGTTGTCGTCTGACAATATCGACATCAAAGCCGCGCAAGCAAAGTTGAAACAGTTGCAGACAAAAATTGACGAAATCAAATCAGCAGGATTGAAGCCGGCGACATCCGATGAACCGCAAAAATGCACGCCGAAAACGCTTGAACAACTGAAGGAAGAATTGGGTGAACAGTTGCCGCGCACGTTGTCGCATTTGGATTCTGCAATATCAGCATACGAACGTAGCGCAAAATATGGCGAAGGTGCAAAGACGTACAAAAAACAGATAGAACAAGCAATGCGCCGCATATTTGATGAACATGATTTCGGAATGAACGTTGATGATAATTTGCTGGAGCAGATTTTGGATTCATGGTTCAAAAACACATTCGAAGTCGGAGGCGGAAATGGCTATGTTGGAAGCACAAAAACGACCGGAAAAATCGAAACATGGCATTCACGTTTGGGCGCGGCACATAAGATGTTCGGTATTGGTAGAAATTTAGAGCGTGACCAATTGGGACGCGGTGAGTATGAGAAATACGGCAACTTATTAGACCATGACATTTTAGCATCAATGAAAGGAAATCCGGCGCGCCAATATGGAAACGTGCAGATTCGTTTCAAGAAGAATCGTGTTTTGGCAACATGGACACCATGCGATTCTTTGGGATTAAGAAGTCAACCAACGTTATGTAGTGACCCGAAGGCATGTTCTTATGATGACATGAGTATTTTCCCGAAAGACATGACAAACGTGAAATCGTTTGAAACATGGCGGCGTGACCATATATATTCATATCTTGAATTGCAATATCATGGGAACTTAACACCCGATTGCGTGGAATCAATAACATTCCCGTATGATATTACAACATCAAGATATTACAACGTTGCGCAGCGTTGGCAAAAAGCAGGCGCAAAAATATATTACATCAAAGACGGCAAGTTATATCGGATGTAGTTATAACGAATCCAAAATGCGCTTTTTGTACGCTGGAGAGTGTTGAAAATACACATCAAGAATAGACAAATAATCATACGGACGCCATTTCATTGCTAACATCGCAATCATATTGTCAAAATCAAAACGAGGATTGCCGGACGATTCAAAGTCCGGCGATTCCATTATTTCGCAAGCGGTTTTCTCAAAGGTCCACAATTTGCCTTCTGTTTTCCCGTCAAAATCTTGCGGGCATTCGCTTTCGCCATTATAGAAATGACAAAGTTTTAATAGTTCATCGCGTTTCATATTGTATATTCGTGTTTTGGCTGTTTTACATCTTTTGTACGTTCGTTAAATTCGCGGATTATATCTTTCATGTCATCCGGAATATACGGCGCGCACGCATCAATTATGCGTTGCGGAATGCCATAATAGGCTTCAGCGATGCCTCCAACGATTGCGCCAATCGTGTCTGCATCAACGCCCAATGCAATTGCACGTCTGATTGCATCTTCGTAATCAGATGATTCAAGGAAACACCGCAATGCAACCGGCATCGTGCCTTGACATGTAATATCGTGATAATTCATAACATCGCGATAATCAAAATCAATCGAATAGCCGTATTTTTCGCATATAAAATCTACAAGATGCTTCTTATCAACACCGCGCAATGAAAATGAGATTGCCTCCGCCGTTGCTTGTGCGCCTTTTATTCCTTCGGGGTGGTTGTGTGTGCATTCGGCAGAGCGTTTCGCTTCAAATGGCGCATGTTTCACCGAAAACAACCAGCCGACCGGCGAAACGCGCATTGCTGAACCATTGCCGTATGAATTGTATGGTTGCGGATGTGCAGAGTGTAGCCATGAATAAAACATGCCGCCATAACCGCCTTGCGGGTTCGGGTATTTGCGCCCCCATTCACGCAATGCGTCTGTATAACTTTTCCCGTTCATAATAGCATCAGCAATTGCGCATGTACAAACAGAATCATCGGTTATTGAACAACGTTCATCCAATAACGGGAAATAATAATCATTCGTGGGTTGAAATTCAAAACGCGACCCCACAATATCGCCAATAATTGCGCCAATCATGTGTCTGTAAATTTTAATTGTTGATTAAATGCTTTCAATATCTTTTGCAGCGTGGAAACGCGCACATCATGTTTGCCGTCCTCAATCATGTGCAAATGCCGGATTGACACACTGGACAACCGCGAAAGACGATACAACGACATGCCATGTTTGCGCCGTTCCGCTTGTATGTGTTCGCCAATTTCTTGCGGTGTCATAAATGTGCAGCGTATTCGTTATATTTATTTTTGGCATCGCTATACGTGCCGAACACAAACTCCATGTCTAATTTCATCGTCAATTCATTCGGATTGATGCGTTTATAAACATGCACCGTATAAATCTTCGGAACGTCATTTTTCGTCACGTACAATGCGATTTGTTTTCCATTCTTTCCGGTTCGCCGGAGGCAATGCAAATTGCCGTTGTGTAGTTGTGCCATAATTAGGTATTTTGAAATTTTGTGCAAAGATAGTAAAAAATTTTTTACTATGCAAATTTTTTGCAAGAAAAACGCCGAAAATCTGCATTTTTTATGAAATAGTCGAAAAAATACATGTTATATTCAAGAAAATTTGCAAATGTTCAAATTGAACAGTAATTTTGCACCGGTTATCATAAATTTACATCATTATGAATCTGAATCAATTTATCAAAGTAACGCCGAAAGGCGGCGGGCGTGCCGTTGTAACAATGGCGGCAAACCGTAGTTTTTATTTGTCGCAAGGTGCGAAAGTAGAACAACCAACAGAAGCCGAAGTGTTTGCACAATTTCCCGAATATGCAGCGCGTGCAAAACGCGATGCAGAGAGGGCGGAGGCAATCAAAAAACGCGAAGCCGGACGTGTGAATCGCACGGCTGCACCCGCGAACACCGATGCAAAGCGCATCGCCGATTTGGAGGCGCAAGTGAAAGAGCGTGACGAACGCATTGCCGCGCTTGAATCAGAAAACGCACAATTGCGCATGGCGGCTGGAGGTGCAAGCGATGCACCGGAAACGCACGAACCCGAAAATGCAGACCCCGCGCCGAAAGAGGAAAAGCCGAAACGCGGCGGGCGTGCTAAAAAGTAATCAACATCATAAATTTACATCATTATGAAATTTGGAGAGTTTCTCAACACTATGGCAGCCAAATTAGGACTGCAAAACGACCCGCAAATGGTTTCGTTGTTATCGAACGCATCAATCGCGAACATGGAAATCGGCGATGATTTCGCCGGAAAGATGAACGCCGGTTTGATGTCGCTTGACGGCGCGAAATCGAACACCGAAGTCAAAAAGCATTTCGATGCACTTGCATTGAACGGCATTGACGCTAAATTGTTGCCGCTTGCACAACTGTACGGCGCAACAACTGAATTTGATGCAGAGAAATCCACGTACAAGCGTGTTGATATTCTTGCAGAGAAAATCAAAGCGAAAATCGCCGAAATCGAAGCAAAGACACAGAATGCCGATGTGACAAAGGATTCGGAGGTTAAACGTCTGAACGCTGAATTGCAGAAACTGCAAAACCAACTGACAACGTTGACCGCCGACAAAGACCGCGAAATCGCCGGACTGAAGAGCGCGCACGAAAAAGCGATGCTTGGAAGTCTGATTGATTTCTCCTTGACGGGCAAACCTTACGCAAACGACAAAGTTGATGCCAAAACGAATGTCACGATTGCGCGCGCATTACTTGACAGCGCATTGGCGGCGAAAGGTGCAATCATTGTCAACGACAATGGCGTTTTGAAACTGAAGAACGCGAATGCACCCGAACTTGACTTGCTTGACGAAGGGAACAAACCCGTATCATTCGCCGGTTTTACCGACAAAGTTTTGGCGGATGCTAATTTGCTCAAAGTGAGCAAACCCGCAGCACAACAACGCACACCGTTCACAATTCCGGTTGCACAGCAAAAGCAGGAAGGCATGGAAGGTTACAATGCCGCAATGCAAGCCGCAATGCAGGAGGCGGGAATAGGCGCACAGTAATTAACAATCAAAATTTTTTGTAATTATGAAACTTACATTAACGGGTGTTGCAGCCGCGATTATGATGAACATTTCCGCAATCGCCGGACTGAATGACCCCCAATTGAAAATCACCCCCGTTGGTTTCCTCAAAATGCTGTTGGAAAACAACGCAATGACTGAAGTGAACAATCTTTCCGACATTCAAGCCGGACAGAAGCGTTCAATCGAAATCAAGTACATGCAGCGCGGAATTGAATCCGAAGTTTCGTCTGTTGACGATTGCGACACGCCAATCACCGCCGCATGGAAAACCACAAGCATTGGAAATCCGCTTTTCAGCAAAGTCGGAATTTTCATCAGCGATGAAGACATGCGCAAGTATGTGACCGCCGCAACGAACCCGCAGGCATTGGGCAATTCGGCGCAAGCAGTATCGAAAGCGTTGTATGAAACCGTATTAACGTACATCAACGCGCTGTTACAGAAGATTGACGGCAATTTGGTTGCAGCGCAAGCGTTGAAATTCGGTGTCAATGCTGCATACGCATCCGCTGACGCGCAATCAATCGCGCTTGGTACGAAGGCGAAAATGGATGACGGTGTTGTGAAACTTGTTCTTGACGCTGAAGCAAACGAGGTTTATGACGAACTGTTGATTTGCGGCAACGGACTTGTTCGCGCATTCGATGTTTACAACAAACTGAAATCCGGAACGGATGCAAACGGATTCGGCGCGCTTGACCTTAAAGCGTATTCAGACCCGAAAACCGTTGCCGGCTGGGGTGCAAACCATTTCGGCGTATTCGCGAAGGGTACTGTTGGATTCGTTGATTGCCCGCAAAACGTTGGTATATACGCAGGTGAGCAGGGCGGTTCGTTCTTCTTCCAATTACCGATGCCGCTTCCGTTGTCTGACGGCACGATTTTGCCGCTTGCATTCGATTGCCAATTGAAATACATTGATTGTCCGGAAAAGAACGGTGAAGGCGAAGTCATTGCAAAGCGTGGTTGGAAACTGATTATTTCCAAAACGTACGGTTTGTTCAACCTCCCGTCCGATTGCTTCAAGTCCGGCGACCCGTTATACGGTGTCAATGGTTCGTTCCATTACGTTGCAACGGCGCAGGATGAGAGCGTTGAAGTACGCAATGCAGCAGGCACAACGCTTGCAGTATCGCAAACCGCCGAAGCAGAAAACCCGTCAAATGACGCGCCCGCCGCTGGTGGTGAGAATGAACCCGCCAATGGTGGAGAAGGCGGCGAAGGTTAATCATTAAATTTTCGCGGCAATGGTTGATTGTCTGATTGGATTTATTGGATTGTCTGTCAATGTGTCCGAAACAGTCCCGTCCGGATTGTATGCGGATGCATTGCCGGACATTTCAGAATCGTTTGTTGCTAAAATGGTGACAGACGAATCAGACGTGTCGAAATTGTGGGAGGAGATAGAGAAACGCGCAATTCTGAAATTCCGCACGTTTTTCATTCGCGAGGTGAACGAATTTCACAAGATTCAGAATGTCGATAAATGCGAATGCCTTATTTGCGAAAATCGCGAATTATTGGCAACGGCGTTGTGGTATCTGATTGGCGAAGAGATTATGAACACCCGCGCAACGTCATCCCGTCTGAACACATATACGACACTTGACCGAAACAAGGCGAAAGAAATGCGGGAGGGTTTTCATTCTGCATTTCTGCATGAACTGCAAACCGCCGTTTCCGGCATTGATGTTCACGCATCATCTTGCTTCAGTTGCGAAAATCAACCGGCATACAACGACATCATGGTTTTTCGTGAACCGATAATCTGACACGTATATATGTTGCGTATTGAAACGAATATGGACGTTGTTGTGAACAAAGTTGATTTGTTGATGTCATCATTGGACATTGACAAAATGACCCGTTTGCAGGCAACAACATTACTTGCGAAGATGCGCAAGCGCATACACGTTGAAGGGCGTGCATCGGACGGTTCGCCGATTGGTTCATATTCGGCTGCATACTTGAAATACGTGCGCCCGAAACACGGACGCAAAGAGGGTTCAAAGGTCGTATTGTCATTGACCCGTTCAATGGAAAACGGGATGATTCTGTTTCCTATAACGAACGGCACGGCAATCGGTTATGCAACGCCGGAGTTGTTCCAACGTGCCAAATGGCAGGAGAAACGCCCTGCATACGGTTCACGGGCAATCTTTTCTCCAACGCAAGAAGAAGCCGCGTTGGTAGAGGAAATCGGCAAAAACTATATTCACGAACATTTTGCACAGTAATATGAATGTCGAAAGAATAAACGATACCATTGCGCAAGCGTCCGGACTGAATGCCGACAAAATGCGTTTGTTCGGATTAGCAGACCCGATTATCATTCGTGACAACGATAATATGAATGTGCAAATTCCGGTCGTAATAGAAGCGAACGGCGAATGCCATGATGTATTGTTGGACGATGAGTTTGACATGTCGTTGTTTCATCGGCTGAATAAAAAGTCATACACAACAATCACAACTGAAGGGTACGGAAACGCGCCGAAACGTGTGTGCGTGCATGATATGTCGCTGTTTGTGTCCGGAAAACGCACCGCAATTGATTTGTACCGGCTGGAGCAAATATGCGTTGCCGCCATTGAAAGCGCGTGCGAGGGCGTGAAAAATGCATCATCGGTTGTTGTCGAATCTGATTTCAACCGGATTCGCATTTTCACGTCTGAATGGAGCAATGTTGAATTTCCGTTGCAACCGGACATCTTTTTGTTCAAGATAAATTATAAACTGTCATGGGTACAATCCCCATGCTAAATTCAAAGTAATATGATAAACTACAAATCTTGCGCGCAAACGGTTGGCGCATTGACGCACGTTTGCGACCCGTGCGACACCCCCGAAATGGGACGTGTGCGTTCGTTGGTTCTTATTAAGAAGGGCACAACGATTGAATTGCCGTTGTCAAAGGAAGATTGGCAAACAGCAATCGAAGCCGGAAACATCGTCATCATCCCGAAAACAATCGGTTCGTTTGACGGTGGAACGCCCGTCATGGGTGACGGTTACGGTGAGGAAACCGAACGTAAATTGGCAGACGATTACGTTCTTTCGGTTCGTGACCCGAATTATGCAGACAATGAAGAGTTTTGGCAGGAGGCTGAAAAAGAGGAGTGGAACATCGGTTATTGTACCGAAACGCTTTTCCATTATGTCAACGCAACTGTTCGTCTGACTGCAAAAGCACCGGTAGAGGAAGGACTTGACACCCGCGTTGTTTGGAACGTTGAATTGAAATGGCGTTCAAAGACCAAACCGCAAGCAACCCCGATTGAACCGGTTGCAGAGTTCTTCAAGTGCTTCGAAGTTACCGACACACAAGCACCGTCAAACGGTGTACAACAGTAAACAACGGCGGGGGGGTTGTGTGTGAAAGCACGATGCGCCCGCCCCTTTTTGATTTTCGATTATGACACGTTTTCAAGGAGAGGACATCGAATTTGGTTTGCGGTTAAAGCATATCACGCAAAACGACATGCAGACGTGGAATGACGCGCGGCGTGTGGTTGCGTATTTATATACGCACACGAATCACATTGTCAAATTTTCGTCATTGTCTGAAAGTGGTTACACGCGCATGACGAAATCATCTGACACGTTATTGACCGGTGTTTTGCGTTCCGCAGACACAAAGGTCATGCAGGGCACATTGTACATGGACGTTTACATCATGCCGCGTGTGGGTGACATCGAGCAAATCCGGCGCGTTCAAACGGGAATCACGATTGAATCAACACCCATTAAACAAGAAACAACATGATTTATATTGAAGTTATATTCGGGGCAATCAACGGCAACGCGCTGGACGTTGATTCTGCATTGTCGCTGACATCGACAAACCCCGTGCAAAACAAGGTTATTGCGGCGGCACTTGACCTTCTGCAACGCAACATTGATGCGGTTGCCGGTTCAATCACGAAAGATGTTGTTGAGGTTGCAACGTATGATGATTTGGCTGAAATTGAAGAACCGCGTACCGATGTTATTTACGTAACAACGGACACAAACAAATTGTATCTGTACGATGCGGATGCAGAGGAGTTCAACGAAGTCACAAACACGAACGTTGACAATACCATTTACGTCACGGATTTGGATGCGCTGTTTGACATGAATTTGACCGCTGGCATGTATGCCGTTGCATATACGCATCGCATTCCGGCTGGTTCTGCAACAACAATGTATTCGTTATCGGTGAGTATGTCTTCGCGGCGCGGCATCGGTCGTGTGGTGCAAACGACAAACATGATATTGGCGAACGCTGACGGGTATGCAGTCAAAGAATACAATGATGATGACGAACCGGAATGGGTTTGGCAGACATATTCGCTTGACGGGCATACGCACACCGTTTCCGAAATTCAAGGATTGGCGCAAGCAATTATTGATGCAACCGTGAACAAACAAGATAAAACGGACAATTCGTTGAACACAACAAACAAAACCGTTGTCGGTGCTGTCAACGAAGTGCATGACGAATTGAACGGACTTGTTCACGCTTTCACGATTGATTTTCAAGATACGCGCGAAATCGTGCAAATGCACACGTTTGTTGGTCAAAAACTCACACATATCAAAACATCGAATGTGTCAACGTTGCGTTTGTCAATCAATGGTTCACAACAGACTATTCAATTGACGAACGGCGAATGGACGGGTGAAATTACCGTTGCATCCGGCGCGTTGCTTGTATGGCAAATTGGGCGCACATCTGAAGGTTCAATTGCTGAAATTAGTGTACAATATCAATACAATTCATAAACTATGGCAACAAATGCAAATTGGTGGCGTATGGCACGAAACGCCGCCGGAAATCAAACGATATTTGTTGATTGGGATTTGGGTTCTGACTACAAAGGCGGTGACGGCACGCCGGAACATCCGTTCGGTACTATATCGCACGGTGTTGCGACAAAAAGAGCCGCTGGAGTTAATCCAACGGGCGCGGTTGTACGTGGACACGGAAACGAAGCGTTTGTTGGCGACCATGCATTCACAATCATCGGCGATTATTGGGGCGCGGCTGTATATGACGGCGGAGGTACATCTCAAATCATATATTGCACGATGCGCAATCTTATTTACTTGAACGGCGGTACAACGATTGATGTTGATTACGGCGTTTCGCCATACGGTAATAACATCCGCGCTGCCTTCGCTGGCTGTGGGCGTGCTGTCATTGCGGGCAATGCGTACGCTGCGTCCCATGTGTACGGCGTGGCTTCTTCGCCTATTCTGATTGGCAATTCGAAGATGTATCGCGGTTGCATCGGCGGCATTCAAGGCACGGGGTGGAACATTTATGCGAAAATCAAATGCACACCATTCGTTGCGAATCAAAACACATGCGGAACAACGTTCGGCGGAAGAGATATTAGCGCAACGGCGCGAATCGGCAATTGCGTGGTTTACGATTTGCCGTTGCAAGTGCGTGCAATCGGCAAATCGGCGCAAACGAATGCCGGTTACATGTACCGGTGGATTTTCGGCAAAGTTGATTTCATTTTGGAACACAACGATTATTTCTATCAATGTTTGTTCGCGTCCGATTGTCGCATGTTTTATATTGACAAAACATCGGACGTTGAATATACGAACAAACGTTTGAAACTGATTCCACGCGAAGGCACGAACGAAACTCCGTCATTCACATACGTTTCAAGTGACACGGAATTGGATTTCACCGGCACGGCAACCGGCGGTGCAATGATTGTTGAGGGTGTCGGAATAAAAAGCATATATGACGCGCTTGTTGCGTTGTATGCAGCCGGACACATCACAATCAACCCTGCAACATATTTCGATGCTGCATGTATTTGGAGTGAACTGACATCGGAACAGATTTTCAACAATCCGGAACAATACGATTTCACAACGAAAGAGGATTCGCCGGCTGTTTTGAATCAATGGCATTATTTGGGCGCATTGCCGCCGTCATTGAACATTCCGATTTTGGGAACGGGCAACGCTGGTTCGGACGGTGTTGCCGGATGCTGGGACAATCGAAGCATTGACGGGTGTTTGAAAGTCGAAAACGGGTTGATTAAGATTGACACCGCTTCGCAAGAAACATCCGGACGTATCGTTTCAAAGGTTATCAAAACAAACCCGTATGAGGTGCAATACAATGGTTTATATGCCATGTTGACACGCCGTTTGAAAAACGGTTGGATTGCATCGAAAAACAACCCATTCGGCGCATCGTTATACGGTGACGCGAATTTGTCTGTGACGCTTGCGGAAAATACGAAATACATCGTCAAAGGTTCGCGCATAACGTTCAATGATGAGGTGTATGACGTGCATTCCACGATTGACACAACGAATGCAGAGAGTTTGACCGGACAATTTGAAACGGCTGAAGGTCATGTCATTGAGGTGCTTGACGCGAACATTCCGGATGTGTTGTATTGCCGTTGCCGTTCAATGGTATATGCGCGCGCGGAACTTGGCGAAACGCTGAAACCGCAAATCACATATTTCAATGACGGTGACGAATGCATCAAATTCCATGACCGCGTAATTGTCCCGAATGAATCGTTTATTTGTGACAACGCTGAACCGTTTTACGTATGCAACGCGCAAGGTGTTGTGAATAGTTCCGCAACGGATTATTCCATTGCAGTCATTTTCGATGACCGCGAAACAATACCGGCTGGAGAAGAGCGCATCGGCGGTGAAACAAAATGGATTCCGGCACAAAAATTCGGCGAATACTTTGCGATGAAAAACGCGGGTGCAATCACCGAATTGGAAATACCGCAAATCGGCAATGTTCCGAAATCATCCGGAAACTACATGTGCTTCACAAAGAACGGCGGCGGCACGCAAATCAATGGTTACAAATCCATTTTGAATCAAGCGTTCATGCAATTCGCGTTGTTTGTGACAATCGTATCTGAATTAGACGTTGACGTTGAAGAATAATTCTGACAGTTATGATTGACGAAAGCAAAATCATCGTATTGGGTTCGTTGTCGTTGCGTGGTTCAAAGCAATCACGCACGACAGCGACAACCAATGATGTGTTGCGCGCAATATCGTTGCGTGCATCGCGTACAAGGAAAACGAACGCCGCTTCTGATGATGTGTTGGAACATTCATCCGTTGCGGTTGCAGGCTATCAGCATTCGGGCGGTCAATGGGGCGAACCGACAGATTTGTCATACGTCACAATTCACGTCTGAATGTACGCGCGAATCCGGTGAATCCACGCTGCCTTCGCTGGCTGTGGGCGTGCTAACAATGCGAACAATGCGAACAATGCGAACAATGTGAACGGCGTGGCTTCTTCAAACATTCAAACCCCAAATCAAACGCCGGATTATTGCGCCGCCTATAAAATGGCGAAACATATATTTTGAAACTTTTGTGAGTAGCAATATGCGAAAGTTGAATCTAAAAGAATAGGCAATACATGAAACGGTACGGAAAGACCGAACGATTATGGGAACGTATATGCGATGACGGGAACATCGAAACCGCAATGCGTGCATCGCTGGTCAAACACAAATACCCGAATATGCGCGAAGCGGGGTATTCAAAAGCGCAAAAATACATGATTGCACATTGGGACGAAGTGAAAACTGAAGTCCGGCGAACATTGACAACTGAATCGTACCAATTAAACGGTTTGCATCCGTTCAAGGTGTATGAGCCGAAAGAACGCATCATCAATTGCCCGCAACAATTTCCGGACAAAATAATCACGATATGCGTTTATCAAGTGTTGCGCGATTACTTTTATTCAAAGTTTGTGCGTAATACTTATAATTGCGTCAAAGGGCGCGGCATCCACGATGCGAAACGCGCAATTGAACATATCATGCGCACGCATCCGGATTGGTATTATGTACAAACGGACATCCGGAAGTTTTACCCGTCATTGCGGCACGACATCATAAAATCCGATTTGCGCACGGTGTTCAAAGACACAAAGGTTTTGCGGCTGTTGGATGCCATTGTTGACGTGTTCCATGAAGGGTTTGACGAAAACGGAAATGAAATAGGCATCGCAATCGGCATCAATCTTTCGCAACTTATGGCGATTTTGGTTAATATGCCGGTTATACGTGAAATCAATGAGATTTGGAAGTTTCCAACGGTCAATTTCACGGATGATGAGTTCACCGCCGTTCCGGACAAAAAGACCGCGCATGAATTTGTTGCATGGTACATCAAACGCAATGCCGAACGCGGGTTGATTGTCAAACCGAATTACCGGATTGCGCCGATGCGCGAACCCGTGCGCATGATTGGTTACGAATTTAGGTTGAACGAAAAAGGGCAACAATATACGTTGCTGGGAAAACCTATCAAACAACGGATGAAACGCCGTGCGCGTCAATTGGAACGCATGGGTGTTTCGGATGAGTATTGGAAACAACAAATGGCTTCGCATTATGGTTGGTGCAAACATGCTTGTTGCAAACACCTTATGCGCAAAACGTTTGGCGAACGATACAAACTATTTGAAAAGAATATGCAGACATTCAAAGACATCAAAGAAAACGAAACCGGCGAATTTGGATTGCCGCGCAAATCGCGTGTTTCAGTCACGGAACTGTTCAATGTGTCAATCTGTTTTGATGACGCAAAAATTGTGCTGATTAAAACGAAAGACGAACGAACCGGCGAAGATGTTGTCAAAGAGAAAATCGCAATCAAATTCCGGTATGCAGACGGCAACGAACCAACGGATGACGTTGCATATCTGATTTCCGGTTCGGAAACGCTGAAAGACCGCGCCATTGCAGCGCAACCGCAAATGCCGTTCATCGGAACAATCGTTGAAAGGAAAACGGCGCATCGTTCAACGTATTATGCAATTGAATAATCCAATAATTCAATCATACAATCAACCATTAAAGCAGGAGGAAACAACAATGAAAAAGTAAAAGTATTATGCAAAACTTTGATATAAATATCATGCCATTTCTGCAAGCGTTCATGGTGCAATTGATAATCATTGCCGTTGTGTATTTGTTTGTCATGGT
>ODAI014827838.1_pt1 | contig 13029 bp, 11 predicted proteins | sample 1539321 | NCBI WGS metagenome assembly ODAI01 (sample SAMN02144231, study PRJEB22623) | gut metagenome | biome: sheep rumen | host: Ovis aries | place: New Zealand | reverse complement strand
TCCATTCTCTTCATCAGCCATAAGCTGGCGGAGATTATGGCCGTGGCGGACCGCTGCACCGTGCTGCGCAAGGGGAAGTACATCGGCACCGTGGAAACGAAGGACACCACCATGGAACAGCTTTCCGCCATGATGGTCGGCCGCAATGTCAATTTCCATGTGGAGAAGCAGCCGGCCAACCCCGGGGAGGTCGTCCTTGAAGTCCGGAACATGACCGTGGCGTCGAAGGTGCACAACAACAACGCGGTGAAAAATGTTTCCTTCAAGGTCCGCCGGGGCGAGATTGTCTGTATTGCCGGAATCGACGGCAACGGCCAGTCCGAGCTGGTCTACGGCATCACCGGCCTGGAGCCGCTGGCCGGAGGATCCATTTTCCTGGACGGCCAGGATATCACGAAGGCCTCCATCCGCAAGCGCTCCATCTCCGGTATGAGCCACATTCCGGAAGACCGGCACAAGCACGGCCTGGTCCTGGATTATTCCCTGGAATACAACATGATCCTCCAGACCTATTTTGACTCCAAATTCACCAGTAAAATCGGCTTCCTGCGCAGGAAGAACATCCGTGAATTCTCGGATAAGCTGATCGAAAAATACGATGTCCGCTCCGGCCAGGGTTCCCTGACCCCCTCCCGCGCCATGTCCGGCGGCAACCAGCAGAAAGCCATCATCGCCCGGGAGCTTGACAAGCAGCCGGAATTGCTCGTCGCCGTCCAGCCGACCCGTGGCCTGGATGTCGGCGCAATCGAATTCATTCACAAACAGCTGGTAGCTCAGCGGGATGCGGGCAAGGCTGTACTCCTGATCTCCCTGGAACTGGATGAAGTCATGGACGTACCGGACCGTATTCTCGTCATGTATGAAGGAGAAATTGTCGGCCAGCTGGATCCGAAGCAAACTACCCAGGAAGAGCTGGGCCTCTACATGGCCGGTGCGAAGAGAGACGAGGTGAAGGACGCATGAGAAAACTCCTGAAAAATGAAGGTGTACAGGCCTTCCTCGCTTCCGTCATTTGTATACTGCTGGGTCTTTTGATTGGCTACATTGTCCTTCTGTTCATCAATCCTGCAGGCGCAGGAGAGTCAATTCTGAATGTCATTAAAAACTTCTTCACTTGGAGTCGTCCGCAGAGCCAGATAAAGCAGCTCGGAAACACATTAGCCAAAACCATGCCCCTGATTCTCTGCTCGCTGAGCATTCTGTTCTCGTATAAGGTCGGCCTGTTCAACATCGGTACCGCCGGCCAGTATGTGGCAGGTGCCTGTGCCAGCCTCTACGCGGCACTGGCCTGGGGATGGGGATGGTTCCCCTGCATGCTGCTGGCGATTGTCGCCGGGGCATTTCTGGCGGGAATCACCGGCCTGCTGAAGGCCTATTGCAATGTGAACGAGGTCATTTCCGGCATTATGCTGAACTGGATTGCTCTGTATACGGCCAATACGCTCTTAACGAACGTCAAGGAAACCGCCAGTCCATACACCCTGTATCTGGACAAGACGAATCCGTCCGCTCTCCTGCCGACACTGGGAATGGACAAGTGGTTCAATAATAATACCAATGTTACCATTGCGATCCCGCTAACCATTATCGCAGCCGTCTTCATCTGGATCATCCTCAGCAAGTCCAGGCTGGGTTATGAGCTGAAAGCGACCGGTAATAACAAGAACGCCGCAAAGTACGCCGGCATGGCCCAGAACCGGAATATCATCCTGACGCTTGTCATCTCCGGCGCGCTGGCCGGCCTTGGCGCCTCCCTGCTGTATCAGACGGGGTATATGCGCTGGGAATGCCCCCAGTCCTCCGTTCCCGCCATGGGCTTTAACGGAATTGCCGCCGCCTTCCTCGGCGGGCTCCATCCCATCGGCGCCATTTTCTCCTCCTTCTTCATTCAGCACATCACGGACGGCGGCCAGTATGTGAACACGAACTTCTACTCCTCCCAGATCTCTGACGTGATCTCCTCCGTGATCATTTACCTGTGCGGTTTCGTGCTCTTCATCAAGCTGACCATGAAGAAAATCCTGGCGAAAAAAGACGAACAGAAAGGGGCGAAATAATCATGCTGCTTCTGATTCAATATACACTGATCTTCGCCTCCGTTCTTATGCTGGTCGCCCTGGGCGGCTGCATTTCGGAGCACTCCGGCGTCATCAACCTGGGCCTGGAAGGAATCATGGTCGTAGGTGCCTTGGGAGGTGCTCTGGTCATGAGCGCGCTTGGCACGACGTCCGCGTTTGTCATGGTGCTTGTCGCCATGCTTGCGGCAGCCCTGGCAGGCATGTTGTATTCCTGTCTGCTGGGGGTCGCGGCCATTCACTTTAAGGCAGACCAGACGCTGGTCGGGACCGCCATGAACCTGCTGGCCACTGCGGCGGCCACCGTGTTTGTCAAGGCCATGAACACCGCCGCCAATCCCGATAACCACTCCTCGGAAATCGAATACATCTCCGCCCGGAAAATGTTCATTGTGAACATTGACGGCTTCGAGTTCAACTGGTTTATGCTGATCGCCGTCATCGCGGTGGTGCTCGTGTACTTCCTGCTGTATAAGAACCGGCTCGGCCTGCGGCTGATGGCCTGCGGCGAGCATCCCCAGGCGGCCGCCTCCGTCGGCGTCAGCGTGTATAAGATGCGCTGGACCGGTGTACTGATGTCCGGTGCTCTGGGCGGTCTGGGCGGCCTGTGCTATATCCTGGCCGGTGTTTCCGTCTGGAAGTTTGAAAACGGTGTCGCCGGCTTCGGCTTCCTGGCTCTCGCGGTCATGATCTTCGGTCAGTGGAAGCCGGGGCGGATCGCGGTCGCGGCCCTGATCTTCGGCCTCTTCCGGGCCCTCTCCAATACCTATACCGGGTTCCCCTTCCTGGTGTCCCTGAACCTGCCGGGCAATATCTACAATATGATGCCCTACATTGTCTGCCTGGTGGTGCTGGCCTTCACCTCCAAGGCGTCCCGTGCGCCGAAGGCAGAAGGCATTCCCTATGATAAGGGAACCCGATAACGCAAAAAAGGAGGATCCCCCATGTCCATTCCGACCCCGCATATCAACGCCCCGGCCGGCGCCTTCGCCGATACCGTCCTGATGCCCGGCGACCCCCTGCGCTCCAGGCTGGTGGCTGAAAAATTCCTGGAAAATCCGGAGCTGGTCAATAATGTCCGCGGCGTGCAGGGATACACCGGCACTTATCAGGGCAAGCGCGTTTCCGTCATGGCCAGCGGCATGGGCGCGCCGTCCATCGGCATCTATTCCTATGAGCTCTTCAAATTCTATGATGTGAAGAACATCATCCGCATCGGCTCCGCCGGCGCATTGAATGAAAAGGTAAAGGTCCGGGATATCGTTATCGGCATGAGCGCCTACAACGACAGCTCCTATCTGAAGATGTTCGGCTTCAGCGGGGATAACGCCCCCTGCGCGGATTACAACCTGCTTTCCAAAGCGGTGGAAACCGCGAAAAAAATGGAGCTGAATGTCCACTGCGGCCCCCTCTATACGTCCGAAGCCTTTTACGGAGAAGGGGACAGTTCCCGGATCCTGCAGAAGCTGGGGGTCCTGGCGGTCGAAATGGAGGCTGCCGCCCTGTATATGAACGCCGCCCTGACCGGTAAAAGCGCCCTGGCCATCTGCACCATTTCGGACCACCTGCTGACCGGGGAATCCCTCCCCGCCGAGGCGCGCCAGAACAGCTTCCTCGACATGATCCGCCTGGGCCTTGAAATCGCCTGATTCCGGGCACGAAAACAGCGGCTTCCCGTCCGGGAAGCCGCTTTATGATGTCCTCCGTTACCTCAGCGCTGCCGCGAAGGACTCGGCGCCGAACCGCTCCTTCAGCCCCAGCCATTCGGCACAGGTCGCCGCGATGTCCGCAAAGGTGTCCCGGATCCCCAGGTTCACCCCCGTTGTCATTCCCGGTGTATACGCCAGGATCGGGATCATTTCCCGGGTATGATCCGTGGAAATATCGCAGGGATCGCATCCGTGGTCCGCGGTGATGATCATCAGATCCCCGGGGCGAAGCAGCTCCGTCATTTCCTTCAGCCGGCTGTCAAACTCCTCCAGCGCGCCGGCGAAGCCCTTCGGATCGTTCCGGTGGCCGTACACGGAGTCCGTATCCACCAGGTTGGTGAAGCACAGCCCGTCAAAATCCATTTTCATAAAGCGGATCAGCGCGTCCATGCAGGCGGGGTTTCCGGCGGCGTGATCGATTTTCGTCAGTCCCTCGTGGGCAAAGATATCCTCAATCTTGCCGACGCCGATGGATTCCAGTCCTGCCTCCATCACCGCCTGCGGCAGGGTTCGCCCGCAGGGCGGCATGGAAAAGTCCCGCCGGTTTCCCGTGCGTTTGAAGCTGCCTGGCTGTCCCACGAAGGGGCGGGCGATCACCCGGCCGACCCCCAGCTCTCCCTGCAGCATTTCCCGGGCCGTCCGGCAGAATTCATACAGCTTTTCAGGAGGAAACAGCTCTTCATGGCAGGCAATCTGGAATACGCTGTCCCCGCTGGTATAGACGATGGGCGTATGATCCCGCAGATGTGCTTCTCCCAGCTCCTCCAGGATCGCCGTTCCGGAAGCCGGCTTGTTGCCGATGCACCTGTGTCCGATGGCTTTCTCGTAGGCCTCCATAAACGCCTGCGGAAATCCCTCCGGGAAGGTGGGAAAAGCCTGTGTCACCCGGACGCCGGCAATCTCCCAGTGTCCGGAGGTGGTATCCTTTCCCTTGCTCTTCTCCAGGGCCCGGCCCCAGGCGCCCGCCACCGGCCCGTCCCACTCATATCCGGTGGTTTCAATCCGCCCCAGTCCCATCGCCGCCATGTTTGGCAGTCTGGGATGGCAGGCTTCGATCACATGCCCCAGCGTATTGGAACCCGCGTCTCCGTATTCCGCCGCATCCGGCGCTTCCCCCGCGCCCACGGCATCCAGCACCGTCAGAAAAACCCGGCTCATTCTCTTCGCTCCTTTTCGGTTTGGGGTTGTTTTATCCCGTCTGTTTCCTTTGATCTGTTCGGAAATTATACCAGAATTCCGGCGGATGCACAAGGCGGAATCCGCCGGCGGGGACTTATCAAGCCGTCCCGTTTATGCTATAATGGGCCCAGAGGAAACCGAATACAGAAGGAGGTGCCGCCATGGCAACCGTCTATTCCCCCAATGAGGAATTCCATCTGAAAATTCGCCCCGGCGATGTGGGCCGTTATGTGCTTCTCTGCGGAGATCCGGCACGGACGGAAAAGATCGCCGCCTATTTTGATGACGCGGCCTTCGTCCGGTCCAACCGGGAATATACCATCTATACCGGCACCCTGGAGGGCGAAAAGGTCAGCGTCTGCAGCACAGGCATCGGCGGCCCCTCCCTGGCCATCGGCGTGGAGGAGCTGATTCACTGCGGAGCGGACACCTTTATCCGCATCGGCACCGCCGGCGGCATGGCCCCGGAGGTCCTGGGCGGCGACGTGGTCATCGGCACGGGCGCGATCCGGATGGAGGGCACCACCCATGAATACGCTCCCTCCGAATATCCGGCCGTCGCCGATTACAGCGTTGTTTCCGCCCTGGCGGACGCAGCCCGCGAGGCACAGGTGCCCTTCCATGTGGGCGTGCTGCACAACAAGGACAATTTCTACGGCCAGCACAGTCCGGACACCATGCCCGTCCGGGACAAGCTGAACGGCAAGTGGCAGGCCTTCCTGGACTGCGGCGCCCTCGCCAGCGAAATGGAAGCGGCGGCCCTGTTTATCGTCAGCGCCGTGCGGCGGGCGCGGGCCGGCTGCATCGTCCAGGTCTTCGCCAACCAGACCCGCCGCGCCATGGGCCTGGAGGATCCCATGACCCTGGATACGGACGCGGCGGTCCGCGTCGGCGTGCTGGGCCTGCGCAGGCTGATTCAGCGGGACCATGCCGCCGGCTGAGCCGGAAAGCGCCTTCAGCGCCGGTTTCATTGACAGGAACCGGCGCTTTGCGCTATCATTACACCCGAAATATACTTGGAGGCACCCGTATGAAAGTAAGGAATTTCCTGCACCGCTTTGCCCTTCCCGCCGCCCTGCTCCTGGCGGCCTGCCTTTGCTTCCCCGCCGCGGCGGATGAAGCCGAGATCTCCCTGGCCGACCTGGATCCCGAGGATGTGGAGGAGGTTACAATCGAAGCGCCGCTGATTTCCAATCCCCTGCCCATCGACTTTACCGGCGGCTTTGAGCCGCAGGAAAGCGGCTTCCAGGGCGAGGATTATTACGAGGACCCGACCATTCGGGTCCGCATCACCCGCAAGGACGTCAAAAAGGATTATATTCAGGGCCACAGCGGCGATAAGTGGACCGCCGAAGCCTGGATTGTGGATATCGAAATCGGCGATGCGTCCCAGCTGCGCACAGCCGCCGCGGAATCCTTCGAGAAGAAGACCGTCATGCGCGCCGAGGATATTGCGGACCGGGTCCATGCGGTCGTCGCCTTCAACGCGGATTATTACATTTCCCGGATGGATGACGGCTTCCATATCCGTCAGGGCACCTTCTTCCGGGATAAGCTGAAAAAAAGATGGGACGTCCTGCTCATTGACGAGGACGGGGATTTCCATCCGGTGCACGTGCCGGACCGGAACACCCTGTCCGATACGGTGGACGGCAAAAAGGTCATCAACGCCTTCAGCTTCGGCCCCATCCTGGTGGAGGACGGCGAGCTGGTGGTGGACCAGATGAAGAATTTCACCTACCTGAAGCCGGATGAATACTATTCCCGCCTGGCCATCTGCCAGGTCGGCCCCCTGCACTATAAGGTCATCCTGACCACCATGGAGCAGAGCTATGCCCTGGGCCTCCCGCTGAAAGCCTTTGCCCAGCTGTGCAAGGATGAAGGCGCCCAGGTCGCCTACAACCTGGACGGCGGTTATTCCACCACCCTTTATTTCCACGGTACCCGCCTGAATAACCAGTATAAGGTCAATTTCCGGGATATTCCGGATATCTTCTACTTTGCTTCCGCCTGGGATGGAGGAAATGCGGAATGAGCGCCTATCTTTGGATCATGGCTGCGGGATCCGCCGGGATCTTCGCCCTCTACGGACTTCGCTGCGCCGGGGCTGTCCGGCAGCCGCAGCTGCGGAAGCGCGCCTGGGAAACAGCCCTGCTGGCCTTTTTCCTCTCCGCGCTTTTCGGGGTGGTCCTGGCCCGCGCCGGTTATGCGCTCCTGATGCAGGAGCTGGATTTCGAATATGACGGGATCGCCGCCTTCGGCCAGCTCCTGGAGTTTGAAATCGACCGCTTCTCCTTTCTGGGAGGCGCCCTGGGCGTGCTGCTCGGGGTTCTGCTGGCCAACCGGCTGACCCGGAAAGGCTCCGTCGCGGCCGGGGCGGACGCTTTTGCGCCCTTCGGCGCGCTGCTGGCCGCCCTGTTCCGGCTGGGTGAGCTCTTCTTCGGCTCCTACGGCGCCGGCAGCACCCTGCCGGAAGGCAGTCCGCTGGCGTTCTTCCCCTTCGCCGTCCGGATCACTGTGGACGGCGGATATGATTACTGGTGCTGGGCCGTCTGCGTGCTCTCCGCGGTCTTTGCCCTGGTCTGGGCTGCCCTGGCCTTCTTCCGTTTCCGCAGCAAAGGCCGCCCCGGCCTCAGCCTGACCCTCTCCCTGTTCTTCCTTGCCCTGCCCCAGATCCTGTGCGAAAGCCTGCGGAAAAACAGCAGCATGCTCTGGCTTTTCGTCCATGCGGAGGAGCTGCTCTGCGCTGTCGTGCTGCTGGGGGTGATGCTGTTCTGGATTCTGAAATCCGGAAAAGGCGCTTCTTTCCTGCGCCGCTGGGGCCCCCTCGGCGCCCTGATTCTGTGTGCCGGCCTCCTGGTCGCCGTAGAGTTTGCCATCGACGGGAAATATTTCGGCCTGCCGGTTCCGGTCTGCTACCTGATCATGTGCGCGGTGCTCATCGCCGTCGGCTTTGCCGGCGCCGCTGCCGCCAGGCGCTGGAACCGGCCGGAAGCCGCGTAAAAAAGCCATGCCAAAAGGCGCGTCCGATGCGGCGCGCCTTTTATGTGCATCAATGGAAGCCTGGCCCTCTGAAGCTTATGCGAACCGGATTTCATCCAGCGTGTAGCGGATGACCTCGTCCACATCATCCTCCTCCGCGGCCGCGGACTCCGCCAGCCACGGATGTGATTCATTCCACCCGTTCTTTTCTCTTTCCCGCATGGAATACAGCTGCTTCAGATTTTCCTCTTCCACGAATCTCATTCCCTTCTTCGGCTTTTCGCAACCACAAGGGATTGTACTCGCCCGGGAAGGGAAACACAATATCCAATCTGGTCATTTTCTGCACTTTTCCTGCTTTTCTGTTTTGAGTTTGAAATCAATTAGTCATCTTTTCGGAATCATTCAGTAATATTTGTCTTTCCGATCCCGATCAGGGAAGTAACCGACCGCACGAATTTCCGGTTCTGGAAAACGGCTTCCTTGTTCAGCATCTTTCCGCAGAAAACCAGGGCCATCGTGTTTCCGCCGTCCAGGTTCAGGGCCTGGACCGCGCCCCGTTCCTTCATCATCTCTGCCACCCGCTGCAGCATGGTTCCCTTGCTGTCATTCCGCCGGCCCTGAACGGACAGAAGCAGGTAATGGCCCGGCTCGATCATGCCCAGCGCGTGCCGCGGTTCGATGCTCCGGTAATAGGAACCGTACATCTTTCCGTCAATCTCCCCGTCCCGGATCAGGATCGGGCCGAAGCTGAATACATTCAGCGCGCCCTTTTCCAGCAGCTCCTCCGCCGTGTATTCCGTGCATTCGCACACCTCCAGCCGCCCGTCCGGATACTGGATCATCATGTCCAGGTTCGGCAGGTGGTTGGTCCTCTTCCGGGCGGTCCGGCTGCTGACGATCTGTCCCTCCCGGATGATGATGCCGACCGTCTCCTTTTTCTTCATCCGCTCCGCGTAGAAATCATCCGAGAACCCCAGCACAAATCCCTCGTCCCGGGCAATATCGTAGGGAAACCGGTACTTTTTCCCGGGATGCTCCGGATCGGTCATCACCGTCCGGAATCGCTCCTCCCCCCGGGTGCGGATGTCCGTTTCAAACCAGATCAGCGGAATCCGGACGTCCTGCTGCCGCCGGATTTCCACCTGCAGCGTCGGGCTCAGGTAGATCCACAGTCCGTCCTGCTCGTTTTCGTAAATGAACTCGCCCTCCGCCGCCAGGAAGCCTTCCCCGTCCCGCTCCGGCATTTCCGGTTCCGCGGCGGGCTCCTGCGTCACCAGCGGTTCCCGGGTCACCCGGGGCTTCTCCCCGGCTCCCCGGGCCGGCAGCGGGAGCGCCAGCAGGCAGGCAGCAAAAAGCGCGGCCCCTCTGCGGATCCGCGCGGAATCATTCCTTCGGACTTCTCTCATGCCCTTCTCCCTCCTGCAGGCGGATAACGGCCCCTTTCGCCTGGTGCCTTATTCTATCAGATTCACCCCGAAAAGCAAATGATTTTCTTCTTCCCGCCCGGGAGAAAGCCTTGATTCCGCAGGGATCTTTTTTGTATAATAACGGAAGCGCGTCCTTCCGCGGGCGCGTTGATCCTGCAAGCAAAGGAGCAGCTGACATGGAAGAGACAAACGCGCGCAGCAACTTTATCTGGGACGCCATCGAAAAGGATCTGGCGGAAGGCCGGTATCAGGAGATTCATACCCGTTTTCCCCCGGAACCCAACGGCTATATGCATATCGGCCATTGCAAGGCCCTGATCATGGACTTCCTGACCGCGGAAAAATTCGGCGGAAAGTGCAACCTGCGCTTTGACGATACCAACCCTGCCAAGGAAGACACGGAGTACGTGGAAGCCATCAAGCGGGATATCCACTGGCTCGGTTTTCATTGGACCGGCGGCGAATTCTACGCCTCCGATTACTATGACCAGTGCTATGCCATCGCGGAGGAGTGGATCCGCCGGGGCCTGGCCTATGTGGATGAGCTCAGCAAGGACGAGATGCGCGAATACCGCGGCACCCTGACGGAGCCCGGAAAGAACAGTCCCTGGCGGGACCGCCCGGCAGAGGAAAGCCTGGATCTTTTCCGCCGCATGAAGGCCGGCGAGTTCCCGGAGGGCAGCAAAACCCTCCGGATGAAGATTGATATGTCCTCCCCGAACATCGTGATGCGGGATCCCGCCATGTACCGGATCCTCTACAAGGAGCACTGGCGCACCGGAAAGAAATGGTGCATCTATCCCATGTACGACTTCTCCCATCCGATCGGGGATGCGCTGGAAGGCATCAGCCACTCCATGTGTTCCCTGGAATATGAAATTCATCGGCCCCTGTACGACTGGGTCGTGGAAAAGAGCGCGGATATGCTTCCCGCCCGTCCCCGCCAGATCGAGTTTTCCCGCCTGAACATGACGGGCACCGTCATGTCCAAGCGCTACCTGCGCCAGCTGGTGGAAGGCGGCTATGTCGCCGGCTGGGACGATCCCCGCATGCCCACCCTGTCCGCCATGCGCCGCCGGGGCTATCCTGCCATGGCCATCCGGAACTTTGTGGATACCATCGGCATGAGCAAGGCGGATTCCGTGGTGGATTACGCGGTGCTGGAGCACTGCGTCCGGGATGTGCTGGGCGAATCCTCCCCCCGGGCCATGGCGGTGCTGAATCCCCTGAAGGTGGTCCTCACCAACTGGCCGGAGAACGAAACCCGATCCGTCACCCTGGAAAACCATCCGGATCATCCGGAAATGGGAACCCGTGAGATCCCCTTCGGCCGAGAGCTGTTCATTGACCGGGAGGATTTCATGGAGGTTCCGGTCAAAAAATACCAGCGGATGTTCCCCGGCAATGAGGTGCGGCTGAAGGGCGCCTATATCGTCCGCTGCGACGAATGCGTGAAGGACGCGGAAGGCAATGTGACGGAGGTGCACTGCACCGTGGACCTGGATTCCTTCTCCGGCAGCGCCGGCGCCGACCGGAAAATCAAGGGAAAGACCCTGCACTGGGTTTCCGCTGCGGACTGCATTCCCTTTGAAGCCCGGCTCTACGAGCCCCTGCTCAACGACAATCTGGACGAGGATGAGGCCGAGGCGGACAGGAAGGACTTCATCTCCCGCCTGAATCCGGAAAGCCTGAAGGTCTGCCGCGGCGTTGCCGAAAAGGTGGTGGCCGAAGCGGAAAACGGAACGGCCTTCCAGTTCCTGCGCACCGGATACTTCTGCAAGGATCCGGATTCCACAGAAGCTCTGCCGGTCTACAACCGCACCGTCGGCCTTCGCGATACCTTCGCGAAGCAGTCCTCCGCCACCTGAGAATAAAGAATGAATGGAGGAATAAGCCATGAAAGTCAGAACCCGTTTTGCCCCCAGCCCCACCGGCTTTATGCATCTGGGCGGCGTGCGCACTGCGCTGTACGCCTATCTCTTTGCCAAACAGAATCAGGGACAGTTCATCCTGCGCATTGAGGATACCGACCAGGAGCGCTTTGTTGAAGGCGCCACCGACGTCATTTACGACACCCTCCGGGCCTGCGGGCTGAACTGGGACGAAGGCCCCGATATCGGCGGCCCCTGCGGCCCCTATATCCAGAGCGAACGCAAGGCCACCTACCTCCCCTACGCGGAGCAGCTGGTGGAAAGCGGGCATGCCTATTACTGCTTCTGCTCCAAGGAGGAGATCGAGGAGCGCCGCGCCCGGGTGGAAGCGGCCGGCGGCACCTGGAAGTACGACAAGCACTGCCTGCACCTGACGAAGGAAGAGATCGCGGCCAAAAAGGCGGCCGGCATTCCCTGGACCATCCGCATGAACGCCCCCACGGAGGGCGAAACCAGCTACAGCGACGTGGTCTTCGGCGACATGACCTTCCAGAATGCCGAATCCATGGACGATATGGTCCTCATTAAGCAGGACGGGATGCCCACCTACAATTTTGCCAACGTGATCGATGACCACCTGATGGGCATTACCCACGTGATGCGCGGCATGGAATACCTTTCCTCCACCCCGCGGTACAACTATCTCTACACGGCCCTCGGCTGGGAGATTCCCATCTATATCCACCTGCCCACCGTCATGCGGGACGCCACCCACAAGCTCTCCAAGCGGGACGGGGATGCCTATTATTCCGATTACATCGACAAGGGTTTCCTCACCGAGGCGCTGATCAATTACCTGGCCCTCGTCGGCTGGAACCCGGGCACCGACCAGGAATTCTTTACCCTGCCGGAGCTGGTGAAGGCCTTCGATATCCACCGGATCAACAAATCCCCCGGTATTTTCGATCCGGACAAGCTGCTGTGGATGAACAGCCAGTATGTGGCAAAAATGGATCCGGAGCGGTATTATGCCATGGCGGCTCCCTGGTTTGACAAGGTCCTCGCCGGAAGGAACATGGATACCCGCCGCCTGGCGGAGCTGATGCAGAGCCGCACGGATATCTTCTCCAATATTCCCGCGAAGATCGCCTTCCTGGCGGAGATGCCGGACTATGACACCGCCATCTTCTTCAACAAGAAACAGAAGAGCGACAAAACGGTGGCCAAAGAGGTGCTGCCCCTGCTGCTGCCCGTTCTGGAAGGCATCGGGGACTGGACCGAACAGAACATTCATGATGCCGTCATGGAAAAAATCCAGGAGTGGGGCCGGAAAAACGGATCCGTCCTCTGGCCGATGCGCATCGCCATTTCCGGCCAGGAATCCACCCCCGGCGGCGCCTTTGAGATCGCCTATCTGCTGGGCAGGGACGAGACCCTGCGCCGCATGAGGCTTTCCCTGTCCCGCCTGTAACGCGCTCCGCGGACGCGGCAATCCCCGGCTGTTTCCGGGCAGGTTCATCCTGCCCGGTTTTTTTCACGAATTTTCTGCTTGACACACCTGCCCGCCTCTGCTATAATATCGCCTGCGGTTGAAGCCGCCGATGGGGAATGGTGTAACGGCAGCACCTACGACTCTGACTCGTATTGTCTAGGTTCGAATCCTAGTTCCCCAGCGCTTTTTTTGGCTCCGTTGTCTAGAGGCCTAGGACGCGGCCCTCTCAAGGCAGAAACACGGGTTCGAATCCCGTCGGAGCTGCTTTTTTTTGCCCTTCCGGGCCCGAAT
>ODAI010949670.1_pt1 | contig 13029 bp, 13 predicted proteins | sample 1539321 | NCBI WGS metagenome assembly ODAI01 (sample SAMN02144231, study PRJEB22623) | gut metagenome | biome: sheep rumen | host: Ovis aries | place: New Zealand | reverse complement strand
CGTCCTGTTGCTTCCATGTGTAACCCGCCTGCCCGTAGCCGTGGAACTCAAACCGCTCCGTAATGTTGGCCATCCAGTCAGGCAATTCGATAGTTTTCTTCTTATCCTGCCCCACGGCCGAAAGCGGCATCAGGAGCAGAATAGCCAAAAAGAGTCCATTTCTTTTCATTAGCTTTCATTTTGATTAGAAAATTATCGGTGCGAAGGTACGAATTTTTCATATACTGTGCAAGCAAAACGCCCAAAAAACTTCATTTCGTTTACAAAAAACACAAAAACCGTATCAATATGCAACCAAAAAGAGTGCAAACCCCAAAAGTCTGCACTCCCCTCCAGTTCATCCATCTGACATCAGACATCAGACATCTTCCATCATTCCACCGTAATCCACACGGCCTCTCCCCTTTCCTTGGCCTCCACGATCTTATCCTTCAGCCGTTTCAGCCAGGTGCGCGAGTTCAGCACCATGCCTTTCTTCAGGTTCTCCCCCACCAGGATGCAGCCCTTCGTATCCTCCGCCGTATTACCCGCATGGATGCGAATCCCCTGAAACATCGGCACGTTCACCAGCAGCGGCAGCCACTCCTTCAGCCGAGGCGACCACGTGATCACCACCGGGTATCGTCCCTCCGGGATGGCCGACCGCCCCTTTAGCTTCCGTCCCCCGTGCGCATAGTCTCGCCAGGTAGGCTCCAGCGTGTCGCAGAAGTAAACCCCCTCCAAACCTCCCCGAGGGGAGGCTTCCGACTCTCCCCCTCGGGGGAGCTGGAGGGGGGTTATGCTCAACCTACCTATCGTATATCCTTTTCGCTTTGCAATTCTTTTCAGTATCAGTTCCATAATAATTGATTTTTTAACTGTAACGCTGTAACATCGTAACAAAACTACACTTTACGCTTTTGCTTGTACTTCTCCGTCTTGCAGTAACGGCCGCTTACCTCATCGTAGGCGATGTATCCCCGGGTCTGCCACACGCGCAGGGTGCTCTCGCCGTTACCGCTGCGCCCCTGCTGCCGACGCATCTGGTAGTACTGCTCCTGCGTAAACTCGTCAGCAAGCAGCTCCAGTAGGTTCTGCGGTCCCGACTGACGCTGAATCTCCACTTCCTCACGCAACTCGCGCTCCAGCTGCTGACCGAAATACAGCATCTTGCACCAGAGGTTATACGACTGACTCCAGCGTACGAATTCGGCAATCTCACGAGACCATTTGTAGCCGTGAGCCACATAGAGCACCATTCCCTTGAGCCAGGCTATCACGTTGGCACGATAGGAAAACACACGGTAGGCCTCGCTCTCATAGAGCCGAGCGGCGTCCTTGTTCTCCTGCTTCATGTCGAGAGCCAGCCTCTTCGACTGTGCGCACTCTATCAGTCCGTTGGCAGCCTCCAGCCGGTCGATGTAGGGCTTCAGCTCAGCAGCAAACTGATGATCGTATATGCCCAGTATGGGAGCCGTATCATCGTCGTCGTCATTGCTGATAATGGTCGAGATATCCAGTCGGCCTACGGTTCCGTCGTTCACCATCTTGAAGAAGAACTTTCGGGCATTAGGCGGGGTCGTAGAGGCGTTGAAGTTCCATCTCAGGGGCGCGATACCTGATACGCTGTCGGCACCCACGCGCTCCTGTCCGGCATCCGAATTGTCGAAAGCCTTACGGATCAGCAGCCCGACCTCATCTGCCGTACCCCTCGACGTCACCTTCTTCAGTCCCTCAATCTCATCGACGATGGTATAGACGAAGCGCTGCCCGTTGTTGTTGGCATCCACGATGCGCTGGTTGAAGACAGCATCCGTCAGGTTGTCAATCAGCATCTGTATGCAGATGTCGTTCGGGCGCGGGTCCTTCTTCTGCTTCGCCCCAGGGTTCTTCTGTTTCCATTCGGCCTCGCGCTGGCGGTTGGGAATGTCGCGCTGGCGAATATCCTCCATGATATATTCAATAGGCTTTTTGATAGTGCCTTTACCTATCGACTGTCGGCCTATCAGCACGTTCATGAACGTTGCCTCGTGCTCCACGTTGTCCCAGTAGCGGAACTTCACTCCATGCAGGTGGGCTCCCAGTGCCGGGAAAACAGCCGAGGCCACAGCTGGCTTGTAGAACCAGGGAACGTTCTTAGTCAGTAGCTTCACCAGCGGCGGCAGCTTCTTGGGCATCGGGGGCGGCGCGGTCATCGTACCGCCACAGGCCTTCATTCCAGCCTGCGACTTCAGCGCCTGCAGCACCTGTTTCAGCCTGTAGGGCATCCCCTTGCGCGGTTCCTTCAGCGCGCTCTCAATCGTCTTGTGCCACTCTTCCCTGTCCTCTTGTGAGCACTCTCCCCTATCGTTCATCCAATAGTTCGGGACGACCGTCAGCATTTTCTCCAGCGAATAGCCACAGATGCTGCGCAACGTGATAGCCAACTCAAAGGTCAGCACGTTACGGTCGCCAGCCACAGGTGCCTTCCCGTCATTATACAGCTCCCAGTACTTCTGGATGATGTCGCGGAACAGCAGACCGTTGTACGTTGCATCAGGGTCGTAAACTATGGTACGCAAATCGACGTCCGACGTCGCAGGGTCTTTTTGCCCTTCCTCGACGCAGAGCTTCGCAGGCATCGCGTCGAAAATCTCATCGTCCAGAAACAGCAGTTCGTCGGCATCAGCAGTCGTTGTGAAGAACACCCTCGTGATGTCTTTTGCCCGTTCATCAAACTCCACCCCCAGCAACCGGCTTGCCCATCGCAGGTTGTCTTCCTGCGAGAGTTCCTCGCGGCGGCGGAACACCAAGTGATAGCCCTTCGTGGCCGACCGCTCCAGCATCAGCAGCCCCAGTTCATCCTTTTTAGCCAGCACCAGCTCAGGAACACCCGCCATACGCTCTTTCATCCAGACCTCCTGCTCCTCAGCCGAAAGCCCCTCAGGAACCTTGAAGTCGATATCCATACCCACCGACCGCGAGGCCGTCTTGCTGCCCTTCAGCGAGCCGTCGGCATTGGGCAGACACGAATAGTTCATCTGCACCAGAAGGTTCTTCTTCGTGGCATCCTTCACGCGGACGGTCTTTAGCGTCTGGCGCTGCATCTTCGTGTCGCGACAGCTCAGATACTCTTCCCTGGTAAGGATGGGGCGCATAAACTTTGCGCCACCATCACCCTTGTAAATTTCGAATACACTCATATCTTTCAATTAAGCATGATGAATTAACTCACGTATCACCTTCTGCGCAATGCTGCTTGCCTGACGAACCAGCTGCTCAGGCAACTCACCGATACGATCACCGTCGAGCGAGAAGCAGAAGTACCAACGGCCATTCTGCCCATGCGACAGAGAGCTGTTGTCGTCGCGGAAGATAGCTTTGTTCCTGATGCGCTTAGGTCTCTGCTGCATATAGATGTTGCCGTCGCGCATTCCCTGCACTCGGAAGTCGCCCTTGAAAGGCTCAGCCTCCACATCCTCGCAGCACTCAAAGTCAATCGTGCGAAGTCCGTTCTCCAACAAGCCTAAGGTCAAAAGACCATCAAGCGTTACCTGTCTCTCTGTTGTTACAATAATCTTTTTCATACTAATTTCTGAAGTTTTTAGCCTGAGTCTTTCGGGAGGAGCGAAGTAGTTAGTTGTCGACAATTTAAACCTGGTACTCTTCCCTCACTCGAAGCCTTCCGACTCAGAAATTAATTCTCAATTTTCAATTTAGTTTCACGATGTCAGTAGCCAAAATCTCTTGGAACACCTGTCCCTGATACTCGTGCGTAGAGAAACGAAGCGTGGCCGCAACCACATCACCCTCGTAGAACCTGCACCCCGCCAGATTGCCCAGCATGGAGCACACAAACTCGTTTTCATACTTCGAGCCGCCCAGCTCGCGAAGCACGATGTTGCACTTCTGAATCTGTCCCGACTCGCTTTTCTGACTCTGTACGCTGAAGGCCTCGCCCTGGCGCACCACTTTCATGATTTTTGTTTCCATTCGTTTATTTTTTAGGGGTTAGGGGTGAGAAAATACCATGCACGAACCGCTTTCCCTTCTCCGTCCACACCAGGTACGTCCGCGTGTGCACATCGCCAAACAGGTCGCGCCACGAGTGCGTGCGGGTGCGGGCATATTGCCGGCGGGCGTAGGGCGCGTAGAGCATGTACTGGCCGCTCTGCTCGTAGATGACGTGCTCCTCGCGGAGGCGGGCCGTCAGGTCGTGAACGGTCATCCCCAGGCCCTTCGCCACTTGCGTCATCGTCAGGCAGTCCACCGAGTCGAGCACCTCGTCCACATAGTCGGCTTTCGGCTGAAGACCAGCAATCAGCTGATCCTTTTGCTCGATGCTCTTCTTCATGATCTGCATGGCGCGGCACATGATTTCCAGGTCCGTCAGTTCCCGTCCGTCACCGTCCTTCAGCGGAATATAGCCGCCCGTCTTGCGAATCTGCGGAAGCACCTCCCGGGTCACCCATCGCTTGAAAGCCTTTGCCTGCGGCAGCTTCGATGCGAGAATCAGCGAGTAGAGACCGCTCTCGTTGATAAACAGCGTGTTAGCCTTGTAGTTGGAACCTGATACCTGAATCAGGTATGAGGTTTTGTCCTCAGCGTCAACGTGTACCTGCAAAGCGTTAGAGGGATTTTTGTAGCCAAGCACCTTAGCCACATCCTTGCCCATGAACCAAGGTTCGCCCTTCTCGTCAGCCATCGTCTGGATTCTGCCGAACTGCTCATGCTTGAAAATTTTGATTTCAAATTTCATAATGCGAAGTCAATGTATTAAAAAGTTATTACCTCGCAGACGGAGGGGCCCTCTCCCCGCTTGGTTTTCGATGGCAAAGGTAAGGCAAAAAAAAAGGTGTATGAAGCAGCTTCATACACCTATAAGGGTTTTTCTAAGGGTTCTAAGGGTCTTTCTAAGCCTTTGCAGTCAATTGGGCAATACACTCACGGAAATTATCCACTAAAACCATCACACGCTCCATCACGCCCAGAGCTTTCCACTTGCTCACGGGCTGGCGCATATAGGGATTGCGGCTGATGGCAGCGTTAAGCGTTCCCGACGGGATACTGATATCCATCAATATCAACTGGCGCTCAAAAAGGCTCACGTTATCCTGCCATCCGTATTCGTCTCGGCATACGCAGAACAACACAGCGTAGGCAGCATTACCCCATATATATTTCTTCACAGCTTTCACGGCCTTTTCAAGCAGATCAGCATCCATCATTTCAGATTCCGATTTCGTCTGCTCATCAGCCTTCCCTGTCACCTGAGTCACCTGTGCGCCGGGCATGGCAAAGATGGCATTATGAATCGTACCGTTGAATACCTGACAGTTGCTGCCAGCCTCAAAATGGTTGTGAATGTCACGAACCTTGTCTTTCTCATCCATTTTCAAATTTCCCTTCTACTTTATCGTTAAACACATTTGCCGAACTCCCATTGCCAAACTGGTTAGTGACATTCTGCACTCGCTTTGCCTCATTAAATTCCTTCACCGCCTTTTTGAAATACGCTTTCAGCCGCTTGGAGCATTTGCCCCAAGGCATACTGCCAGCAAGCAGCACGTTGAGAATCACGAACACATCATGCCCCTGCTTCGGATCAGTCTCTTCGGCATAGTCTCGCACACCTTCCTCGATGGTAGCCACAGGAATATAGTCCTTGTCCACCGAAGCCTTCAGCTCGTCAAAATCCTGTTGCGTGTTTTCACATTTCTGCTTCAGGTCATCCACGTCACCCTGCAACTTCGCGATGGTCTCCCTCGCCTTCTTGCTCTCTTTCGCCGATGGGTCACGATCCCCATCCTCAGCCAGCTTTTGGCGGAGTCTTTCCATTTCCTCTGCCATCTGCTGCTTTTCCTTCTCCAGAGAATCAATCTGCGACTGGTAGTTGCGTTGCATGCTCTTCGTCGTCACACGTTCATGCGCCAGCTCGTCTTCCAAATCGTTAATCTTGATGTTCTTCTCTTCAAGACTCACCTTCACTTGCCCCAACTCTGCGTTCAGGCTGTCAATCTCATCCACCAACTGCCCATTCTCGTCAAGCAGTCTCTTCACCTCTGCCGGAAGCCCTTTCAGCGCTTTCAGCATCTCGTTTAATTCCATGGTTTTACCTCCTTGCTTTTGTTTTAGGTTTTTGTTTTATATCGTTTATTGTTTTTTTCTTTAGGCTTTCCTAGGTCCTCCTAGGATTTCCTAGGATTTCCTAGGCTCTCCTAGAATCTCCTCAATCTTCCTCCTGAGCGCCTGATTTTCGGCTTTCAGCCTTGAGTTCTCAGCCTCCAAGGCCTTCAGGCGAGCATCCAGCTGCTGCCGGTAGCCTGTGCGCGCCGCATACATCCGCTCCTTGATACCACCCTCCTTCACGAAGCGCTCTTCGAGACGCTCTATATAGGAGTACATCATCTTGTCTGTCTGATGGCAGAGCGTCAGCGCCAGATTAGCCATCTCCTCATCGTTCATCTTCCCCATCAGCGGCTCATAGTCGCTATAGTCATTATGCTGGTGGCAAAACTCCCGCAACCGCTGCAGGCGAGGGTTCTCCTTCTCCCAGACAGGCAGATGGCGCGTGTGAAGATAATCCAGATAGTCAGACCGCAGTTCCTGCAGACTGCCACGGGCCACATTCATCAGTTTGATTTCCATTTCCGAACTCGTCTGCCCGTCCTCCGAGCCCTCCACGATGTTCTGCTTCCCCGAGCGCGCCGCCTGCACCATCTGATCCACCGTACGGTCACCATAGGCAGGAAGGAAGCGTCGGCAGAACTCCACCGTCAACTGATACACCGTGTCGCTCTTCCGGTAGAAGTAGAGGTCCTTCCACACCACGGCCTTCTTCAGCACCTTCCCTTTCGTCTCGTTCTTCTCCATGGATTATCTGTTTACGTCCTGCAAAAGTACAAAAAAATATCCGTCTCTCTTCCAAGAAACGAATACTTTTTTGTAGCGAATATCGTTAAAATATCTAACCATCTGATAGACAGTCAAGAGGCAAAAATCGGCACGCCCGCGTCGTGTTTGAGACGAAAAAATGTCACCTCATAGAGTCAAATGAACGGGAACAGTCGCTTTCTATGCTAAATCTTCCAGCGACACCACAAACGGCAAATATCTTCCTGCCCCTTTCCGCTGAACCTTCAGGATGTTGAAGTCGCCAATGTCGGCCCGCTTCGCGGTGTCATATTCCAGCAGAAGAAACTCTTTAGTGCCCTTGTCCATTCGGAGCAGAAATCCGTCAGGTATGTCTTTCTCACTAACTAGCCGTGGAGCACTAACAAGTTTATAAGGTGTCGCTTTTTCATTATTCCAATAGTGGAACATGATGTAGCCGATGCTACTATAATTAGTGCTATCAAGTACGTCCTTCTTCACGCCAATTGCAAGTTTCCCTGCAAACTCAGTTTTCCTCCGATATGTAGGGGCTATAGCATACATTAGAATGTCATTGCTGCTTACATCTGGCTTTTCTTTGATGGCAGCATCTATTTTATCCCTTTCGTCAAACACCCCTGTTTCAACAACGGCCTTTGCCAAAATTTTGATGACTGGTACAGCAACGCTATTACCAATCAACTTCATCCATCTCGGGCGAGTTGGTGGCAGGATGTAATCGTCTGGAAAGCCTTGTATGCGACACGCTTCCGACTTGGTTATCTTGCGATAGTTTCCTGGGCGGTACACGCGCTCCATAAATACCCTGCGGAATTCTTCTATTGTGCCTGCGTCGATTGGCTCTGTTGCTACAAAGTCATTTGTATCACTTGCCACTAGAGTGGGATAAATTTTAGATGATGGCAGAAAAATCCTGTTTATTCCTGCAAGGCCAGTACTAATCTTTGTATTTTTGAAATCATAGCGAGTCTCTACACAGCGTACCACTTTACGTCGTGCTAATTCTTTGAGGACGGCATGAACGTCAATCTTCCGTTTCTTAACTTCTCTATTCACTTTAAGATTATCAACATTAAGGAGATTATTCATGCCAAGTGAAAGAATGAACTGCTCTGCAGGCTCATATGTATCCTCCTCATGTTCTATCTCGTACAAATAATCTACAGGCTTCAGGATATGTTTCCGAACAAGAATTTCAAGCTCTTCACGCTTAATTGATGCATCAAGAGCTTTGAAATGTCGCAAAGACAACGGGTTGCCGTCAAGGGCACCATAATCGCTCTTGCGACGATTGCGAAGCAAAAGGTAGCAAATATATTTTTCCCTATCCGTAGTATCAATGATGTCCCAAGAATGTATGGTTGTCGATCCATTGCGCAAATCATTGAAAAGAAAGTAGTCGTTAAATCCCTTCTCATTGCATGAAAGACTCCAACGAGGCCTTGTCTCCATCCCGTCTTCACTCACCATCGTAATCTCGTTGTCAAGCACGTCATTTAAACGCACCTCTCCTGGAAATGGCTTAGGTAGTTGTAGGCGCTTAAAATATTGTGCATCCTTGAAGCCAATGATATAGATACGTACTCTTGTCTGTGGCACACCATAATCATAAGCATTAAGAACAAAATACTTAGCATGATAGCCTGCTTGTTTGATACGAGAAAGTATATAATTTAATGCTTCTTGGTTACGTGGGTCGGACAAGCCCTTTACATTCTCGAATATGAATGCTTTTGGTCGTACCTTATTCAAAAGATATAGAGTGTCATTCCACAATTGTCCTCTGTCATCGTCAAATCCCAGGTTCTTGCCCGCTATCGACCAACTCTGACAAGGCACGCCAGCAGTCATAAAATCATGACGGGGCAAATTCTTTATCTTTGTAATATCACCAAAATTGTGATAATCTGTTTCGTTGAAGTTGGCACAATATGTGTTTATGGCATCAGGAGCAATTTCGCTGAAGCCCAAGCAATGACCGCCTACACTTTCTAAAGCCAAACGGAAACCACCGATACCGGCAAATAGATCTATAAAACTGAAGTCAGACATTATCTCAACTTATTCTTATCAAAACCTTCTGGCGGCTCAATACCGAGAAACTCACGATAGATGCGCTCTTTATAATGAACGCCCAACTTGTTTATCTCTTCGATGAAATGTGCGTAAGTACCTTCACCACCGATTAAGTCCCACAATTCCTCGCCAATCAAAACGGATGGGTCTTCCTTCATGTTGAACCATCGTGCAGGAAATGACCACTCATAGTTTTCACGTTTTCCGTATGGATTATATGGCAAAGCATAATATGCTTCATCAACTGGATGACCATCCATAGCGAGCAACTTGAACATTTTCTCCTTGCTTACTTTAGTCTGGTCGCTATTAGGGAGTGGGCCTTTAAGTTCAAAGGAATACGTTTTGCCTGTTCTTTCGCTCTGAATAAGGATGTCACATGTTACACTTGCAGGGATGGGCTCGCCTCCACCGGCAAGAATGTATTTCAACTCTTCCTCCCAATTTGGCTTGTGCTTTTTTTCTCCCTTAACACTATGTTCAAGACTATTTAGGACTTCTTGGATTCGCCGAAGACTCTCTTTGCCAATAGTACCTTCTACTTTAACACCTTTTGAACACGAGCCGTGATATACTGAGCCTACGGCTACTGCCAACTTTTCCCATGCAGAACCAAAAGGAGTGACAAAACGTCTTTCAAAATGCGAACCCTTGAAAATTTCGTCTGGAACAAGAGCTGCATACAAAGGTTTGTTGGCATGATGCGTCTCTTCAACGAAAGGATCGGTGACGAGAACTCTATCCATGACTTTATCCATCATCGATTGGACGATGTCACGGATAGCGGCAGATACACTTTCGTATTTTGCCATATCCTGATTCTTATCCTTATCAAAATAGAAGAAGAACATTTACTTATTTCCTTATTTTATTTTGCTTTCTTCTGCCTGGGTTGTTTGATGGCTGCATTCAAACGAACAATTTTATCCCAGTTTATGTCGCCATTGGCATTACAGTAATCAGTGATGAACTCTTGGGTAAACTTGTTTATCATCCTGCCATACTCTTTGTAGTATTCCTCGTTTTTCTCTTTGGCTTTGAAACCGAGAGGCTCAACAATGTCAACAAACAGAGTAGGTTCACCAGAAATCAATGTCCAGAACTTCTCTCCACAATACTTCTCATGAGTACTGTCAGAATATCCTTTGTTGTCATTACCATAGCAACAACCTTCAATACACTTCGTAGGAACTGTCTTACGGCTGGTGTTAAAAACCCTTACTGCCTTCACAAACTGCTCCTTCTGCTTCTTCATCGATGTAGAATTACTCCATGAAGGGCCGGATTTAATTGACACGAAATAATGAACACCATCTTTATCGAATTCAAGGTCTATTCCCTCAGCCGATGACTTGTAGCCGGAATAAACCTTCTCTGCGACAAAATTTGCAATGCCCTCCATCCAATTGCCAAATATGCTTTCCTCTGCTGAAGACATGTATGCAGATGCCAGACTCTCAACCATCTGGCCTGCCGTTATGATGTTCTTTGCTTTAAACATATAGGGATTCTTCCTTGAAAGCAACTCTTTCAAGTTTATCGACTGGAGTTTTTTTATTCTTGCTTTATGAAATTCGCCTATGTTCTTTTCTACATAGCCAGCTATACTGTTTATTAGTTCTTGATTCATTCTGATATGCTTTTTATAGTTTGCAAAATTACAAATAATTTCCGAGACCGCCGCAAAACAGCATGGGATTTAACACAATATTAATAGAAGACACAAATACACAGATTTAGAAGTGCGTTACAGTGTTACAGCGTTACAGTTCCAAAAAACGATTGTGCTTATGTCAAAAAGTAAATCTATATTTATATATATTATAATATATATAAATATAGAAGATATTTTTAGATTGGAATGACTTTCTCGAGAACTGTAACACCGTAACAGCGTAACAATCCTGAACCTCGAACAAAGAGCCTGTAGCACCACGCAAACATATCACTTCCGTGAGGGAAAAATATTCGTTCGGCGGCGGAAAGATATTGTTTACGAATTTTAACGGGTGGAGTGGATTTTGTTAACAGATTTTTACAGGTTACGATAGGGCGATTTTTGGCCGTTGGGGGATTTTGGAGTAACTTTGCATTAACAAAATGAGAAATGGAGAAAATGAGAAAATGAGAAATTGAAGAGTGAAGAGTGAAGAGTGAAGAATTTGCTACCGCGCGGGCTTGTTCTGAAACCTGAAACCTGAAACTTGAAACCTGGAACTTGAAACATTAACCTTTAACCTTAAAACTAAAAACAATTATGGCAAAAATCGGAACTTTGAAGTATCGCCTGGTGCAGAACAACAACGAACACCAGACTGGGGCTTTCAAAAAGTGGTACATCAGGGCGGTGCAGGACCGAACGCTCACGTTCGACGACTTCGTGCAGCACATGGCCGACCACAACTCGCCTTACTCGCGAGGCGTGATCCACGGAGTGCTCATCGACATGCTCGCGTGTCTGCAGGAGCTGATTCTCGACGGCAAGTCGGTGCGGCTGGGTGAACTGGGACTCGTATCGCTGGGCATTTCCTCGAAGGGTGTGGACTCGGTGAAGCAGGCTTCGGTGAGCGAGCAGGTGAAAGGCGTGCATCTGCTGGTGCGCAACACGAAGACCTGGAGCAACGCTGAACTCCGCAAGCTCTGCAAGATTGAGGAGCTGGAGAAGAATGCAGTCACCAGTGAGGAGGAGCCGGAGCCGTAAGAGCCCACCCCCTACCCCCTCCCGAAGGGAGGGGAACCTCTGAAACGTTAGCTATCGGAAACAGTATTAACCTTAAAAATGGCTCTCAGCGGTAAGTCCCCTTCTAAGGGGGATTGAGAGGGTCTCCCACTTAAACTATGAAAAAGAAAGAAACCTGGAAATTCATCATTCAGACGCTGATAGCGATTCTGACGGCCATCGGCACCACGCTCGGCGTCACCTCGTGCATGATGTAGTCGTAAGCCCTACAACAAAAGAAAACCTCCCTACCCTCTTCTATCGGGGCCGGGAGGTTTTGTTTAACTCAACACAAAGACACAAAGACACAAAGTTTTTATAAACAAAAATCCACACAAATCTTACAAAAATTTTATTGCAATGGCATGAACTTTATTTCCATAAGTCCTCAAGCTTAATGACGCGGCCACGACCTTCCTTAATATCCTTTTGTCCTTGCTTAATGACATCTACCATAGCTGGCGATGACATGAGGTACTCCGTCTCATCCTTTGCGCGTAAAACTCCTTTATTCTCCATCATCTAGTTCTAACTAAATCTCACTTCATCTGAATTTCGAATGTTAACTCAACACAAAGACACAAAGTTTTTTATTTAAACAAAAATCCACACAAATCCTACAAAAATATTTATGTCAGATTTTTGAAAATTTTTGTCCTTTATTTCTTTGTGTCTTCGTGTCTTTGTGTTCCATAAAAAATCATTTTCTTGCTTTATACATCCTTACTCCATACGCGCAGACCACGACGAAGCAGATGAAGGGGAGGATGAATGAGGCGTTGGTGGCAGGGAAATTGCCGAGGACGGTGCCCTGGTCGATGATGGCTGCCTGGAACGGAGGCAACACGCTTCCGCCGAGGATGGCCATGATGAGACCTGCTGCGCCGAACTTCGCATCGTCACCGAGTCCCTTCAGGGCAATGCCGTAGATGGTGGGGAACATGAGCGACATGCAGCCGCTGACGGCCACCAGACAGTACATGCCCAGGCGGTTCTGGAAGAGGATGACACCCAACGTGCAGAGCATGCCGCCAATGGCAAAGGCTGCCAGCAGACGGGCTGGATTGACGTATTTCATCAGGTAGGTGGCCACGAAACGCGAACAGATGAAGAGCAGCATGGCGGCAATGTTGAAGCGCTGCGAGAGCACTTCGGCAGCCTGCTCGCCCATGCCTTCGGCCATGAATACGCGCGTGCCGTACTGGATGATGAACGTCCAGCACATGATCTGCGCACCCACGTAGAAGAACTGGGCAATGACGCCCTCGCGGTAGTATTTCAGGGCGAAGATGCGCTTCAGCGTGGGCATGAAATGAATCTCCTTGTTCTGGTCGCCGTTTTTCGGCATCTTGGTGAGCAGGATGACGAGGAACATGGCTACG
>ODAI010403308.1_pt1 | contig 13029 bp, 10 predicted proteins | sample 1539321 | NCBI WGS metagenome assembly ODAI01 (sample SAMN02144231, study PRJEB22623) | gut metagenome | biome: sheep rumen | host: Ovis aries | place: New Zealand | reverse complement strand
GCGGACTCTTCCTCGGCTACTACCGTGATGAAGATAAAACAAAGGAAGTATGGCACGATGGACTCTATCACACCGGAGATACTGCATGGAAGGATGAGGACGGATACTTCTGGTATGTGGGCCGTGTTGATGATGTCATCAAATCCTCAGGCTACCGTATCGGACCTTTTGAGATCGAAAGTGTCATTATGGAGCTTCCATATGTGCTTGAATGCGGTGTCAGTGCAGCTCCCGACCCTGTAAGAGGACAGGTAGTCAAGGCTTCAATAGTTCTCACTAAGGGAACAGTAGCCACAGAAGAGCTCAAAAAGGAGATACAGGATTATGTAAAGAAGCACACTGCTCCTTACAAATATCCGAGAATAGTTGAATTCCGTGACGAGCTCCCCAAGACCATAAGCGGAAAGATCAGAAGAGTTGCTCTCAAGGGCTGATAAATACGAACTAAAAAAGCACCGGATCACAAAATGATCCGGTGCTTTTTATATGACTTTTTGATTATTTATCCTCAGGATCCGGCTCAATTACCGGTGAATCAACTGCATTCTTCTGTACGCTTGCGATACCCTTCTTGCAGCTGTCCTTTTTAACGTAGCCCTCACTTACGGAGATGATCTCACCATTTCTTGCTTTAAGGCGGAATCTGAATTCGCCGGCCTTATCCTTGTATATCTCAAACTTAGGATTTGTGACCTGCTCATAGCCCTCTATGGTCTGATCTTCTATCTTGGCGACAGGAGCATTTTTGGAAACGCTTGCAATGCCGTTCTTAACACTTGCGAGAGTATTATAGACCTCTCCGCCTGTGGCGATGATCTCACCGTTTCCGGCCTTAAGGCTGAATGTAAAACCTGTTTTAGTAGACTTTATAACGAATTTTCCCATATTATTTTCAACACCTTTCATCACAATCAGATGAGCTTCTGCTCGTCCTTATTTGATAATAACATTATAAACTATTTAATCTCATTTGTCAACAGTTTTTTGTTTGTTTTTACAATTTTCATCAAATGAGCATAAACTATCCGAGCACCTTATCTATCTCGGAAAGCTCATCCTCAGTGAAATCAAGCTTATCAAGGAACTTCACATTAGTGAGTATCTGTTCCGGACGGCTTGCTCCGACAAGTACTGATGTGACCCTGTCACGGCGGAGTATCCATGCCAGCGCCATTTCTGCCAGAGTCTGTCCCCTTCCGGAAGCAATCTCATTCAGCTTTCTGACCTTTTCCATGAGCTCAGGGGTGAGTGAATCCTCGTGGAGGAAGAAATTCTTCTTCGCACGGCTGTCCTCAGGAACTCCCTGTAAATAGCGGTCTGTCAGAACTCCCTGAGCCAGCGGCGAGAAGCATATCATACCGGCTCCAACCTCCTCGCAGGTATCCTGAAGGCCATCCTCCTCAGTCCAGCGGTCAAGCATACTGTATCTGACCTGATTTATAAGAAGCGGTGTATGGTTTGCACGGAGTATCTCTGCCGCTTTGCGTGTACCCTCGGAATCGTAGTTTGAAATACCGACATACAGCGCTTTTCCTGAGCGTACAATGTCAGAGAGAGCCTCCATTGTCTCTTCAAGAGGAGTATCCGGGTCAGGACGGTGGTGGTAGAAGATATCCACATAGTCAAGCTTCATCCTTTTCAGCGACTGGTCAAGACTGGCCATAAGATATTTTCTGGAACCGTGATCTCCATAGGGTCCCGGCCACATATCGTAGCCCGCCTTGGTAGAGATTATCATCTCATCACGGAAAGGCCTCATATCCCTGTCAAGTATACGTCCGAAATTCTCCTCTGCTGAGCCATATACCGGCCCATAGTTATTAGCGAGATCAAAGTGGGTGATACCTGCATCAAAGGCGGTATGTATCATATCCACCATGTTCTCAAATCTGTCGGCAGAACCGAAGTTATGCCATAATCCGAGAGATATTCTGGGAAGAAGGATACCGCTCCTGCCGCAGCGTAGATACTTCATCTTCTCATATCTCTTCTCATCTGGTATGTACATTTTTCCCTCCATTTTTCATGTTTTCATTTTCTCCGCTAAGCTTTCAGCGGTGTTTTCTATTTCTCTGTGTCTGATCTGTTTATAAAATTATAGCATAACGCAGACTGTAAGTCTATGTATATTTTTACCGAATCACAGCCTTATTCCTTGTACAAAAAAGCAAAGCGCCTTCAACTGAGGCGCTGCTTTTCTTTATCTTTTCCCAAGCTCCCAGAAAGCCACTGCACTGGCGGCGGCCACGTTAAGGGAATCGACTCCGTGAGCCATTGGTATCTTTATTGTATAGTCGCTGGCTGAGATAGTCTGCTCACACAGACCTTCTCCCTCAGTGCCGAGTATAACTGCAAGTTTTTTCTCGCTTCTGAGCTTTTCATCACTTATTGTCACAGTGTCCTTTCTGAGAGCCATTGCAGCTGTCGAGAAGCCAAGACTATGGAGCTCTTCTATATAATCAGGAGCTCCTGAACTGAGATATGTCCAGGGTATCTGAAATACCGTACCCATACTAACCCTTATCGAGCGGCGGTAAAGCGGATCGCTGCTTGCATGAGTAAGCACAACAGCGTCAAATCCGAGAGCTGCTGCTGAGCGGAAAATAGCACCAACATTTGTCTGATTCATTATATCCTCAAGCACTGCGATACGTTCAGTTCCGGACAGTATCTCCTCAGGTGTCGGAAGAGGTCTCCTTCGCATTGCACACAGAGCTCCGAGGGTAAGCCTGAATCCGGTAAGCTCTGTAAGCTGCTCAGACGGGGCAGTATATACAGGGATATTTCCGCACTTTTCGATAATATCGCTCCCCTGTCCTTCAATGTACTTTTTCTCCATAAGCAGTGACAGAGGCTCATAACCGGCAGCAAGAGCTGTTCTTATCACCTTAGGGCTTTCTGCTATGAAAATGCCCTCCTCCGGCTCAAAATAATGCAGCAGCTGTGCTTCTGATGTGCTTCGGAACGGAAAAAGCTCCGGTACGGAAATATCGTCTACAGTTATTATTTTTGCCATTTACTACTCCTTCAAAGCTTATATCGAAACGTATTCCGGGTCAGTATTGACTGCCGTGAGTACACCGTCGATAAGCTCTTTTTCTATATTATCTCCTATAACTATAAGTACAGCCTGTCCCTCATTTACAGGAGAGATCTCGGTTTTTGCCTGTGTGGCATTCAGCTTTATCCAGCCGCCTCTGCCGTCCGGAAGAGAGCCCTTTATACGCATTATACGGCCATAATCTCCGCTTCGGATCAGCTTTTCAACAGTCGGGATCAGTTTTTCCTCCGGGATAGCTATATGCATAAAATAATGTACTCCGCTGATAATGTCTCCCGCATGATACTTCTTTATATAAGATGAACCACGGTATCCTGCGTTGAGAAGTGATCTATAATCGCTTTCTGAGAGATCGTCCCATTCACGGATAAGCATATCCGCAGCTCTGAACTGCCTGTCACAGCGTATATCCGCAAGCGAACGGTTAAGGTGAGAAAGGATACGCTCTGCGATATCCTCATCAGTTTCGTCAGGGAAAGAGCTGCGCTTGCTGAGAATGAGTTTTCCGCAGCAGGCTGCCTCAGAGGCAAAAAGATACTCCATCTGCTCCGGCAGTACCTCATCTGTTTCTGCATCGATAACCGTCAGTATGCTGCCTATCTCGAACCACCTGTCAAGAGGAGACTCATGTACGGTATCGAAAAACTCATCCATATCGAATATTCCTGATGGCTCCACGATAACACGGTCAAAATGCTGCATTCCAAGTGATATAAGCTGAGTTTTGAATCGCCTTTTGTGACAGTGAGTATCACCTCCGCCGGACACCATTTCAAGCTGACAGTTATCACACTTCAGATCCTGAAGTATCATCATATCCACATTTACAGCGCCGAAATCGTTTTCAAGTATAGCTATGCGCTGTCCCTGTGATATCAGATAGCGGGCATAGTGCTTAAGAAATGTAGTCTTTCCGGAACCAAGTATGCCGGTTATCAGATCTATTTTTGTCATATTCTCCCTCCTCAGGATATAATACCAAGCTTTCTGAGCTTTGAGTTTATTGCCAATTTAGTACGTTTATGCAGAGAAGCTATATCATCTGTAGTCATTCCGCTGCGGAATTCCTTTTCAAGCTGTTTCTCCTCGGAAGCTGTCCACGGTCTCGGAGCCGTACTCCGTGAGACTGCAATGTGCTCCCTGACACTGTCAAGCTGTTTTTCAAGATATGTCACTTCACCCTCAGGCGCTTTTTCGTCATCAGGGTGCGACCTGATATACTCACTTATCAGGCCGCAGAAATCATCCCCGTACTTATCCGCCTTGCTTCGTCCCACTCCGGATACAGTCAGGAACATTGTACGGTCAGTCGGGAGTATACGGCACATATCACGCAGCGCTGCGTCGGAAAAAATAATATATGCCGGCACATGAGCCTTTGCTGCCAGCTTTCCCCTGAGTGAACGCAGCTCCTCAAAAAGCGGGCTCTCTGCATAGAAACGGTCAGCCGCTCTTTTCTTACCAAGTCCTGTCTTCTCCTTAGGCAGATTCATGCTTATGTTAGGCCGCTCCCGCAGCAGCTCTGCTGAGCCTGCTGTAAGCCTTACCATGGGGTAATCGTCTCCGCTGAGGCAGAGATAGTCACGGGCTATCAGCAGTTCAAGCTCTGCCCGTATTCTCTCAGGAGACACATCCGACATTATCCCGTAAGTGGAAAGCTTATCAAAGCCCAGTGAAAGCAGTCTTTCATTCCTGCTGCCCCGGAGGACATCGACTATCATGCCCTTGCCGTAATCCTGCCCCTTCTGACGTATCCGGTATACACAGGATACTATTTTCTGAGCATCCACTGTTATATCTACCTTTTCAAATCCGTTTACACAGCAGGAGCAGTTTCCGCAGTAATTTGGTGCCTTCTCCCCGAAATATTTCAGCATGAACTCTCTGAGGCAGCCGGTAGTTGTTGAATAGTACGTCATCTCCTTCAGGCGCTGCCTGTCACGTTCAAGCATAAGGTCTTTTTCCGATTCCGAAAGCTCTGTGTTCTCCTCACGGCTCTTCTCGATAAGAAAGTTATTTGTCCGGACATCCATACCGCTGTATAGCAGTATACATTCAGCAGGTTCACCGTCACGGCCTGCACGGCCTGCCTCCTGATAGTAGCTCTCCATATTTTTCGGCATATTATAGTGAATCACAAAAGAGACATCAGATTTATCGATACCCATTCCGAAGGCATTTGTAGCCACCATTATCCTGCGGCGGTCATAAATGAAATCCTCCTGATTCTGCTTTCTTTCACTGTCAGGAAGTCCTGCATGATAGCGTGTGGCGGAAAATCCATCAGAATTCAGCCGGTCACAGACCTCCTCCACCTTTTTTCTGGAAAGGCAGTATACTATCCCGCATTTGTCTCCGTATCCACTTATCAGCTTACGGAGAGCCTCATACTTGCTCTGAGGCTGCATTACTGAAAAATACAGATTCTTCCTGTCAAATCCGGTCACAAGTGAAAACGGCTCTTTAAGGTCAAGGATGCGGATAATATCATCTCTTACCTCAGAAGTAGCGGTGGCAGTAAATGCACTGATAATAGGGCGATAGGGCAAACGGCTGATAAACTCGGTTATATGCAGATAGCTTGGCCGGAAATCCTGTCCCCACTGTGAGACACAGTGTGCTTCGTCAACGGTCACCATAGATATCTCAACAGCCGAGGCAAGTCTGAGCATATCCTGAGTGTCAAGGCGCTCAGGAGCCGCGTATATCAGCTTATATCTTCCCTGAAAAGCATTCCGGATAGTCTCAGAATACTCCTCTGCGGTAAGTGAGCTGTTTATGCAGGCAGCACTCACTCCTGCTGAGATAAGTGAGCTGACCTGATCCTTCATTAGCGATATAAGCGGAGAGATAACAATGGTCACTCCCCTCAGCATAAGTGCCGGCACCTGATAGCATACAGATTTTCCGGCTCCTGTAGGCATTATCCCGAGCACATCCTGTCCGGACAGGATATGGTCTATAAGCTGGTCCTGACCGCTTCGGAAGGTCTTATGTCCGAAATATTCCTTTAATACAGAAAGCTTATCCATTCTTAGCAGGAGCCTCCTTTGCGGAAGTTGTCCGATTTACAGTTATTATGCCGGCAGTAACAAGAAGCAGTGCAGCTGTTATCTGAGCCGGTCCCGCTGCTGATTTTTCAGAGAGAAGCAGTGCTGAGAGTATGACTCCGAAAACAGGATTCATAAATCCGAATACCGAAACCGATGACACAGGATTGTATTTCAGAAGAATGCTCCACAGAGAAAAAGCAGCCGCAGAAATAAATGCAAGATATAGAAGCATACCGCATCCAGCCGTGGTCAATCCTGAATGCGAGCCCCCTGTAACAATTCCGGCAGCTATCATCACTGCTCCGCCGATAATGAACTGCCAGCTGCTCAGAAGCACCGGGTCAGCATTGCGTGAAAAGCGTTTCGTCAGAGAAGCAGAAAAGGCATAGGACAGCGCCGAGAGGAAAACTGCTCCTTCACCGGAAATACTCATGCTAAGATCTTTGTCTCCGGTGAGATTGATGAGTATCACTCCGCTGAATCCAAGCACACACCCAATGAGCTTTCTTGTGGTCAGTTTCTCCGTCCTGAAAACAAATACGGATACAAGTATCGACAGAAAAACGTTAGACGCAGTTATCACGGAGCTTTTCATGCCGGTCGTCCTTGAAAGGCCTATATAGAAAAAAGTGTACTGCAATATGGTCTGAAACAGCGACAGTACACATACCTTAGGAAGGCTGTTTCTGTCCGGAAACAGCAGTCTGCGGCCGGATATGCTACCTGCGGCAGCTGCAAGTATGCCGGCAATAAGGAACCTCTCGCCGGCGAAAAGTATCTGAGAAGAGGCTTCACCAGAGGGTATCCCGAACAGTCTGTACCCAATTTTTATACAGGGAAAAGCGCTTCCCCAGAGAAGACAGCATATCATTGTCAGACATACTATCACTGATCTGCGTGTAAAAAAATCCTTTTTATCCATCATAACTCCTGTTATTGATGGGGCATAGATCCCGGAGTTCAGACGGGGCAAAAACAGTATCTATCAAGGCGAAAAAGCGAAGGAATACTGCCGTATTACAAGCTTTTGCAGCGCAGAGAAATTTCATTTTTGCCGGGTATCGTATCCGGGATCCGGCTGGCACATCAATATTATTTTATCATAATCATTATACCACTATTGCTGATCAATTGCAAATATTAACGGTTGACGATTTCCAGGCGGTATGATATAATTAATGTGTTCTCAATAAAATCTGAACAGAAGGAAGGGATATCACTGAAAAAACTGCCCAAAATCAAAAAAAGGCACCTTATCCCATCAGCAATAATGGTGCTTATGCTTCTGCTGAACATACTTGCAAGACTTTGCAGGCCATTTGCAGATTTTTATGTGTTCAAAGTTTTTCCCCATATCTCTGATGTCCTTTCATTTATCAGCGGTATCTTCCCGTTTTCAGTGGGTGAGGTCCTGATTATACTGGGACTGCTTCTTGTGGTCATCGGTATTCCGCTGACTATCGGGCTGCTTATATTCAGAAAGAGCTCCAGACGGAAAACTGCTGATATATTTGTGACCTCTGTTCTTTGTATAGTGTGCTACATATTTACGACAGAGACTATGAACTGCTTCATAATGTACCAGTGCACTCCTTTCTCAGAACGTTATCTCAAACCTAAGGCGCACCCCAGAAGTGAGCTTGTAGCCCTTTACGGTGCTCTCATCGACGAAGCAAACCGGCTTGCGCCGCAGGTGCCAAGAGATGAGGATGACCGTTTTTACCTTACTGCCGACTTCAACGAAGAAGCAAAGAAAGCTATGAAGGCCCTCGGAGACGATTACCCCCAGCTCAAAGGTCATTACCCGGATGCCAAACCGATACAGTTCTCATATTTTATGAGCCAGACTCATCTTTCCGGTATCTACTTCCCGTTCTCAATGGAGTCTAACTACAATGATGATATGGTCAGAACAAATCTCCCGGATACGGTCTGCCATGAGTTTTCACACCTCAGAGGCTTCATTCAGGAGGATGAGGCGAATTTCATAGCCTATCTCGCCACGATCAACAGCGATAACCTGGAATTCAGATATTCCGGCTGTCTTGAAGGACTGGAATACGTTCACAATCAGATATACAAGAACGATATCGATGAAGGGTATTACCTCACCGATACTATCTCAGACCAGGTCAGAAAAGACTGGTTCCGCTTCCTTCCCGATAATTACTGGGAGGAAAACAAGAAAAAAGAGATACTGCCCACAGAAACTGTAGATACCGTCTCTGACGCTGCTCTCGATACCAACATAAAAATGAACGGCCGTGAGGATGGTATTGAAGCCTATTCCATGGTGGTAACTCTTATGCTGGACTATTATTTCCCCGCAGAATGATAAAAGAAAAGCCGGACTGCTGTCCGGCTTATTTTATGTTTCGCTTTTTTCAGTTGAAGTAACAAGAGCAGAGGTAACTGTTCCAGTTTCGGTGGTGACTTCCCCTGCCTCAGCACCGGAAGCAGCTTCAGATATCACCCTTAGCTCGGTGAACGTCATTTTCAGGCTGTTATTCGGCATTTCAAAGCCGCTGAGCCTGCCCTCCTTGTCTACCTTGAGCGTATAGCTTCCGCCATCCAGCTTGCCGCTGATCTCCAGAGAGCCGTCATTTTCATTTCCGCTCAGTTCCTCTGCGGAGGCATTTTCGTCAACAGCCTTCATAAGATTCAGCATCATTGCCCGCACAGGTACTGCTGACTGTGGCACTGAAAAGCTGAGTCCCTTATATGAAGCCTTAGTGTTGCCCTCACTGAATTCCAGCTTTATCCCGCTGAGCGAGTTTGGGGATGAAAATTCCACATCCCACAGTCCGGAGCCATGCCGGCTGACAATGCCCTCTGCCTGGAGTTTATCAAGGGATATGCTGACATTTGCTGTAAATGCACTGTCAAGACCGTTTTTTCGTGAAGCTGTATTTTTCAGCGGTACTGAACAGGCTGTCAGGCAGGCAATGGCAAGAATGGTAAATACGAATGTAAAAAGTCGTTTCATGATATCTCTCCTATCATTTTTTATTGACTTTCAACATCCTTCGGTACGGCAGCTCAGCCGTCCTGATTTCAGCCGCAGTCTACTGACAGGGACAGTTAACTCAGGCCTTTTTTCCGTGTTTTTCTTTAAGCAGTCTGAACGAATCGGACAGACAGTCTAAAATATCTCTCGGCAGCATCGACTCCATGCCGAGCTTCTGAGCAGCTGCATCGCCTGCAAGGCCGTGGATATACACTCCTGCGCAGGCACTGTCATAAACTGAACAGCCCTGAGCAATTATAGAACCGATAATGCCTGCAAGGATATCTCCGCATCCTCCGACTGCCATGCCGGCATTTCCGGTGTGGTTGGAGGCTGTCATCCTGCCGTTGGCAATAAGTGTTCCCGCACCCTTCAGGACTACGGTTATACCATATTTTTCGGCATATTTTTCAGCTGCAACGATACGGTTATTGCGTATCATAGAGTTTTCGCAGTTAAGAAGCCTTGCCATTTCGCCGACATGGGGAGTTATGACCACGTCCGATCTCTTTCCCAGTAAAATATCTATGTCCGATGCAATGCAATTTATTCCATCTGCATCAACAACTACCGGGCATTTTGCATTTGCAAGAACGAAACGGGTTATCTCCATAGTATCCGGAGTAACTCCCATTCCACAGCCTATAACGATAGCTGTAGCGCTGTCCATAGCCTTCTGCAACGCATCCTTACTGCTGTCGAAGAGCATGAAGCCGTAGTCATCACAATCCATTTCAAGGTAAGTTGCTTCCGGAACGAGCACTGAAAGAGTGTCGATACACTTTTCAACTGAGGCAACCTTCACAAGCCCTGCTCCGCTCCTGAGAGCACCAAGTGCTGCAAGTGCTGCTGCCCCTCTCATTGAAGAGCTTCCGGCAATTACAAGTACATTGCCAAAGGTACCCTTATAAGCGTCACGCTCTCTCCTCGGAGGAAAGCTCGCAAGATGATTTCTCTCGATACGATAGTACTTGCGGTCACTGTCGAGAACGTCCAGTGCGCCGGCAGGTATACCTATATCAGCAACTGTCATTTTTCCGCAGTATTTTCTCATCGGGTACTGTGTCATTCCGGTTTTCATGAAACCGAAGGTAACAGTCTCATCAGCCTCAAATGCACCGAAAGCTACTGTTCCGGTGAAGCTGTTTCCGCCGCTGGGGACATCAACTGCTATACGGTATGCACTTGTGCCTATAGCGAAAATCCCGGCGATATTCTTATCCAGCTGATCTCTGAAACCGGTTCCGTAAACACCGTCTACCACTACATAAGCGCAGATTATGGCACTTTTCACCAGGCTCATGCGGCGCTTTTCCTGAAGAAGTATATTATCCAGCGGATTTCTGTCCTTCTTGCGGGCCAGATCATCAAGCTCCTTTGGCTGAGGGATAGTCATATAATCCAGCTCGGCGGCCTCGATCGCAGCTTCAACGCTCTCGCTGCGGTAACCGTCGATGAACTCGATGCGCTCTTTCGGAAGCCGGAGGAACATTTCCTTTGCAAGTTCAGTTGAAGGCTGTCCGCCGACATTGATTATTGTTATCTTGTATCCCCGGTAAACCAATATATTGGCCGCAGCAAAGCAGTCTCCGCCGTTGTTGCCCTTTCCTGCCAGGAAAACTATCGATTTCTCCTCCTCGGGGATCGATACGTCCTTGCGGCAGTACTCGTCGATAGCTCCGGCAAGAGCCTTTCCTGCATTTTCCATGAGCTGTTTCTTTGAAACACCGAGTTTTTCCGAACGATCCTCAATACGCCCCATCTGTTTAGGTGTAACGATAAGCATTGTAAATGACCTCCTTTATATTATCTTAATTTGTTTTTTATTGAGAGTTTAAGCAAAAATGTCCTTCGAGCCGAGGGCAGCGATGTGTAATTCTATAAAATATCGCTGAGCTCGTTCTGCTGATTTTCAGGGGAGATTCGGTCTCCCCTCCCATTCCTCTCTGAACTCCTTTTTTCCGCTTCCGGCATTTGGCTTATTGTTCAGAAGCTAATTTCTGCTTGAGCTTTGCAGGCAGGAATTTACGGATATTCTCCATCATACGCTCATCCGGTACGAATACAAGACGGGTCTTTCCGTAGTCCTTGTGTTCAAAATCCGCATAGTACTCCTTTGAAATGACATTATCAGTAGCAAATATTACTGTCATATCCTCGGATTCCTCCATATCATCGGAGTATTTTCCGAAATCCGAGAAGCTGCTGACATTTATGCTGACAAGGGAACTTCTCTTTTTCTTTGCTATTATCTTGTCAACATCCAGCTCTCCGTTTGTGAAGGCATATTCGTATTCAACATAGGATGTCGTTACCAGGAAGTAGGTCCCGTAGCCTGCACCAACAGCGAGAAGCAAGCCTAACAGAGCCATTATCGGCCTGTCCATCTGAAGCATTGCTATGAGCACGAGACATAATGTGAAAAGTGAACCGGAAATAACTGTTCCTATTCTTCTGGCCTTGTCACCGGATGTCTCATTTTTTACAACAAGCTGTTCATAAAAGTTATCCATCTTATCACTCCGTTAATTTTTCTGTATAACTTATATAATACCACATATCCAAAAAAATTTCAATAAAAACACTTGATTTTTTTCTCCGGCCGTATTATAATATAATTACAACCCTATGACTGAGAGAGTAAGACTGCGGAATGTCATCAGAGAGGAGCGGACAGGTGTGAGCGCTCCGGCAGAAAACAGCCTGAAGTTCACTCACGAGGGGCGGAACGGAAGTGCGCTGCGGCAGAGCGGAAAGCTTGTGCTGCCGGCATTGTAGGCTCTGACGTAGGTCTGCGTTAAAGACAAGAGAGTGTCGGCTCTCCTGACAATGGGTGGTATAAAAGCAAGAGCAGTCTTGTCCTGTTGGACAGGACTTTTTTTAATTCATAATCCGTAATTCGTGATCACCTGTGCCCGACACCATTTCTGAGCCATCGGCTCAAGGCGATACCATAATTACGAATTACGCACTAATTGTATGAGGTGAAAAAATGAAAGAACAGCTTGAAAAAATCGAATCACAGGCTAAGCAGGAACTGGAATCCTGTACCGAGATCAAGGCTCTCGATGACCTGAGGATAAAGTTCCTCGGAAAGAAGGGAGAGCTCACAGCAATTCTCAAACAGATGGGTAAGCTCTCAGCAGAGGAAAGACCGGTAATCGGTCAGTTGGCAAATAAGGTCAGAGCTGATATCGAAGAGGCCCTCAATACCAAGCTCACTGCACTTAAGGCAAGCGCTCAGTCCGCTAAGCTGGCTGAGGAGAGGATCGACATCACTCTTCCCGGCAAACACGCTCCTTTCGGAAAGCTCCACCCCCTTACTAAAGTGGAGAACGAGATAAGAGAGATCTTTATGGGCATGGGCTTTGAGATCGCCGACGGCCCCGAGATAGACGACGACTATCACGTTTTCGAGGCTCTCAACCTCCCTCCTGACCATCCCGCAAGAGATACTCAGGATACTTTCTACATCGAAAATACAAACGAGACTATCCTTCTCCGTACCCAGACTTCTTCTGTTCAGGTACACGTTATGGAGAACCAGAAGCCTCCGATACGCATAATCTCCCCCGGAAGAGTTTTCCGTTCAGACGCTGTTGATGCTACTCACTCTCCCCTGTTCCACCAGATAGAGGGACTTGTTATCGATGAGGGAATCACAATGTCAGACCTGAAGGGCACTCTCGAAATGCTTATGAAGAAGCTCTACGGCAAGGACTGCAAGCTCCGCTTCCGTCCCCACCACTTCCCCTTCACTGAGCCCAGCTGTGAGGTAGATATAAGCTGCTTCAACTGCGGCGGCAAGGGCTGCTCAATGTGTAAGGACGAGGGATATATCGAGCTCCTCGGTGCCGGAATGGTTCACCCCAAGGTTCTTGAGAACTGCGGTATCGACCCTGAGAAGT
>ODAI012163343.1_pt1 | contig 13030 bp, 9 predicted proteins | sample 1539321 | NCBI WGS metagenome assembly ODAI01 (sample SAMN02144231, study PRJEB22623) | gut metagenome | biome: sheep rumen | host: Ovis aries | place: New Zealand | reverse complement strand
TAGTCATCGATAAAGCCAATCACGCCAAATCCAAGCGCAACTGCAAAGATTACTATACATCTTGCAAACGCAGTAGAGAAAGTACCCTTTATCGCAAATACAACCGATACGACCGCCACGGCGACAGCTATTCCCAATATAAACATTATGCCGCCCATTGTCGGTGTGCCGGATTTCTTTTGGTGCCACTTCGGCCCTTCCTCGCGTATCTCCTGTCCGAATTTGAGCTTGTGGAGCCACGGAATAAATACCGGTCCCATCACAAGCGTTACTGCAAGCGCAACCAAAAACGGCAGCAGCGCAAGCATTAGCAGTTCCTTCATTTCATATACCCTTCTTCCTTAGTCCTCTGTTTTTATCGCGTCATATACCTCATTGAAGCGCATACCGTGTGACGCCTTTATAAGTACCGCGTCACCCTTTTTCACGGTTTCCTTAATATAATTGCTGACCTCAAGTGTTTTGTCAAACGCGTGTATTTCCTTTATCCCCTGTTCCTCTGCGCCTCTTGCAAGGTTCTTCATATTCTCGCCTGCTGTCACAAGCATATCAACGCCGCACTCCTTTAGCGCCGGCGCCAATTTATAATGCGCTTCCGCGGCGAAATCACCCATTTCAAGCACATCGCCCAAAACAGCAATTCTTCGCTCCGCCTTTGTGTCCTTTAAGACGTTCAGCGCCGCCCTTATTGAGTCGGGCGAGGCGTTGTAGCAGTCGTTTATGATTGTTATGCCCTTATAATCCTCAACTGCAAGCCGCTGCGCTGTCGGCTCAAAGGTCTTTATTCCAACAAGTATCTGCTCCATCGGAATGTCAAATTCCAAGCCCACGCATATCGCAGCAAGAGCGTTATACACGTTATGTACGCCCGGAACGCTTATTTCCGCCTTGTATTCCCTGCCATTTGCAACAGCGGTAAAGGTTATGCCGCTGAGGCCGTTATTTTCTATATCCTTTGCATAAACGTCGTTTTGCGGATTTTTTATTCCGTAATATACAACCTTATAATCTCCCCTGCCCTTAACGGTGGAAAGGTAATCATCATCGCCGTTTACAATGAGCGTATTATCCTTTGTAAAGCGGTTTGTTATTTCCATTTTCGCCTTGAAGATACCCTCGCGCGAGCCGAGGTTTTCTATATGCGACTCACCGATATTTGTTATTACCGCAACGTCAGGGTTGCCGATTGAAGCGAGGTAGTCTATCTCGCCGAAGTGATTCATACCCATTTCAAGCACCGCCGCCTCGTGCTCTTTTTCAAGACGGAATATCGTCCACGGCAGGCCTATGTCATTGTTGTAGTTTGCGAGTGTTTTGAGCGTATTGTACTTCTGCGATACAACGGAGTAGAGCATATCCTTTGTGGTCGTCTTGCCCACGCTGCCTGTAACGGCTACGGTAGGTACGTTGTGCTTTGCCTTATAATAACGCGCGATGTCACCGAGCGCCTTTTTTGTGTCCCTGACCTTAATAATGGTCTTATCAATAAAAAGCTCTGTATCCTTCTGCGTAAGCACCGCCGCCGCGCCAAGCTCAAACGCCGCCTGAATAAACTCGTGACCGTCAAATTTTTCACCGACAAGCGGAATAAAAAGCTCCCCCTCGCCTATTTCACGGGAATTGGTGGAGATGTTCGTTATAACAGTGCTTTTGTCGCCCTCCAAAAGAGAACCGTTTCTCGCCTTTACTATTTCTTCAATCGTCAATGGTTGCATATTGATTATCCTTAACTCCTCTCAACTCTTAAGGCTATAAGCCGATTACACAAATGCAGGGACTGTCCTTTTTGGGGCAGCCCCTTTGTATTACTTATTTAAGTGTTGATAAACAATTACACGCTCGTCAAAGTCGTGCTTTTCCTTGCCTATGATCTGGTACGTTTCCTGTCCCTTGCCGGCAAGAATTATAACGTCATCCTTCTTTGCGTGGTCGAGCGCGTAGCCTATCGCCTCGCGCCGGTCAACTATGACGGTGTATTTACCGTCAGTCTTTTTCATACCCTCCTCGATCATATCAACAATCGCCTGCGGATCCTCTGTTCTCGGATTGTCCGAGGTGATTATGCTGAAATCGGAAAGCTTTCCCGCAATCTCGCCCATCGGCGCGCGCTTTGTGTTATCCCTGTCACCGCCGCAGCCGAATACCGTTATAACGTCACCCTTGGCAAAATCCTGAACCGTTGAGATTATATTTTCAAGACCGTCGGGAGTGTGGGCGTAGTCTATGATGACAGTGTAGTCCGTGTCGGTCGGTACAACCTCGACACGTCCCATAACGCCGGTTGCTTTTTCAAGTCCGCGGATTATGGTCGGTATATCTATGCCGAGCTGCAGCGCAGCGCCGAACGCGCATATAGCGTTGTAGACGCTAAATTTGCCGGGAATTACTATGTGAACGGGGTATTTATTGCCCTCGTATATAACGTCAAAATCGGTGCCGCGCGCCGTGATGTGTATGTTCTCCGCCCGCAAATCACAGCCATCGCCGAGACCTACCTTTATTATATCGCACGGAGCATTCGCGGCTATCTTTTTGCCGCCCTCATCGTCAAAGTTAACAACGCCCTTAGCGCTTATGTCAAACAGCTTCGCCTTTGCGGCAAGGTAGTTTTCCATAGTCTTATGGAAATCAAGATGGTCACGCGTCAGATTAGTGAACACACCTACGTCAAAGTGACAGCCGTGTACTCTTTCAAGCTCCAAAGCGTGGCTCGAAACCTCCATAACAACGCCGTCCGCGCCGCTTTGCTCCATTTCCGCAAAAAGCTGCTGCAGCTCAAGCGCGTTCGGAGTGGTCGGGGTTGTGCTCTGCGTTACAAGCACTTTATCGCCTATAATATTCTGATTTGTGCCGATAACGCCTATTCTAAGACCCGCCTCCTCGATTATACTTCTGATCAGGTAGGTTATTGTTGTTTTTCCGTTTGTTCCCGTTACGCCTATCAGCTTAAATTTCTTGGAGGGGTTGCCGTAGTATTTGCACGCCATTTCCGCAATTTCCATACGCGAATTTTCAACATACCACACAGGTACGCTGACGTCAACCATATCCTCTGCAACGACCAGCACAGCGCCGTTCTTTACAGCGGCCGCCGCGTATTTGTGTCCGTCCGTTTCAAATCCCTTTATGCACACAAACACGTTGCCGGGAAGCACATTTCTTGAATCGTACGCTATTCCCGTAAGGTTGATGTCTTCATGTTCTTCAAGCCACTTCTTCCCCAAAAGCTCACTTGCTAACATCGTAATTCCCCCTTTTGTGTATTAGTCTGTTGTTAATTGCCTGAATTCAACGCCGATTACCGTTGCCGGCGCGACCTTTTCTCCGGCGGCAACGCTTTGCCGCACCGCGTATGAGCCCTTGACCTCACTGTGTCCGGCTCCTATAACCTCAAAGTTCAATCCGCTTATTGCAAGCGTGTACTCAGCATCGTCCACGCTGCAGCCTTCAAGGTTTGGTACCGTTACCATATCCGAATCGCTCCGCTCCTCACTGTAGATAACCACTGTAGAGCCCTTGCCTATCATTATGCCCGGCTTAGGAAGCTGGTCAACAATTATCGTTCCGTCACCGACTGCATTAACGTTAAGTCCGGCTTTTGAAAGAACCTCTCTTGCCTCATCCTCCTCAAGCTGTCTTACGTCAGGTATCTCTATCTTTTCATCCGGCTTTTCCATTGATGAATACTGTTTTTCAATTCCGAGATAGTTCATTGAGTCCTCGATGATTTCACCTACGAGCGGAGCGGCAATCGTACCGCCGTACTTATTGTCAACCTGCGGCTCGTCAAGCATTACAAGGCATACAAGCTCCGGATCGTTTGCCGGCGCGAAGCCCACGAAAGACGCAATACGCTTTTCTTCAAGTCGGTTGCCCTTCTCGGAAGTACCTGTCTTACCGCCGATGCGGCAGCCCTTAACATATGCGTTCTTACCTGTCGCTGTCGGATCTGCGACGACTGATTCAAGTATATCGCGCATTGTCTGTGATGTTTCCTCGGAAATAACGCGCTGAACCTGCTGTGTTTCATAGCTTTTCACAACGCCGTTCGAATTTCTTATCTCCTTGACAATTCTCGGCTGCATTCTGACGCCGCCGTTCACAACGGCGCTCACGGCTGTTGCAAGCTGAACCGGCGTTATCTGGAAGCCCTGACCGAAGGAGCTTGTCGCAATATCAACGTCACCCATCGTCTTGTGATAATATATACTCGAAGCCTCCCCGACAAGTCCCATACCTGTCGTTTCGGTAAGTCCGAAGGCTCTGAAGTATTCCATAAATTTGTCGCTGCCAAGTCTTAAACCAAGCTCCATAAATACTGGGTTGCAGGAGTTCTGCACACCCTCAACAAATGTTTCGGGACCGTGACCGTCGGTATTCGCACACTTAATGTTTCTGTCGGCAACTATTTTAAAGCCGGGACAATAGAAGCTTGAATTAAGGTCAACCACGTGTTCTTCAAGCGCCGCCGCCGCGGTGATTATCTTAAATGTCGAACCCGGCTCATATGTATCGGAAATAGCCTTGTTGCGCCACATTTTGTTACGCATAGAAGCTATGTATTCGTCTGAAAGATTATTGGGATCCATTGTCGGCTTCGGAGTCGGCTTTTTCTCCTCGTCCTCGTCCTCATCTTCATCAGCATCGGCGGTAGTTTGCATACTCTCAAACATTACCGCATACTTTCTGAACTGCTCAATATTATACGGATCATTAACATCAAAGTCCGGCTTTGTTGCCATAGCAAGAATTTCACCCGTTTTAGGGTTCATTATAATTCCTGCCGCGCCTTCCTTGAGCTTATCCTCCGCAACTGCCTCCTCCAAGTGCTTCTCAAGGAAGTGCTGAAGCGTTTCATCTATTGTAAGAACTACGTCGTATCCCTTTAATGCGCCGTTTACGTACTCTGCCTGCTGCTCCTGCAGCGTGGTACCGTCGGCATTTTGATTTATGTCAACGCTGCCGTTCCTGCCCATAAGCTCATTATCGAACGTCAGCTCAATACCCTGTATTCCGTTGTTATCATAGCCGGTGAAGCCCAAAACGTGCGGTGCAACATTAAATGGGTAGTATCTCTTTGAGTCCTCCTCAAAGTAAACGCCGCTCATCGCCTTTGCGGTTTTCGCGTCATTCTCGCTGTTCATAAGCTCTCTGACCTTATCGGTCTGTTCCTTGCTCATACGCTTCTTTATAACCTGGTAGCGTGTTTCCTTGGTGATAAGCTGCTTGATTTTAGTGCTGTCCATATCAAGTATCGGAGCAAGCTTTTGGGCAATAACGTCCGCGTCACCGTCATCCTTGATGTCCTCGGGGTTACAGATAAGCGTGTTTGCAGACGCGCTTTCGGCCAGCACCTTGCCGTTGCGGTCATATATAGTACCGCGTGACGCTGTTATAATGCTTGACCCCTGCTGCTGAGCCTTTGCCTTGCCTGAAAGCTCCTCACCGCGGATAATCTGCCAGTAGCCGACTCTCAGTACAAGCGCAGAAAGCGCAATCAGCGCCGATACCGCAAGTATCCGGCTTTTTCTTTTAATTTCATTTAGTGAAGGTTTCATTACCTCATTCCCTCTGATTTAATTAACATTCTTCCAAAAGCTATTTTATGCTGAAGAAGTTTACAATATGCCTGCCTGTACTCTTTATTGCCGACATAACACGGCTTGAGAAACTCTCGACCTCGCCCGCCGTCTTTTCAGTCATATCGTCCTTTTTAACGTTTACATATACAGTCTGATATTTTTCAGGCCGCTGCATACCCAGCTTCGTTGTAGCCTGTCTCTCTATCTCTGAAAGGTCAACGCCCTGCTCCATATCGAATATCATCTGACTTGTTGCGGCTTCCTGCTTTGAAAGCTGTCTGCGTAGTGAGGCGATTTTCTGCTCACCCTCGTTTACAGCAACAAACTGTGATATCATAAAGCCGGCTGAAAGCGCTATTACGGCAATAACGCTTACCCTCTTTAGTAACTTTCTCCTTATCGCCATCTGCTCTCTTGTCCTTCTGCTTACCTTACCCTTTTTCCTGCGTTTCTTCTTACGCGCCGGACTTTCTTCATACTCCGGCAGCTTATATGCTAAATTTCCATAATTCATAGCTTTTCTCCTTTCAGAGCCTCATAGCTTTTCCGCTACTCGAAGCTTTGCGCTCTTGCTCCTTGGATTACGCTCCGTTTCCTCCTTTGACGGAAGAACGGGCTTTCTTGAAATTATTTTTATTTCAGGCTTTCTGCCGCATACGCATACCGGAAACTCCTTCGGGCATATACAGCCCCTTGCCTTATCGGCAAACGCTTGCTTTACAATTCTGTCCTCCAATGAATGGAAGGTTATGATAGCAAGTCTGCCGCCTTTATTTAAGCAATCGGTAAAATCAGCTATCGCTTTTTTCAAAACCTCCAGCTCGTCATTTACTTCTATACGTATTGCCTGAAATATTCTTTTTGCCGGGTGTCCGCCCTCGCTTCTTGCCCGCTGCGGTATTGCCGCCTTTATAATATCCACAAGCTCAAAGGTTGTTTCAACCGGTCTTTCCCCGCGTCTTTCCGCGATAAACTCCGCTACGCGTTTGGACCAGCGTTCCTCGCCGTATTCGTAGAAGATACGCGTCAATTCTTCGACACTGTACGTATTCACAACATCGCGCGCCGTTTTGCCGCCGTGGGCGTTCATACGCATATCCAGCGGAGCGTCGTGCATATACGAAAAGCCGCGTTCCGGGTTGTCAAGCTGATAGGAGCTTACCCCTATGTCAAGGAGCGCGCCGTCTATACCGCTTACGTTCAGTTCCGCAAGTATGCTTTTAATGTTACAGAAATTATTGTTTACAGCTGTAAACCGTCCGTCAAACTTCTTTAACCGTTTACTTGCCGCGCTTATAGCTTCTGTGTCTTGATCAATCCCGATAAGCGAGCAGTCCGCACCGCTTAAAATCCCATAGCTGTGACCGCCGCCGCCGAGCGTACCGTCAACGTACAATCCGCCGTTTCTGACATTGAGCGCGGCTATGCTTTCTTCATATAAAACAGATATATGCTTAAAATCCATAACCGCTCTCCCTTTTGTCTTAAATATTTAAGTCGTATTTCAGAACGCCCTCCATCATCACCTCGTCGGAGATTGACTTCTGATAACGTTCCCATTCAGCGCTGTCCCATAGTTCAAGGCGCGTGTTTGCGCCGACAAGAACAACGTCTTTCCCCAGTCCCGCCTCATCAATAAGACGCTTCGAAACCGGTATTCTCCCCTGCTTATCCACCGTCGCTGAAGTGGCGCGTCCGAAAAACAAGCGCACAAAAGCCGCCGCGTTCCTGTCCGTCGCGGTCGGCAGCTTGTTTACCTTTTCGGAAAGATTACTCCACTCCTCCTCCGTGAAGAGCAGAAGGCAGTTATCTGACAGTGAACACGTGACATATACCGTTTCGGAAATCATTTCCCGTATCTTTGCAGGCAGAATAAGCCTGCCGCGCTCATCGAGCTGGCGTGGATATTCGTCAACAAAATTTACCATATATATGTCACCTGCCTTTCGGGAAATTTGGGAGAGCATTTCCAAAACGATGGATTTTTTACCCAAACGCTCCCATTTACTCCCATTACCTCCATTTTACCCTAATCTGTCCAAAAATGCAATAGTTTTTTTGAACTTGACAAATATGTTAACCCTTATTTTGCCGTTTTACTTGTAATTTTGGGCAAAAAGAGTTATAATGTCCGGGTGAGGTTATAATTCGGCAAGTATATATTGTTGCCAAACGCAACCCGCAGGCACTATATATTGTGGCTGTTTGTATTATATCACAAATCTGTTACAATGTGAATAGAATGTTTAAAATTTAATTGCTGTTATATTACAAGAATATTTCGCCCCGAAACAGCAAAAATTTGGAGGATTTTTTAATGAACAATATCTCGTTCCCAAATCTTGGAATCAGTCTTAACATAAATCCGGTCGCTTTCACCGTTTTCTCACGGCCGGTCCACTGGTACGCGCTTATTATACTCACCGGCTTTCTTTTGGCGGTGCTTTTTGTAACGGCAACGTGCGAAAAGCGAGGCATAAAAAAAGAGAACGTCTGGGATGTCGCTCTCTATGGGCTTGTGGCCGGCATTATCGGCGCAAGGATATATTATGTGCTGTTTGCTCTTGATGAATTTAATTCATTTTGGGAGATGCTTCAAATCTGGAACGGCGGTCTTGCCATTTACGGCGGCATAATAGGCGCGGTGATTTCAACAGCGATTTATTGCCGCATAAAGAAGCTCAATATGTTTGCTATGTTTGACATCGCCTGCCCCGGTCTCTTTATCGGTCAGGCAATAGGCAGGTTCGGCAACTTTGTGAACGCCGAGGTTTACGGCGGCGAAACTTCATCGCTTTTTGGTATGAGCATAAACGGCGCGCCGCCGGTACATCCGCTGTTTTTGTATGAAGCGGTGTGGAATGTGATAGGCCTTGTGATATTGCTGCTTATACGCGATAAGAAGAAGGCTGACGGTCAGGTGTTCTGTTTTTATCTGATGTGGTATTCTATAGGTCGCTTTTTCCTGGAGGGTATGCGAAATCCGGCGTATATACTGTACGTTATACCCGGAAAACTCGGAATATCGCAGCTTGTGGCGGTGGTGTTGGTTATCGTGGCAGGCATTGGCGCTGTTGTCCTGCAAAAGAGGGCGAAAAAGGCGGCTGCCGCAGAAACAACTGAAGAAAGTTGATAAAAACGGCTCAAGTTGAGCCGTTTTTTTATGCAATATTGAAAAATCTTGTTGCGATTGAGAAATAAATGAGTATTGATGCCGCGTCAACAATGGTTGTAATAAGCGGTGCAGCCATAACCGCAGGGTCTAATTTGCAGCGTTTTGCAAGCATCGGCAGCGTACAGCCTATAAACTGCGACACAATCACAATACCGGCAACCGACAGACTGACAACCGTTGCTACTCTTAAATCGCCGTTCATTATCCAGATACGTATGCCGTTAACAACGCTTAGAACAACACCGATAAGCACCGATACCCTAAGCTCCGTCCATACAACGCGGAAGAAATCCTTTAGCTTAATTTCGTCAAGGCTCATACCGCGGATAATCATTGTCGAGCTTTGCGAGCCGCAGTTTCCGCCTGTACTCATAAGCATTGGTATAAACGCTACGAGAAGCGGTATTGATGAGCAAGCCTCCTCGTAGCGGGTTAGTATCGTTCCCGTAATAGCCGCACTGAGCATTAACACCAAAAGCCACACTATTCTGTTGCGCGCGTGCTTTATATCAGATGTTTTAAAATAGCTCTCCTCATTAGGAGCGATAGCCGCCATTCGCTCAATATCCTCCGTCACCTCGTCCTGCAGGACGTCAATAGCGTCGTCGAACGTTACGATACCGACCAGTCTCCCCTCATCATCCACAACGGGCATTGCCGCAAAGTCGTAGTGACTCATATCGCGCGCCACCTGCTCCTTGTCGTCGTGAGTATGAACGCAGATAAGCGTCTGATCCATTATATCCTTAATTCGCTTGTCCTCGTCTGCGAGAAGCAAATCCTTAATCGGAAGATAACCTATTAGCGTGCGGTCGTCATTCGTAACAAAACAGATGTACGCCGTTTCCGCGTCTGCTATTGTACGGCGGATACGCTTAATCGCGTCGCTGACCGTCATTTTCGGGCGCAGGCTGATGTAATCGGTCGTCATAACCGAGCCGGCGCTGTCCTCCGGATATTTTAAAATCTCATTTATTGTATGGCGCGTTTCGGGATCTGTGTTTTTGAGTATGCGCTTTACAACATTCGCAGGCATTTCCTCTACTATATCAGCCGCGTCATCCACATAAAGCTCGTCAAACACTTCCTTAAGCTCGTTATCCGAAAAACCGCGTATCAGCAGCTCCTGATATTCGCTGTCCATAAGCGCGAAAGTGTCAGCCGCCAGATCCTTTGGCAAAAGCCGGAAAAGAAGCGGTATGGAGTCATTGTCGATTTCCTCAAAAATAACAGCTATATCCGCCTCGTTCATTGTAGAAAGGACGTCACGAAGCGACGCGTATTTTTTTGCGGATAAAAGACGCTCTATTGTATCTGTAATTGATGAAGCCACCGTTTCGCCCTCCCTTCGCTAATCTCTCTATATATTATACCCCTATTTTACAAAGGTGTCAATTTATTAACGAAATTTTTAAAAATTTGCTTGACATTTAGCGAAAATACTTGTATAATATCTAAGTGGTCTGAAATGGCCCGGTAGTTCAGTTGGTTAGAACGCCAGCCTGTCACGCTGGAGGTCGTGAGTTCGAGCCTCATCCGGGTCGCCACAAAAAGCATACCAATTGGTATGCTTTTTTTATGCGTAAACGGAGCAGACCGTAAAACAACAGAGTCTCGCCGCTGTTTCATTATGCTTACTTCAAAAAGAAGCCGGCGTATGCCGGCTTCTTAAGGGGATTTTTACTTTTTATGACACTCTCCCGCCATTGCACAGCCGCTGCACGCGCTGCCGCAGGAGGATTTGCCTGTTTTTTTATTCTTTACCATACTTATAACTATCGCGGCAACTACCGCAGCAAGTATTATACTGATTACTATTGTAGCAATCATTTCAATCACCCCGTTTTACTTTATTTTAAGCCTTGTGCTTTCCTTGTAAGGTCTTACAAGCAGGTAGATAAACGCTATTATAACAAGTATTGCGACAACCGTACCTATGCCGAAGCCCACACCCGTAAACAGTCCGCCTATCTGGTAAATGCAGAGTGCAACTATGTAGGCGAATAAGCACTGATAACCGATTGCAAACCAGGTCCACTTTGCGCTGTTCATCTCACGTCTGATCGCGCCGATTGCAGCGAAACACGGAGCGCACAAGAGATTGAACACGAGGAAGGAGTATGCAGCAAGCTGCGTAAGGTGCATAAAGTCAAGTACTCCGAATACTCCGACAACCTCTTCCTTTGCAACAAGTCCCATTATCGTAGCGATTGTCGCGCGTATATCTGCAAATCCAAGCGGTGCGAATATCCACATAATTGCCTTACCTATAGCGCCAAGCACGGAATTCTCAAGCTCTATTTCCATACCGAAGCCGAACGCTCCGTCTACCCAGCCGAAGTGTGAACCGAGCCAGATTATGATAGATGAAAGGAGGATAATTGTACCGGCCTTCTTTATGAATGACCAGCCTCTCTCCCACATACTGCGAAGTACGTTTCCGATTGTCGGAAGGTGGTATGCCGGCAGCTCCATAACGAACGGAGCGGGATCGCCTGCGAACATCTTTGTCTTTTTAAGGATTATACCTGATGTTATTATAGCCGCGATACCGATAAAGTACGCACTCGGAGCAACCCACCAAGCGCCGCCAAAGAGCGCGCTTGCGATAAGCGCGATAATCGGGAGCTTCGCACCGCAGGGGATGAAGGTTGTTGTCATAATCGTCATACGTCTGTCGCGCTCATTTTCAATAGTTCTTGAAGCCATTACGCCCGGAACGCCGCAGCCTGTACCGATAAGAATAGGAATGAACGATTTACCCGAAAGTCCGAAACGGCGGAATATTCTGTCCATAATGAACGCAATTCTTGCCATATAGCCGCACGCTTCGAGAATTGCAAGCAGGAAGAATAATACGAGCATCTGCGGTACAAAGCCGAGAACTGCGCCGACACCGCCGATTATACCGTCAACGATAAGGCTCTTGAGCCATTCTGCCGCGCCCGCCTCTTCGAGCTTTTCAGCCGCGAATGTTGCAATACCCGGTATCCAGATGCCGAACTGCGACGGCTCGGGAGGTGCGATTTCCTCGCCCTTTTCTTCCTCTTTAGCTTTCTCTGCGTCAGGAGCTTTTTCAGCTTCTTTCGCGTCATCGGCCGTTACAGCGTCTTTTTTACCGTCTGCCGCCTCCTCTTTATTATCTGCTTTATCCTTATCTTCTTCCTTGGCTTTATCTTCTTCTTTGGCCTCTTGTTCTTCTTCCTCCGGCGCTTCCGCAATGCCTACCGCCGCAAGCTCAGGAGTTATATCAAATTTGCCGTTTTCCGCATCGGCAAGCGAATCACCGTAGCTGCCCCAGGCCTCTTCAAACGCGCCTGCGTCCTGCTCATTATACGCCGTGAGCAGCTCGCTTGCGCCGACTACCTTCTTATCAGCCGCCGCGTTAAGCTTCTGGCCGATAGATACCTGCGACCAAACGTGTTTCTCATAAAACTTATCAACAGCCTCACTATATTCCTTTGAACCTATGCCGAATAAATCCCAGCCGTTACCGTCAGCGCCAAACAGACCGTCATTGGTCCAGTCTGTCACATAAGTTCCGACTGTCGTAACCGCGATATAGTAGACAAGGAACATTATTACTGCGAAAATAGGAAGTGCAAGCCATCTGTTTGTAACAACACGGTCGATCTTATCCGACGTTGTAAGAGCGCGCTTAACCTTTTTCTTATAGCAATCCTTAATGATTGAAGTTATGTATTCATAACGCGCATTGGTGATGATACTCTCGCTGTCATCATCATATTCCTTCTCCGCTTTTTCGATTATGTCCGAAACATCCGGAAAGTCGCCGTTTATCTTGTCGTCACGCTCAAACAGCTTTATCGCGTAAAAACGCTTCTGTTCCTCCGGCACTGATGAGCCTATCTTACCCTCAATTTCGGATATGATACCCTCTAACTTATCATCAAAGCTATGTACCGCCTTGAAGCTGCTCTTACCGGCAACAGCAACGGCCTTGTCGGCAGCCTCCTTTATGCCTGTACCCTTTAACGCTGAAATCGGAACTACCTCGCAGCCGGTTACCTTAGAAAGCTTTTCAAAGTCAAGCTCGTTACCGCTTTTATTTACAACGTCCATCATATTGACAGCCATTACAACCGGTATACCAAGCTCTGCAAGCTGCGTCGTAAGGTAGAGGTTACGCTCAAGGTTTGTACCGTCAACAATGTTTAATATAGCGTCAGGACGCTCATTTATAAGGTAGTTTCTCGCAACGACTTCCTCTAATGTGTAGGGCGAAAGCGAGTAAATACCCGGCAAGTCCATT
>ODAI010156653.1_pt1 | contig 13030 bp, 9 predicted proteins | sample 1539321 | NCBI WGS metagenome assembly ODAI01 (sample SAMN02144231, study PRJEB22623) | gut metagenome | biome: sheep rumen | host: Ovis aries | place: New Zealand | reverse complement strand
CGGAACAGGCGGCGGTATTGCTCAGAATGAGGCTGAACTCCGCGATATTGCCACAAACGGACTTCGCCTTTCACCTATTACACAGATACTCGTTGAAAAGTGCATAAGCGGCTGGAAGGAGATCGAGTTTGAGGTCATCCGTGACGCTAAGGGCAATGTTATCACCGTTTGCTCGATGGAAAACTTTGATCCTGTCGGTGTACATACCGGTGACAGTATCGTTATCGCTCCGGCAGTCACCCTCAGCGACAGGGAGTATCAGATGCTCCGTACCGCTGCTATAAACATCATCAAGGAACTCAAGGTCGAGGGAGGCTGCAACTGTCAGTTTGCGCTTCATCCGACAAGCTTCAAATACGCTGTTATCGAGGTAAATCCCCGTGTATCACGTTCATCTGCGCTTGCTTCAAAGGCAACCGGCTATCCTATCGCAAAGACTGCCGCTAAAATTGCTATCGGCTATACCCTTGATGAGATCATAAATCAGGTAACAGGCAAGACCTATGCCTGCTTTGAGCCTGCACTTGACTATGTTGTAATAAAGTTCCCGAAGTGGGCATTCGATAAATTTGTTTACGCTAAGCGTACACTCGGCACACAGATGAAGGCTACCGGTGAGGTAATGGCTATCGGTACAAGCTTCGAGCAGGCTATGATGAAGGCTGTCCGTTCCATAGAACTCGGACTTGACACAATGAACCTCAAAAAATTTGAAAAGCTCACAACTGATGAGATACGCGAGAAGCTTCACGTTATTGACGACGAGCGTTCATTCTGCGTATTTGAGGCGCTCAAGCGCGGTATCACCCCTGAGGAGATCCACGAGATCACAATGATCGACAACTGGTTCCTTTATAAGCTGCTGAACCTTGTTGAGCTTGAAAAATGGCTTGCTGACGGCACTGAGCTGACTGAGGAAAAGTACGATATAGCAAAGCAGTACGGTTATCTTGACAGCACGATAGAGCGTATTTCCGGACAGAAGTGCCCTAAGCACAAGAGCGCTGTCTATAAAATGGTTGATACCTGTGCGGGCGAGTTCAAGGCTGAAACACCTTATTTCTATTCAACATTCGATGAGGAGAATGAGGCAAAGCAGTTCATTGAGCGTACTGACAAGGGCAAAAAGAAGGTCATCGTATTCGGCAGCGGACCTATCCGTATCGGTCAGGGCATCGAGTTCGACTACTGTTCTGTACACTGTGTATGGACACTGAAGGAACTCGGATATGAGGCTGTTATCTGCAATAACAACCCCGAAACTGTTTCCACTGACTTCGATACCGGCGACAGACTTTATTTCGACCCGCTCACAAAGGAGGACGTTCAGTCCATTATCGAAACCGAACAGCCATACGGTGTTGTAGTTCAGTTCGGCGGACAGACTGCTATCAAGCTTACACGCTACCTTTCAGATATGGGCGTAAGGATACTCGGTACATCAGCTGATATGATAGATGCAGCTGAGGACAGAGAGCGCTTCGATGAAGTACTTGAAAAGTGTGGGATACCGCGTCCTGCCGGTCACACGGTAATGAGCACTGAGGAGGCTCTCAAAGCTGCTCAGGACCTCGGATATCCTGTACTTCTTCGTCCGTCATACGTTCTCGGCGGACAGAATATGATAATCGCTCACTCAGACGCTGATGTTGTTGAGTATATGGGTATCATTATGAGCCACAACATCGATAATCCTGTGCTTATCGACAAGTATATGATGGGTACAGAGGTCGAGGTCGATGCTATCTGTGACGGTGAGGACTTCCTTATCCCCGGAATTATGGAGCATATCGAACGTGCCGGCGTTCATTCGGGCGACTCTATCTCTATCTATCCTGCACAGCATCTTTCCGAGCGTATCAAGCGAATTATCGTTGAATACACAAGGCTTCTCGCAAAGGAGCTCAATGTTATCGGTCTTGTCAATATCCAGTATGTTGTATATAATCACGAAGTATTCGTTATTGAGGTAAATCCGCGTTCATCGCGTACAGTGCCGTATATCAGCAAGGTCACAGGTATTCCTATGGTCGACATCGCTACCAAGATAATGTTTGGCGCTAAACTGAAAGACATGGGCTATGAGAGCGGACTTTATCCGGCAGGTGATTATGTTGCTGTAAAGGTGCCGGTATTCAGCTTTGAGAAGCTCACAGACGTTGACACTATGCTCGGACCTGAGATGAAATCAACAGGTGAGTGTCTCGGTATCGGCAGAAACCTTGAGGATGCACTTCTCAAGGGACTTATTGCAGCGGGCTTTGATCTGAAGCGTGAGGGGGGAGTGCTGCTGTCTGTACGCGATTCTGACAAGCGTGAGCTGCTGCCTATTGCCGATAAATTTGAGCAGATGGGATTTGAACTCTATGCAACATCCGGAACACAGAGCGTTCTCCACAGGAATATGATCGCGGCAAACCTTGTCCGTAAAATATCCGACGGTGAGCCGAACGTGGAGACACTTCTTGACAGCGGAAAGATACACTACGTTATCTCGACTTCAGCAAAGGGAAGGCTTCCGGAGCGTGACAGCGTAAAAATGAGAAGAAAATCTATTGAGCGTTCGATATGCAGCCTTACAGCGATAGATACGGCGAAATCACTTGTGAAAGTGCTTGAATCAGGACGTACTATCAATGATGTTGAGCTTGTAGATATTACTAAAATTTAAATAATTTGGCGGCTGTATAAAATCAGCCGCTTTTTTTGTTGAAGGTTGACAAATATTTGTTCTGCAAAAACAAAAAATGGCGTTTTTGTTGACTAATAAAGCGATTTGTAGTATAATAAACTTAGCATTTTTAAAAACCGGAGGGAAGAACTAATGGCGTATGTATTTGCAAAGTGCTACAAATGTAAGAAAAAGGTAAAGGTAAACGATACAGAGGATGCATGGGTGTGCAAATTCTGCCGCAAGCCTTTTATTGTTGAGAAAGCTATTGCGCTTTTTAATGAGGGCAAGTCTGACGACGCCGGCTCTGTCAAGAAGGTAGAGATAAAGAAGGCGAGCATCAAGATCAAGCCTGAGGAAGTGAAGGAAGCTCCTAAGCCTGAGGAAGTGAAGGAAGCTCCCAAGGCTGAGGAAGTCAAGGCAGCTCCTAAGCCTGAGGAAGTCAAGGCAGCTCCCAAGCCTGAGGAAGTGAAGGAAACTCCTAAGCCTGAGGAGGTCAAGGCAGCTCTCAAGCCTGAGGAGGTCAAGGCAGCTCCCAAGCCTGAGGAAGTGAAGGAAGCTCCCAAGCCTGAGGAAGTCAAGGCAGCTCCCAAGCCTGAGGAAGTGAAGGAAGCTCCCAAGGCTGAGGAAGTGAAGGAAGCTCCCAAGCCTGAGGAAGTAAAGGCAGCTCCCAAGGCTGAGGAAGTCAAGGAAGCTCCCAAGCCTGAGGAAGTCAAGGCAGCTCCTAAGCCTGAGGAGGTCAAGGCAGCTCCAGCACCTGCAAAACCGCCGATAAGCTCCAGCTTCGTTATGAAGTATGACGTTCTTGAAAAGTACAACGGCAAGGCGGAGCATATCGAGCTTCCGCAGAATGTCCGCGAGATCGCTGACCACGCATTCGAGGACTGCTCAACTGTAAAGTCTATTGTTCTGCCCGTAGGTCTGACCATTATCGGCGAGTACGCATTCAGGAACTGTACTGCACTTGAGGAGATAAGAATCCCTGTAAGCCTTATAAAGATCGGTGAATGGGCATTCAGAGGCTGTGTGAAGCTCAAAAGCATATTCATCCCGAACTCTGTAACTGTGATCGCAGAGAGTACATTCGCAGAGTGCGAGAGCCTTGAGAGCGTTCAGATGCCGAACCGTATAACCGATATAAGAGCCTTTGCTTTCTCCGGCTGTAAGAGCCTCAGGGAGATATGGCTTCCAAATACCCTTAAAGTTCTCGGCAAATATGCCTTTGCCGGGTGCGAGAATATCGAGACTATCGAAATACCGGACGGCGTAACTGCTATTGAGAGCAATGCCTTCTCCGGCTGTACGAGCCTTGCAAATCTCACGATAGCCAAGACCGTGAAGACGATAGAGGAATTTGCCTTCAAGGATTGTGTATCGCTCCGCACGGTTTCGATACCCTACAGCGTTACTAAGGTGGACGGCTTCCGCGGATGTGTAAATCTCAAGGCTATAAATATTCCGGAGGGAACTCAGACTATCGGCGATTTCACCGGCTGTGCAAGTCTTGAATCGCTTAAAATACCGAGCTCTGTAAAGAAGATAACAACTCCGTTCAATGACTGTCCGAATCTTCTGAATATCACATGGACCTATCTCATGGACAATCTTAAAATGTTCCCGGCATATCAGGCTTCAATGAGCGAGAAATGGAAATCGGAAAACAAGTGCTCCTTCTGCGGAGGAGATTTCAAGCTCATCGGAAAGACCTGCAAGCTGTGCGGAAAGAAAAAGGATTATTGATATGAGTATACATAAGACTGCTGTTTTGCTGGCAGCTGTGCTCGTACTTACGGCTGGCTGCGGAAAAAAGAACAGCGGCTCCGGAGCGGAAGAAGCTTCTGTTTCAATCAGTGAGGCGAGCACCTCAGAGACAGTGAGCACATCTGTCACGACGGAAACCTACGTTTCGACACAAAAGACAACGACTGCGACTACCTCAGCAGCGACCGCAAGCACTACCTCCGTGACGACTACTTCGGCGGATGAGAACACAACGGAGGCTGTTGAGCAGACTACTGAGGCCCCCGCAAAGAGGGAAAGACCTGCCTGTGCTGATCTTGCTGAGGCTTTCTATCAGGCTTACCTTGACCACGATGCCGAAAAGGTCTATGCAATGTTTGAGCCGGGTGAAATGAAGGCTTACAGCGAGCTTATCAAGGATGAGCTTGAAGGAAGGGACCCCGCGAAGGTGTTCCGGAAAGAATCCGTGATAAGCGCTCTGAATGCTTCAATGGACAATATCGGGGAGATAATGGAGCACTATTCAGACGGCGAGGACGATGTATGGACGTTCAGTATTCCCGATGATGAGCTCTCTGAGATATCCGGGGAGGAGCTTGAAGCTTTCAACAAGGACCTCGGAACATCCTTCACAAGGGCTTGCATATGTCAGTATATGTTCTACAATGATGAGACAAACGGCGAGACCTTCACCGGAAACAGTGCAGCGTTCGTTGAGCTTGACGGAAAATGGTATCTTTCCTATTCAACTGCAATGGGAATGGATCTGGTTTATTTTATTGAATTTGATTGACAACAAGGACTGCTGTATGCAGTCCTTTTGGCGGTATGAGAGAGCTCGTGCCGGGTAAGGAGAAAATATGAAAAAAGGACTTGTACTTGAAGGCGGCGCTATGCGCGGTCTGTTTACAGCCGGAGTTATGGATGTACTCATGGAAAACGGTGTCCAGTTCGACGGTATAGTCGGAGTATCGGCAGGAGCGTGCTTTGGCTGCAATTATAAATCCAATCAGCCGGGGCGTGCGATTCGTTATAATACCCGGTTTGCAAGAGATAAGCGCTATTGCAGCGTTCGCTCATATCTTAAAACCGGCGATCTGTACAACGCGGAGTTCTGCTATCACACCATCCCTGATGAGCTCGATATTTTTGACCGCGAGACCTATGAAAGCTCGCCTGTTGAGTTTTATATGGTTTGCACTGATATTGAGACCGGGAAGGCTGTTTACCGCAAGTGCAGCAAGGCAGATGACAGCTTCCTTGAATGGATGAGAGCTTCGGCTTCGATGCCGCTTGCCTCACGGGTTGTCGAGATAGAAGGAAGGAAGCTCCTTGACGGTGGGATATCTGATTCCATCCCACTGAGATTCATGGAAAAAACGGGCTTTGAGCGGAATCTTGTAGTTCTTACACAGCCGCGGGATTACCGCAAAAAACAGACCCGCAGCCTGAAACTGCTGAAAGTCACGATGAGCAAGTATCCTAACCTTATCAGGGCAATCGCTGACCGCCACAATATGTACAACGCAGAGCTGAGGTATGTCCGTGCTGCTGAGGAGGAAGGCAGGGCAATCGTTATTGCACCTGCGGAGAAGCTTCCTATAAATCATGTCGAACATGATCCTGAGGTCCTGCGGGAGGTCTACCGTCTTGGCAGAGCGGCTTGTACGGAGCGCCTTGATGATATAATCAGATTTCTGGGATAGAAAAGGGGACGCAATTGCGTCCCTTTACTCTTTTTATAGCCTGATATGCTTTTTCAGCCTGTATGACAGCACAACTGCAAGTACAAGTTTCATAAGATCAGGAATAACGAATGGGATAACGCACCACTTGAGCGCCTGACGGACGGTTACAGCTTTTGTGCTGACATGAATGAACCAGACCGTGCCGATAGTGTAGCAAAGGAAAAGTCCGATGACCATTGTGATGACGGTCAGGACGATATGCTCGCCAAAGAGCTTGTTCACCAGCAGGCAAAGCAGCGGCGTGAGCAGGAATCCGAGCAGGTAGCCGCCTGTGCTTCCGACGAGCACTCCGAGACCTCCCTTGAAACCAGCGAATACCGGAACTCCGACCGCTCCGAGCAGCATATAGGTAAGTATCGAAAAGAAGCCGTTTTTCGGACCCAGCAGCAGCACGGCAGTGAATACAGCAAAGGTCTGAAGCGTAAACGGAACGCTTGCTGGGATCGAGATCCATGAGCAGATGACCATAACAGCGGTCATCATGGCGATCAGGACCATTTCTCTGACAGTAAATGCAGTTCTTTTTCTGACAGCAGTATTTGACATATTATCACCTCGCATATTATTATAGCATAACGGTCAGATAATGTCAACCTTTTGAGCAAAAAAAGTTGACGTAAGTTTCATCAGTTCATCACATAAATATTCTGACGGGGATTGAAAAACATATGCTTTTGTGTTATAATAATTATTATTGATATACTTTTGCCGGAATTATCCGGCAGATCGTGAGGAAACAAAATGGGAAAAACTCAGCAATTCAATGTCAAGCCTGAGCTCTCAGCACCACAAAGGATCAAAGCAGATCCGCAGAAGGGACTGACCTCTGCTCAGGTCGCTGAAAGGAAGGCTCAGGGACTTGACAACAAGCCTGTAGAATCTCCTTCCAAGACTACAAAGGAGATAATTGCGGACAATACGCTTACCTATTTCAACTTTCTGTTCGTAGTGCTCGGCGGACTGCTCATCGCTGTAGGCTGCTGGCGCGATCTTTCATTTATACCGATCATTATGGCGAACTCGCTCATCGGTATCATCCAGGAGACCCGTTCAAAGGCAGTTCTTGACAAGCTGACTGTACTCAATGCGCCGGTAACGACGGTCGTCCGGGACGGGAAGGAGGTAACGGTACCGTCAAGGGAACTTGTACTTGACGATATAGCGATATTCGGCGCAGGAAATCAGATAAGCGCTGATGCGGTTGTCCTGAACGGAAACGCCTCTGTCAATGAATCGCTGCTGACCGGTGAGGCGGATGAAATTGTCAAGAAACCCGGCGATAAGCTCATGTCGGGAAGTTATATAGTCTCAGGCTCATGCCATGCAAGACTTGAAAAGGTCGGCAAGGACTCCTATATCTCAAAGCTCACATTGCAGGCGAAGCGCAGCAAGAAGGGCGAGCAGTCTGAAATGATACGTTCACTCAACAGAATTGTTAAATTCGCCGGAATAATCATAATCCCGATCGGTGCAGTGATGTTCTGGCAGCAGTACATCCACAGCGGCGAGACCTTCAAGGACAGCATCCGCGCAATGGTAGCCGCGGTCATCGGTATGATACCTGAGGGCCTTTTCCTCATCGCAAGTGCAACTATGGCGGTAAGTGCGATGAGACTTGCTTATCAGAAAGTACTTATCCACGATATGAAATGTATCGAAACACTTGCGCGTGTTGATGTACTGTGCGTTGACAAAACAGGTACGATAACCGAGAACACAATGGAGGTAAACTCCGTAATACCGGCAAACGAAAACATTTCAGAGGACGATGTCAAGGGGCTTCTAAGTGACTTTGCGGCAGCACAGTCGGCGGATAACGAGACCATGAGGGCAATCAAGAATTACTTCAAGCGGCCTGCCGGACAGCCGGTCATATCGCATACCGGCTTCTCGTCGGAGTTCAAGTACAGCAGTGTCGTCTTTGAGGAAGGCGCGTATGTCCTCGGTGCTCCGGAATTTGTTCTCAAGGATGACTTCGACCGCTACAGAATGGTTATTGAAAACCACAGCCGAAAGGGTTACCGTGTGATAGCTTTCGGAAAGTACAACGGCCGTCCTGACGGAAAAGCCCTGACAGAGCCGGTAACAGCGGTATGCTTTGTGATACTCTCAAACCCGATACGAAAGGATGCGCCTGATACGTTCAGGTATTTTGCCGATCAGGGAGTTGCTATAAAGGTAATTTCAGGCGACAACCCTGTAACTGTTTCAGAGGTCGCAAAGCAGGCAGGTATAAAGCATGCTGCCGATTATGTTGACGCCTCCACACTTACCACAGACGATTCCATAAATGACGCTATCATGCGCTACACTGTATTCGGCAGGGTTACTCCTGACCAGAAGCGGAAGTTCGTCAAGGCGCTGAAGAAGAACGGTAAGACAGTGGCAATGACCGGTGACGGCGTAAACGATGTACTTGCACTGAAGGATGCAGACTGCTCCGTAGCTATGGCGTCGGGAAGCGAAGCGGCTGCACAGGCTGCACAGCTTGTACTTCTTGAATCCGACTTCTCAAAGATGCCGGAGGTAGTGCTCGAGGGCAGAAAGGTCGTAAACAACCTTGAGCGCTCAGGAAGCCTTTTCCTTGTAAAGAATATTTTCTCGCTCATACTCTCTGTACTTACTATCTGCTTCGGCATTGCCTATCCGCTGAAGCCTTCGCAGATAACGCTCATAAGCCTGTTCACCATTGGCATACCCGGACTTGTGCTTTCTCAGATGCCTAACAAGGAGCTGATCAAGGGCAAGTTCATGACGAACGTTCTGCTCAGGGCACTGCCGGCAGGTATAACTGATACCATAATCATAGCAGCGATGCTCTATTTTGGACGTGTATTCGGCGTAAGCAGCACTGATATCGCAACGGCATCAACTATACTCCTGAGTATTGTAGGACTGATGATAGTTTACGAGATAAGCAAGCCGCTCGACGTACACAAGATGTGGCTGTTTATAATATGTGCTGTTGGGTTGGTATTCAGCATGGTATTCATCAGTGATTTCTTCGATATATCGGCAATGTCTGCTCGCTGCGTACTTCTTTGCATAGACTTTGCTATCGTTGCAGAGCCCTGCATGAGATATCTGACGCTTGGGATCAGCAAGTCGCGTGAGCTTTTCACGAAGGTTGAGACCATGAAGACCGAACGCGAGAAGGGACTGCTCAAATAATAATTCCGGGAGCAGTAAAATGCTCCCGGTTTTTTGCAAAAAAATACGCCTCCATACGGAGGCGTTTGTTCTACTTATTTCTTTCTGAATAAAGAGAAGCCTTTCTTCTCATAGGGCTCAGAGGCTACGGATAAAACCTTGTAGCCGGTTTTTTCAACTGCTTCACGAAGTTTAGTTTCGTCAGGAACTGTCTCTGTAATGAGCTCAGTCTCGCCCTTGCTGTGCGATGAGGAGACCTTTGTAACATTTACAGCGTTGCGGATAGCATCATTGACATGAGCTTCGCACATACCGCACATCATTCCGTCTATCTTCATAATTGTCTTAGTCATTTTTATTTTTTTCTCCTTTCTTGCAGCTGTTTTTTCTCGAACTGCCCCTGAAAGCGGATCTGCCGATCTTTCCGTTTGTAGCGGCAACGGCAATCACAGCCGAAACTGCGAGCCAGAAATCGGTAGAATAGACAACACCGTCCATTGAAATAAATTCCCTTCTTCCGGAAATGCAAATATGTCATGACCTGACATATAGATTTTAAACCTTTTTAAAGGTAAAGTCAAGGAAGGAAAGGTGAATTTTTTGAAAAAAGCCGTAAAATCGTCGCTTTAGTCACAATGTGGCTGAAAGGAGCATATTATTTGTGCAATCTACGCATAATCATGTTGCGGAAGGCTTACCCGGGATGCAAAAATATACTCAAATAATCAAGACAAAGACTGAAAAACATGATATTATAATTATAGAAGATAATTCCGGACATTATCTGCAAAGGAGCTGATACCATGAAGAATTTCTATATTTTTTCCGATGCGCTTGAGTTCATAGAAGCTAATCTCTGCGAGGATATCACTCAGCAGGATATCGCGGATGCAAGCTGCTGCTCACTCTCAGCATTGCAGAAGGTATGGCGCTACTGTGCGCATACAAGTATAAAGTATTATATCTCGAAAAGACGTCTTGCGAAGTGCGCTAAGGAGATACTCCACAGTGATCTGACTATCACAGAGATAGCATTCAGGTACCAGTACAACTCCCCGGAGGTCTTTACCCGCGCATTCAGACGGATGTGGGGGATAGCACCTTCGGAATTCAGAAGAAGATTCAAAAATGCCGATCTCTATCCGCGCTTCATAGCGGACGAGGAGAATACAGGAGGTAATGATATGAAACGAAAGGTAGATCTGACGGAATTATACGATTTTCTGAGGTCAAAGGCAGGTACTTATGTGCTTTGCTTCGATGTTTCGGAGCTTATGCCGGTCAATGAAAAATTTGGTTCAAGGGCAGGTGATGCTGTGATACTGGAGGCTTACCGCCGTATTGACGAGGCAGCAGGCGATGATATGCCGGTATTCCGTATAGGCGGGGACGAGTTTGCTATGATAACAGGTCTGAGCAGTGCCGAGGAGGCTGAGGCTGTCGCAAGGAGGGTAATAAGTCAGAACGGCAATACAATTACAGCTGAGGGAGTGACTATACCCGTAGCGGTACGCACAGGAGCTCTGGTATACCAGCCGAGACCTTTCCGGTACAGCGAACTTTTCAACAAGCTCCAGAACGCAATCGACAATGCGGTCGATACAGAAAACGTGACATTCATCGAATAAAGAAAAAGCTCCGGGTAAAACCGGAGCTTTCTGTTGATTTGCTGAGTAAATTGTGGTATAATTACTTAGAGATGAGCTCGAGAGTATCTCTTGCGATAAGGAGCTCCTCGTTAGTGGGAACGATCCATACCTCAACCTTTGAATCGGGAGTGGAGATCTTCATGAGCTTGCCTCTTGTGGACTTGTTAAGATCCTTGTCGATCTTGATGCCGAAGTAGTCCATATCTGTGCAGGCACCCTCGCGGACTTCCCAAGAATTCTCGCCGATACCGCCTGTAAAGAGAACAGCGTCGAGACCGTTCATAGCAGCAGCGTAGGAACCAATGTACTTTCTGATCTCGTAAACGAGCATATCAGAAACGAGCTGAGCTCTCTTGTTGCCATCGTTTGCAGCGGACTGAACGTCGCGGTTGTCAGAGCCGACGCCGGAAACTCCGAGGAAGCCTGACTTCTTGTTCATGTATTCGCTCATTTCAGAAGGAGTGAAGTGGTGCTTGTCAGCAACGAATGTAACGGCAGAGGGATCAACTGAACCTGTGCGGGTACCCATAACTACACCGTCAAGGGGAGTAAAGCCCATTGATGTATCAACAGACTTGCCGGCATCAACAGCAGTGATGGATGAACCGTTTCCGAGGTGGCAGGACACGATCTTGAGGTCCTTGACATCCTTGCCCATAGCGTCAGCGAGAGCTCTGGAAACGAATCTGTGTGATGTGCCGTGGAAGCCGTACTTTCTGACATGATAGTTCTCATAGTCGTCATAAGGAAGACCGAACATGAAAGCCTTCGGGGGCATTGTCTGGTGGAAGGCAGTATCAAATACGACTACCTGGGGAACATTTGCAGGGATAACGCTCTTGCAGGCTCTCAGAGCGAGGGCATGAGCGTGGTTGTGTACGGGAGCAAGCTCGCGGAGCTCGTCGATCTTATCGATGACCTCATCTGTAACGAGAACGGACTTGTCGAAAACGTCAGCACCCTGTACTATACGGTGACCTACAGCGGAGATCTCGTCCATGCTGTCGATGACCTTTGCGTCGCCGGTAGTAAGAGCCTCAACGAGCTTCATGAAAGCCTCTGTGTGGGTGGGGAAGGAGCAGTCCTGATCGAGAGTTCTTCCATCGCTTGTCTTGTGAGCGATGTGACCGTCGATACCGATACGGTCGCAGTTGCCCTTTGCGATAACGCTCTCATCGTCCATATTGATGAGCTGGTACTTGAGGGATGAGCTTCCTGCATTAACAACTAAGATTATCATATATCTAATTCCTTTCAAATATATTTTGCATTTACTATTATATACCATTTTCGGGAAATTGCAAGTCCTTTTCGCAAATTTGTCTCAATACATCCTAAAAAAATGCGCAAAACAGGCAGATTATTACCGGATTTGACAAATTAGATGTGCAATAAATGAATTTTTATAAAAAACCATTGAATTTTATGAAAAGAGGTAGTAAAATGAAAATCAGCGGTATCATCTGTGAATACAATCCGTTCCATAACGGACATCTTTACCACATAGAACAGACAAGGAAAAACGGCGCTACGCATATAGTTGCGGTAATGAGCGGCAATTTTGTGCAGCGCGGCGACACGGCTGTTATGGATAAGCTGGAGAGGGCGAGACTTGCAGTGCGTTCGGGAGCAGATCTTGTGATAGAACTGCCGGTGCAGTACTGCCTTTCGTCCGCCGAGAATTTTGCCAGCGGTGCAGTATATCTGCTGGATTCACTCGGAGTAGTGGAGGAGCTGTCGTTCGGCAGCGAATGCGGAGATGCTGATAAGCTGACAAAGGCAATGGATACAGTCGAGATAACAGCAATGACACATGCAGATGAGATACGCAGCATTATGGAGAAGGGCTATACTTATCCGAGGGCTCTGAGCTCTGTGATAAACGGCATTGATCCCGAGGCGGCTGAGATAATCTCGGAGCCTAATAATCTTCTGGCTATTGAATACATGCGCGCACTGAAGAAGCTCACATCCGGCATGGCGCCGTTCACTGTGAAAAGGGTGAGCACAGCCCATGACAGCGGCACAGCAGAAGGCGGGTATGCAAGTGCATCGTTTATACGCGAGAAGCT
>ODAI014532012.1_pt1 | contig 13031 bp, 3 predicted proteins | sample 1539321 | NCBI WGS metagenome assembly ODAI01 (sample SAMN02144231, study PRJEB22623) | gut metagenome | biome: sheep rumen | host: Ovis aries | place: New Zealand | reverse complement strand
CCGCCGCCGCGTGACAAGATCGCGCAGCATCCGCTCGCCCGTCCAGAGCCGGCGGCAGATTTCCGCCGCCGCCGCGGCCTGGCGGTACTGCGGCGTCTTTTCGTTCAGCGCGAGATTCACCCCTTCGGCCAATTCCGCCGCCGTCCAGACGCCGACTTTTGTGCCGTCGATCTTGACGGCATAGCGACCCTCCTTCAGATTTCTGACACGCAGGATTTCGCGGTTGAAATCTTTCTCGAACGGCACGAGTCCGAGCGCACGGCGCATCTCGTCCGTCATCGGGAAGGGAAGCGACTTTTCCGTGCATGTGAACACGAGCGCATCCGCGCCGTTGGCATCGCGTTCAATCTCATCCACGCAGCTCTCCGCGTCCTGTGCCTTGAGAATTTCGTAGAGCATGACCGTATGCCCCAGCGGACCGGGATGGACGCGGTCATAATTGACGATGATGCTGGCGGAAGGATCCTTCTCCTGCACCGTCCCATTGATTGCAAGCATCGTCTTCTGCAGATCGACGCATGTCGCGCCGTCGCGCGCCGCCCACGAGCGGACATGATCCGCAAGAATCGCAAGCCCGTCGTTGCAGACAATGTCGGACGGCTTGCCATCCACAAGGCAGGTCTGGTCGTAGGGTGACGGCGTGAAGTAGATGATCTGCGGATTGCCGGCTTCTGCGCGGACGCGGCGGACGAGCTCGTCCATCCTCGAATCGTATGTCCGTATTGCGCCTTCGCGCTTCGCCGCGAGCGCGGGCGTGTCGTTCGTGCGCGGCCAGGCATCGCGGTTGATGTCGTTCATGCCGAACATGACGGTGACGACGGTCGGTTTCTTCGCGACAATGTCATCCGCTATGCTCCAAAGCCCCTGCTGTGCCGTCGCGCCCGACCAGCCGGAGTTGGAGAACCAGATGTTCCGCTCCGGATAGCGTGTCGCATAGAAGAGGTTCACGTACTCGCCGTAACGCCCACCATGCGTGATGGAATCGCCGAAGAAAACGACCCTGTCACCGTCCTTGAACGGGGCGGACTGAACCGTCACTGCCGCCGACAGGCAGACGGTCAGCGAAAGTCCTCGCAACAGCATCTTAATCCTCATTTTCATTTCCTCCGTACGATTTGATGGCCTCGACCCCTTCTGGCGCTTCAAAGACGAATTCAACCTTGCCGCCCCCGCGCCGCCAGCCGGCCTTGATCTCGCCGAACGGCGTCTTGTGCGTCGCGATGAAGGAATCGACGCCCTTGAGGACGTGCGGACGGAAAGCGATCTTCCTGAAGCCAGGCTCAAGCGGAACGATTCCCGCCGCGTATTCGTATGCCCACGCCGAAAGATCGCCGAACATTATGTGGTTGTGCGAGTTCCTGTCGTCCCACTCTTCGCGGAGCGTGCCGTCGCCGAACTGCAACCAGTGCGCCCAGCCGGGCATCTCTGGCTGGACGTACATCTTGAACGCGTCGTCCGCGTAGCCGTAGTCCGCCAAGACACGCGGAACCCATTTCGCGCCCAGAATGCCGAAGTGCGCCTCGTGGGCGTTCGCGCGCACCGCCAGGGCGAGTCGCTTGGCGACCTTCTCTTCCTCGCCGTCCGCGCAAAGTCCCTTGAAGAAGAGCGGTGCGGCAAGTTCCGTAAGACGCCCTTCGCCATACAGTCCGTCCCCTTTGTAGAACGCCTTGTTGAAGGCAGCCTTGATGCGTTCCGCCGCCGCTGTGCATTTCGCCGCGAAGTCCTTTTCTCCGAAGCGATCCGCCCAGAACGCCAGGCGGCGGTTGAACTGATAGACGTAGGCGCTATCCGTCAGGCGTACGGGCGTGCCTGGCATGTCCTTGTACCAGTTGTTCCAGTCGCCGAGACCATACGCATAGAGTCCGTCCTCGTCGGCCTGCGCCGACATGTAAGCGAGATAGCGCTTCATCGCATCATACGCCTCGCGCGCCGGTGCGTCGTCGCCGTAGAAGCGGTAGATCTGCCACGGAAGCTCGAACAATATCGCGTCGTACGCGGGGCCGCTACCCCAGAAGAACCCGAACTTCGGCGTGCAGGGAAGGATGCACGGAACGGCGCCGTTGGGACGCTGCGCGTCGAGCATCATGCGGAGGAAATGGACATACGAATCCTTCGCGTCGTAGTTCCACAGTCCTGTCTCCATCGCAAGGTGCGTGTCGCCGGTCCATCCGAGCTTCTCGCGGTGCGGGCAGTCCGTCGGAATGCCGACGAAGTTGGAAAGGTAGCTGCGCATGGTCGCGGACTGCAGAGCGGAGAATGTCGCGTCGGAGGTCTCGATGCATCCCGCCATCTCAAGCGCCGAATGGACGAAACGCGCCTTGACGGATTTGAGGCGCACGTCGCCTTCAAGACGCACCATGGCATAGCGGAATCCGTGGTAGGTGAAGCGCGGATGCCACCGCTCGCCGCCGCACCTTCCCGCAAGCGTGTATTCGTCGTGCTGCACGGGACGTTTCTCGCCCCGACCATTGGTGTACGTCTTGACGTATCCAAGCAGCGTGTTCCGACTTGTCACCGACTCGTCGTAGTCAATGATCACCTTCGCGCCGGCCTCGCCCTCAACCTCTATTTCGCACCATCCTGCGATGTTTGCGCCGAAGTCATAGACATCTTCGCCGTACGGCGTCTTGAGGACGGTTTTCGGATCGAAGATTTCGCCCTCGCGACACGGCACGGCGTCCTCCGCGCTTACGACGCCCCAAGGCGCGTACTTTTCAACCTTGGCCGGGCGTTCGTTGACACGCGATCCCTCCATCCGCGCGTCGTACTTCTCGCCGTTGCGCAACGAGTTGAACACAATCGGCGAATCGTATGCCGTCCATGAACCATCCGTGGCGAACAGCGTCATGCCGTCGCATGTCAGTTCGCCGCGAATCTTCGGGCTGCTCCGCCAAGGCGCCTCGTGGAATCCCCAGGCATCGATCGTAAACGAGTTCTGCCATCCGTTGCCGAGAAGAACCTCCAGCGTGTTGGTCCCGGCCTTGAGCAAGTCCGTCACGTCGAAGCGCAGCGACGAGTTGCGCCTGTCGGGCTGGCATGTGACGGGCTGGAGGACATTGCGTCCGGCTTTCTCGCCGTTGACCGTCACTTCGCACCATCCGGCGACCGCCACGGTGAACACGGCGTTAGTCGGCTTCCCTCCTAGGTGGAACTCCCTGACGAGCGCCGGCGCGGGCTTCTCCGGCTCCGCACTGTCGCCGGATATCCACTGCGGCGACGCGGCATTCGCTCCAAGCACCGACATTGCCGCCGCGCAGACGGTGCAAAGGAGTGCCGCAAAAAACGCAATCAATGAAGATTTCATATTTCTTTTGTTCCTTTCATACTCACTGTTCCGCATTTTCAAACGCCTTTACAAGTCCTTCCGCGTCGCGCGAGACGATAAAGAGCGGCGCGGGAGTGAGGGGAACGAACGTCGTGCCGTCGGCGTTTGCTGTCGGCGCGGCACGGCGGTTGCCCATCAAGTCGACGAAGCGCACGTCATTCGGAAACGCGAGCTTAAGCGATCTCCCCTTCTTGCGGCCAAGCTCGACCTGACGCTCGTTTGTCCACACCGCCGCAACACCGTGATCATCTTGGCGGAAGACATCCGCCCGCCAGCCGTCGCGCTTCACGTCGCCGACGAACTTGGGCGATGGCAGAAGATGGCCGAGCGTATTCGGCACCATGTTCCACATAAAAGGCGACATCTGCGCATCGGCGACGAGCCGGTACTGCCAGGTGTGGCTGTTCATGACGCGCGGCCAGTACTTGAGGTCCATGACATAGAGACGCGCCATCAAGCCCGCCTGGAGGAACTCGCGCCAACCGAGGTCGAGCGACGCAGGCCCCCCATTGGGATAGTTGTCGCAGGTTGCAAGAGCCCCCCAGCGCGGAATCGAAAACGGAAGGATGTTGTATCCCTCGGAGAACATGACAGGCGTCGTCTCGGGATAACCATAGTGCGCCATGCGCGCAAGGAGCAACGCGGCGTTCTCGTCGCGGTCGGCGCTGCCGAGAAACGAGCCGTCGAGAGCGCCGTAGGTGTGGATTGCGATAAAATCGTAACGGAAGTTGTGCTTCGCGGCAATGTCCATGTAGAAGTCCATCGTCTCGCGTCCGCACCAGTCGGCGTTGTAGGTGCAGATTCCGTGCGTAGGCGCGTACATGAGTTTCATGCCGCGCTCGTCAAACGCCTTTTTGAGCCCTTTCCAACAGGCATACTGATACGCAAACCAGACTTCGCAGGCCTTGTGGCGATCCTCCGACGTCTTCGCATAGCGGATTTCCCTGTTCTCCGCGTCTTCCTCGTTCCAGAGCGCCCAGTAAATGTCGTCCTTCGCCGCCTTGAGTCCCGCCTCGTAGGCCTCCTGCTCGATGAACGCTACTTTCTCCGGCACGATGTTGGTGAACGAGTTGAGACCTTCATTCTTGCCATACCCAAACCTATCTGGATACTTCCTGTTCAGCTCCGTGGATACTGTATGTAGCCGGTTCTCTACGCCAAGGCGCATCCTGAGCTTCACCTCCGGCGAGTTCGTGTCTGACAGGCGGGCGTTAGGTTCCCAGTTCGTCCGCGTATAGCCAAGCGCCTTTGCATAGCGCCCAAGCTTATCGCCGATGGAGCTTTTGACATAGTGTGGCGCCTGAACGAAGAAGTCGGCGGTTTGATGCTTGCCGTCGAGCGGCTTCAATATGACAAACCGCTGATAGGGCGAACGGTAGTTGCCTAAGTTGTTTTTAACGTCAAATTCCGCGCCAAGCACGAATACGCCAGTGCCAAGTTTCACGGAATCGAAGTCGAGCGGGAGAACCTTGTCCTTCGGCAACGCAAACGGCAGCGTCGTGTCGTATACTATCTCGTTGTAGAAGTTGCGCACCATGACGCGAACTGTCCCTTCCGCGCCATCAGAACCAGAGAGCACAAGCCTCGCATCTATCGGCGTTCCCCAGTTTACAATGTTCTCCGCGCTCGCCGTCTCCAACCTCCCTTCTACATGTTCTACACGGCTAAACCCTTTCCTCATTTGTCCCACCCTCACGCCATCGACAACCGTCGATGCGCCGCCACCGGAAAACACGATCCTGCAATCGTCGCACTCCGGCACAAACGGAATCTCCACAAAGTGCCATTCGTCGTCTGCCAACTGCACGGTATGCGTCACCTTTTCGGACTTATCTTCCCCCGGCTTCGACACTTTCGAAAACTTCTTTATTCCTTCCACCCATATCGTCAGCGTCGCCCTGCCCGTCTCGCCTTTCGCCCTCTTCGCCCATGCCGAAAAGACATGGTTCGCGCCAGGTTCGAGGGACATCGGCGCGGACTGGAAAATTTCGTAACCGCGCCCTTTAGCCGAGCGCATGCGCAGCGCCTTGTCGCCTGCCTTCGCCTCGTCGACAACGGAAACAAGCGCACCTCCCGATTCGGCGGCCACACCCCACGGCACGCCGCCCCAGTAGAAGTTCCAGCCCAAGAGACCCTGCTCGAAACTGCCGTTCGCGAGCATGTTGCCCGTCGGATCGACCGGAACATCCAGCGCATCCTCCGCCCAAAAGTTGATGATGCCGCCCGTTTGGAAACAACTTGAACAACTTGAGGACAACTCTCTTGTGGACGACGCGCAACCGCGCGTCGATTCATCTTCAAGACCATCATCTCGGCGGGCGGTTGCCCGCCGACCTTCAGAAAGTTGTCTACAGTTGTCTAAGTTGTTTTCTTTCAAAACCGTCGATCCGCAGAGGTCGATTAGGACGCGGCCTGACGCGGCATCCGTGCGCCAGATGTAACTTGGAACGGGATTGTTGCCGTTTGCCTTCGCAAGTTCCTCTGCGGACGTCGCTTCGACTTTCCCTTCTGGGAACCCTATCTCCACACGTTCCGTCTCGCTATTGCGGTTGACGTAAAGCCGCGTTCCGTTCTCCACTCCGCTCACGCCGTTCGTGGAATTCCCGCAGAGATAGAGCCGGAACTCGACCGGCGGCTGTGGTTTTCCGTCAAAAGCGCCGTCAAAACCGTAATCGAGCGACAGCATTCCATCGCCCGCAGGAGCGAGCGAATAGCGCACAACGGCATCTTTCACGCCATTGACCCTGCATGAACGCGACCAATCTACGCGCGACGCTTTTTCATCGACCTTTATCGTGGCATTGGAATAGCATTCCATGTAGCGGTTGTTGTAGCGTGTCCCGTCAAGAACGCGAACCTCCATCCATGCGAGCAGTTCGCGTCCGTACGGATCGGACCTTTGCTTCGCGGCAGGCGATGTCGTATCGCCGCCGCCGCGATAGAAGAGCAATTTCCCGAAGCCGGTCCGCCCGACATGGTGGATGAGTCCGTTGTAGCCATTTGCGACAACGGACTTGTCGCCGCTTCTGAACTCAGCCCATGTCGTAAGCCGCTGCTCGCCGAGAAGAGTCCATCCGCCCTGCGGATGAAACGGCCATGTGGCGAGCGTCACAGGCCGCCGCACGACTTCCTCCGACCGCTCAAACGGCGCGCGAGAGACAGGGAGCGGCGAAAGGACCGCCTTTGATTCGCGAGCCAGTTTCAATGCTATTGATCCGAGGAGTCCGGAGTGCTGAAGGCGGTCGGAGACGGCAGGCCCTGAATAGATGGACGGCAGCAGAAACCACGGACGTTTTGGATCAGATTTCGCACGCGGCTTCGGGGAATACCGCAGCGTCGAACGCGTGACGCGCTCTTCCGGCTTGAGGAAGCAGTCGCCGACGAGTCGGTTGAACCAGTTGTTCGTGTAGCGAATCTCTATTTCGTTCTCGCCGCTGCGGATGGCGGACGCGGGAACGGACACCTCCCACGGCGCACACCATGCAACGCCGCAGTCAACCCCGTTGACGAAGACATGCGCAAGACCGGTATGCAACTTGCCGAGGGCAAGTTGAGAGTTGAGAGTTGAGAGTTGAGAGTTGAGAGTTGGCGGAATATGGATCGTTGTTTTGTAAGTTGCGGTGCCGGAGAAGTAGCGGAGCGAGGTACTGGCAGCATCGCCGTCCACGCCGTATGTCGTCCAGTCGCGCAAGGTCTCCATAGTAACAGGCGCGGGCGGCTTCGCGGAGATTCCGTCGTGATACGCGAACGACACATTCCATGCGTTGGTGATGCAGACTTCTACACGATCTACACGCTCTACACGGCTATCTTCTCCTGCGCCTCTCGGCGCGAAGACGACGAAGCAACTGCCGCCGACGGGCAGGTCGAGCGAAATGCGCGTCTTGCCGTCTGGCAGCGCCGCGCTTGCAGCTGGCTTGCGCGTCCCCGCGACGGCATCCCATATCTCCACCGTGCGTCCTTCGCACGGAGCGTTCAGTTCGACTTCTCCCTTCCCCTCGCCAGCGACAAAGAACCATTCGGAATCCCCTTCCCGGCGATGTATCATAGTAAACTGCGCATTGGGCTCCTTCCTGAACCGCCCATAACCGTAGTAGTTCGTCTTCACGTCCGCGAACTCGCCGTCGTCGACATATTCACCGCGTTGCAGGAGCGACTGGCAGCGACCGAGGTATTTCACAAATCCATCGGCGTCCTTGTGCCAGGTGACGTTGCGGTTGATGTGCGAACCGGCGAAATACTCGTTCCCCGGAATGCCGAATTTTTTCGGCGACGAGGTGAAAGTGTGCCAGACCATCCGGTTCGCGCCGTCGGCAAACGCCATGTCCGCTGTCGGCTTCAGGAAAGCGGGGTCGACGGAGTAGTGCCGCAGCATGTGGGTGAACGCCTCCATCGAGACGATGCGATGACCTTCGCGGCGGGCGGAGAGAACGATCCCGCGCTGAAAGTACCTTGCGTTTGCGTTGGCATGTCCGACGTCGGGAGCGTCGCCCCACTCCCTGTTCGGCCAGAACTCCCCCTGCGGAAAGTCGTTGTGCGCAAGAAGATCGAGCTGGCTGCAGTCGAGCGGCGTCGAGTCGCTGCCCCACCCCCAAGGTCCGCCGGACTCGGAATAGATCTTGAGTCCGTGTGCGTGCGCCCATTCGCGCATCGTCGCGTAAAACGTGTCCTTGATCGTCTTCCAGCTGCCGCCGGTCTTGACGTTTCCTTCGTAGCTGACGGAATAGATGTGGGTGAACGTCGTGCCGACAAGCTCGGGGACGCGCTTGAGAATCGGACCGAGCGCACGGTCGAGATGCGCCGTGACATCGGCGCGGTCGAGAACGTCCGCCTCGTAGGGCTTGCCGTCGACGTAGCTGATCATCGAACCGCCGGACGCGGCGCAGTTCATGGTGAATTCAAGGCCGAGGCGCGCGCATTCGCGGATGCAGAACTCGACGAGGTCGTACCACTCCGGCGAGCCCCAGACGATTTCCTCCTTCGGTATGACGACATGCTCCTCGTCATCCCAATAGCCCCGCGTGTCGAGCATGTTGATTCCACCGAAGCCGAGGCGCTTCATCGCCTCCAGGTCGGCGGTGATCGTCTCGCGGTCGGCAAGCCCGTTCTGCCAGAGATAGTAGGCCCACGGCTTCGCCGCGTCCGGCGGATCGACGAAATCGCCCCACATGTCACCAAACACCGTCGCTACCAGCAGCAGTGCCGCCGCCATCGCCGTTGCCAATTTTCCAGTCATGTTAATAATGTCCTTCGATCCTGTTGGTTTTCCTCTGGCTTCAAGCGTTCAGAACGGCAGTTCAAAGTCGGCGACGCCGTCTTTTGGCGCCACGGTTGTGTCCACATAGCGCGATTCGCCAACGGCAGAAATCTCGAACTGCGTTTCTTCGCCGTTTACGAAAAGCGCTCTCGGCGTCTTCCCCTCGGGAAGCAGGATATGGGCGACGATCTTCTTCGCCGGACTCCGCAGATGGTAGCGCATTCCCGCGTCCGTCTGCACATAGCGGACATCGACGTACTTCTTCGTCAGTTCATAGCCAGTCACATACCTGAGCTCCGTGTAGGACGTCACACACCAGCGCGGAGAAAACTCGATCACGTCGAAACCCGTCCCGGCATCGACGATCCCGGCAAGCCCCTCTTCAATGGCGTCAAGAAACGCCGCCGCGCCCCATGCGCTCGGGCCGGCCTCCTCCGAAATGGATTCGCCCGTCGTGCGGTTGTAGAGGAAGTAAAGCGCCTTGTCCTTCTCAACTTTGTCGATCCATCGGGAAATGACATCCCAGCCGTATTTCTCGCGTCCGTTCCTGAAGGCCCCCTTTGCGAGTTCACCAGCGGTGAACGGCGAAATCGCGCCGTTCACGTACTCGCCCGGCTTATACCTGTTGAAAGACGGTTCGTAGGCCGGGTCGATCGTAAAGAACTCCGAGAACGTACCTGCCGTTTGGCCGCGCTCGATGAATGCGTCGATTACGGCGCGACACTCGTCGCCGGAGAGGATGCCTCGGTTGAGCGCGTAAGCGTCGGAAAGCGAAAGGCGGCCTGCCTCGTTTCCGTCAATCGGCTTCGCGCCGCGCACAGGCAGCTGGTGAACGAAGAACCTTCCATTCCATAGGTGCTTCATAATGTTTGCCTTCAGCGCCTCGGCACGTTTGCGCCACGACGCCGCCTTCGCTTCGTCGCCGAGACGGCGGTTCATCCACGCCAGCTGATTCATCGCCTGATAGACGCCCGTGTTGTCGCCGTGCATGGCGCAGAGCGGTTTTCCGACGATGCGACGGTCGCCTCCGCTCGCCGGATCGTTCGTAAAGTCCCACGTGTCGATGGTGTAGGGGCGGATGCAGAGGCCGAGGGACTCCTCCCAGCGCATCGGATCGCTCGTTTGGTAGTCGATGCCCTTCTCAAGCGCGGGCAAGACGGACGCAAGCCACTTGTCGTCGCCCGTCATGCGGTAATACTGCCACGCGCCCTCGACGACGAGATACTCGATGTCCGCTTCAAGCTCAAGACGCACGAGAGCCACGTTGTCCTCTGGATAGAGACGTGAGGATTCCGGGCCGACATACGTCCAGTGGTAGTCGTCCAACTGCTTGACGAGCTCGAAGAACTGTCCGTCGGCGCGTTGCGTGTCTATGATGAACTGGAGGAACGACAGCGGGTCGTACTCCCAGTGCTTCCAGCCTTTCATCTGGTGTACGTGGTCGCGTATCCAGTTGTGGTTGCAGACGATCACCTTGCCGTCCAAGAAAAGGAGGCGGCGGTTCGACATGACCGTCTCGCGCATCTTCTGCAGAAACATGCCAAGCCGGGCATCCAACGTGGTGAGGACGCCGGGGAGCGACAGCTCCATGTTGTTGTAGGTGCCGCACTTCACGTTGCCGCACCGCATGCGCGGCAGCGGATTCTCGAACTTGATTGCACGTCCCGCGTTGATTTCCAGCGTCGCCGGATCGGGACACTTCGCCTTGGGAAGCGGCGGAAGATCCGCCGCACAGCACACGGCGACGCACATCGCCACAACAGTCCATGTTACTGCACGCGTCATTTACCTTGCCTCCTCGAATACCTTCAAAAGCCCTTCTGCGTCACGCGAGACGATAAAGAGCGGCGCGGGAGTGAGGGGAACGAACGTCGTGCCGTCGGCGTTTGCTGTCGGTGCGGCGCGGTCGTTGCCCATCAAGTCGACAAAGCGAACGTCTTTCGGAAGCGCGAGCTTAAGCATTCTCCCCTTCTTCCGTCCGAGTTCCGCCTGACGCTCGTTTGTCCACACCGCCGCGACGCCGTGGTCGCCCTGGCGGAAGACATACGCCCGCCAGCCATCGCGCTTCACGTCGCCGACGAACTTGGGCGACGGCAGAAGACGGCCGAGCGTATTCGGCACCATGTTCCACATAAAAGGCGACATCTGCGCGTCGGCGACGAGGCGGCCCTGCCACGTATGGCTCGTCATGACGCGCGGCCAGTACTTGAGGTCCATGATGTAAAGTCGCGCCATCGCGCCGGCCTGTAGGAACTCGCGCCAGCCGAGGTCAAGCGAGACGCCGACGCCGTTGTTGTAGTTGTCGGCGCTGCCCTCGGCATACCAGCGCTGAATCGTGAACGGCAGGAAATTGAAGCCCTCGGAGAACATGACAGGCGTCGTCTCGGGATAGCCGTAGTGCGCCATCCGGCTAAGGAGAAGCGCGGCGTCTTCGTCGCGGTCGGAGTAGCCCATAAACGACTTGTCGAGCCCCCAGTATGTATGGACGGCGATGAAGTCGTAGTGGAAGCCCCGCTTCGCCGCGACTTCCATGAAGAAGTCGATCATCTCGCGGCGCTCGGTGTTGATGTAGTTGCACGAGCCGTGCGTCGGCGCGTACATGAGCTTCAGCCCCCGCTCGTCGAACGCTTTCTTAAGTCCTTTCCAACAGGCGTACTGGTACTCGAACCAGCTCTCGCACGCCGCATACCGCGCCTCCGAGCTCTTCGCGTTCCTGAGCGTCGGGAGCTGCCCGTCCTCCTCGTTCCAGAGCGCCCACCAGTTGTCGTCCGGTGCGGCGCCGAGACCAGCGAGATACGCTTCATTCTCGATGAAGGCAATCTGCTCAGGAACGGCGTTCGTGAAGGCCTTTAGACCTTCCTTGCCGGGGCCAAAGCGGTCCGGGTACTTCTGCGCAAGTTCAGAAGACACACAGTGGAGCCGCGCCGTGATGCCGTACTTGCGCCTCAACTGCGCCGTCGGCGCGTTTGTGTCGGCGAAAGCCGAGTTCCGCTCCCAGGTCGTCGTCGTGATGCCGATCGCCTTGGCGTACCGTGCGAGCTTCTCGCCGTTGGAGCCCCGCTCGTAGTACGGGAACTGCACGTAGAAGTTCGCCGTCGGGTGTTTGCCTTCAAGCGGCTTCAGTATTGCAAATCGTTGATAGGGCGAACGGTAGTTGTTTAAGTTGTTTTTAACATCAAACTCCGTACCAAGCACGAAAACGCCGGTGCCGAGGCAGGCGGGATCGAAGTCGAGCGGAAGAACCTTGTTCTCAGGCAGCTTGAACGCAAACGTCTTGTCATACACAGTTTCGTTGTAGAAGTTGCGCACCGTGACGCGCACCGAACCTTCCGCGCCATCCGGACCTGACAACACAAGCCGCGCATTTATCGGCGTCCCAGCATACACGATGTTCTCCGCGCTCGCAGTCTCCAATCTCCCTTCTACAATGTTGCCGGTTTCCTTTAAAGTTCGAGTTTCGAGTTGGAGTTCGAGAGTGGAATTATTCCTTTCTCTAACTCCAACTTTGGACTCCAACTCTTTCCTCTCAACCCGCACGCCATCCACGACAACCGCCGCGCCGCTGCCAGACAAAAACACCATGCAGTCGCCGAGGACTGACGTAAACGGCACCTCGACGAAACGCCATTCGTTGTCCGTGAGCGTTACGCTCTTCGTCGCCGCCTCGCCCTGCGGACTTGTCACTCGGCCAAGCTTATGGGTGCTCTGCGCCTGGATTGTGATTTTCGCCGCGCCTTCTTCGCCCGCAGCGCGTTTCACCCATGCGGAAAGGACATGCGAAACGCCCGGCTCAATCGACATCCCGGCGGACCTAAGATGCTCGTATGCGCCGCGCGTCTTGCTAGCCCTCATGCAGAGCGCCTTGTCGCCGACCTTCGCCTCGTCCGTGACGTACTCGAGCGGCCCGCCGGTCGCGGCGACGTCATCCCACGATGTGCCGCCCCAGTTGTAGGTCCAGTAGGCAAGTCCCTGTTCGAAGCTGCCGTTCGGAACAAAGTTGCCCGTCGGATCGCGCGGCATGTCCACCGCGTCCTCCGCCCAAAAGTCGATAATGCCGGAGGTGGGAGTGGGGGAGTTGGGAGTGGAGGAGTTGGGAATTGTAGAGCCGCAGAGGTCAATAATGACGCGGCCGGACGCAGCATTGCTGCGCCATACATAGTGCGGCACCTGAATCGCCTCCGTCGCCTTCGCACGCTCGCTACCGGACGTCGCCTCGACCTTGCCGTCCGGGAAGACGATCTCAAAGCGCGCCTCCTCGCGTGCGCGGTTCACCTGCAGACGCGTCTCGCCCGCAACGTCAAAGGTGATGCCATTGACCCAGATTGGCTTGAAGACCTTGACCTCGACTGGCAATCCGCCGCCATTGAAGTCGACGGCCAAAAGTCCATCGCCTATTGCCGAGACGGAATACCCGACCTCACCTTCCGTTCTCTCAGGTAGCTTGGCTTT
>ODAI012310621.1_pt1 | contig 13031 bp, 9 predicted proteins | sample 1539321 | NCBI WGS metagenome assembly ODAI01 (sample SAMN02144231, study PRJEB22623) | gut metagenome | biome: sheep rumen | host: Ovis aries | place: New Zealand | reverse complement strand
TACTTTCATGACAATGATGGCGTTCCTTGGACTAGTATTATTTTCTGCTAGTATCGGAGGGAAAGGAGCATTAAGGGCTGCAGTGGCCATAGTCGCAATTAGTGCTTGCATGTTCGCAATGATAAAGATTATCGAGCAGTTGGATTCTCTTACAACAGCTATGACTAAAGCTGGTTCGTGGGAACGCACTATGGGCACATTAATTGCTATAATGGCTTCGTTTGCGGTGCTTATGGGTATAAGTGCCCTTACTGGCAAGGCAAAAGTCAGTGCAATAATGATGATTATGGCATCTATAGGAATTCTCATTGCTGGTATGGCGGTTCTTTCTGATCCGAGCCTGGATCAGAATAGAATGCTTACTGTAGCAGAGGGTATATCCTTAATGCTTCTTGGACTTGGCGTATGTTTTGGTCTTGCTGGAAAACTGTCTAGTATGGCCAATACCGGGACTATGGTTGCAGTAACTGCGGCATTAGTGGTCCTTATAGGCGGTCTCATAATCATAATGGACATGAGTAAGAGCCTCGATCCTGGTGTTGCTCAAGAAGCGGCTATGGCGATAGGAATCGTTCTCATGTCGTTTGCGGCGTCAATGTATATTCTCGCCTCTGCAGCGTCGTTAGCAAGCGCCGCTCTTCCCGGAGCGCAGGCCATACTTACTGTGGCTCTTGCTATGATACCCATGGCTGCCGCTTTAATGATCCTTGCATTTACGTTTAATAGCGTAAGCACAGAAGCTATTACAGCAAGTATTGTTGCCGCAACAATTATAATGTTTACTATGGCTGGTGCCGCTACTGTAGCGCAGGGCGCTATTATGGGTGCGGCGGCTATGGCAGTTATGTCAGCATCGCTCCTTATCGCGGCAGGATCTCTTGCGCTTTTGACGATGCTTGACCCCACTCGACTTGAAGGCGCTCTTAAGTCTATCGCGATACTCATCGGAGTTATGACATTATTCGCTGGCGCTAGCGTGCTTACAGGCGGTACTTTTGATGTAGCGTTAAAAGCGGTCGCTATTTCTTTCGCTATTTTTGCGGGAGCCCTTATAGGCGTTTCTGCGGCGGCACTTATATTTGCTTTTGCTGTCGACACGATTATTAAAGCTATATTACAGCTTTCCAATATCAGCTCAGAAGAAACCGAGCGAATTGGTCAGAATATTGTTACAATAATGGCTTCCATTGGCACCGGTCTTGGCGAAGGTCTTAAGAATCTTGCTAAGAGTCTTTGGGAAGGCATTAAGAATCTGCTTTCTAATATCGGTAAATCGTTTACAGACAGTAAAGCATCGATAAAAATTAGCGCGGCTGGAGCTTTGAGCGGCGTTCTTGAAGCAATTAGAGAAATGTTAGTTGCCGCGCTCGGAGCTGTAGGCGAAGGAATACTTTCGATACTTGGAAATATAGCTTCAAAAGCTCAAGATTTCTTTAATGCGTCAAAAGAGTCGTTTGGTCAGTTTACGGCTGGCGTTAGAGAGAGTATTGCCAATGCCATTAACGCTGCGAAGGAACTTATTGATAAAGTCGTCGGCGCAATAAAGGAAAAAGCTAAAGATTTTAAAGATGCGGCAGTTAATTGTGTACAGGGCTTTATTAACGGCTTTGGCGGTATGGTAGGCGACGCCATCGAAGCAGGTAAAGGCTTTGCCGGAAATGTGCTGTCTGTATTTAATGTCACCTTAGGTAATGCTTCTCCGTCTAAAAAGTTTGCTGAGTCTGGATATTATTGCGTTGCTGGGTATAAAAGAGGCATAGAGAAGAACACCGGTTTAGCAGAAAAGGCTATGCGCAATCTTGCGAAAGATGGCGTAGAGGCTTTTAACGATTATATGGGAATACATTCAGACTCCCGCCTAATGATGAACAAGGAGGCGCCGAACGTCCTTGGCGGTTTGGGAACTGGAATTAAAAAGTATTCCTACGTATATGAAGGTGCCATGACTGATCTCGGCAAAGATGGTACTAACGCGTTTGCAGACAGCGCTACTAGCGGTCTTGGAAAACTTGGTGAAATGATTCCGTCCGAATTGAAGGACGCGGTTGATGGAAAACTTACTGATTTTTCCTTAACTGGAAATCTTCTTCAGTACGCTAATGGGGACGGTTTCTTCGATCTATCCGGCGCTAAAACTCGTACAGAAGAGCAGCTCGCTGAAATTGAAGCCTCTCTAAATAAAGGCGCTGACGATGCGGCGAATGCTGATGGCAAAGCAGGAAAAGCTGCTAATGATTACGGAAAAGCTTCTGGCGCCGCTGCTAAGTCTGTAGGAAAGCTTGGATCTGCTAGTTCTGGTGCAGGCTCCGCTGTTGCTGAAACGGCTAAGAAAATAGACATGTTGACGGATATTATGGATTACGCTTCCAATGCAGTTGGTATATTTAATACGCATTGGGCTATGTCTCAAGATAATTTGTCGAATACCATGTCTTTCCAGGCGTCGAAAGATGCTATGGAGCTTCTTGCGTTTGAACTTTATGAGGTTTCTATCGCTTCAGAAACCGCAGAAGAATCGGCCGAGCGTATGGCCAAGTCACAGATTGAGATTGCAGCCGATATTAAGAAAGCTTATCTCGACATGCGTAGTGGAATCGTTGACACCCTTAAAGGTCAGATTGATTTATTCAAAATGGCCGACTACGGAGAGAAGAAAAAGGGTGGCGACCTTCTCGAAATGGCCAGGTCTCAGGACGAATTGGCAACGACTTGGGAAAATAGTTTCCAGACTCTTGGTGAGAGGGTTGCGGGACTTAATGGAGCCGAATCTCTTATGCGTCATTTTGCAGACGAGGGCATGACGTCGATGGGAGATCTTAGTTCCGTTCTTGATATGACTGCCGAGGAGCTTAAAGAGTTCGCTGGCTATGCCGATAAATACTACGGCAGCACTGAAAAGTACGGAGAAATGGCCGATCGCATGATGGCATCGCTCGGTTATGTTTCGTATAAAGCGGCTGGCGGTTTTGTAGAGGGGCTTAACCCTGCGACTGCAGAAGAGGCTTTCGAGAACTTTACTGCGGCTGGTCTACAGAGGATGTATGACAAGTTCGGCATGAGTATCCAGAGCGGTAGATCCGAAACTATGGCTACCATTGCTCAGGAGCTTGCAGATAGCTTTGCGGAAGGACTTGATACAAGCGAAGTTAGCAATGCTACTGAGCAAACAGGCGTTACTATGGTTGAAGCTCTTAATTCTGTTGCTAATGAAGAAAGCGGTAAAGAATGTGCTATTAACGTGTGTAAGGGCATAGCTATAGGATTCGATGATGGTAGCGGTCCTGTATACGAATCCGCTTATGCTGTCGGCGAATTGGCTAAAAAGGGTGTTAACGATGGAGCGGAATGTGCGTCTCCTTCTAAGGCTACCACAAGAACCGGTCGGTTTATGGGTCAGGGTCTAATCAATGGACTTAAAGAGTATGGAACCAGAGTAAAAGATGCTGCGTCTACTATGGCTATTGCAGCTACTGATGGGTTCTCTGATGTCTTTACTCGCATTGCCGAAACAGTAGATGGCGCTATGGACCTTAATCCGACGATTAGCCCTGTTCTTGATCTCAGCAATCTACAGTATGGAGCTTCACAGATAGGAGCGCTTCTTGGACTTGGCGATCCGTATGCGCTCAACGCAACGGCATCTATCACAGGAATTCAAAATGACGCTAGTATGATTGCTTCGATGACCGATTCTCTTAAGACTGCTATTAGCGGTCTTAAGACTGATAACGAACAGCAATCCATAACTATCAACATTCATACGCAGCCTGGCCAGAATGCTGAAGAGATTGCTGACTATGTTGCTTGGAAACTTAATCACGATTTGAACAAACGTAGAGCTGCTTATGGAGGTGCCTAAATGAGAGGAAGTCATTACGATGTAACAAGGCACTGGCTTATTATAGATGGGAAATCGACTAAAGATTTCGATGTCTTCCTTTCTGGTGACGGCACCTTCAAGGCGGCTGAAAAACAGCTGGACGAATTTACTATTCCAGGACGTAATGGGACGTTTCACTATAAGTCTAACACTTTTAAGAACGTAATCGTCCCTTATGACTGCTTTATTTACAGACACTTTAAGGACAATGTAGCCGCCTTTAGGAACTTTCTGCTTTCTAAAGACGGCTATGTCCGTATAGAAGACACGCATCATCCAGACGAATTTAGACTCGGTATGTTTCATAACGAATTCGAACCAGAAGTATTCGTCGATCTTACAGCGGCACAGTTTACACTTGAGTTTGATTGTAAACCTGAACGGTGGCTTAAATCCGGCGAAGAATTTAAGTATTTCGAAAAAGGAACGAGTTCGATTCGTAATCCCTATTACTTTGCTTCGAAGCCGATAATTAGATGCTATGGAGCGACTGAGGGCTCTGTCTCGATTGGTGGCGTTACTGTCACTGTGACCGGCGTTGATGCAAAAAACTATGTGGACATTGACTGCGAAGAGCAGGAAGTGCATTACGGGAACGATTATACGTTTAATCAGAGAACGACACTTGTTAATGGTAAATTTCCTACGATTAAACCTGGCGTGAATTCAGTAGTGGTCACAGGTTTTGTAGGCGCAAGCATTAAACCGCGCTGGTGGATTCTATAAGGAGGGCTTATGGTACCGATACTTTTCCCTCCTAAATCAACGGAGTTTAATACTAACGGTCTCGGAAGACTTAATGATGCTATAAAATGCGTTGTAAGAGAAGAACTGAACGGAGAATACGAATTAGAGATGACCTATCCTTTATCTGGTCGTCTCTTTTCGTCTATCCGTCACTCTTACATCATTGTTGCAAAACCGTTCAGAAAAGGTGCTCTTCAGGCGTTTAGGATCTACAAGATTTCTAAGCCGATGATGGGCACCATTTCTGTTTATGCAAGGCATATTAGCTATCAGCTGAACCACATTCCTTGCGCTTCATTTTCAGGTCAGTCCTGTGCTCAGGTAATGGGTAATATCGCCGATGCTGCTGTAGAAGTATGTCCGTTTACGTTCAGAACCAATATTACGGGAAATCGCACGAAGAAGTCTCATAATCTTTACCTCGATACGACTATCGAATGCGGTAAAACCGATCTTGTAGTCAACGCAAGCGGTCAACTTACTGCTGCCGAGAAGCCCGAAGACATTACTACGATCTGGATTGCGTGCGAGAAATCCTCTAGATACGTAATCAAGAAGATGCTGAGTAAAAGATTCATAATCACGTCTTTTGACTCAGTCCCGTCGTTCTATCAGATCGGAAGTTACGGGAAAAACACGGTAGTCGCGAACGATAAGCGCTCTGTGGAGTACACAACATCATCCGATGCGAAGTATATTCTTATCTACCTCTACAATGCCGGACTTGACACGGTTTCAGAAGAAGATATTCTTGCGTCTCTCGACATAAGGCATATCGGAACTTATACATGGATGCTTAACGAGCCGAAATGTATAAGAAAGTTCCTTCTTGGCGAAGACGACAATTCTATTCAGGCTATTTACGGCGGTGAGTACGAGTGGAATAACTACACTGTTATGCTCTGGGAGTCTCGCGGCACAGACAGAGGTGTGAGATTACGGTATGGAAAGAACCTTACCGATCTCACGCAGGAAGAAAATATCGAGAACACGATAACCGGTATTTATCCTATTTGGAAGTCTGATGAAATGATTGTTGAGCTTCCAGAAAAGGTCCTACATTCGGCAAACCATACGAGATTTCCTTATGAACGAACGGTCATTCAGGACTTCTCGTCTGACTTTAACGATCCTCCTACCGTGGACGAACTTAGGGAGAGAGCTCTAGTCTTTATGCAGGATGAGAATATCGGCGTGCCTGAAGTTTCTCTTACAGTTAAGTTTGTCGACCTTGCCGATACTATGGAGTACAACGGCGTGGGTGAACTTAAAGACGTTAGACTCGGCGATACGGTTACTGTCGAATTCCCAAGTCTTGCCATCTCTGCCAAACAGAAAGTCACAAAAATAGATTTCGATGTGTTAAACGATCGTTACGAACTTGTGACTATCGGAAAGATTAAGAACAGTGTTGTAAGAGATCTGGAAGACGAGTTGAACGAAATTTCTGAGAAGGTTGACGACGATACTACTCAGAAAAAGGTCGACCGTGCTACTGGTGTTCTTAACACCGGCAGAAGTGGTCACGTTATCATCAATAGAAACGAGGACGGATTTGCTAATGAAATCTATTTCCTTGATGATCCGAACATCGCTAAGGCTAAAAAGGTCCTTAGAATCAACAACCATGGTATCGGATTCTCTTCTGATGGTTTCCGTGGACCGTATGCACAGGCTTGGACGCTCGATGGCCATTTAACTCTTGGCGGAGTTAATAATGCGAATGGTACGCTTGAGATTCTTGATTCTAAAGGCGAACAGATTGGCTATTGGGATAATAAGCGTCTTTACGTCAAAGGCGGCAAAATTGAAAGCGGACAGTTTAGGTCTAAAAACGGCGAGTTTTATGTCTATGAAGATGAAGAATCTGGTGACGTTGAGCTCGGTTGGACCGGATGGATTGTAGAAAACACTAGCATGCGTTCTAACAAAATGGACTGGCAAACTAATGGCGGAGAAAATCCCTCCTCTGGTACGAATGCTTCGGCGGCCATGTGTGGCGGTCGCGGCGGTGATTCTAGCGAAATAGACGGAATACCCGGAACAGCATCGTTTAAAGAAGTCTGGATCGATATGGATGATCTAGACAACCGTCATTCCACAGACTATTCGTATACGCAGGAAGGCCGTGACAGTAATCACTTATGGGGCGTTGGAGAAACGCTATGCTGGCTTATCGACAGATATGAAACCTTGCATCAGAATTATTTTGATCTTAATGATATAGTACAGAGACTTATCGATGCAGAAGATGATGGTACCTAAGGAGGTGAATCTATATGGACGAAAATGACGTTCTTGAGAACTTTACAGGCGGAGATACGGGTGAGTATCAGGACGGTGATGATATTATTGAAGTCATAGATCCACCCGCCTTAACTACTGAAACCATAGACGCAGCCAGCGGAAATACTACTACCACCACAACTGATAGCACATCTAAAGTTATTGCTGAACAGATTATAGAAGTGAATCTTGTGCCTGGCGGAGTCTATCCTATCATCAGGTGCTCCAGGGACGATAATGGTTATCAGATTCGGTTCAAAATCTTCCATGGAAACGAACCACTTGAGCTTAATGCAGAAGGTAATAAGCTTGGCGTTCGTTTTCAGATGACCAAAACTGACGGAACTTTCTTCTCTTGCGACGTAACGCCGGTCGAGAATCTAACCGGTCAGTGCATAATGTGGCTCAGTAAGGACGCGACCGACGTTCCTGGAGATCACTTCTGTGAGCTGGTGGTCACTAATACGACCGGTAGAAGCATCGGAACCGCAAACATGATCCTTGCGGTCGAACGAGGAACTGTTAATAAAAAGACGGCAACGGTTTCCACCGATGTTATAAATGACCTTAAAAAGGCTGTCGAGGTTATCAATAGAGTCACTGCGTACGAACAAAGTCTCGACGAGTATAAGAATGATCTTGATAACGTCGCTGCCAGCACGGTTTATAGCAGAACGTGGAAATATGGTCCAAGCTTTGGTGGAAATTTAGAAACTAACGGAAACTATTGCTCTGTTTGGCGTTCTGGTTATGCGGTTACCGTATCCTTTGCCGCGAGATGTACGACGGCTATAACCGGGGATACGCCGAATCGAATCATAATAAACAACCTGCCAAAGTCACGTATTAGAGTATACCTCGCTATTCCGATTATACACTTTACTGGCAACAAACCGGACGGAGTTAAGGGTGATTGCGTTTGTACGATTAGACCTGAACAGGACGATAAAGGTGCATACCTTCAGGTCGATGGAGCGCTGAATCCTACTGAAGTCAAAGTTGGCGACGTTCTTTACGGTACATTTAGTTACATTACAAGCGAACTCAGCTAAGAGGTGACCATATGTTTACGATTGACGGTACAAGAATAACGATGACTCGTGGTGATACGGTCATTATCGACGTCTCGATAACTATGGAAGACGGAACTCCATATACACCGCAGGAAGGTGATTCGCTTAGATTTGCCGTGAAGAAAGACTACTTTGACGACGAGGTGCTCATACTTAAAGATATTCCTATTAGCACAATGCAGCTTCGTATCGATCCGGAAGACACCAAACCGTTGGACATGGGAGCAAAGAAGGGTCTTTTCAAGTATGATATCCAGCTGACTACAGCAGACGGAAGAGTAGATACCGTTATTCCGAGAGCGACGCTTGTCATCTTAGAGGAGGTGGAGTAATCCATGCCGGGAATTAAAGGCACGTTAAACGGTGTCGGAGAGCTGCATGGCACTTTAGCTCCAACCGAGGAACGTCTTGGCGCTACGCTCGGTTCTAAGAAGCAGCTTTCCGGTTCTCTGAACAAAGCCTCTGGTGTATACGATTACAACCCGCTAATCAATAAGCCTAAGGTCGAAGGAGTCACGCTTATTGGCGATCAGACTTTCAACGACTTAGGCTTAGTTGCTCTTTCTAATCTTGAGATAGAAGATATTTGTAAATAAGGAGGCATTCGTGGGATTAGGACTTAAACTTCGGCACGAGACGAACCCGTTTATTATTAAGTTGATAGCCGAACCTAGTGACAACGAGGCGTATCATACGTATAGTTTCGCGGAACCGATTCCTAAGGGCCTTGGGCCGGAAGACTTTATTGGCGCCATCGTTGAAATCGATAGACCCTGGAAAAAAGAAGACGATGAGTATAAGTACGGTGGACGGTATTCTTATGCAGTTGTATCTCACGTGTCTGTCGACTATAACTGGGATAGTGATAGCAACGTTCCAGAAGACGAAGAAGATAGGTGTATCGTTTTGAGATGTGTTGGTCAGGTATGCGCGGGCGACTGGGCGTTTAACGACAGCGATATTATTATCGTTTATTATCCGTCTGAGAACGCCTCTTCTTGGAACAAAACATATGTGAGTGAATTTATAGGGGCATCGGCAGAAGGTGATGCAATTTGGGTCGAATTAACTAAGACTATAGACAGTAGCACAGGTGACGTAACTTATGAGGGAACAAGCTCAGGCAAGGATAGCAACGCGGTTCATGATGCTCGATCTTTACGAACACTTTTAACCAAGGTGCATTTTTACTGTAAAAACGAAGGAAATACCGATGGTTATTTCACAGCAAGATTGCAGGATAAGAAGTATAAAACCAAACTGTATCTACTTTCAAACTATTATTGGTATCGCCCCGACCAGATTACGGATCTCGTTTCCGAAATACTGGAGACGAAGATTAGCACCGGAGTCTATAAGTACAACTATCACATAAAGTTCACCGTTCCTGCTGCTAATGTGATCAGTATTAATTAAGGAGAATCAAAATGGCGACTAAATACATGGATAATAACGGTCTTCTGTATTTCTGGCAGAAGATTAAGAACAAGTTCGCCGAGAAAAAAGACATAGTGACGTATTCTCCCGCCACTAGTGAATCTAACGGCCTTATGACTAAAGAGATGGTTACAAAGCTTGCTGGTATCGACGATGGAGCGAACAAGACTGTTGTCGACTCGTTTCTTTCGACTAGTTCGATCAATCCTGTTCAAAATAAGGTGCTTAACATGGAACTCGGAAAGAAAGCTCCTCTTTCTTCTCCCGATTTTACTGGAACGCCTACTGCTCCAACAGCTCCGTCAGGATCTAACGACACACAGATCGCTACTACCGCTTTTGTGACCAGTGCCATCGCAAGTGCAGAAGTTGGAGCCAGCGTTTTTCAAGGTATGATTAGCTCAGCTGTAACTCTGGCAGAACTTGAAGACTATAAAAAAGGTTGGTATTGGATTGTCGATACCGTTGGTGTCTACGCCGGAAACACTTGCGAAGCGGGAGATTTCATCTACTGTATCAGCGACCGTGCTTCGGCTTACTCTGACGACGACTTTGCTGTTGTGCAGGCTAATCTCGATATCGCGGCGATTACTAACGCTGACATTGACACGATCGTCTCTAGTTAAAGGAGGCCGTTATGTCTAAATTTTTGGATAGTAATGGGCTTCAGTATTTTTGGCAGAAGATTAAGAACGCAATTCGTCAGTGTCTGATTACCGACTCTGCAAGCGGTGCAATCGCCAGTTTTTCTGACGGTGCGGCAATGCCGATGGAGTCCCTGACGGTCGGACTGGAGCCAATACAGGACTTGCACGGTTATGACTCACCGTGGCCGGCGGGTGGGGGGAAGAACATGTTCAACCCTGACGTAGTTGCAAATGGGTATATCAGCGACACTAGTGGCGCATTTATTTTACAGCAGACTTCTCGTGCTTCTGACTATATCGCTGTTTTGCCAGATACGAGCTATTACATCGCAAATAGTGCCAATTCAGGTCGATGGGGCGCTTGGTATGACGAGAACAAAACTTATATATCTGCATGTAACGGTGTAGGCGTTAAAACATCTCCTTCCAATGCAAGGTACATACGTATCACCGTATCGCATCTGAACAACAACCAAGATTTTGCGAACAATGTCATTGTGGCAAAAAGCTCTTCCGCTGTTCCGTGGTCCCCCTACTCCAACATCTGCCCCATCACCGGGCGGGAGAGTGTGACGGTGGTGAGGACGGGGAAGAATCTGCTTGAAGCCACAGAGTACAAAGGTGCGTATAACGAGACTGCTGTCGGGAAAGACTTGAAAGTCGGCACTGCATCAGATTCAGAATTTAACCAGAACGGACTAACGGTAAATGTTGAAACATCGTGGACGGGCGTATTGCTTGCCACTTGTACCCTTGATGCAGGAACGTATTTTGTCCATGTCGGTGCGTTCGCATCACCCGGTAGAGTTTCCGTGTATACGACCGATAAAGACCTCAACATGATGAAGCGGCATTACAACTCCACAGGCAGTGCTAGAAACGGAGCAGTCACGGTTTCGGACGGCGAACGAATTGCAGTATTCGCAGGAGCATCGAATGCCGGAAGCGTTATGTTTCCCGAAATGCAGTGCGAGTACAATACGGCGTTTAGCGCCTATGCACCGCCTAATATCGCCCACATCACCTTACCCCTTGGACAGACCGTCTATGGCGGGACGGTGAATGTGACGGGGGGCAGTAAAACAGAAAGCAAGCAGAACTTCACCTTTGACGGCACAGAAGCGTGGACAATCGCCGCAACCGGGACTAACAGGGTGTTCAGACTAACCAATGCATTTCCGCCCTTACTCAAGTCTGCAAATGTCAACACCTATATTGCGAACTGGGCGGTCAAAACTATCGTTATCAACAACGTGGAAAATTCAGGTATTGACTACTGGGCGTTCCGCACCACGGCAGCTACCGTCAACGTGCAACTGCTTGTGGTCACACCTACCGCCAATGTCGGCATGACCCTTACGGAATTTAAGGCAATGCTTGCAGCAAATCCGTTACAGATTGTGGCAGACCTTTCCGTCCCCGTAGAATCCAGTATCGATCCCGCTACCCTGTCCACCCTAAAAGGCACGAACAATGTGTGGTCAGATGCAGATTCCGTCACGGTCGATTATGTCGCAGACCCCAAGCTGTACATCGCCCGACTGACCGAGCCTGATGCGGATATGGTAGCTGATGCCAAAATCACCTCCGGGTCTTACTTCATGGTGGGGAACAATCTCTATCTCGCCACATCAAACATCGCAAGCGGAGCAACCATCGTCCCAGGTGTCAACTGCACCAAGACCAACCTGTCTGCAGCACTCAATGCACACAACGCAATCAATTATACAAATGCAGATAATACACTGTACGGAGGATCGTAATGAGTAAAGCACTTATTACAGAATCTATCCTTACCAATATCGCTAATGCGATTATCGAAAAGGGTGGAGCGTCTGCACCTTTGCGACCAACGGAAATGGCTGGGGCTATTGAGTCGATAGAACCGAATCTTACTACAAAATCGATCACGGCGAACGGCACGTATAATGCGTCTAGCGATAAAGCTGATGGATATTCTTCCGTTACCGTTTCTGTAGTTACTAGGTATACTGCCACTATTATAGGTTCGCAAAACTCGAATAGATTTTATGTTTGGACTGATGGTACAAGCTATTATACTACCGGCGACACATTTACTTTTGTGAGCGGACAAAATTTACAATTTTGCTCCCAATACGGCTCTAGTTTATATGTCAACGGAGTGCGGGTAGGTAACGGACAGTATATAGACTATACTGCTCCTGCTAGCGACATTACCATTAACCTCGGTAATGTGGTGTACGAAGTTGTTACGGAAGGTCAAACTGCATATACTGGTACAATCCAGACTGGGACATCCGATACCAACATTTATGTACGGCTGTTTGGAGCAGGCGGAAATGTGTATAGAGCATCCGGAGCTACTTTTACGTATTTTAGCGGCCAAGATCTTGAGTTTGTATCAAACACAGCCATGTTCGTTACAGTTGACGGAGTGAATGTAAACTCCGAAGCTAGTAAGACCGTGCATTATACTGCCCCGGCTAGAGATATGTATATCGATATTAATGGTAGCGGTTTTGTGGTTACTACGGTGAAACGGTATACAGCTAGCATAACTAAATCATATAGCGAAAGCGATACTCTTAACCGGTGTCGAGTCTCATATGATGGAACTGACTATGAGCACGATGGTGATACATTCGAATTCATTCCAAAAAAGGTTTTAGCAGTCACATCCCGCGGTAGAAATGCTGGTGTAATTTACGTGGATGGCGCTCGTGTAGCTACTAGTGGACAGGATGACGGCGTATTGTATAATTTCACTCTTCCGGAAAATGATATCGCTATACGGATGACGGAAGGGCTCGAAGCATACGTGTATATCGAGAATCCAACGGTTGAGTACAATGCGAATGGTACTTATGATCTACCCGGATTCGGCAAAGTGATTGTAGCGGTGTAATAAGGAGGCGATGCCGTTGTTTCATCTTCTTCGATCCTAATCCTTGTCATAGAGTAGCAGGAGACTGTGTTGTA
>ODAI011993442.1_pt1 | contig 13031 bp, 15 predicted proteins | sample 1539321 | NCBI WGS metagenome assembly ODAI01 (sample SAMN02144231, study PRJEB22623) | gut metagenome | biome: sheep rumen | host: Ovis aries | place: New Zealand | reverse complement strand
TCCTAAGGTGATAGTTTTGGATGAAGCCACAAGTGCGCTGGATTCGGTTTCCGAGAGCCTTATTCAGCAGGCTATAGAGAATCTGACAAAGGGCAGGACGACATTTATCGTAGCTCACAGACTATCAACCATCAGAAATGCCGACAGGATCGCCGTCATAGCTGAAGGAAAATGTACGGAGATAGGTACTTACGACGAACTCATGGAGAAAAAGGGTGAGTTCTATAAACTTAAGAAATTACAGAGCTGATAGCTTTTAAAGCGATCGGTATAAGGAAGGAGATAAACAAAATGGGAATGACAATGACTCAAAAGATCCTTGCAAATGCTGCAGGGCTTCCGGAGGTAAAGGCAGGACAGCTTATCATGGCTAACCTGAATCTGGTCCTCGGAAATGACATCACCAGCCCCGTCGCGATCCATGAGATGGACAAGATGAAGGTGGACGGTGTCTTTGATAAGGACAAGATCGCACTTGTTCCCGATCACTTTGTTCCCAATAAAGATATCAAGTCTGCTGAGCATTGCAGATGTGTGCGCGAGTTCGCCAGAAAGAACGACATCACAAATTACTTCGAAGTCGGCGAGATGGGCATCGAGCATGCGCTTCTCCCAGAGAGAGGACTTACCGTTCCCGGAGATGTAATAATCGGAGCGGATTCTCACACCTGTACATATGGTGCTCTCGGAGCATTTTCGACCGGTGTCGGAAGTACGGATATGGCTGCAGGAATGGCTACCGGACAGGCGTGGTTCAAGGTTCCTTCCGCGATCAAGTTTAATATAGTCGGCAAGAAAGCAAAGGATATAAGCGGTAAGGATGTCATCCTCCATATCATCGGCATGATCGGTGTGGACGGCGCCCTCTATCGTTCGATGGAATTCGTTGGAGACGGCATCAAAGAACTCACTATGGATGATCGTTTTACCATTGCGAATATGGCTATCGAAGCAGGTGGAAAGAACGGTATCTTCCCTGTTGATGATCTGACGATATCTTACCTCAATGCTCATACCGAGAGAGATTACAGGATATTTGAGGCTGATGCGGATGCCGAGTACGATGAGGAGTATACTATCGATCTCAGTAAGCTGCGTCCTACGATAGCATTCCCTCATCTTCCCGAGAATACTCATACGATCGATGAGATCCATGACAACGGGGATATCAAGATCGATCAGGTTGTTATCGGATCATGCACTAACGGAAGAATGGATGATCTTCGCATCGCAGCTGAGGTTCTTAAAGGCAGACATGTAGCTAAAGGACTCAGACTCATCGTTATCCCCGCTACTCAGAAGATATACCTTAAGGCAATGGAAGAAGGTCTTCTCAAGATCTTTATCGAAGCGGGCGGCGTCGTATCTACACCTACCTGCGGACCCTGCCTTGGTGGATATATGGGTGTCCTCGCAGAAGGCGAGAAGTGTGTATCTACCACGAACCGTAACTTTGTAGGTCGTATGGGACATATTAATTCCGAGATCTATCTTGCAAGCCCTGCTGTTGCTGCAGCAAGCGCTGTACGAGGCGAGATCTCAGCCCCCGAAGATCTGTGGTAAAGAATGACTGCTGATAAGGAGAATATAAAATGGAAAATGCTAAAGGAAGAGTATTCAAATACGGAGACAATGTAGATACCGATGTCATCATCCCTGCGAGATATCTTAATTCATCCGATCCTGCTGAGCTTGCGACTCATTGCATGGAAGATATAGACAAGGATTTCGTTAACAAGGTGCAGAAGGGTGATATCATCGTTGCCAATAAGAACTTCGGATGCGGATCTTCGAGAGAACACGCACCGATCTCTATCAAGGCGGCAGGTGTTTCCTGCGTTATAGCAGAGACTTTTGCAAGGATCTTTTACAGAAACTCTATCAATATAGGACTTCCCATCATAGAGTGTCCCGAAGCTGCCAAAGAGATAAATGCGGGAGATGAGGTGGAGATAGACTTTGCAAGCGGTGTGATAACCGATAATACCACCGGCAGGAAATATCAGGGACAGGCTTTCCCTGAGTTCATGCAGAAGATAATTGATTCGGAAGGATTGGTCAATTTCATTAATTCATCTAAATGACGCAGAAACTTAAGTCTTACGAAATTGATATGGTGAACGGACCGCTTTTGGGGAAAATATTACGTTTTTATTTTCCCCTTATGTTTTCGTCTGTTTTACAGCTCCTGTTCAATGCGGCCGATGTCATAGTGGTCGGTAATTTTGCAGGTGAACAGGCTCTGGCTGCTGTTGGATCGACGAGCAGTCTTATTAACCTTATCACAAATGTATTTATCGGACTTTCCGTCGGAGTAAACGTTCTTGTTGCGCATTATTACGGTGCGGGACAGAAGAAGGAACTTTCGGATATGGTGCATACTGCTGTTGCGACTTCTGTTGCGGCAGGAGGAATACTTCTCGTGACAGGAGTTTTCCTTGCACATCCCGCTCTTACTCTTATGGGTACGCCGGATGATGTGATCAGCATGTCAATTCTCTATATGAGGATATATTTCATTGGTATGCCGCTTTCCATGCTTTATAACTTCGGCGCCGCTGTGCTCCGCGCGATAGGTGATACCAAGAGACCCATGTACTATCTGACGTTTGCAGGTATCGTCAATGTCATACTCAATCTGATATCTGTCATAGTATTCAGAATGGGCGTGGCAGGTGTTGCGATCGCTACAGTCATATCTCAGGGTATTTCAGCTATATTGGTACTCAGATGCTTGATGATGAGCGAAGGGGATTACAGGGTATATTTGGACAGGATCAGGATTGACGGAGCCATGCTCAGACGTATGGCTGCAATAGGACTCCCTGCAGGTATACAGGGATCGCTTTTCTCGATTTCGAATGTGCTGATCCAGTCTTCGGTAAACTCTTTTGGATCTATCGTGATGGCAGGAAATACTGCAGCGTGCAATGTAGAAGGATTCGTATATGTCAGCATGAATGCATTCTCACAGACTGCGATCAGTTTTGCGGGACAGAATTACGGAGCTGCAAATTACAAGAGGATCAAGCAGACGATGTATATCTGTCTGATACTGGTTACTGTAGTTGGTCTTGCAGCCGGAAACGGGGCATACCTTTTAGGCCGCCCGCTGATCGATCTGTATACGAGCGGAGAGAATTCAGGTGCTGTCATAAGCTATGGTGTTCTGAGACTGAGCATTATATGTACGACATATTTCCTATGCGGAGTTATGGATGTAATGGCCGGTACGCTTCGCGGTATGGGTTGTTCGCTTATGCCAACGATCGTATCGCTTACGGGAGCATGCTTACTTAGGATAGTCTGGATACTTACTGTATTTGCAAACTATAGAACTCTGGAGATACTTTATTTCTCGTATCCTTTGAGCTGGGCGATAACGTTCAGTGTTCATTTGATATGCTTTTACGTCGTATATTCACTTATCGTGAGAAAATCCAAAATTGGTGTGAAGAGAGGTAAATAAGGTGAAAAAGAAATTAGCAGTTTTAGTGTCAATGTTATTCGTGTTTTCTTCTGTACTTGCCGGATGTGGAAAGACTACAGAGGATCCTAAGAATCCCCAGGTGGATGATTTGGGCGTAACTGAGAACGACGATCAGGTTGCTGCCAATGTTGAAGATCAGATGACCGAAGGCGGTTATATCGAGGCTCAGTACAATGTAAGACAGAGACTCGGCGGATACCCTATCGACTACCTTGACAGGGGTGTTACTTTTGCAAACATTTCCGCAGAGCAGAAGTATTTCGATTATCTTGAAACAAAGTGGGTGGACTCCTCTTGGGTAAATCCCGATGCATCTGAGGATGATATTTTCCGTAAGGATGTTTTCCTTGCACTTAAATCCGGGCTTTATGACAGAATGACCGCAACCATCGGTGATTACACTGAAATCGAAACAGAAATGATGAAGGTCTATAAGGGCATTGAGGGTGAGGCAGATGTTATCAATGAAAAGTATGTGAATATCGCACTTGCTGATATTGCAGGTTTTAATGGGTACGGTTTTACCAATAACACAAATGTTATGGATACTGTAACCCTTGGCGTAGTTCTCGATATGGCGGCTATTTTTGCACACGATGATACTTTCAACATTACCACTTATGCAGACAGTTCGAGAGTTGACATATCTAATGCGGAGAATTTACAGAACCCTGCAACCGGTAATGATATTAACTATGCTATGGCAGTGGCACTTGGTCTTGATACTGCTGACCCCGCACAGTCCCTTACAGATGCCGGCTACTCATCATATGAGACAGATGTTGTTTCAACTTCTATTCTTGCCTATGACCGTGTGGTTGTAACAAATGCAAAGATATATGCTTCTGATTTCAACGCATCCTTAAAGGAAGATACCCCTGCAGTTGAGGACGGCAACAAGACTTCTGACGGTGGAAATAGTGATACGACTCCTAATGACGATCACAAGCCTGCTGATAACACGTCTGCCAGCGGCATAGGTAAGAAGGTTTACATCAATGGTGTTGAGTACACTTATGGCGGGACCGCTCCTAACGGTACTGTTGTAGACGACCCTGTATTCTATAATCACCCCGAGGCAGCCATTATGACTTGGGACGAAATTAACGATAAGGCAGAAGGTGTTGTTGAAGGAGCTGACGGTTCTGTAACATTCAACCGGGATGCTTCTTGGGAGCAAGATGCAAATACCCGTACAGACAATTACAATAGCATTCTTAAACAGTACGGAACTATTTACTAAAAAGTTGGACGACTTTTCAATTATTTAAATCACAAGATGTAAAGAAAAAACACTTGACACCACGAACCCCATAGTGTATATTATCCGAGTGTGAAAATGGATAGCCGAAAAACGGCAGGAAAGGAAAGAAAGAAATGTCAGTAAAGATCAGACTTAAGAGAATGGGACAGAAGAAGGCTCCCTTGTACCGTATTGTTGTTGCAGATTCCAGATCTCCCAGAGACGGAAGATTCATCGAGGAGATCGGAACTTACGATCCCAGCACCGATCCCAGCACCTTCAATGTAGACGAAGAGGCTGCAAAGAAGTGGCTCGCTAGCGGAGCTCAGCCCACTGATGTTGTAGGAAAGCTTTTCAAGGTAGCCGGAATAACCAAATAAGGGATTTGCTTTTATAAGGAGAGCAAGATGAAAGAGCTTGTAGAAGTTATTGCGAAGGCTCTGGTGGATAATCCCGATGAGGTCAGTGTTATCGAAAAGAAGGACGGACGCGATACTGTTTTGGAGCTTCACGTAGCACCTTCCGACATGGGTAAGGTAATCGGTAAACAGGGAAGGATTGCAAAGTCCATACGTGCAGTGGTTAAGGCTGCATCCTTCAAAGATGATTCCAGAGTCGATGTTGAGATAGTTGATTGATGTTTTCTACGGATCCCGCAGTTATCCTGCGGGATCTGTTATTAAGAGGATTATGGAGAAATTTTTAAAAATAGGTATCGTCACGGCTCCTTTCGGAGTTCACGGAGAGATGAAAGTCTATCCGACAACCGATGATCCCTCGAGGTTCAAAAAACTAAAAAAGATATACTGGTTCGCGGGCGGAGAAGCAGCTATGAACGCCGGTGCGGAGCCTGAGTGCGCTGATGTTGAATCTGCCAAAGTCTCTAAGGATATGGCTATCATCAAGATCAGCGGTATAGATACGCCCGAGGAAGCTGCCAGGCTTAAGAGACGCGAATTCTATGTGGATCGTGAGAATGCGGTTCCTCTTAAGAAGGACGAGTATTATATCGCCGATCTTATAGGAATGAGCGTCATTGATGAGGAAGACAATAAACTCGGTACTCTGAAAGATGTCCTCCAGACAGGTGCAAATGATGTCTATATTGTATCAAGAGACGGTGATTCGAGTGATCTTTTGATTCCGGCTATTAAAGAGTGTGTACTGAATGTTGATGTCGAGGAAGGAGTCATTAAGGTTCATCTCCTTGACGGACTTGCGGATCTGTAAAAATGAAATTTAAGGTTTTGACGCTCTTTCCCGAGATGATAATGAACGCATCCGATCTCGGAATGATAGGAAGAGCACAGGACAATGAAATAATAGATATTGAATGCATCCAGATAAGGGATTACGCCGATAATAATCGCGGCCAGGTGGATGATTATACCTACGGCGGCGGAGCCGGTATGCTCATGCGCCCGCAGGTTGTATATGATGCATATAAAGCGGCTGCAGGAGACGGAGCAAAGAAGCGCTGTATATATATGTCTCCGGCGGGCAGACCATTTACACAGCAGCTGGCACAGGACCTCTCTAAAGAAGATGAGATCATTATCCTTTGCGGCAGATATGAAGGGGTTGATGAGAGAGTCCTGGAGACGATCGTAACAGACAGGATTTCAATCGGGGATTATGTTCTCACCGGTGGAGAATTGGCGGCGCTCGTAGTGATAGATGCTGTTTCCAGACTCATCCCCGGAGTACTCGGCAATGATAAGTCGAGTGAGGTGGAGTCTTTCTACAGAGGGCTTCTTGAATATCCCCAGTATACGAGACCTGAAGAGTGGCACGGCAAGAGCGTACCCGAAGTTCTTCTTACAGGTGATCATAAATCCATAGAAGGCTGGAGACTCGAGAGGTCGAAGGAGATCACCGAGAGAGTAAGACCCGATCTTTATTCCAGATATATCAAGAGGGAAGAGATCGTTCCGAGGCTTCTTCCGGCTAAGAGAGACAATGCGGCAGCGATATCATCCGTAAGATTCTCCGACGGAGAGCCTGTATACTCTGATGATATATTTGCGCTTATTTCTGATATGAGTTCCAAGGAAGCTTACCTTTGCAGGATAGATAAGAACGCTGATAAAGCAGGTCATGATATTTCGGATCATATCTGCAATAAGCTGTCCGCAGACATTAAGACTCTGTATATACCGCAGAACTGTATGGATGAATCCGGTATAAGAGATGCATGGAAGAAAGAGGGAGAGTACTTCCTCATGTCCTATACGGATCATTCTCCGATATCACGAAAGAAGATAACTGATCTTTCCGGTGAAGAAAGAGAACTTGCAGAAAAGATATATTCCGAGAATAAGGATATACTTGCAGACTTAAGGATTCCTTATATATTCATAAATACAGATGATGGGGATCTTGCAGATATGTATGAATCACTGGGATATTTGCGGTCCAATTCGGTGATCGTGAAGTATACCAGGGTTTGACCAAGGTGAAGATATGAATTATCAATGGTACCCCGGACATATGACCAAGGCCGTCAGGGCCATGAAGGAACAATTAAAGCTGATAGACCTCGTCATCGAGATAATTGATGCAAGGATCCCTGTGAGCAGCCGTAATCCCGATCTTAACGAGATGGCTAAGGGTAAATACAGGCTGGTTGTTCTCAATAAATCAGATCTGGCAGATCCGGGAAAGACTGCAGCGGTAAAGAAAAAGCTGAACGATGAAGGCCGCATAGTCCTGGAAACGGATGCAAGAAACAAAGCTTCCGTCAAGAATGTCAAAAATGCAGCTCTTTCCGCATGCGCAGAGAAGATCGAAAGAGACAGAAAAAGAGGAATAGTCGGCAGACCGATAAGGGCGATGGTCGTAGGTATCCCCAATGTCGGCAAATCGACATTTATTAACAGTATCGTTGGACGTTCCTCGGCCAAGACCGGCAATAAGCCCGGCGTGACAAAGGGGAATCAGTGGATCAGCACGGGTGCGGGACTTGAACTTCTTGATACTCCGGGAATACTCTGGCCCAAATTTGAGGATCAGACCGTCGGAAGGAATATCGCGCTTATAGGATCCATGAATGATGAGATCACGGAGCCTGCAGAGCTTGCTTTGGAACTTGCCGATATCCTTAAGACTGCCTATCCGGACCTTTTAAAAGAGCGATATTTTAAGGGAGAAGAAGATGTATCCCAAATGGCACCTGCCGAGATAATGAACAGTATAGCCGTATCGAGAGGATGCATCGTAGCAGGCGGAGAGACCGATATTGTCAAGGCTTCAAGGCTTTTTATAGATGATTTCAGGTCCGGCAGACTCGGAAGGATCAGCCTGGAGTAAAAAATGTTATATTTTTCTTGCATTTTAGGCATTATTATGCTTAAATATATGAGTTGCGTTATGAAGATGGTCCTCTGCCCCAAGGGTGCGGCATGAACATCCGAGATGAAAGGAGCAGATATGAGCGATATTATTAAAGAAATCGAAGAAGCACAGCTTAAGCAGGAAGTACCTGAGTTTAATGTCGGAGATACCGTAAGGGTACACGGCAAGATCAAAGAGGGTAACAGAGAAAGAATCCAGATCTTTGAGGGCGTTGTAATTAAGCGCCAGGGCGGAAGCAACCGCGAGACTTTCACCGTTCGTAAGGCCAGTAACGGTGTTGGCGTTGAGAAGACCTGGCCCCTTCACTCTCCCAATGTTGAGAAGATCGAGGTTGTTCGCCGCGGTAAGGTAAGACGTGCTAAGCTTAATTACCTTCGTGACCGTATGGGCAAGGCTGCCAAGGTTAAGGAAGTTATCAGGTAATCAAATTTATGTTTCTTCAGGGCAGTCGTGGGTATCCCCGATTGCCCTTTTGTTTTTTCGGAAGGTGATCATTTGGCTAAGCAGACCGGACTTTCCTTTTATAAGAAAAGAAAAACGATAAGCATGAAGGCCGTGAAGGAATTCTTCTCATGGCTTATTTCCATATTCATCACTGTATTTCTGGCTACGATACTTGTTTATTTTTTCGGGATGAAGACTTCGGTCGTCGGAGCCTCGATGGAACCCGGACTCTATCATGAACAGCAGATCCTGATAAACAGGTTTGCATATACGATATTGGGCCCCGAGGAAGGGGATGTGATCATTTTCCTCCCCAACGGAAACACGAACTCCCATTATTATACCAAGAGAGTGGCTGCAGGCCCCGGAGATTGCGTGCAGATTATCGATGGTGTATTATATATAAATGGGAGTGCGAGTGATGTGATCAAGACCAGATTTAAGGATCCGGGGCTCGCATTTCAGGAGATAACACTGGCATCCGGTGAGTATTTTGTGGTAGGAGACAATCCGGAATCAGGAGAGGATTCAAGGTCTGCAAATATCGGTCCCGTCAAGGCGGATCAGATAGTAGGACGAGTATGGCTGGCCCTTCCCGGAAACGGCCGAAAGATGCATATCGTCAAATAGGCTATATATAAAGGAGCATCATGAATAAGGTATTAAAAGAGCTTTTTTCTCTTGGTATATATATTCTCTGTATCTTAGGACTTACTTTTCTCGTCATCAAATTCGTCGGTCAGAGGACTGTTGTTGACGGCAGCTCCATGGAGACCACTCTTCAGAACGGGGACAGTCTGTGGGTAGATAAGATCTCTTACAGATTTAAGGGCCCTGAGAGGTTTGATGTCATAGTATTTCCTCATGATGATGTATATCTGATAAAGAGAGTAATCGCGCTTCCCGGTGAGAAGATCCGTATCGATGAGAACGGAAATATCTACATCAACGGAGAGATACTCGAGGAGGATTATGGCCGTGAAGTCATAGATGCCGATCATATCGGTGTGGCCTGGGAAGATATTCAGCTCGGAGATGACGAGTACTTCGTCATGGGTGATAACAGGAATAATTCGACGGACAGCAGATACCCTATTGTCGGAAATATCAAAAAGAGCAGGATCACAGGTAAAGCGGTTATCAGGATCTGGCCTTTTTCAAAGTTCGGAAAGTTCAGATAAGATGGTTTCCATTTCAGAGATCAAAAACAAATTAAAGAACACTCCCACTGAGTATCTGGCTCCCGTTATCGCAGAACTTGAGAGCGATACCAGAGCCGGAGTTATCGCGGAGTGTGAGAAGGCCAGAAAGCGTATCAGAGACTTAGAGGCGGAAAAGGCCAGGATCGATGCGCTCTGGGAGTTTGAAAGAAAGTACCCTGATTGCAGCTATATCTGCGGAATAGATGAAGTCGGAAGAGGTCCCTTCGCGGGCCCTGTCGTCGCGGGAGCAGTCATTTTTCCCAAAGATTGTGACATTCTGTATATTAATGATTCTAAGAAATTATCCGAAAAAGTAAGAGAGAGACTCTATGATGAAATAAAGGAAAAGGCGGTTGCCTGCGCGGTGGGACATGCCTCACCCCGGAGGATTGACGAGATAAATATACTCCGGGCAACATATGAAGCAATGAGAGAGGCTATTTCAACGCTTTCAGTATCTCCCGATCTTCTGCTTAACGATGCAGTGACTATACCGGGAGTAGATATCAGGCAGGTTCCCATCATAAAAGGAGATGCCAAGAGCATATCGATAGGAGCGGCCAGCATACTCGCCAAGGTAACGAGAGACCGTGAGATGGTCGAATACGATCGCATATATCCCGGATACGGATTTGCCAAGAATGTCGGATACGGTACAGGAGAGCATATAGAAGCTCTTAAAAGGCTCGGACCTACGCCGATACACAGAAGATCTTTCATACATGATTATATATAAGGGATTTACATGGTTTCTATAAGGGATTTATTCAAGACAAGTCCCATACAGCAAACGGATAATGTATCATCGGTACGATCCGAAAACGCTCCCCGGTCAGGAGGGGCAGATCTTTCTTCGCTCCGCGCGGGTCAGACATTTCAGGCTCAGGTAGTAAGCCGCGACGGAAATGATATCACACTTAAACTTCCCAATCAGCAGACCGTAAACGCCCATGTGGATGAGGGCGTCGGTATTGAAGTTGGCAAAAATATCACTTTTGAGGTTAGAGGAAGCGGTGCGGGAGTCACATTAAGCCCGCTTTATACCAATACTTCCACGGATCCCAATGTCCTCAAAGCTCTGACCATGGCCGGCCTGCCGGTTAACGAAAGCAGTGTGGAGATGACATCTCTCATGATGAAGAACGGCCTGTCGGTAGACAGAAGTTCTCTCCAACAGATGATGTCAGGTATCAATATGAATCCCGGGGCGAATATTGCCGATGCCGTCGATCTGAAGAGGCTGGGAGTCCCTGTTAATCAGGAAAATCTCGAACAGATATCCGCATATAAGAACCTCTCATATACCATAGAATCAGGGATGAAAGATGTATCGGAAGGAATAGATAATGCGATACTCGATCTGGTATCAAAAGGCGATCCGGAAGGTGCGGCAAAGGTCTTTAACGGACTGTCGGAAGCGGTGACTTCGTTCGAAATACCCGAAAGTATAAGCGGAAGTGAGCTTCGGGCAGGTGAGCTTACATCTGAAAAAGCCGGTGAGAATGCTGCCTCAGCAAAGCAGGCGGGCGATGCTTCTTTGTCTGCGGAAGAAGGAAAAGCCGACGGATCAGGCGAAGTATCGGGTAAAGTGATCTCGGAGAATATAAGCTCGAAAACTATACTCGATCCAAATATGACAGAAATAAGATCCGCTGCCGTTGCTTCCGAGAATAAAGAATCAGCGGGCGGAACAGATATCGTAAAGAATGACGATGCTGCTTCGAAGGCTTTAAGACTCCTTGGTCAGATGACAGAGACCGAAAAGCCGGAAGCCGGGATCGAATCAAAAAATGCTTCGGTATCTGCAGATTCGGATAATAACGGCTCACAGTTATATATTTCAAGAGACCCTTCGGATATCAGACAGAGCTTAGCTGATGAACTGGTGAGAATGACCGGAAATGAAAGCTACCGCGAGCTTGATCTTAAAGATCTGATTACCGGTACTCAGGACCTTGTTAACAAAGCTCTGACCGGAGGAGATACCGAAACCCTTAAAAATCTGCTTTCAAACGATGCGGTAAGAGGTGCTCTTAAGGATGTGCTTAATCTGCAATCATCTATCCCGGCGGAGGATGTAGCGGATAAGGAAAAAGTAAAGGATCTCTATGACAGGCTTGTGTCGCAGCTTAAGACCGTCGGCGGAGCGCTCGAAAGTGCAGGAATGCAGAATTCCCAGGCTATGCAGAGCGTTAATAATATGAGCGCAAATATTGATTTCCTAAACCAGATCAATCAGATGTATGCATATATACAGCTTCCCATCAGATTCCCCGGCGGAGATAACAGACACGGCGATCTGTATGTATATACGAACGGTAAGAAATTGTCATCAAACGAAGGAACCGTAAGTGCACTGCTTCATCTCGATATGGACCATCTGGGGCCTGTGGATGTATATGTGGCTATGGATACCGGATCCATAGAACCTAAGGTAAGCACGCAGTTTTATGTGCAAGATGATGAGATCCTTGATTTCCTGAATGATCATATGGATATCCTCACTGCCAGACTTGAAAAAAGAGGGTATTCCATCTCAGCCAAGATGTCTGTCAGAGGTGAGAGCGATGATAAGGAGCAGAAGGACGCTCTGGAAGCCGGCGGTGTCAATGTGCTTCTCATAGGAGCGGACAGATTTAAAGGAACCGACAGAGGATTTGATATAAGGACTTGATATGGCTGATGAAGAGAAGAGAAAAGTAAAAACAGCGGTAGCTCTGGAATATGATCCGTCGGATGACGCGCCGAAGGTAATAGCATCCGGAAAGGGCGCTCTGGCAGACAGGATAATTGAAAAGGCAAAGGAAGCCGATGTGCCTGTTCACAGGGATGATAAGCTGGCTGATACTCTGTCAAAACTCGAGATCGGAGAGATGATACCTCCGGAGCTTTACGAGGTGGTTGCCGAGATCCTTTTGTTTGTCGATTCCATGGACAAGATCAAGAGCAAGATCAAGATGTGACATGCGGCATAACTTGACACACCCCCTCATCATAAATAGAATTATACAGGACGAAGTGTCCGAACTTTTGTTAAATAAGGAGTAATATGGCTAACGTATCCCAACTTGAAAATGCGATGCCCGTGGCACCTCTTAAGCTGATAGTTCTCCCCTCAATGGCTTCGATGGGAGACAGGATCAACAGGTATCTCGTGGAATTCCGCAAACAGATACATAACGATATGGTTAAGAACGATCCCGCGTTCCATGGATATCAGGAGCAGGATTACAGGCTTAAATATCAGATACCCAGATTCGGAAGCGGCGAGAGCAAGGCCAGACTTATCGAGTCATCC
>ODAI013955385.1_pt1 | contig 13032 bp, 23 predicted proteins | sample 1539321 | NCBI WGS metagenome assembly ODAI01 (sample SAMN02144231, study PRJEB22623) | gut metagenome | biome: sheep rumen | host: Ovis aries | place: New Zealand | reverse complement strand
CAAAACTCTTCAAAGTTCATATTATATACCCCTCTTATCTTTGGTTTTTAATGATTCAATTAGTTCCGCAAAATAAAAGCCTCCGTAATTTTGGAGGCTTAATTTTTAACCGGCTATCATTTTTACAAATGCGGCTAGAACTTCCTGATCTTCTTTTGGGTATCCTCCCAAAAACATTTGATACATAGAATTTTGATCCAATGTAATTTCAATATGTTTTTCTTTCCTTTTGAAAATACTTTTATATTTTTTAGCAAGTTCATCCAAGGCAGTTTCTTTTTCTTTTGGGCGGATCCACATAATTCCACTTACGGATAATTGTTCCGCTTGATAGTAATATGCGGATTCCAAAAAAGATCTTGTATATTTTTTCCAACCTTTTATACAATAAACTGATGCCAAAACTTGTTCATCATAAATGTAAGTCATGTCAATATTATAGCTAACCAACTTCGTTATACCAATCTCTATCGGAAAGGTACATATCCATCAGCTCTTCAATTAAACGATTGCGAACTCTTGTGGCAGAACAATCCTCAAAAGCATTTCCCATATCAAGTGGGATTGCAGGAAGCTGTCCCTCATTTGTAAGAGTCTGAGTCTTAACAACGTGATCCTTTCTGTTAGCTACAATCAATTTGACATATTTGAGAATATCTTCGTAACGCGTCCAAGTTTTGAACTCCTTAAAAGAGTCTTCCCCAATAATCAAATAAAGTTCATCGTTTGGAAACTTTTCTTTGAAATACTGAACAAGGTCAATTGTTCGCCAATCTCCGCTTTTATCTTTTTCAATTGTATCGATTTCTGCATCGTATTTGAAACCAACCAAAAAGTCTTTGATAATAATCAACTTTTCATCAAAAGAAAAAAGATAACGTTTGTCTGGACGGTAATAATTTACTGTTGTGGGAACAATAAATACTTTGTCGACAAGTTTCTGTTCGAAAGCTTTTGTGAGCACTGCCGCATGCCCGACAGTCCAGGGATCAAACGTCCCACCGTATATGCCAATCTTCATTAATCATCCTCCATATCCTGAATGATTTTCAACAAATCAGATTTTGTAAGTTTATAGTAACCAATTGTTTCTCGAACTCTGCGTTCCACCCAATCCTTTGCGTGCTGCTCCTGGCGTTCAACTTCCTCATCAAAGGCTACTCTTAATTCTCTGTTAATGTAATCACGTACGCAGGAATCAAGTATATCCATTGGGAGTGCTTTCTTTTCTGCTTCCTCAAAAGATTCCTGAGGAAAGAGACTTGCCATTCCGTAGCCTGAAGGATTGTAAAGTGTTTTCTGCTCGTGTGGGTAGCAATACGGATCATACAAACTTGGATTTTCTGTATTCAAATAAACTTTTCCGTGAGTAGTTTCCAAGTAGTAATAATACAAATTGTTAAGGTAAATCTTTTTTGGATTGATATTGTTTTCGCCATTTGCTTTTGCCCATCCAACAACTGAAGTAATGTTTTCGTTAAGTCTGTAAGCAAGGGCTTTCAAAGCATCTTCAAAAGTAAATCCTTCACCTTCGATTGAAGCATCCTGAAGTCCGGGTTCTGGATGAGAATTGAATTGGCAAACAAGCCTAATTTTTACACCTACGTGAATCTGTGCTAAAATTGAATCACCTAAGATTTCTTTGATATCATTCATTAAAACATCCCCAATTCAGAAAGCAAGACAATCTTTTCTGCGGTCGTCTCAATATCCACTTTGTAAGTGCCATTTTCAATGGCTTCTTTAATTGCTTTTACCTTGTCTGACATAAATCGTACCTCCTTAAAATATGCCTAAAAAGTATGGAAGATAATCTGGCTCAAGACCTAAATTGCTCATTAAAATATCTTCGCACTGATCTGAGTCACCCTCAATTATTGCATCTTGGATTTCTTCCCAAGTTGTTTTAATTTCTGAGCAAGCATCTTCTTTTGAAAGGTTATCTCGCTTCATAAGGATTTCAATTATCTTATTCATGATTATAATATAGGGTATATTTTGAAGGAAAGTTCAAAAAGTTCTTCAATTCTCAAATAATTGAACGTAATTTATGCAGATTGGTCTTTTGGCCTCTTCTAAAAACTTTTTTCTTTTTGCAACCTTTTTCTTCATTTCTTCAAAATCAAAATCTTTATAAAGATGTTGTAAATCATTTCTCGTAAAAAAATTCCAAACAAATACATTTTTCAATAATTCATCAATAATTTCGTTTAATTGTTTATTTTCATTTTCTAAAAAGAATTTATATACTTCATTTTTTGCGGAATTTATTAGGAGCTTTACATCAAATTCTTCCTTAATATCTTTCCAACCTCTTAGCACTTTTACTTTTTTGAAATTATTTATATCGAAAATTCCGATCCCATTAAAACCGTACAAATCGTTTTTAGTTTGAATATTTAAGGTGTAAAGATAGTTTCTTAAAATTCTTCCCCCTGAACCCTCAATATTTACAAAACCATCATAATTCAATTCTTTTAAAATTGTAATTAAAAGCTCCCTTTCCTCTATTTCAAAAATCTCTAGCCAATCGTTATCAGCTAAAAGAGGCAGGGCCTTTAGCCAACTATTCATTTTGTTTGTTCTGAAAAAGTCTTCTAGCTTTTTAACATCCTTTTTAGATCTTGCATTAAAAAGGTTTAGGGGTTTTTCAATTACAAATTGAGTTAAATAGGTTGAATTGTTTACAATTGGTTTTGTAGGAGGTTTGGAAAAGTTTAGGGCATAAAGTAGATCCGTGGTTACATAAGGACAACCATATATTGTTTTTGTAGGATCCCAATTCTCCCTTGTAGAACCTCTCCAAAATATTCTGTTTTTGTTTTTTAAGAATTGTTCTTTTAAAATCATAACAATCAAAAACCTTTGTGTTAATTAGGGTTGTGGTCCCTTAATTTAATTTTTCTTATTCAAGCTAAAAGATTTATTTGACTTTTTATTTTTTACACCTTTCTTTTTGTACTTATCTGTAGGTTTTCCTGTTCTATTGTCACAGATTGTAAAATATAGTTTCTTTTCAGATTCATTTAATTTTTCATAATCTTCTTTCGAAATTTCATCTGGTAAAATTCCACAAATTGGCTTCTGCTCATCCATTCTTTTAAAATGCTCTTTTGTCATTTTAAAAATGTCACCACATCTAATATGATCTTTTGGGACAGATAATTTTGTCAGTCCATCAACAAGCACTTCATATATTTTTGGATCAAGTTCATTTGCATAAATCCACTCAGGATCCCACCCAATTGCAATTCCTGCTGCTAACAAGTTTCCACAACCTGCAGTTGGATCAAAAAGGGGTTCATCTGTAATTTTTGGATTTTCTCCCTTTACATTTCCTTCTTCATCTAAATATGCTTCTTTTACTTTGGTCAACTTTGCAAGCATTTTTGCACAGAGTACAGAAGGTGTAAAGAATTGTCCTAAATCTTTTCTTTCTTTTAACTGATTTGAGGCATAGTTGTTTACATTCCAATTGTTTTCAGAGAAAAAGTTATCTATTTTTTTTGTCAAAAGATTTTCAAAATCCCTTTTTTGTAAATCAGTCATCTAGAAATTTCTCCAACCTATCAAAAGAAGGCTTCTTCCCCAAACCTAAAAGGTTTTGAGCTGCTTGGGATGTACAAACAATTCTGTAGTCATTTGAATTATCCTCAAAGCCACAACTCCAAATCTCCCCAGTTTCAAACTCCAATATGAGAAAATCCTTACCTTCCCCAAAGTATCCTGTTGCGTCTATTTCCTTTATTGGGAATTTTTCAAAATCCTTTTTAGACTTTTTTAGCTCCTTTATTTTTAAGGGTTCTTCCTTACAAACCAAACAGCACACATTTCCTAACTCATCTTTAATTCTCTGCATTTCTAATCTCCTAAAGTCCAACTTTTGTCCAAATAATCTTTTTCTTTCATAAAGGATACAATACTTTCATCCGTTTGAGTTTCCTTAAAAGAAATTCCTGGAAAAAATTTGTTATAATTACCACCGTTTGCACTTTGACTTTTACACATTATACTTAAAATATAATTTGTCAATCCTATTTTTTGTTTTTTACCATTTTGATTTTCTAAACAACTGTACCACCATTTCTGAAAATTATCTTTTTCAATTTTGGTTTCAAAATAGAATGCATGCATTGGCAATCCTTTTTTATCCCGATTCATGTTATTGTATATATTTGCCTGAATATCCTCGGATTCATTCATCAAGTGGACTCCGTTTGACGGAGTCCACTGTGTAAAGAAAAATAATTTTCCATTTTTATAGGCTTCCTTGAAAGTTTCCTTAGTAACTGTTTTGCAGAAATCCGAAATTTTTCTATCCTGTTTACAACCTGCATAAGGTAGATAGTAAAGTTCTCCTAGTTCTTTGTTACATTTTTTAACTGCATTAAAAAATATTTTCCTATTTTTATCAAGATTGATAGTTTCAAAAGAATCTGTATTATTTATTCTCTTTGAAATAATGGATACTGTTGGATTTTGAACAGATGCATCTTCAAAAGGATTCTCTTTTAGCAAATCCAAATCCGTTGTATGTTGCCAGATTTCTTTATCTTTGAATGTGTTTTTAGGAACCAAAACACTAGATTCCTCTACTAAAGGAATTAAAAACTTCAATATGGATTTAGCTATATGATTATGTATTCCAAAAGGAGGATTCGCTATTACAGCCATTTCTTTCTTTTCTCCATTTTCAAATATAGTTTTCAATAAATCAAGATAGTTGAATTCCCATTCTTCTTTTTTATTCTGAGACCAAAAGTATTCACCCTTAACTATCTTTTCCTCTTTACCTTCTTTAACTTTGAACTTACCTGTCAAAAATTTGATATCATCAATTTCAAAAAAGTTAACTTTTGGATGAGTTGTACCAAAACCTGCTTTGTAAAACTCTTTGTACAATCTACGATAATAATTACAAGTTTCTTTTGAAGCAATTATCGTTGCATGACCACCATTCAGTACAAACTGACCAAAGTTCATAAAATTGTCAGCAGAACCTTCTCCTGAAAAAGGTGTCTGAGTAAACTCAAAATCATCATCAATGAATGTACCAAAAAAGTTGTATACATTTCCAAAGATCAAGGCTTCCTTATATTTAGGAAGATTATCAATTGGCAATCTGAAACATTTGAAATCTTTAAGCTTTGGCTCTGTGAATTTAATATCAAGTAAAGACATGATTTTTATACCTCTTCTTAAAAACTTTTGAAGGCTTCAACTAAAGTGCTTTCCCAAAATGTTTTGCTTTTATTGTTTACGTTCTCATCTAAAGTTTCCATTCCAACAAAAACAAAATGTTTATTCATTGAATCGTTTTCTTTCAAAAAAGGAGAAATCTTTTTATCTAATCCTAACCAACAAAAGAAAACGTTCTCACTTTCAAAAGGTTCAATTTGTTTATCGCAAACAGCCTGTCCATAAATCTGAGCAGCATATCCGTTTTTGATCATTTCTTTTGATTCAGGGTTCCAAAACTTTACCTGAATTGCGGATTTTTTAGATTCATTTAAGCAATCTACTTTAGCAATTAAATCAACACCAAAATCGGGGGTTGAGGACAACTGTACATCCCTAAAGGTATACAATTTTCTATCACCTTTTGAGTTTTTCAAAACCAAAGTTTTTATATCAGTCAGCAAAGTATAAAAGAAAAATTCACCAACAAAACCTTTGAAAAAGTCTGCGAGTTTTTTCTGCTCACCTTTGAAGTCTGGATTTTTTGACAAAAACCATTTTTCAAAAGCAATTGATTTTTCTTTTGTCCACTCAAAAAGATCTTTTGCATTTGAAACTTTCAAATCTTCAAAATCCAAAGTTTTCAAAAAGTCAACAACTTTCGCATTGTAGAAAACTTCTTTTTTAGAGAGTTTGTAAATTGAGCGATTTTCCCAAGAATCCTTATTCATCATTTTTACTCCTTTTCTCGCAAAGCTCTCTCCAACCTTTTGGATTTCCATTTATATCTTCCAAATAGTTTCCAACTTTGTCAAAAAGGTAAGTCTGAATATCTTTGTTGTACAAATAATCCTCTGTATCAAACTCACCATTTATTTCATCCTGATGGGCCATACAAATTCCATAAATCTTTTCAAAAACATAGGATTTATTTGGAAGCTTCCGAATCATTTCTCTTAACTTATCAAGCTCTTCTTTTGTTGACATCCAAAGCTTTTCAATTACAATTGTTCCTGAATCTAAAGCCTCGTCAAAATTAAAGCCTGCACCAGTGTACAATTCCTCTTTTCCATCCTCACCACCATCATGTGTTTTTTGGAATTTTGCTTCAAAGAAATGTACATTTCCGTAACCGTAATAACTGTTTACAAAGTTTCTGAATTGGCCGACCTGAGTTTCATTTTTTGTTACAAAATAAACATTTGCGGACTTTTTAAATCTTTCTTCTTTAGACTTTCCTCTTTCTTTTCCAAGTCTTAATGTTCTTCCAATTGTTTGTACATATCTTTTATAGTCCTGTTTGTTCAAATCATGGTTTTCAGCATTTGTAAAAATAACGCAATCAGTTAAACCTGAAATATCAATTCCTTCAATCAACTGGCGAATGTGAAGTACAAAACAATTTCCTTCAAATTCCTCAACTTCTTTGATAAATTCCTGAATTGAATTTATATCCTCTTCTTCACCAAAACCGTTTCTTGAGTCTGTTGAGAAAACTTTGTTTCCTAATTTCTCAAGTTCGCTTCGAATGTGTGCTACTTCTTCTGTAGTCCTCAAAGTTACCAAAATCTTATGTTTGATATTTGGATTTGTTTCAATTGCATTCTGCATCAGATCTTCAAGCAAAGTTGTTGTAATACTATCTGTTTTTGAAGGCACAATTTTTACCAAAGGAGGACAAATTATATTTTCTCGAATTGCCTGAGTTGCAGGTATAAAAATTGTATAAACTTTTTTATGGTTTTGCTTTCTTACTTTTTCTCCCCAAGCCCTATTTCTTCCATAATTGTAAGAATACAATTCATCAGTAATTTCAGAGTTTGGTGTAGCAGTTACTGCATAGATTTTTGTTGAGAAAGTTTCCATCAAATCCAAATCAATAATTGTATTTTCTGAAACTTTGTTTTGAATTAAACAATATTCTTTTTGTCTGTTCAAAAGTTGTTTCTTTGTTGTTTCCTTATAATAACTTTTTTCTTCCTCAGAAAGTTCCTCATACTCCTTTACTGTAAGAGTTCTTTTATATTGAAGGAATACTCTTTCTGATTTTGTTCTATCTACTTCATCCGGAAGAATTGCAATTTTGTGAGCCTCATCCAAATAAGAAGAAATTGTGTAAATGTTTTTTGCATCATCAAAGTTAGCAAACTTGTCAATAAACTTCCACAAAGATTTGTGGCAAGTGGCAACTAAACAAATCCCCTTAAAGGAATATGCAGGCTGTTTTTCAAAGTCCTCAGAACGAACTCCAATATTTTTTAATTCATCATAACTCTCACCGCAATCTGAGGAGCAAATATAAAAATGAAAAAGGCTTTTGTCAATCCCTGAAAGCTGAGACAGAGTCTGCAACATATCATTAATTGTTTGTTGTGTCAATTTCAAAATTGGGCTTGAGAGATTGATAATCAAAGGTTTGTCATTCTTTTTCCAGTTACGGATTTGATATACAATATCCTCAAAAATAACTCCTGATTTACCGTAACCTGTCGGCATACAAATTGTACCGAAATTCTGCCCTGTTTCAGCAATTCGGTATTTGTAATTTTTATCTTCATTAAGCTCTTTTACGAGCCAATCCATTTTTGCCATTTTTAATTCCGCACCTCTTAAACTCTTATAAAATTTCAGATATAATATAGGTGAAAAACTTTAAAAATATCCAAAAATTTTAGTATTTTTAAAATAAAAAATCCGAAAGTGTAAAAACTTTCGGATTCCTTTTTTCTTAAAGGTTGTGATTTCTAAACAAAAGCTTAACTGTATGGTCTTTGGTTACTTTTATTTCCAGAGTTGGGTTGTTTAATACAACTTTGTAGTCACCGGTTTCAGTTACAATCTCAAGTGCGTGAATAGCGTAACCTTCGTGAGCCAACGATTGAAGTTGGCTGCACAGATCAGCTACAGTCATTGGTTCCTTTTCTGTCATTTTAACTCCTCTTTGCTAAAAATTTTCCTTTTGGTAATTTTGAAAGTTCTGTATCTGTAGGTTTTCTTCCCCACCAATCCTCTACGTGTTCCTTGAAAATTCTTGTATTCTCAGATAAAAAGAGTTCCGCATCTTTTGGATTAAAATTATTGAGTACTTCCAAGACATCCTTTTGTTGAATCAAACAAGTTGCTTTTTCAAGTCCTTTCAAAACTTCATTTACTTTTGATGGATTTAATTCTCCGCAATCATTGTATATATCATATAAAACCTTTTTAAAGTATTCCTTTTCATTTTCAAGGACTTCCTGCATTCTTTCTAGGCCTAAAAACTCTTTATAACCTTTTAGAACTTTTCCTGTTAAAAGTACAGACTCATCAAAAATTCCAATAGAAGAAAAACCCAGTCTACCCTTACTTTTAGGTAGTACTCCGTTAATTTCATCGGATGCTTCGTTATTAAAAAATCCATCATAGCCTAAGGATTGCAAAGCATCTACAAAAGAATCCCTAACTTTCACACTTTGAAAACAATCTAGCCAATCCTCTTTTGACAGATTATCTAAAAGTGTCAAAACATCTGTAACCCCCATTTTTCTGCAAAAGGCCTCTACCTTTCTTTTATCTGTTTTTGATTTCAAGTTACAAATATCCAAACCTTTTTTAAGATAATGTACTTTTATATATCCATCAGATCCTGCATACTGATATGCATAGTAAGGATCTGTTGACAAGTAGTAGCAACTAAAAAGGGTTTTTGTTTTATCCCTATCCTTATATCTTTGGCCATGATAGTAGGGTCTGTATAAGTTTTTGTACATTTGTTCAGTGAGTATCATTTTGGGTCCCTTTCATAGTATTTCGCCATGATCAATTTTGTATTTCAAAGTAGCCAAATAATTCAAAAGATTTCCTTCCTGGAAAGAAGGCTTTGGAATTTTTCGAATGTAATTGAAACGATACTCAGGCCATTTTGCATTGTAGCATTTGATAGCTGTATTTATGACTCTCATTAAGCCAGTGTATGCAAAATAAGAATCATTTACTTTTTTGATAATAGCCTCATCCGTAACATACTCACAAATCAAATCATAGTATTCCAAAAATTCTGCAACTTGCTTACTTGCAACTTTTGAAAATGTCCCTTCCTTTTGGGGTTCATTTTGCATTACAATTACAAAACTCGCAGCTATTGACATTAGATTTGAAAGTGTGTTTTTGAAAGATGTGAAATATTCATCAAGCTGTTCTTGTTCACTTTCTTTTAGGGGTTTTGTTTTCCCATCCTTATCTAAAAAACCTGTTAGAATAAAAGTGATCATTGAAAAATCAGAAGTTGCCCTTTTTAGATTTCTCTCAAAGGATTTCATTTCTTTTTCAACATTTACTTTTTCTTCAATCAAAGTTTTCATTTAATTTCTCCTGCGAGTTTTGGTCTTTTTGATTGTGGCTAACTCCTCAAATAGGGTTTTACTCCAGGCTCTTTTTCCAAGGCTTTTCGATCTACAAGATAAACACCTTCGATTCTTGGATCAGAAGGATCCATAAACATTGTAAATTCCCTTTCGCAATATCCAACACCGAAAGCATGGAAGCCTCCGTTGTTAAGATCGATTACCGGGAGAGTTTTTATTGAAACATTTTCTTTATACCATTTTGCAGGATCATCAAAAATGTCTTCCCAATTTTCTACTTTTGTACCAAACTCTTTGCAGAATGCAATTTTCTCTTCTGTAGTATTTCTATCGATATAGGCTCCCATATTTTCCTCCTACTCTACAATTTTGTCAAGTTTGAAGCGTCTGAAGTTTTTCATATTCTTTGAAATCAGATCGTTTAATTCTGCTGCTTTACTCAGAATGGCTTCCCTATCCTCACAATCGTGAAGTGAAATACCCATTACAGAATCGTCTGCAATAATATCAAGAACGAACAAATCCCTTTCTTTGATTTCCCCTGTTTTTGATTCAGGATACTTAAAAGTATGTTCCTGCAAACGTTTGAAATCCTTTCCTGTGTGTGCTGGAGGAATTGCAAGACCTTTTAAGGTCTTGCCTGTATCTACTGCTTCCTTTTTTGGTTCCTTTACAGCATAAGTAAGATAATCCCCATATCCGTTCCAATAATCAGGCCATCCTCCATCATTGTATGGAGAATCTGAGAACTGATACTTAAGGTAAACTTCTTTTCCGTCAGCTGTTTCGCCAACTTTTATTTCACCTTCAATATTCTGATAACCTTTTTCAAGATCTGTGTAGACAACTTTTCCACTTTCCTCTAACCATTCATGAATGAAATCTGTGAGAGTGAATCTGTCTCCACTTGGATCAATGTCATAAAAGTTATCTTCAATTGCGACGGAAATATCGGCTCCTTCTTTATTTTCTGCAATTGCTTTTTTGATAGCAACGCAAAGGGAATCATTAACATCTTTTAGTGTTATAGTTGCTTCCATTTTATATCTCCTTTAAAATATATTATAGGTCCAACTCTAGATATTCTTTTATGGATTCCATGTCAATATGAACATAAAAACGATTTCCGTTTTCATCCTCAAAAACCATTGGAAAAAATCCTTTAAAACGAGGGTGCTCATCCTCGTAACAAATTCCGATTGGAGTACAGCCTGGATGAGTTTCATAAAAAGCATTCATCATGTTTTCGATATCCTCACAAAGGAAACGATTGTCTCCATCGTGTTCTCCGATATTTTCTTTTGCAATTTTGTTATCAATAAAATAAAAGTCATCCTTTAGCATTTGTAACCTCCTTGCCTGTCACCTTCTCTGCTCCAAGCAATTAAGGCTTTGATTCTTTGCTTTTCAGAAAGAGTTGCATCATAAAATTGTTGTTTAAAAGTGCTAATGTGCACATCGCCATAAAGGCTGTATAATCTTTGAAGTACACTTCCTTCTGACATTTCCAAATTGTAAAATACATCCATAAAAAAGTTACTCCTCCAAGGGACAAATCCAATCAATAATCACAGCAGTGTTCTGATCCAAATGGTTTACACTCTTGATAGCCTCTACAACATCGGCCATTCCTTCCATTGTATTGATTTTTGTAACAAAGGGTACACTTCTCAAATAACAACAACCAAAAGTATTGGCTCCCATTTTCTTCATTTCAGGAGTCTGATATGTATAACGTACATAAATCTTTGGTCCTTCGTAATCATTAATGCCTTTCAGCATCTCTTCGTTACCTTTAATATTCATATCAACCTCTTATTGCATATATTCCCTTATGTAATTTTTTACGGCTCCAGTTCGAAGAGTCATTCCTTTTATTTTTGAAAGACCTTCTACTGTATCCAAATACCAAACGTTGATCCACTCAGGGCCCACAACGTATGTAATTCGATCATTCTTGTTTCTGTTCTTTTGGTTATCCACTTCCCTTACGACAGGAGTCATTGGTTTACTTGCATTTCGGTTATCCCAATAGCAGTTAATTAACTTTCCTCCTGTAATTTTGTAAATGGCTTTATCCATTGGGGTCAATTCATCCCAACCTTTATAGCCTCTAGAAATCTCATCACATACAAAATTGGTTGCATGGACTTCTTCTGATTGAACTGAATCCTCTTTGTAGGGAATTTCTTCGATGGTTGGTTTATTACTTACATATCTGAAGGATTCTGTTTTCATTACTTTGAGATTGTTCGGAAAGCCCTTTGCATTTTCAAAGGCTTCCTCAGGAGTTTTCTGATTAATTTCAGACATAACCTGATGACGGGCTCTTAAGTATGTTGTAATGTACAACTTTTTGATCATGTCAGCAACGCTGCCATCGTAAGTTTCATAAACTCTGTTACGTCTGCAAAAACGGTTTGCATCCCTTTTTGCAATTTCTTTTAATTCCTTTTTACTTTTCATTTCCAAACTCCTTCAAGGGTAACAGGTTCCAATTTTTTATTTTTAATTCTCTTATGGGCTTCTTTCAAAGTGCTTTCAACTACAACGATTTTTAATTCATTGATTGGTGTTTCAGTTATCTCTGAAATTTTGTTTCTAAACTTCAAAGCAGTTTCGATATAATGCATTCTTCGAGGACCCAAATGAAAGTATCCATTATGCTTGGTATAGGCTAAGGCTTTACTCCAGTTTCCGAATTCACCTTCACAGTTAATTCCCTGATTGCGAAATTCATGGTAGAATTTAATATGTTCCAAATCCTTATCATTTACCAAAATATAATAAGGAGGTTGCATTGGTTCTCTTTTTGGCATATATTTAATCCTTTACTTTAATTTTTACTTCCTTTGTTTCCGATTTGATATTGAACAATTCATTCAAATCAAAAGCACGGAAAATCACATCGGAGTCATCTTCCTTGAATTCATCCGTAATTGCAACAATCTTGTTTGAAAAGTTTTTGATAATCAAAAAGCGCAGGCGTTCCTTTTTAAGTCTTCCAGTCCTATCTCTCTTTTCAACCTCGGCTGTAATTTTATCTCCAACATTCAAAATCAATTCCATAACTTCCTACTCCTTCTTTGAAATCATAAAGCAGTAATATTTTTTATGATCTTCTTCCCTTACCCCGTAAAGCTCAACTTTTGGATATTCGTACGTACGGAGATAAATCTTTTCAGCTATAAGTTCTGAGTTACTTAAATGAGGACCCTCCCCAAACTGAAGTGCTTCGATTGCATCACGGAGATCATCCAATTCGATATCTCCGATTTCGATTAGAATTTTTCCTTCAGCAACCAATGCAAGTTCTACATCTTCGAAAACACCCTCATTCAAAAGGGCCATACATGTATCAGCAAGGTCTTTCATTTTCTTTCTCCTCAGCAACTTCGTTTATAGTCTTCGCAACTATTTCGCAAATATCTTCGTAATAAAGGCCGGCTTTCAATGCTTTCCTTATGGCTTCTTTGAGTTCTGTTTCGGCTCTCTTTTTATTTGATTCTTT
>ODAI012868574.1_pt1 | contig 13032 bp, 11 predicted proteins | sample 1539321 | NCBI WGS metagenome assembly ODAI01 (sample SAMN02144231, study PRJEB22623) | gut metagenome | biome: sheep rumen | host: Ovis aries | place: New Zealand | reverse complement strand
CTGGTTGCGCCATTGCCGGCGGCTCCTGCTTCGGCGACAATCTGGGAATGATCTCAGACGTCACCCAGTTGTCATGCGGGTTACAGGACGTCAGGCCCATTGACCGGATTAAGCACCAACTCTGTTGGTCGCTGGGCTGCCTGGCGGTGTCGGGGGCAATCTTTTACCTATGTTCCAGGCATCTGCCGGCTACCGCCGGAGACCCCGCCACGATCTTCAACGCAATCCCCGAAAACCTGATGGCCAATCTGGCTGCCGAACGTCCTTCGGCTGCCCTGATGCTTCGGCAAGTTCAGGATGGCGTCCCGATCTACATGGCCGCCCCGGCGATCATAGTAATCGGGATGAGCTTCCTAAAGTGCCACACCGTACTTTGTCTGGGTGCCGGCGTAATTTCGGCCTTGGCGCTCGGGGCGGTCAGCGGCACCGACATTCTCCAGGCCTTCACGGCCGATGGTCCGATTTACGCTGGGTTCTCCAGTGCCGGGAGCTGGGTTATCCCGATGATGCTGTGGATCACAGCATTCAGCGGGATTATGAACGCCATGAACGCGTTCAAGCCTCTCGAGCGGCTGATCATCAGGATCTCCCGGAACGTCCACCAGCTCATGGGTTGGTGCGCTGTGCTTTGCCTGCTTGGCAACGCTGCTTTGGCGGATGAAGCAGCCCAGGTGACCACGATGTCGCCCATTATTCGGCGCATCGCGGAAAACAATGCCAAATGCGAGAGTGAAGACGACGACTATCGCCTGCGTGTCAAGTTGGCGACCTTCACCTCCTCCATGGGCATTTACGGCTCACAACTGATTCCGTGGCACTGCTTTCCGGTGTACTTCGCCAGCATTGCCACCCTGGTGTACCCGCAGAACGGCGGGTTCACGCCCATGGACATCATTAGCCGGAACTACACCGGCTTCATCATGGTCGGGACCATCCTGATCTTGACCTTCACCGGCTGGGACCGCTTCGTGCCGAAGTTCGGCCTGCCTAAGTCGGCGAAGCTCAAAACCGAGGCTCAGGGGGAGGAGCAGTAAGCTCCACCCCTGGCCACAACCATCAAAAAGGGGGCGCCTCATGGTGCCCCCCGTTTTTGTACAAAACGACACGTTACTGCTTGCCATCGCCGCCGCTCTGGGTTAATATGGATACAACAAGGTTTCGTCGCACTTTCACAACCCAACGCTGTTTTAGGGGGTATGCGAAATGGGAAAGAAAAATTCGACCGACAGATGCGGAAGTCAACCCAATTATCCCCAGGTACCATGGGATCGCCACCACATATTCTTCCCAAAGTCAATTTGGGGGAAGCCAGAATTCAGGGAACTCCGCGGCCATGAATATTGTATCGCGTATATGCCAAGGACCGCACATAACGATATCCACGACAATCAGACAGAGGTCGTGTTACCCAAAAATCCTGATAGTGCCAAGGAAGTAGCCGCTGCATTGGAAGAGGCAATGACCATGGGAATAATTGCCAAGAAAGACCCGCTTGCCGTAAGATTAGATATACTAGCGTGTCTTTTCGAAAAAGCTAACGAGCCGGCTGTCTCTGACAGCCTACGAAAGCAGCAGCAGATTCTGCTGGCCAGATTCGACAGTCGTGGACGAAGCCGAGTTAACAAAGCCTCCTAATCAGCGGAGGCTTTTTTTAAATTGCAACCACCTTTAGAAAAAGTCCTCAAAAATCCCCGCCGACAGGTCAGTACAGATACAAACATTGACAAATAACCACAAGTGTGATATAATAGAAGGAGAGGCCCGATCGCCAACTGCGCTGCTATAGCGTTGGGCGCGGGCAATTGTACTTTTGCAATCTTGCTTATTTCTAATCGCAGGACGGACGAGCTTTCGGAAAAGAGCCTATCCGCCCTGCGGTTAGAGATGCCCCCTCTAGCGCCGGGAGAAAGGTTGGTGGCTCTATGCCCAACGAACAACATTACTATTCCTTTAACCCGCGCATGAAATTCCTGCTCGAAAAAGTCGTCGGATCAGAATCCGAAAGAATACCCCATTATATGGGGCACGAGGGATTTTTCCCAAACGACGAAGGCAACCATATCGATGCCATCGCTGGCTGGGGCTCCTGGGCCGCCATTTGTGCATGCGCGAGGATAGACGAGCTCTACGGCAGCGAATTCAGCAAAGAAGCTGGCGGCGCCGGCGACTTCGGCTGCATCATCGAGCTAAGACCTAAAGATCCCTCTAGGCCGGCGTATCGGCTTACCGTGGGGTCTCAGGTAGAGCAGCCCAGCAATTGGGCCAAGTCCAAGCTCGCTTGGCTCAAGTCCTCCGGATTACCCCTCACGGCCCCAATGACGCATCGCGCCCTCGTAAAAGTAGCTGAAAAAGTGTGCCCCAACTCGCTTGCCGATATTGATAAATTCATGGCTGGAATCTGCACCACTAAAGGTCTTTCGGACCAAAAAGCGGGAATCCTGGAACAAACTTATCGGATCGTCCCGTTCCTGGGCGCGTTCCGCTGTCATGCCTATTTCAATATCTTCGACAAAGATACGCAGGCGAGAGATACCTTTGATGGCATGATATACATTTCGTTCAGCGGCGCCAAACAGTACCGCGATCTGGAGTTTGCTGTAGACGTGCTTTGGGCAATGACCTGTGAACTCATTAACGGCAAGCATATCTCTGAGTGCGTCTTCGATTGCTCGCTCGCGCCCGATATCTTGGCTCTTACGGACCAGTCGTTCAACCGGCTGTGGCTTGCGAAATGTTACGAGCTGGCCAGAGGAGACTAAGCAAGTGCACACTCTCCGCGCCGGGGCATGGCGCGGAGATATTTTTATGCGGCCGTCATCGGATGCATTCTCTGTGCTATAATAACCACGAATGGCAATGAAATTCGAAAGCATTTCAGGTTCGGGATCCGAAGCGGGCGAGGACGCCCAGCCAGGAACGTGGGACGAGATTTCTGACGCCGCTAGTGAGTCCACGGAAGATGGCGAAGCGGCAAGGCTTAAAGGATACGAAAACACCTTATCGCTAATGCGTCCGCTGAGCAAAGAAGCGGCGAAAAACTTCGAAATAACCACGGAATCAAGAAACTTCAGGTTGGGCGGCTTGGCGCGCCAGCTGTTTAGCGCGAATCAAGCCGAAAAAATAGACGACTTTCTTACGGTCAGGCTAGATGATATCCGGGGTATGTTTACCGAAAACAACAAGCGCGGCTTCAGGCTCTTTTTCCAGGATCGTTATAGCCAAAACGTGCAACGGTTAAGCGAGTTCATAGATGAAGATGCCGCCAATACTCTTGTTGGTGCGTATTCGGATATGATGAATGATTTTCCCGAGCTAAGGAACGTAAGGATCGACGCGACCTATCTAAATGACGGGAATAACGCCAGGGCATTTTACGGCAAAGATGTCTCTGGCAAAATACTCCCAACGGTGCAACTTGAGAGTTCGATTATTTACGACGCAACAAATATAAGTACGAGAATACCAGAAGACGAATATTACAGGAGAAGGGAACTTTATAATCAATCCGGATTTGTCCGCGACGAAATTCAGCACGTAGCCGTCCCCAAGCGAGTTGCCAACATGGTAACTACCATAAACTCCGTCGCAGAAAAACTAGAAATTGAGCCAGCTAAATTGGCCCAAGACAGAAAACTACTCGGGACGATTATGCTGGCGCACGAACTTGGCCATCACCTGGATTTCAGAAGAAACTACTTTGGGGCAGCGATGGACGAAGGTGGAGATAAAAAAGAATTCGGGGAAATACTTCAAGCGGCGTTTGTGATGAAGATGCGTGATGACGCGGCCGATCCGGGCACAATACAGTTTCGAACGATGATGGGGGTAGCAAGAAGGACTCAGGAGCAAACGGCTACCTACAAGTCAGACGGCGAGATAATGCAGCAAATGCAAACATCCCAAAACTACTATCGCGAGCAAAAGGCCGAAAGAATCGCCGATACTTTTGCCGCTGATTTTGTCAGAAAATATGCAAAAAAGTACGGGTTTGATGAAGCAATCAATCAAGCAGAAGCGGCGTAGATTGCTGTTGATGGCCATGCGCAGGCCGTCTCAATGAGAATGATTATGTATTCACGGATAAAAAAGCGGGCAACGTGTGTTGTTGCCCGCATGGATGCCTACACGGCCTCAGCGCTTTTGACGCTGAACCCGTGCTTTTCGTCGCCCAGGACGTCCTTCAGCCACTGCGCCTGGCTCTTGGTACGGCCGGCGGCGGCCTCACTGTAGGCGGTCTCGAATCCGCTCACGATCCAGCAGCCGTCCTTGCGCAGCAAGGAAATGCTCGCCAAACCGGCGGCGGTCGTATAGATGAAACCGCCGTTGGCTTCCAGAATGGTCGCCTTCTTATCTCCGGCCCCACCGTCGATGAGGGCCTGGATGTGGCGGACGAGCTCTGGGATCATATTCTCGCCGGCGAAGTCGCCGTTCTGGCCGCGGAGCCGGCGGAGACGCTGGTGCGCCTTCAGGTTGAATTCGGCGGGGAGCACCGCTTCAGGGGGATTCTTCGCCATCAGAGAGCGGTTGAGCCTGGTCGCACCCACGACTTTAAGCATGCTCTCGACGGCCTCTTCGAGGGTGGTGTGTTTCTTTAAGAACACGATGAGCTCCTGTTTCATGGAATTACCTCCTACAAAATATATGGGGAACCGTAAGGATACTGGCCCTAGGCATCAATGCCAGAGCTATAACCTAATTATAGCACACTTATCGATTTTTGTCAACCATAAAGTTTAATCACTATCTGTTAAACCTTTCAGTATGTCGCTAATGTTATCTGATCAATCACAATAGCCCCGGCCAGACTCGCATCGAGATGGAAATCCAGATCGTGGGTGCGTAAAATATGTTACAATAACGATATGCGTAACCAAAAGGGAATAGCAAAATCTAAAATGAGCAAGAGAACTCTAGTGAAAATCTCCATAGGCATTTTAAACGTTGTATTGGCATGTTGGTTTATAATGTACCTAATAGGTGTGGCTTGCTTCTCATGGTTCGCCAATGGCGGGCCATCTACGGTTCCAGAGAAGAGACCAGCATGGGTGCTTGATATGCTGCCACTTTTTTGTTTTTGCCTGGTGATGATTTCTTGCGCAATAACCGATTTGATCATGGCGATAAAACTTAGACGAAATCCTTCTGATGAAAAAGCAAAAAATATAAGGAAAAAGGGGAAAAACATTCTCTTGATTTCGTTTGTGGTCCTCCTTTATCTTGGCGTAGCGATGTTTATATTCACGCAAAAATAGGGGACCACTTACCACTAGTGCTATTGACTTTTTTGCTAAAAAAATGGCTCCCCCGGCCAGACTCGAACTGGCAACCTCGAAGTTAACAGCTTCTTGCTCCACCATTGAGCTACAGGGGATTGTATCTCCATTATAGCATATTTTCCCAAAATGTGGTAAAATTAGTCATATATTTATTTGAAGATACAGAAAGGAGCAAGATGGAAGAAAAAACAATCCAAATCGCCGGTTCGATTACCGTAGATGAGCTATCAAAAGCTCTTGGCCTTTCTGTGACCGAACTAATCGGCACCCTCTTCAAAAACGGCATCGTTGCGACCATCAACCAGCGCCTTGACTACGAAACGGCATCGATTATCATTGACGAGCTTGGTCTTAAGAATGTTAAACTCGAGCGCAAAAACACCGCTACCAAAACCAGCAACGCGCATCGTGAACTCTCCGACAAGGCAGTTAGCCGCCCGCCTGTGGTTGCCGTTATGGGCCACGTTGACCACGGCAAAACCACTCTGCTCGATACCTTGCTCCACAAAAAGACCGTCGAGAAAGAAGCTGGCGGTATTACTCAGCACATCTCGGCTTATCAGTTGAAGCATGATGGTAGGATTGTTACGTTCCTCGACACCCCAGGCCACGAAGCCTTTGCGGCTATTCGCCAGCATGGCGCCATGCTGACCGATATCGTCGTGATCGTAGTGGCCGCCGATGACGGTGTTAAGCCGCAAACCGTCGAAGCTATTAATTTTGCTAAATCCGCCAACGCCAAAATCATCGTTGCTATCAATAAGATAGACCGCGAAGGTGCCGACATTGACCGTACAAAAGCAGATCTTAGTAACCATGGCCTACAGCCCGAAGAGTGGGGCGGCGATATTACCATGGTGCCGATTTCTGCCAAAATGAATCAGAACCTCGACCAGCTTCTTGATATGATCCTTCTCACTGCTGACATCGAAGAACTCAAGGCCGACATCGATATCCCGGCCGAAGGCCTCGTCATTGAGTCCCACATGGAAACCGGCAAGGGCTCCGTCGTGAATCTCCTGGTCACCGGTGGGGAACTAAAAGCTGGCGAATTCATCGTCGCCGGCTCGACCTATGGCAAAGTGCGCACCATGTTGGATTGGCAGGGCAAACCGAAAGGCAAGGCTACGCCATCTACGCCGGTTACGGTGACCGGGTTTAAAGAGCTTCCGAACTTCGGCGATCGCTTTGTTGAGGCTAAAGATGAGAAAACCGCTCGCAAGATGGCCCTGCTCAACGCTCAAGCTGCCGCCGACGAAACCGCCTCGGCCAATGTCACCAGCACTGACCTCCTCCGCATGATGAATACCGCTGACAATTCTAAAGTCTTTAATGTCATCGTCAAAGGCGACGTGCTTGGTTCTGTCACCAGTGTGGTTGATAGCCTCAAACTCATAGATACGCATGGCGAGATTACACTCAATATTGTCTCGACCGGCGTCGGAGACGTCAACGAAAATGATGTCTACATGGCAGCCGGCGACCGCACGGTCATTTATGGTTTTAATGTTTCGGTTCCGATCAATATTTCCAAGATGGCCGCTCGTGACGGTGTACCAATCCGCACTTACAAAGTGATTTACGAACTCTTAGACGACGCCAAACACGAAATGGAAAATCTCCTCGACGCCGAAATTATCGAAGAAGATAAAGGTGAAATGAAGGTGCTCGGTGTCTTCCGCACCGAAAAAACCAGCATCATTGCTGGCGGCGAAGTCCTGAAGGGCGACGTGAAACCTGGCTATCTTGCTCGCGTCGTGCGCGATAAACAGTATCTTGGCGAGGCCGAGGTGACTTCCACTCAAAAAGAAAAAATCGACGTTAGAGAGCTCGTAGCCGGTGAGACTGGCGGCCTCGCGCTAAAAACCACTCAAAAAATCGAACTGAGCATGAACGACCGCCTCAAATTCTTCACCCGTGAGACTAAAAAACGCACCTTGTAAAAATAACACAAGCGTGTCATAATTAGTGTATGGTAAGTCTTGAGAATCATGAAGCATATTTTTCACCAGGTGATAGCGGCGCAAGCGGCACCGATTGGAGCAGTCTCAGTGAGCTAAGCGGATATCAAGACCCTGCCGCCACGGAGCGACAGGGCGGACCAACCCGCCAACAACGAAAAATCATCGCCGCCCTAGGCTGGCCGGCACCAGACGGACACCCCAATATGGAATACATTAACTACCAAGACGTAAGTCTGAATCCTGGCGCCAAAGAGATGGTTCTCGATAAGTTCCGCACTGGCGCCATCACCGACCAACAAGAGCGTGAACTAATTGGCGGCATTAAGGGGCCACTTGATCAAAAATACAGCGAGAGGGCGGTGTTTCAGAGTATACGGAAAAAGGCCGACGAAGGAGATAAACAGTCCGAGCGCGAATTACGTATTGTTGGGTACATGATGGGGGGCGCAAAAGGATTCGGCAGTGCGCAAGAGAATGTTAACGAATCCTATATCATAACAATATATACTCGCTATAATTTACCGCAAGATTTCCTAGCAGCAAACGATAGCCTTCTTGATAATATTGGACATAGTAGCGGCCCCAAGAAACGCGAAGCGTATTCCGAAGCCGTGCACGATCTCGCTCACAGAATTTATGGCAAGAAATATGAATACTTCGTGGCCCTCAACAAGTTGAAGGAAGAAGCCTTTTCTGGCGCTCCTAACCAGTATCAGGGTCCACCATCACGAAGCGAGCTTGAACATAGTTCGGAATGGATATCTGGCGAATCTGGTTCATGCCAAGTTTCGCGCGCTCAGACGCGTAGTGGCCGCATAAACAAGAGTAGACTAGAGGAGGGGCTCATTCCAGATGAGAGCTGTCAAGACGCAGAGCTTATCCGCTCAGACCAGCAGTTATACGGCGTTTTTGATGGTGCCGGCGGAGAAAAGAATGGTCGAGCTGCAGCTATACTCTCAAGTCGAGTCGTAAATGAATTTTGCGACCAATACGTTTTACAAAACGGCTCACATCTTGCATGGGTGCTTAATAGGGCCAACGAAACTGTCTATCGCGATCCATCCGCGGGCTATTCGACCGCCGTACTTACTAAGGTTATAGAAGATGGCATAGGTGGCGCGCGTCTCGCTTATGCAGTAGCTGGTGATTCTCGCATCTATATAGTTAAGCCGTCTGGCGAAGCACGCCTTATCACTAATGATGAAAGCGTGAATGGCAATCAGCTTACTAATTACCTTGGTAGATTTGACCAATCTGGGGAGTTTAACGTTGCCGTGCAGTACGGTGATATAAATCTGTCTAAGGGCGACAAGATTGTCCTCTGCTCCGACGGTATCACTGGCGATCGGGGTAGCGATCTTATGAGCGAAGCCGAAGTCGGCGAGATCGTATCTCGTTCCAGAAACCCAGAAGATGCCGCAAAGAATCTCGTCAGCAACGCGCGCAAAATCGACGATCGCACGGCCATTGTAGTTGCCGTCTAGTCATCTTCGTGGTATCATAACCGTAAGGAGATTAAAAAATGCAATTTGACGACAAATTCTTACAAGAAATGGGCCTCGCGAGCATGCCGGAGGACCAGAAGCAAGCTTTTCTCGCCTACGTTCAGGAAGAGCTTGAAGTTCGTATCGGCGAGCGTATCTCTAGGGGCCTCACCGAAGCTCAACTCAGTGAGTTTGACATGATCACCGACCCGCTCGAGGGCGCCGCGTGGCTCGAAAAAAATCGCCCGGACTACCGCGAGATCGTCGCCCGCACAATCGAAGAAATGAAACAGGAAATCCGCGCCAATCGCGACAAGCTGCTCTAGGAGGATATTATGAACTCACCAACCACCCCGTCATCACCCCTTCCAGCCCAGAAAAAGATGCCCAAAAAAGAAAAAACCATCATTTGGGTCGGTGCCGGCATGGTTTTGTTCGCACTGCTATTTGCTTTATTCTTCCTCGCCTTGCCGAACATGCTCGCCGCAAAAGACCAGTGCCAGCTTGCGCTCGGTGGCGACGCGTGCTCCTACACATGGATGGTCGTTGTCGGCCTGCCAGCGTTCTTTGCTGTCGGTATTCCGCTAATTGTTGTCGGACTAGCACTCATGTTATGGGCCGTCCTTAGATGGAAAAAAATCAAAAATCCCGGTCTGACCGCGTTTTTGGCCATAGCGTTACTCGTAGTATTGCTCGCGGTCATACTGCTACTATTGCGGCCCTTGAGATGGAGCGTGGTATAGAGGGCAATCGCCCCTCTGCCAAATTAGCTTAAGCTTAACGTGAATATCCATTCAGGAAGCTTTTCGCATCCATCGCTTTGCGCCCCTCAGGCTGCAATTTGTCGACGGCCACATAAACGCCGTCAGCACAGGGGATCGTAAGCAGGGCCGTCTCACCCGGCTTTAGTATATGCGCCTCTAAAACAATGCATTTCGTGCCAAAAAAGGCATATTTCGGTTTCGGGAACCCTTGATAAGCCACAATTTTTCGAAAAGTCTGCTCCGCCGTATCTGTCTCCGGCGTCAGCTCCCCCATCGATTTCTCCAATTTTTCGCAAAAAGTCACCCCTAAGTCATCCTGTGCGACCGGTTCCGGCAGATCGCTAAGATGCGAAACAATCCACTCCGCCCCTGTTTCGGCCAAAGCCTTGTAGATTGTGTCCTTTTCTATCGGCAATCCAGATAGCGTAACCTGATGATAAACCGGGCCAGCATCCATCGCTTTTACGAGTTTCATCACGGAAACTGAGAAGTCCGAATCCCCAGCGAGGATCGCGCTCTCTATTGGCGAAGGACCACGATATTTCGGCAACAGGGAAGGATGGATGTTCAAAATCCCTTCCGGCTCGAACAACTCCAGCACATCTGGTTTGATCAGTACCCCAAACGATGCCAAAATCCCGTGCGCCTCTGGCATTTCGCGTTTAATCCTCTTGACTTCCTCTAAATCTCCCCGCGTCCTAGCGCGAAAAACCACCTGGCACTCTCGCCCTATAACTGCCAATGCATAATCCGCCAGAGGACCATTGCCGAAGAATATCACTTTTTCCATCTTAATCATTCCACAGTTTTTCGTTATCTCGGATTTCCGACTCATAGTCTTCCACCGGCACCAAATCTCCCTTGTCGTTCATCTTGTAGAAGGCCTTTTCGTCATCTCTGATGTGATCAATAAAAAGTATCCCGTCCAGGTGGTCGATTTCGTGCAGCAAAGTCCTTGCAAGCTCGTCGGTCGCTTTGATCCTCACCTCTGTGCCATCCTCGAGCTTAGCTTTCACTCTCACCTTAGTCGGCCGTGGTACCATTCCATAAATCGAAGGCACTGATAGGCAACCCTCATAATCTCTTTTCATCTTGCCCTCGGCCCTAATCACTACTGGATTGATCAGCGCTGTGAAGGTCGCTTTTTTCTTGTCCTCCATATCATCTCTTACGATAATGATGCGCTTCAACACACCCATCTGAGGTGCCGCCATCGCAGCCGATAGCTCATAGGGGTGCTCTTTTTCCCAGTCTAGCGACAACTTCCGCATCGCGGCAATCGTATCTAGCACTTCCTTATCGATAGTGCTAACTTTTTTTGATCTCTCCCTGAGCCGCGGATCCGGCGTTGTGATTATTTTCATCCCCTAATTATACCATAAACAGATAAGGATTACAATAGCCCCGGCGGATCGAGGAAAACTCGGAAATTTTTATCTAACCCCTTGCACGCCTCCATTAGCGCCACTCGCGACGATGCCCGCACCACAATTTCCCAGGTGTACCCCCCGCTCGTACGCTCATGAAAGGCCGGCATCGGCGGAGACGCCAATAACCGCGCGTCACATGCTAATCTAGTGGTTAGCTCCCGTATCTTCTTTAGCACCAAAGCCTCAGTTTTTAGAGTAATTGAAAGCCGCACCACGTACTTATACGGTGGGAAACCGCCTCTTTTTCTCTGATTAAGCGTATAATCTACAAACCCCAGATAATCCTCATTCACCGCAAAAGAAAGCACTGGGTGCTCTGGCCGATAGGTCTGGATAAATACTTCAGCGGTATCAAGATGTCCTCGCCCCACTCGTCCAATCACCTGCGTCAAAAGCTGAAACACCCGCTCCTCTGCCGCAAAGTCCGGTAAAGACAGCCCCGTATCGGCTGCCACCACCCCCACCGTCGCGAGCCGCGGCAGATCCAACCCCTTAGCTAGCCCCTGTGTCCCCACTAAAATATCCACCTCGCCCTCTCGCACCTCGTCGTACAAGGCCTCCATCCCCTCGCCCTTTTTGTTGTCCGCGTCGAACCGCTTCACTCTCGCACCAGGGAACAGTCGCGTCAGCTCAGACTCTAATAGTTTGGTCCCAAACCCCTTATGAATCAGGTCCGGGTGCCCACATTTTGGGCACCCCTTTGGCACCACCATCTTGAAGCCACAGGTGTGGCACTCCAGGTCATATGCGTCCGCATGCAGAGTCAGCGGCAGGAAACAATTCGGGCACATCAACTCCTCGCCGCAGTTTTCACAAATTGTCAGCGGCGACGACCCCCGTCGGTTATGAAAAATCAACGTCTGTCGCTTTTGTTCGAGATTGCGTTTTATTGTCGAGAGTAGTTCATTTGAAAAATACTGGTTTTTCGAGAACGCACTCCTATCTTTAAAATCAAGAATCTTAATCGCCGGCCTAACTGCCGCAGTCTTCGCCTTCTCCATCAGAGAGACCAGCGACCCCTTTTGCTTAGCAATGTAATAATCCGCCACTGTCGGTGTGGCCGACCCCAGTACGCAGTCGCACCCGGCCGCCTTCGCCATCGCGCTGGCCACCCGCACCGCTGAATATCTCGGCGCATTCTCTTGGTAATACGTCCCCTCATGCTCCTCGTCGACAATGATTAGATCAAGCTCTTTTACCGGCGCAAAGAGCGCGCTCCGCGGGCCAATTACTATCTTCGGCTCCGCCGCCTCAAGCAGGGAATTGAATATCTGATGGCGCTCCGCCTCAGTTTGCCTCGAATGAATAACTACCACCTTGTCGCCAAAAACCTCTGCAAAAACCCGAACAAGTTGCCCGGTCAAAGCGATTTCCGGCACCAAAAGTATCGTGGACTTTTGCCGTTTTAACGCATTCAAAGATAGCTGGAGATAGATATTAGTTTTACCACTACCAGTCACGCCAAACAGCAGTTTCGTCGTTCCTGGAGCCTCCTGGAGGCCTTGGAGGGCATTTTTCTGGGCGGCATTAAGCCGAATCGGCGGAAAACCCACACCTTGTTCGGTTTCGCCAACGGTGGGGGAGGCACACACAGCGTGCCCTTCGGGCACGCTCCGGGCCGCTCTGGCCAAGTCTTTATGTCCCGCAGAGCACCCAGTGTGTGTCTCCCCCGCCACCGCTTCTGTTAAGCCGAACGTTTGTTCGGGTTTCCTCCGTTTCTTCTCAATACCGCGCGGCAAAATCAGGCTCATCGCCTCACCTTCCTCGGCCATATAATAATCACGAATAAACTCCGCTGCACTGAGCAAACGTTTTGGCAACGGCGTTGAATACAAAACTTTCACGATCGATTTTGTTTTAAAATCCGGTTGCACAACTTTTTTTATCACTACGCCCGGCACCACGCGGTTTCCAAGCGGCACCATCACGATTTGCCCAGCAAGCAGGGAATCATCAAAACTATATGTCAGTCTCCCCACCTTCCCCTCCGGCACTACCTCGTAAAACATACTGTTATTATAGCATGGATAGTGGCGGGTGGCGCCCGGGGGGGGGGCCCCGCACACGTTTGTGTAGCCACATTTTTGGGGGGGGGGGGGGGGCGGAGGGCGCCG
>ODAI014410601.1_pt1 | contig 13034 bp, 9 predicted proteins | sample 1539321 | NCBI WGS metagenome assembly ODAI01 (sample SAMN02144231, study PRJEB22623) | gut metagenome | biome: sheep rumen | host: Ovis aries | place: New Zealand | reverse complement strand
GGGGGGGGCGGCGTGGGGGGGGAGCGCCTGGACGAGGCTGCCTTCGTGCTGCGGCGCATCGACGAGGTGGGGCCCAGCCAGGCAGAGTTCGAGGAACTCGAGGAAGCTCTGCCTCGGGCTGAGCATGCGGAGACGCTCCTGCGTGCGGCAGGCGGTGCCTACGAGGCAGTCTCGGGCGACGGCGGTGCCTCGGATGCCCTCTCCGATGCCATCAGCTGGCTCCGTGAGGCGTCCACGTACGACAGTGCGCTGGGAGACTATGCGGAGCGGCTTGAAAGCGCTCTCATCGACATAGAAGATGTTGCCTCCGACCTGCGCGGATATCGCGATCGCGTGGACCTCGACCCAGAAGAGCTCGATCGCCTTCAGTCGCGCATGGCATCGTTCCAGGGGCTCATGCGTACCTACGGACCGGCCATGTCAAACGTGCTGGAGCGTCGTGCTCAGGCTGCGGAGCTTGTTGCGGCTGCCCGTGATGGGGGAGAGCGCGAACAGAAGGCAGAGAAGGCACTTGCCGAGGCGGAGAAGCGCCTGCTCGCAGCTGCCGACGAGCTGGATGCGCTGCGTAAGGCTGCAGCTCCGCAGCTGGCTCGTGCCGTGAGCGAACAGATGCGCTTTCTCGAGATGGGCTCGGCAGAGCTGTCGGTACAGAGCGAGCGTCTTCCACGTGCCCAGTGGACGGCAGCGGGGCCCAGCAAGGTTGAACTGCTGTATCGCCCTGGTGCGGGGCTCACAGCGCGTCCCTTGCGTCGTATTGCCTCGGGCGGCGAGGTCAGCCGCGTGATGCTTGCCTGCAAGGTGGTGCTCGGGGAGGCTGATGGCACCGAGACGCTGGTGTTCGACGAGGTCGATGCAGGTGTCGGTGGTGCCACTGCCGTAGCGCTGGCGCAGGTGTTGGCACGGCTCGCACGCACGCACCAGGTTATCGTGGTTACCCATCTGGCGCAGGTTGCTGTTATGGGCGAGCGTCACTACCTGGTAAAGAAGTCGTCGGACGAGGTGCCCGAGACAAGCCTGGTGGAGATTGACGGGGACGAGCGTGTGGCTGAAATCGCGCGCATGCTCTCTGGCGACACCGGGAAAACCTCGCTTGCCCACGCTCGCGAGATGCTGGCGGCTGCCCAGAAAGCACGCTAGCGTTCGCTCGCTCCCATGAGGGTAGTTCCCAGACAGGCGAAGAGCCAGCAGAAGAGCATGGCCGAAACGTAGCCGACCGCGTCGAGCAGCAGGTCTGCTGGGTCGAAGTGGCGACCGGGAACAAAGATCTTATGCAGCTCGTCGGCAAGCGAGGCAATGAAGCAGAAGAAGCCTGCGGCGGCGAACGCGCGCAACGTCAGTCCCCATAGGGTGACGGCGACGACCGTGGCAACCAGCCCCAGCAGGGCAAATTCCGCCACATGTGCCAGCCGGCGGATGGTGAGCCCCCACCAGGTGGGTTCGCCGATGGAGCCGGTGCCTGTTGGGGGGATGACGCGTGCCAGCATTCTCTCGACGCGTACGGCGAGCTGCTGGGTGCCTGACGTGCTCTGTTGCGCCAGCGCGTAGATGGTGGCGAGCGTGCCCACGAGGGCGGCGGCTGCTATGACGAGGACAAGGCGTCTGTTCACGGGCGCTCCAGGGATTCTTGAACGGAAGTCCATGGTATCACGGCATATGCCGAACTGCCCCCTCTAGTGCAAGAGCTGGCCTCTTCCGTTGCGGGATGCTACGGAAGAGGCCAGCTGCTTTTGCTGGGAGTGCGACGGTGCCTTCGTGATGAACTACAAGTATTCACGCGAAGCGTGCCTAAGGGTCTGGTGAAGTGTTGGTGCTAGTTGCCTGCGTCTTCAGCCGCACCTTCATTCTCACCGGGCCTTGCGGGCGGCTCGCCACTAGGAGTGCTGCCGTCCTCGCCGGGCTTCGCCGGGGGCTCGCCCATGCCGGGGCCTCCGCCTTCGCCGGGAGCTTTGCCCATACCGCCACCGGAGGACACCTCGACTTCGATGGCCTCGCCCGTACTAGCAGTGCCCGCCTCGTAGGCCACTCCGTCTACGTAGAGCGTGTGCCCGTTGAGCTCGATGGCATCTGCGCCACAGGTCAGGGCGGTGATGTATGCATCGTCAGTGAGCGTCCAGGTAGAGCCGTCCTCTATCTCGACATAGACGTCTCCTGCGGCTCCGTCTGCGTTGATGGTGCCCTCAAAGCTCGAAGCGTCCTTGAGGTAGAGGTTGAGGCTCGACACCTCGTCGACCACCATGGCTCCGTCAAAATCCTGGTCCGACGCATTCAGCGTCACATGGCCGCCATTGCTTCCCTCACTGCCCCAGCCAGCTGCTGCTGCGCGTAGGAAGACTCCTTCCGCATCCTCATTGACAATCTCTGCATCGGCAAGCGAGATGGTTACCACCGTGTTGTTGACGAAGAACACATCGCCATTTTTGTTGGTGAGCGTCCCACCGTTCATGGTGAAACTCGCCTCGCCCTGCGCCGCATCGCCCGACATGGACTGGTAGATCATAACCGCCTGGTACCAGTCGCTCTTGTCGCTGTTCTTGGTGGTGTTTGAGGCGGTGAGGTCCACGTTGTTGAGCGTAACTGAGTTCTTACCTTCCACGACCACACCCTGCGACGCGGTGGAGGTGAGTGTGGCGTCGCTTACGTTGACATCAGCGGTGGAGTAGATGACGGGAGATCCCGTGCCGTCGGTGACATAGCTGCCTCCGGTGACGATTTGCGTACCACCACCGCGGTCGCTTCGAATGGCGGCGGAGGAGTTGCCTGTGGTGTGGATGTTGAGGTTGGTGGCGTTGAGCGTGCCACCACCCGTGACCATGATGCCACCGGAGCAGTTTCCCGTAGTCTCGATGACGGAGTCCGCAATGTTGACGGTGGTACCCTCGCCATAGCTGAAGACGGCGTTTGCATGAGTGCCGGCGCTGGTGACGATGACGTTGGAGAGGTCGAGCGTGGCACCGTTTGTCGCAAAGACGGCTGCGTTGGTTCCGTAGAAGTCGGCCTCGTCACCGTCGGCGTCACCGGTTTTGGTGACTTCGATATTCTGGTAGGAAGCGCTGGTGCCATCTGCCGTGATGGCGTGGCTCTCGCTGGCATCGTCGGACACGGTCTCGTTGATGGTGATGCCGTCGCGCGTAGGCAGCTTGCTTTGGGCAACGTCCTGGCCTGCCGTGTTCTCGAGAGTGCCTTTTGTGTTCGAGGCCTCAGCCGATGCGTCCGCAGCTGTGGTCTCCTCGGTGGTGTCGGCTACCTCCTCTATGACGGCCTCAGTGGCTGTTGTCTCGTCGCCGGATGTCGCGGGTGTTCCGCAGGCGGCCAAGGTGAGCGACAGGGCGAGGGGGAGGGCCCAGACGCCGCGAACGAACGGTGATGCAAAGTGCTGGTGAGTCATGGTGGCTCCTGTCCTTGTGGTACGGCGGGCGCAGGCGCGCTCGCCCCGAACAAGGACATCCTAAAGCCCTAACCTTAAGGAACCTTGAAGCGATGTGCCAACACAGGCACAACGCAAGCCCAAAAGACTTTCAGGATTGTCGGAATCGAAGAATTCTGGCCTTGTGGCCCCTTCCTGTGGATGTTATGGGGGCTATGTTTGATTTGAAGCGCACCATCCGAGTAGTCCCTAACGCTGACTTGCGGTTTTCCTAGCTGGATACTGAGCACCCCTCCGAAAAATCAAACATAGCCCCCACAACATCCATGGGCTGCCTCAGGCGAAGGCCCAGGCTGCCTCAGGCAAAGGGGGAAGCTCCTCGCAGCGGTTCACAGCAGCTCAGTTCGGCAAGAAAAAGTGCCCAGCCGGCTTGCGAACCGACCGGGCACCCCACATCAATCGTTTGTGGCCCTACTTGAAGCATCCCTTAATGAAGTCCCAGGGCCTGAGCTCGTCTGCGTCGCACCAGCAGTCGTTGTTGTGGAAGTAGATCCAGCTCCAATGGCCGTTGTACTCGTGGGGAATCTGGTTGCCATCTTCATCAGTATCAGTGTACGTACCTGTGGTGTCAACCACGTTGGGCTTGGTTGCAACATGCAAGGTCTCTGCGCTCTTGCCCACATACGTCAGCCTGTTGATGGTGGGAATCTCGCAGAGCTCGGGGACGACGGTCTCGTCGTTCTGTGCATAGAGGAAGTACATCGGCAGGTTGACCAGGCCCGCGAGCTGCTCGTCGGTGACGAGCGAGTCGGGCATTGCCTCACAGATGGGTACGGCTCCCGCGTACTTGTCCGGTCGGCGGATGGCCAGCCAGAGGGTCATGAAGCCGCCGTTCGAGCAGCCGGCCAGCACGATCTTTGTTGCGCCAACCTCCTTGGCATAGGCGTCGATGAACTCCTCGAGGCTCTCGGAGTAGATGGAGGTTGCCTCCTCGGCGGTCTCGGCAGAGAGGTACGTGCTGCCGCCGATGTCCATCCAGAAGGTGGGGCACTGCGGCGCCACGATGTGCGCGCCACCGACGATGGTCTGGAACTCCTCCTTGGAGAGGGCGACCACCTTGTTGGCCAGAAGGATGACGCGCGGATCGGTGTCCTCGGTACCGCCTTCGCCAGCGCCATGCAGCCATACCACGAGGTTCTTGCTCTCCGCGGCGGGGGAGTAGGCGGCATAGGGATAGACGGTGCCATCGGAGCACTCGTAGGAGTCGAGATCCCACGCATCGGCTGAGGTGCGTGTCTCCACTGGCACGGGGTCGATGCTGAACTCGGTCACAGGCTCGTCGCTTGAGGTGATTTTTGCCCCGTCAGCAAGGCTAATGCGCAGCTCATACGGGTCGCTCCAGGTGTTGAAGCCCGTTGCCATGGAGTAGAGGAACGGGCTGCCGTTGTCCGGATCGCAGGCGAGGTCTATGTCTACGATGTCGCCTTCGGCGATGACGTTTGTCACCTTGCGCGGGGCGTCGACCTCCACGACAGGATAGTCCTCGGCGCTCCAGTCGGTTGCCTGCTTGTGTTCCACCACGGTGAAGTCCTCGGGCTTCGCACCGTCGATTGGCGTGGTGAGCATGAGGGTGATGTGGCTAACGCCCGCGCCGTAGTCAAAGCCCTGCACGAAGCGGTCGAAGGTGCCGGTGACGGTTCCCTCCGCCGTGGTGGTTTCGTCTGTGGTGGCATTCTCGCTGGTACCTATGTTGGATCCGCCGCTACAGCCGGCAAGCGCGAGCGCGGCCGCACCCGCGGCTCCCACGAACGCCCGCCGCGTGATGTTGGTGGTTTCGTACGTCATGTCAATCCTTTCCCCAGACAGCCATGGCCAGAAGTACGACTTTGCCTTTCGCCGCGTTGCCTGAAAGCGTCGGCTTGGTCTGGTGGAGCGTGATGCCCTCGGCTGTCGATAACAACCATTTTAGTTGAGGACGTGCACCATGCGCAGCGTAAAAAGCATGCAAGTAGGTGTTGGGTGACATTCGGGGCGGCGCTTGTCGTTCGGCTGGTTGTTTGCCTTTGGGAATGCATGGGTACCTGTCCTTCTATGACACCCGATAGTGCCCCAGGGCCGCTTATCTACCTGCGATTTTGATTCCGCCCAACCAGAGATTTGTCGCCATGGCAAACCGGCTGTCTCCGTAGAGCGTCTCGAGACGGGCGTTTGCAGGCATTGGCGCGGCGCGTGCGGGATACGTGTGGGACGCAGATGGCCTCAAAAAGACGCCTACAAGGACCGAACAGTGCGCCAAAGGCACTATTATGGTGTCAGGTGTATGCGTTGTGGCGTGCGGTGCCCGTCTGCGGCAGCGCGCCGGGTGAAAGGGGACGTGCTCCTATGTCGATAACCAAGATCGTTGTGACCGGTGGCCCCTGTGGTGGCAAGACCACGGCTCTCACGCGCATACAGACCGCACTTTCGCACTTGGGCTACACGGTCCTCGTGGTTCCCGAGACGGCTACAGCCCTCATCAGCGGTGGCGTGGCTCCCTGGACCTGTGGCAGCAACGAGGAGGACCAGAAGTGCCAGATGAAGATGCAGCTGCAGAAGGAGCGCGTCTTCGAACAGGCGGCAGCCACCATGGACAACGACAAGATCCTCATCGTGTGCGACCGTGGCGAGCTCGACAACAAGGCCTACATGACCGACGAGGAGTTTGCGCATGTGCTGGACTACCTCGGCATGAACGAGGCGGAACTGCGTGATAGCTACGACGCGGTGTTCCATATGGTGACGGCAGCCAAGGGGGCCGAACAGTTCTACACGCTTGAGAACAACGGAGCGCGCTACGAGACGGTGGAGCAGGCCCGAGCGCTCGACGACAAGTTCATCGAGGCGTGGACTGGGCATCCGCACTTCCGCGTGGTAGACAACCGGACGGACTTCGAGGGCAAGCTCAAGCACCTCATCCGCGAGATAACCTACTTCCTGGGCGAGCTCGCTCCCTACGAGATGGAGCGCAAGTTCCTCATCTCCTATCCAGACCTCGCATGGCTCGACAGCCTTCCCAACTGCCAGAAGGTGCCTATCGTGCAGTACTACCTGCGCTCGGAACCTGAGCAGGAGATTCGCATCCGCCAGCGCGGCCAGTCGGGAGAGGCCATCTTCACCTTCACCGAGAAGGCCATCGAGGGAACGCGCAAGCATCTGGTGCGTCAGCGCCGCCTGACCGAGCGCGAGTTCGAGATGCTGCTGTTGCAGGCCGATCCCAAGATGCGCGAGATTCGCAAGACGCGCTACTGCCTGACCTACGAGGGGCAGTACTTCGAGATTGACATCTTCCCCTGCTGGAACGATCAGGCGATTGCCGAGATAGAGCTGTCGCTCGAGGACGAGGAAGTGCGCTTCCCGCCTCAGATCAAGGTGCTGCGCGAGGTGACGGGCGACCCAACCTATCGCAACGCCGTCATAGCCAGCAAGCCCAAAGGCGCAACGCACTAGCACGTGCCAACCTCGCAGCTCAACCATCCCCGCGACACAGTGGGACAGACCAACTGTGTCGCGAGCGGGGTGGGGTAGCGGTGCAATCGGACAGACCAACTGCGCTGCGGGCAGTATTACTTGAATTCTGCGGCGGACTTTCGGCGTCTTCCGCTCTCGTTACGTTTTTACAATCGTGCCTCTTAGGGCAAGGCGGTCGTGTATTCTTTTATCAACGATGGACCGTCCGGCGGCTTGGTCGTCGGCACCACTTCGTGAGGAGGCTCCATGCCCGCTATCACCAAGATCGTCGTTACCGGTGGCGTCTGTGGCGGAAAGACCACCGCGCTCGCCAGCATCCGCACCGCATTCACGCGCCTGGGATACCGGGTCATCACGGTTCCCGAACCCGCGACGGAGTTCAAGACCAACGGCATTCTCCCGTGGGAGTGCGCCACCGGCGAGGAGTACCAGTGGTGCCAGATGAAGGTGCAGATCACGCGGGAGCGGGCCTTCGAACGCGCTGCGCGGGGCATGGACTGCGACAAGGTGCTCATTGTCTGCGACCGTGGCATGTTGGACAACAAGTACTACATGACCGCAGAGGAGTTCCAGCGGGTGATAGCCGACCTTGGTTGCACGGAAGGCGAGCTGCGCGACAGCTACGACGCGGTGTTTCACCTGGTGACAGCAGCCAAGGGCGCCGAGGCGTACTACACCAACGACAACAACGCCGCGCGCCACGAGACCCTTGAAGAGGCCGCCGCGATGGACGACGGTTTCATCGAGGCATGGGCAGCCCACCATCATCTGCGCATCATCGACAACTCCACCGACTTCGAGGGTAAGATGGACCGTCTCATCCGCGAGATTTCCTACGTGCTGGGTGAGGCTGCCCCCTACAGGAGCAAACGGTCGTTTCTGGTGGAATACCCCGACATCTCATGGCTGGAGAGCCTCCCCAACTGCGAACGGGTGGAAATCTCTCAGTGCTACCTGCACTCCGACCCAGACACCGAGGTGCGGGTCCGCAAGATTGGCTCCGAGGGCTGGAATACCTTCTACCTCACGGAGAAGCGTATCGAAGGCTCGCGCAAGCGGCTGGTGCGTCGTCAGCGCCTGACGCTGCGGGAATACGAGAACATCCTGGGACAGGCCGACCGCACACGCTGCGAGCTGACCAAGACGCGCTACTGCCTGCCCTACCAGGGGCAATGCTTCGAGCTCGATATACTGCCCAACTGGGACAACCAAGCCCTCCTGCAGATCGAGCTCGTCAGTACCGACGTGCCCGTCAACATCCCTCCGCAGATCAAGGTGATTCGCGAGGTGACAGACGACATCGCCTATCACAGCAAGGCCCTTGCCAAAAACAACTGTGGTGCCGTGAACTAGCGGTGTGAGACGTGCGCTTGCCGGAAGGCCTGCCTATGCGTTCGACACGAATCTGACGAGTTGGATTTATCCGTGGTGGAGCTCCAGGCCATCGACGGTGGCTACCCGCTCTATCTTTCGGTTGGGTTCGCGGATGACGTGCCGAAGCACCGTCGCATGAAGTGGTCCAACCGAAAGCCCTCTCGTCCTCTTGACACGTTATCGAAGCTCGCTCGCTAGAGGGATGCGAGGAATCGCCCCATCACACGGGGCCAAACATGGGAATCGCGCATGTAGAATGCGTAGTACTCCTAGAATGTGTGCAAAGAGACGATGCCATGCGAAAGGGACAAAGACAATGAAGAGGGAGCTCGGAATCGCGCGTTGTGGGCTAGCGTGCTGCCTGTGTTCGGAGAACGAATCCTGCAAGGGCTGCAGGCGAGATGGCTTCCTTGAGCTGTCGTGGTGCGAAGACGCCGAGTGGTGCGAGATTCGCAGATGTGTGATAGACAAGGGGTTACTCGGGTGCCACGAGTGCAGTCCAGCGGGATGCCGCAAGGGCTTGTACGCAGAAAAAATCAAGCCCCGCGCCTTCGCGGAGTTCGCGCGGCGGTATGGCATGGAAGAGCTCTTGGACTGTCTAGAGCGCAACGAGCAGGCTGGCGTCGTCTACCATCGCGGGGGCATCGTGGGCGACTACGACGACTTCGACGATCTCGAGGAATTGATTGGCTTCATCAAGACCGGCGGGAGGTAGCTCCTACAGATGCCACCGCAATACGCCTGATTGTGCAGCGCCCCCTCGGAGTCTGTCGAGGTGTCGCTGCCTTGCAGTTACCTGGGAAAGACGGTTCACTTCCACTAAAGGGAGCGGTTCCGGCGGCTTGCGTTGGCTCTGTGCTCTGGGCAGCCACTCGTCTATTCGACATGCAGCCTCAAACCTACTAGACTTATGCTAAATGCGATACAATTGCCAGGGAAAGGGGCTTCATGGATACCGATCGTTGCCGGGAGTTCGTGGTGTTGGCCCAGACCTGCAACTACCTACAGGCGGCAGACCAGCTGTTCATTTCGCAGTCGTCGCTCTCCAAGCACATCAAGTCGCTCGAGCGCGAGCTGGGAGTGGAGCTCTTTAACCGTACCACACGACGCGTGCAGCTCACTCAGCAGGGGAGGACCTTCCTGCCCTTTGCGCGCAAGCTGGCCTCGACAGCCCATGACGCAGAAGCGGCACTCAGCCACGTTGAGGACAACGAGCGGCGCGTACTGGAAATCGGCTCCATCCCCGTGATGGTGCCCTACGGCATTACCAAGCTGCTGCACGGTTATGAGACCGAGCATCGCGGCGTTCGCCTGCGCATCACCGAGGGAGAGGCCGACCAGCTCAAGGACCTGCTTCGCAACCGGAAGCTCGATGCTGCGTTTATCAGAGAGTGGGATGGGGATGTCGGCAAGGACTCGGGTGACGACGAGTTTGCTACCGTCACGTTTGCGGAGGACCAGCTTGCCGCCGTGTTGCCAGCAGGCCATCCTCTGGCCTCGCGCACGAGTATCAGGCTCTCCGACCTGGCAAACGAAGAGTTTCTCTTGCTGCCGGAGGGAACGGTCATGAACGCACTCATTACCGATGCGTGCGCGGCAGAGGGCTTTGTACCCGAGGTCCGATACCGGGGCACGCGCGCGGAAAACATCATCGACCTCGTGGCGCGAGGAATGGGCGTGAGCTTGCTCATGCGGACACCAGCTTCCTATCTCACTCGTTCAGCGGTTGCAATCGTCGACTTAGACCAGTCAATCGTCACAAAGATCAAGCTGTATCGGCTACGCGACCGCAAACCGAGTGCCGAGGCTCAGGAGTTCCTCGACTATCTCCCTCTGGTGCAGTGAGCCTTTCCGTTGGGGAATAAAATTGAACCTAACTAGAATTGTTTCGGAATAAGTTGCTTCCTACCATGGTCCTGAGCAGCACGAAATGTGATAGGAGGCTTGAAGATGGTTATCGACGCAAACATGTATTGGGTTCCCGAGAGCTTGTTCACGAGCGAGGAGGTTCTGGCACAGTTTGTGGCCGAGGCACCTCAGGACGAGCGTACCCGCGTGTACCTTACCGAGGAGCCGGTGCGCCAAGTGGTGGTTGAGAAGCCAGCAGGTTTTGAGGCGCTCAACTACGCGCAGGGCGACTACGTTCTCGAGCGCATGCTCGCTGACATGGATGAGGCAGGTGTGGATTCCGCAGTGCTCAAGGTTCCCGGGGCAAACGAGTGGATGTCCATTGACACCTGCCGCTTCTTCAACGACGGCATGGCCGAGTATGCACGCGAGTCGGGCGGACGGATGGTTCCGCTTGCTGTGGTTCCGGCCCTCGGAGACCCATCTGCAATCGAAGCCGAGGTCGACCGCTGCATGGACGAGCTCGGCTTTGCCGGGGTGCAGCTTTGCAGCCACTACGGTGACAAGTACCTCGACGATCCCGTCTTCGACCCTCTGTTCTCGGCACTCGACAAGCACGAGTCCACCGTCTACGTACATCATGTTCCGGTGCCAGTAGATTGCGCGAGCATCGTCGACTACAACAACCTTCGCCGCAGCTACGGCCGTGTGCAGGACCAGGTCACGGCGGTCGGCCGTGAGCTCTTCAGCGACTTCTTCGAACGCTACCCACACATCCGCATGGTCCATTCCATGCTTGGAGGCGCCTTCTTCGCCGTGAGCAACATGCTGCTTCCGCAGGCGGCCAAGCGCAAGGACGCCGTGCAGCGCTTCCAAGCAGACGACGGCAGCCTCGCCGCTCGCCTCCGCAAGCACATCTACTTCGAGATGAGCCACGCCCAACCTTGGGGAGCCGCACAGCTCAGGTGCGCAATCGAGGTGCTCGGGGCAGACCGTGTAGTCTTTGGTACGAGCTATCCGGTGCGCCGGGAGTGGCTGCTCGACGGCCCGACCTTCGTTCGCGAGCTTGGTCTCAGCCCCGAGGACGAGGCCATGGTTCTCGGCGGAAATGCCAGACGCCTCTACAGGATGGGGGAGTAGCTATGCTCAGATGCGGCGCTGGAGGAGCGACCATCGATCTTGAGGGTGTCCTTCCGCACGATGGGTTTTCGGGAGTCCATGATGACCTCTGCATGCGCGCTCTCGCGTTTGAGAATACGGACGGGAATCGTTGCTGCCTGCTCTCTGCGGAGGAGACCTCGCTTCGCGACGACGCCGACCTTCGTGCGGCTGCCGCTGCGGCTGTGGGTTGTGCAGAGGATGCGGTGTGGATCAGCGTGACGCACACCTTCTCTGCGCCGCACGTTCGCACTCCCAGCCACCTGAAGGATGACGCTGCGCGCGAGCGCAACGAGCTCTTCGCAAGACGGCTGGTAGAGGCTGCACGCAGCGCCTGTGAGCAAGCGGTTTCCTCTCTTGCGCCCGCCCGCTTTGCCATCGCTTCCGGCCCTTGCTCGGTGAACGTAAACCGTGACGTCGAGACGCCGGATGGCTGGTGGCTTGGCGTGAACCCGGATGGCTTCTCCGATCGCACAGTACGCGTGCTAGGCGTGCGGTCGGCAACCGATCCCGAGCAGGTGATTGCCACCGTGTTCACTGCCGACGTGCAGTCTTCGGTGGTGCAGGGCCTGCATGGCGATAACGGCGAGCTGCTGGTGAGCGGTGACCTTGCCGGCGAGGCCATGCGTCGCCTCGAGGGGGAGCTTGGCGGGACGGCAATCTTCCTCACGGGAGCGGCGGGTGATCAGGCTCCGTGTGTGGTGGGGACGGGAGCGCTCTCCGAGCTGGCTAACAAGTTCGCAGCTGAGGTCACATCAGCGCTCGGTCATGCTGAGGAGCTCCAGGCGGAGGAGATTCGCTTCTCGTCGGAGACCGTCAGCCTGCCTGGCCAGCGTCGCGCAGACTTTGCGACGCTCTCACCCCGGCTCTGCTACGCCTTCGATCCTGCGGACCCTGAGCCCACCACCGTCTACCTCGCGCGCTTGGGAGGGCTTGTCGTGGCGGGCATCCAGCCGGAGGTGGAGAGCCGCTTCGGTGCACACCTGCGAGATGTTGCACCTCATCCATTTGAGCTGGTGACGCTCATAAACGGTGCGCAGAAGTACCTTCCCGGAGCCGACGCGTATGACCGCATCACCTACGAGGCCATGAATTCCGGCTTCGCTCGTGGTGCAGAGACTCAGCTCGAAGAGGCCATTCTCAACCTCGTGAAGGAGTCATGACCGCAAATCGCCCAGACGGACGCCCCCCCCCGACGGACGAACCATATCAAAGGAGATCTCATGAACATCGGATGCGCACGACGCTGCCTCACCCCGCAGACAGAGAAAGTCTATCTCATTGGCTATCGCAACCTGCCCAACCGGCTGGAGCCCGCCACGGGCCTAGACGACGACGTCTTCGGCAATGCCCTCTATTTTGAGCAGGACGACGCAGAGCTCTTCGTCCTTTCCTGCGACTTCATGGAGATTGACGAGGGCACGGCCGAGGACGCAAAGACGCTGCTGCACGACCGCTACGGCATCTCGCGCGACAACGTGCTGCTGTGTGCCACGCATAACCATACGAGCGTGGTGGCCTACCACCGCACGTGGTGGACGGGCAAGTTCGACCAGTCCTACTACGACTGGTTCATGGACACCATCTGCAGCGCTTTCGAGGAGTGCCGCAAGAACGCCCGTCCCGCCACGTGCCGTCTGGGCCGCGCGTGGATCGAGGGGTTCTACAACAACCGCATTACCAACGAGCCTGCGGACCAAGAGGTGACCGTCGCCAAGTTCTCCGATGAAGCGGGAGAAGCCTTGGGGGGCTTGGTCAACGGGGGGAGCCACAGCGCCACCTG
>ODAI013705969.1_pt1 | contig 13034 bp, 14 predicted proteins | sample 1539321 | NCBI WGS metagenome assembly ODAI01 (sample SAMN02144231, study PRJEB22623) | gut metagenome | biome: sheep rumen | host: Ovis aries | place: New Zealand | reverse complement strand
GGCCGTACTCATCAGATAAGAGTCCATCTTTCATCCATCGGCTATCCGATCCTCAATGATGACCTCTATGGCCATCCAAGTGATCTGTGTATCCGCATGGGACTTTTCGCTCAGAGCATCGAGATGTATCATCCTTTGAAGGAAGATAATCTGGAAGTGGAAGCCGAACTGCCGAATGATCTCAACAAACTGTATATGGCGGGTTTACGATGAAGGCAAACAAGACCAATGCGATGCGCATGCTGGACAGCGCAAAAATAAAATATGAAGTGCTGGAATATGATCTGGACAAGGATCTGTTTTCCGGTGAGGCTGTTTCCGATCTTCTGGGACTGGAGTACAGCCAGTGCTATAAGACCCTGGCTTTACGCCATGAACATGACCTGTTCATCTGTGTGATCTCCGTCAAGGATGAACTCGATCTGAAGAAGTGTGCCAAGGCTTTGGGCGTCAAGAATGTGGAAATGGTCCACGTCAAAGACCTTTTGAAGGATGTCGGCTATGAAAGAGGTTCGGTCACACCGATCGGTGTGAAGAAAAACAAGGGCATCGTCTTTGATGATGAGGTCGATAAACACGAAGTCATCGAGATTTCCGCCGGTGCTTACGGACTCGGTTTAAAAGTGGAGCGGGATGCGCTCCTAAAATATCTCAGGGCAGAAGTAAAGGATATCGTCAAGGATGAACTATGATGCAGTGATCGTCGCTTCCGGCAAGGGAGAACGGGCGAATCTTGGCTACAATAAGACCTTCTACAGGATGAAGGATAATAAAAGCGTGCTGATGCATTCAGTCGATCTTTTCTGCAGCGATCCCGACTGCAAAAAGGTGGTCGTTGTCACCAACGAAGAATACTTCGATCAGATCCCAAGCGTTGAAAAGATCGTGGTGACCAAGGGCGGTTTACTTCGAAAGGATTCCGTCTATAACGGCTTGAAACGGACAGAAAGTGATTATGTTTTGATCCATGACGGGGCCAGGCCTTTCTTGCATGCCGAGACACTAGAGAAGATCAAGGAAAAGGTCATTGAAAGTAAGGCCGTCATTTCCGGCCGTTATGCGATCGATACGATCAAGATCGTCAAAGACGGCGTCATTGAAAAGACGATCGACCGAAAGACTGTTTTCATGGCGGAAACACCGCAGGCTTTTGCGCGTGAACTGATCATGAAGTGCTATGAAAACTGCGAAGATATTGAATTTACCGATGATGCCTCGCTGGCAGAATCGTTAGGCTATAAAGTTGCGGTGGTGGCCGATGCCTACAACAACCGCAAACTGACAAAGGAAGAAGATTTTAAAGATCTATGATCAAGGAACTGATCGTCGTAGAAGGCGTAAATGATACCAAGAGACTGCAGTCTTTTTTTGATGTCGATACGATCGAGACCCACGGCATGGGTTTAAGCAAGGAGACGATCGAGCTGGTCAGGCAAGCCAATGAGAAACGTGGTGTCATCCTTTTTCTGGATCCCGATGCGCCGGGCGAAAAGATCCGCAAGCGTCTCAATGAGGCGATACCGGGTTTAAAGAATGCCTTTGTGATGAAGGAAGATGCCAGAACGACAAAGAAAGTCGGCATTGAACATGCCTCCAGAGAAGTTTTGAAGGAAGCTTTGGATCATCTGGTCAGCTATGAGGAATTTCATGATTCTCTGTCAAAAGAAGAGTTCGTGGAACTTGGTCTGATGGGGATGAAGGATTCTTCTGTCAAAAGAGAGAAGGTCTCTTCTTTCTTTCATCTTGGCAAGTGCAATGCCAAGACACTGTTTAAGCGGATCAACATGCTGGGGATCGGCTATGAGGAGATAAGGAAGGTAGTATGATCGCAAGTATCGGCCATGTGAAAAAGGTCATGGGAGAGCTCAGGGCAAAAAAGAAGTTCGGGCAGAATTTTCTGATCGATGCCAATATCGTCGAACGCATTGCCAAGGGCGCCTGCAATGAGGATCTGAAGACCATCGAGATCGGTCCGGGCCTTGGCGCTTTGACGGAAATGCTGCTGAAGTATTCCAAGAGCGTGGATGCCTATGAGATCGATCCGGATATGTATGAGATCCTATTGCGTTCCATTGAGGATGAGCGCCTTCAGGTCTTTTTGGGCGATTTTCTCGATCAGGATCTTTCCGGATACAAAGAAAAGGTCAATGTCTGTGCCAATCTGCCGTACTATGTGACGACGCCGATCTTATTCAAGCTCTTTGAGTCGGATCTGGATATCCACAAGATCACGGTCATGGTACAGAAGGAAGTGGGCGATCGTTTAAGCGCCAAAGTGGGCAGTGAGGACTATTCGGCTTTAAGCATCGAAGTCCAGTATCTGTATACGACAAAGCTGGAGATGAATGTCCCCAGAAATGTCTTCTATCCCAGCCCCAATGTCGATTCGGCGGTGATCTCCTTCACGCCGGCAAGAGAAAGAGACTTCGGATATGAACAGGGCTTTTTCGCATTTGTGAAGAACTGTTTCCGCATGCGCCGCAAGACCCTGCATAACAATCTGAAGGATCTTTACGGCAAAGAGATGATTGAAAACGCATATGAAACGCTGGGCCTAAGGAGCGATATCCGTGCCCAGCAATTGGATCTGAATGAGTTTATTAAGCTCTACGAGGTGTTACGTGAAAGATAGGGCCTATGCCAAGATCAACCTTTCCCTGGATGTCTTCAATATCCGGGAGGACGGCTACCACGATCTGTGTTCGATCATGGTACCGATCGATTTTTATGATGAACTGGAGATCATCCCTGATTTGAGGGACTCTTTTACCTGCAATAAGCGTTTTATCCGCTACAATGAAAACAATTCCATCTATAAGATGATCACTTTATTGAAAGAGCGCTATGATATTGTCGATCATCACCGCATCAGCCTGAAGAAAGTCATCCCGACCCAGGCCGGTTTAGGCGGTGGTACAGCGGATGCGGCCTCCGTTCTGCGCATCTTCAAAAAGCTCTACCATCTGGATCTAAACAAGGAAGAGATCATCGATCTTTGCCTCAAGGTAGGTGCCGATGTGCCGTTCAATTATTTCAACACGCCTGCCGTAGTCAAGGGGATCGGCGATGTCATCGAACCTTTTGACATGGCAAAGAAATACTATGTTCTATTGGTCAAACCGCGCAGCGGCGTTTCAACCAGGGAAGCCTACCAGAAGCTGGATATGGAGATCTGCGATCATCCCGACATCCTTTCTTTGAAAAAGGCTTTGGAAAACGGAGAACCTTTGACAGGGCTGTTAGGCAATTCACTGGAACAGCCGGCACTGTTATTGAATGAAGATATCCGCAAGGTCAAAGAAAGGCTGGAAGGCTATCAGTGCGGTGAAGTGCTGATGTCCGGCTCAGGTTCCACGGTCTTCTGCATCAGTGAAGAGGAACGTGAAATAAAGGCGATCTACGAAGACCTGAGAGGTGAGAATCTTTACGTACGATTTACGGCCACTTTATAGACAAAAAATGTATAATATTTGTGAAATAGAAGGAGAGCTCATGAACAACGCGATCATTTTTATTCGAAACGAAGAAGAAAAGCAGTTGTCTAAGACACCGTATCTGGGAGGAAATCTTCTCTTACATGTGGTGAAAGAAGTCAGGAAAGTTCCTGATATGAAAAATGTCTATATTGTCGGATCCGATACCGAGATTCCGGGCTGTTACAGCAGCAATGAGATCGCGGACGTGATCTCGCAGATCTCCGGCGAGGGCAAGACCCTGCTGGTATCTCCCTTATATCCGGATCTCAACGGCGACGATTACTGCAAGCTGATGGCTCAGGAAAGCCAGGGCTCGGTGTTGGTCTGTGACGAGGAAGTTCTGGAAGCGATCGCTATCAATAACGATAAACTGAATGACTTCAAGTCATTGAAATATGAACCGGTCCATATCCGTTACAAGAAGGTTACCAGAGTTACGGACGAAGATGCCAGCGGCCTCAAGGAAGAGAGCCTTGATGATGTCGCGGTCTTTGCCTTGACTTCGTCAAAGGAACTGGCCAATGAAGTCTGCCGCTACCTCAACATCGAACCGGGCAAGGTTTCGGTCAATCATTTCGCCGATGGCGAGACGCTGGTCGAACTGGGCGAATCGGTCAGAGGAAAGCGCTGCTACATTATCCAGTCTACCTGCAAACCGGTCAATGATACCCTGATGGAGGTCCTCATCTGTCTGGATGCCCTGAGGCGTTCTTCGGCAGCTGAGATCACCTGCATCATTCCGTATTTCGGTTATGCCAGACAGGACCGCAAGGCCATGCCAAGACAGCCGATCACTGCAAAACTGGTCGCCTCCATGCTGGAACATGCCGGCGCCGATCGTGTCGTGACCTTTGACTTGCACGCGGCACAGATCCAGGGCTTCTTCCACTGCCCGGTCGATGATCTGACGACGGTACCGATGATGGGCCAGTACTTCAGACGCAAGAACTTCAATCCGGATGATATCGTTGTCGTCTCTCCGGACCACGGCGGTGTCAAGCGGGCGAGAAATCTGGCCGAGATGCTTGGCAGCAATCTGGCGATCATCGACAAGCGCCGTCCGCGCCCCAATGTCGTCGAAGCCTGCACGGTCATCGGCGATGTCCATGACAAGGATGTCATCATCGTCGATGATATCTGCGATACCGGCGGATCACTGGTTGCGGCAGCCAACATCTTAAAGGAAAACGGCTGTAAGGACATCTATGTCTGCATTGCCCATGGTCTGTTCTCCAACAATGCGGCAGGCAAGATCCAGGAATCCCCGATCAAGGAAGTCGTCTGCACCAACACGATCATCCCTGCCAAGGAAGAGATGGCCAAGACGGACAAGATCACCATCCTGTCGGTCGGCTGGATGCTTTCCAAACTGATCCTGGCAGTATCCTGCCACACACCGGTTTCGGAAGTTTACGCATTATATGAATAAGAAAGGCTGCAAAGCCTTTTTTACATGCAGCGGATCCCTGCAGAATTATCTGCTCGATCTGCGGCTATGTCTATGATCCAGCCGAAAACGGCGGTATCGCCTTCGAGGACCTGCCGGAGGACCGGAGTTGTCCGCGCTGCCGACAGGGCAAGGAAAAATTCAATGCGGCACAAGAAAGAAGGACTTGCGTCCTTCTTTTAAAGCCATTTTTTCTTTTTAAAGTAGTATAACATCGACCCGACGATGATGATGCAGACGACGATCAGGATCGGGTAGGAATAGCGGTAGGAGAATTCCGGCATGTAGTGGAAGTTCATACCGTACCAGCCGGCGATCAGGGTCAGCGGCATGAAGATGGTCGATAAGACGGTCAGAATGGTCATGACCCGGTTCATGCGGATATCGATCTGCTGGGAATAGAGATCCCTCAGCTGTATGGCATAATCGTTGATCGAGGAAACATTGTTATAAAGGCGTTCGATACGGCTTTCGATCTTGTGGAAGTAGTGGATGTTTTCTTCCTTGAAAAAGCCGTTTTCGTTTTCTTCAAATTCCTGTGTGACATCCAAGAGCTGGTCATAGTGGACCATCAGCATCCGCAATTGTCCGCGGATCTCGTTGAGACGAAGGGAATCCATCTTTTCTTTGGAAAGAAGATCGTCTTCCATGGTATCGAGTTCGATCTCGTATTTCTCCATCAGACGCAGGTCGTCCTTGATGAGCTGGTCGATGAAATCGTAAAGGAAACGCTCGATGCAGGGATCGTGCCACTTCCGGTTTTTGGCGATCGTATCGATGATGCCGGCAACGTAGCGGTCATCGTCGATGAAGATGACGCCGTGTTCATTGAGAAAGAAGCTGAAGCCGTGGTCATCGCCATTGAGATCATTTCGATCGGGTATGGAAAAGGAGCCGGTCAAAGAGTCGTAGTTGACTTCCGCTCTGGTGATGTACTGTTCGAGAAAGTCGTTGGCGATATCGTGTTCCGGATCAAAGTGTTCCCGGCGCTTCAGCCATTCTTCGCTGTTTAGTATCGTCACTCTGGCAAAAGAAGGATCGGCATTCTTTATTCCGGTATTGTCTGTCAGGGTTTCCTGAATAAGATAATTCTTCATAACATTCAGTATAACAAAAAACTGATCTTTCGATCAGTTTCCTTTGATCATTGCGATCAGTTCCGGCGTCGGATTCACATAGACCCGATAGCCCGGATTGAGAGCGTAGAACTGGCTCAAGGACATCGTGTGGCGGATGCGCACATCGCCGGATCCGTAGGCATTGCCTTCGGAGATCGTGATCGTATCATTGAGGTAGTCCACCTCGTCGACACATAAGACGTGTCCTTCGGGATTGTAGGAATTGCTTACGGAAACGATTCCCATCGTCATCGGCTTGTCGCCGTATTCAAAGTAATGCTGTAACACTCCTTCCTCGTCATAATAGACAGCCGTCTGATAGACGGTGGAGGCAAACTGTGCACCCGATCCGGTCGGCGTATTGCCGGATGAGTTGAAGCCGAACTGGTCATAGAACCACATCTGGGCAAAGAAGGTGCACCAGCGTCCGGCGGTCGCTCCGTGGATCTTGCCGGCATTGTACAGATCGTAGGCGTGGCCCCAGGCGGCGTATGCCGCGTAGCTGCCCGGTCCGTACCAGCCGGAATACTCATGCCAGAAGGATATCTCTTCCGGGTAGGAAGGAGCCGGGAAGATATTGAAGTGATCTTCCAGGGTTCTTTCTTCTTCCTCGAACGGAGTCAATGATACGTTGCGGTAATTGATCATCGTTTTTTCCGCACGGTCCATAGCGAAGTCGGTCTTGTTGTTCTTGGAGACCGCATAGGCATGGATCATTTTAGGAACAGAGAAAAAGGCGATCCCAACGATCATCATAAAGAGAATATTCACTGTGAGTATATAAGTCAGAGCCTTATGCTCGAATCTTTTCCGTAAGAGTTTTGAATCCCTCTCAATACTGTTTTTCGTAGTACTTTCGATTTTCATCATAAACACAAATACTTATTATAATGAAAAATTTTCAGATTTCAAATTATAATATAGGTATGCTGTACTATTTTTACACACTTTTACTGATATTCATCAATGTAATCGTTTTCTTTCTGATCCGTAACGGCAGACTGGACGCGGACGACCTGGATATGTCCTATCACACGGTCTTCAATCTGCGTCAGTATCATCGGATTCTGACTTCTGCCTTCTGCCATGTGGATCCCATACACTTACTTATGAACATGATCTCCTTATATAATGTAGGGAGTTTTGCGGAGAGCTATTTCGGTCATTTGCGCATGCTGCTGATCTATTTCGTATCGATGATCCTGGGCAAGTGCTTCTCCTTATATATCCGTCACAGCAACCGCGATGACTACACCTCTTCCATGGGCGCATCGGGTGCGATCAGCGGTTTATTGGGAGCCTATTTCCTGGTCATCTTACACCGTTATGGTTTTTCCGGCATGCAGTATCTTTTGAGACCGGTGGTCTCTCTGGTCATGATCTCAGCCCTGCCGGGGGTGGATGGCACCTCGCATTTCTGCTGTATGGCCGTAGGCATGGCCCTGACCTGGCTGCTCTATCTTCTTTAACAACATCCTTCACAGGATGTTTTTTCATGCCTTCCGGGCGTTTTTAAGTGCATTCAATAGATTGTATAATGGATTTGTATAACGATCAGGGGTAGAAAAATGAAAAAGCTATTGGTATTAATGATACTCATGATGATCTGCTTAGGCGGCTGCAGCAATGAAACGGTCTTAAGCGATGATCAGATCAAAGAAAAGATCAGAGAAGTGAATACGGCGGCAAAGCTGAAAGAGAAGTTCAAGAACATCGGTTTTGACGAGATGAGGGACGAACTTCTGGCTACCGTCTATGACGATCAGAACAGTACACTCATTTCTTACGCCAATGAGGACGGCGATACGATCCGCAGCGAGCTCTACAGCAAGGATTTCCGCTATTCCTATGGCGTGGAAGGCGAGTTTTCCCAGGAAGTATATTTGGCGCAAAGGGAAGATGTCTGGCAAAAGGCCGAAAGATATCTGAGCGACATGGAATTTATCGGTCTGGAGACGACGGATGTCTTCTATATCATCAACGGACAGATCATGGGAAAGGACTTTGAAAAGCTCTGTCAGAGTGACAAGCCGGTCCTCAAGGCGGCGATGACCGTGGTGGCAGACAAGGACTTCGTCATCCATTCCATACAGAATCAGGTCGTGACTTATGAAGACAAGAGCGAAGAGACCCTGAGCGATCTGGAACTGCGCTATGATGCCGGCGAGATTGAAAACGAGGTCAGTGAGGTTTTAAAGAAACACTTTGACCAGAATAAGGATTTCCGCAGCTGCACTGTCATCACCGACGCTCAAAGCGGCGGTACCACCAGTGTCCAGTACAATATCGCCAAGGGCGTAAAAAGCGGTGTTGTGACCGGGGAAGGCTACAGGCTGATCAAGCGGCTTTCCACACCTGATGAAGAAGATCTGAGCAACGATGTCACATACTATATAACAGATAAGGAAGGTGACGATTTGGAAAAGGAACATGAAGGAACGATGAGTCCGGACGGCGTCTATACCGATGATGCATCGGGCTTTGTCGTCGTGAATGAATACATCCCGGATGTCCTGCTGGAGATCCGCTATGCTTCTGCCTACAACTTTGTCGGTGAGAAGATCGACGGATACACGGAACCGCAGGCTCTTTTAAGCAAGGAGGCGGCACAGGCCTTGAAGAAGGCCGCCGACCAGCTCTATAGCCAGGGATACATCATCAAGATCTATGATGCCTATCGTCCGCAGATGGCGGTCGATCATTTCCTGCGCTGGGCACAGGATGTCAGAGACACGAGAATGAAGAGCGTCTTCTATCCGGATGTCGACAAGAAAGACCTCTTTGCCTTAGGCTATGTTGCCGAACATTCTTCCCATTCCAGAGGTTCCACCATCGATATGACCATCGTGGACATGAAGACCGGCAAGGAAGTCGATATGGGTTCACCGTTTGACTTCTTCGGCGAGATCTCCCATGGTGACTACACGGAATTGAGCGAAGAACAGCTGAAGAACAGACAGCTCTTAAAGGACGCGATGACTTCCAACGGCTTTGCCCCATACGCAGAAGAATGGTGGCACTTCACCCTGGAGAATGAACCGTATCCGAACACCTACTTCAGCTTCCCGATCAGTAAGGATGCTTTGCGCTGATGGAAGGCTATGAAATAGAGATCACAGAACCTTCCGGCGAGTTTCCTTTGATCGATCTTGGCCGGGACATTGAAGTCAAGGGAAGGATCAAAGGAAAGATCGACAGGGATCTTTCTTTGAAGGTCGAACTTTTCGACCGGGAAGGCAGGCTGCTTCGTTACGCTTGTCAGAACAGGCTGAAGGATACTTCAATCGATCTGAACTATCCGGGTCTGGTCACCTATAAAGAGGAGCTTGATCCGAAGAAAGAAAAACTCAAAGCCTTCGGTTTTCCGGAACTGCAGGTCAAGGATATCGAGGATCCCGAAGCTTCGATACGAAACGCGACCATCAAGTGTTTCTATAATGAGGACAGTTTCAAGGCGATTCTGGTTTCCGGCAGTGACGTGAAACACGGCCGCATCTTTGATACCGGCATGGATTTCACTGATGAAAAAGGCCATCCCTACGATACCCTTGTAAAGGGCGGGTATACGATCAAAGTGAGTCTGATCGAAAAAGAGAAACTGCTGGCATCGACGGAAAAGAAGATCCGCATCGATGTGCGTCAGGAAGTGGCCATCGTCCGCTTCAATCCCGCCTCTCACCGCAAAGCGATGAACCTCTGGTGCGCAGAAAAAGGCATCGACATCGTCAACGACACGATGCCGGGCTATCTTGAACCCTATCTGGGAACCTGGTACTACCATATGGGTTTGTTGCCGTATTATCGGGCCAATGACATCACCTTTTATCAGGATGCCCTCGTCCATATGTTTGTCTATCTGTGTGATCCGACCTCGACCTCTTATGAGACAGAGCTGGCCTACCTGCAGGACAAGGGACAGGTCGGGGATCATCAGCGCTTCAAGGCCTATCACTACGATATCGGTGAGGCTCTGATCAAGGGCAGACAGGGAAAGATCCTTTGTTTTGATGAGGGAGAAGATATGGCGCTTTGCCGTATCGATCTGCTGCAAAAGGGAGAGGAAGGCGTCTTTGATCTGAGTGAAAAGGACCTGCAGGACTGTTTCTTTGAAACGGAAGATCTTGAAATCAAAGCAGGATCTTTGATCGCCTTTATGGGGGTGGTCAAGCCCTGGCAGCTGAAGAAGGGTGATGTGACTTTAAAAAAAGACAACACCTACGAAATGAAACATGATGTCAGTAAAGTCATCTACGAGATCGATGAGGGAGATCATGTAAGCAGACAGGAAAGAGAATTGATGATGGACCGCATGGAAGAATCATCGATCGGTTCTTCGGTCTACGAGTTCTACAACCTCTTTCTCTTTGATGAGTCCTATAAGGGAAAAGATTTGAATATCAGGATCTCTATTGCCAACGATGAAGGCAGGATCCTGAAAAAAGATAAACACGTGCATATCAGAGTGCGATAGGAGAAGAAAATGGAATACATGAAGAGAAAAGACTATGAAGCGTGGATCGCTTCGACCAGAGATGCCCGCATGGACTGGTGGCGCAAGGCGCGCTTTGGCATGTTTGTGCACTTCGGCCTCTATTCGATCCTGGGCAGACATGAGTGGGTCATGTCGATGGAAGGCATCGACAAGGAAGAGTACGAGAAACTGGCTGATCAGTTTCTGCCTGAGGAAGGCTGCTGCGAGAAATGGGCAAAGCTGGCGAAGAAGGCCGGCATGAAGTACATGGTTCTGACGACCAGACACCACGAAGGCTTCTCTCTCTGGGATTCCAAGGTCAATCCTTACAACAGCGTCAATTACGGCTGTCACAGAGATATCGTGAAGGAATTCGTTGAGGCTTGCCGCAAATATGATCTGAAGATCGGTTTCTATTCTTCCATCATGGACTGGCATCATCCCGATGGCGAAAAGTGTGAAAACGATCCGGAAGCCAGAAGAAGATTCCTGGATTACATCGAAGCATTAAATACGGAATTGCTGACCAATTACGGCAAGATCGACATTCTCTGGTACGATGTCGCCCAGCCGATGGAATCCTGGGAAGCCTGGGATTCTCTGGCCCGCAACCAGCGCTTGAGAGCTTTGCAGCCGGACATCATCATCAATGACCGTTCCCGTCTGCCGGAAGACTTCGGCACACCGGAAGGGAAGATCCGGGTCATGGACAGGGATTGGGAAGCCTGCATGACTTTCAATGATATCGCCTGGGGCTACCTCGATGAGGGACAGGCCCTTCCATATGCCTATTCGGCAGAACGTATCCTGCGCATGCTGAATACCTGCGCCTGCAACGGCGGCAACCTCTTGCTGAACGTGGGCCCAAGACCCGACGGCAATATCCCGTCGGATGCGATCAAACCTTTGGAGATGGTTGGCGAATGGTTAAAGAGAAACGGGGAAGCCGTCTATGGCAAGCTTCATCCTAACCTCTTATCCGGTTCCTGGTTCAGGGGCGGCAACGGCATTTCCGGCATCACCTATGGGGAGGATCTGAAAGCCGTCTATTTATGGAACTGGATCTCGCCGAAAGACAGGGAGATGTATTTCTCCGGTGTATTCTCCAAACCGGTGAAAGTGACCAAGCTTTCCACGGGCGAAGAGATTCCGTTTGAATATGGGGAAGACCACAGGATCCTCTTAAAGAAAGTGAAACGGGAAGCCTGGGAGATCGTTCCGGTCTACAAGATCGAATTTGAAACCCCGCTGGATTATCGCCCGTTCCACAAGTATCCCCAGATCTGGTACTGAAAGAAAAGCCCGTTTGGGCTTTTACTGTATTTCAATGTTGTTTTGGATGTCGTTCATCCTGGCGCAGGTACCATGGAGGGCAAGCAGCTCTTCATGCGTACCTTTTTCTTTGATCCGTCCTTCTTCGATGACCAGGAACTGGTCGGCGTGACGGATGGTGGAAAGACGATGGGCAATGGCGATGATTGTCCGTTTGCCGGTCAGAGCATTGATCGAATCGCGGATCTGCTGCTCCGTTTCCACATCGACGGCTGCCGTCGCCTCATCCATGCCGTCGGAGACGATACCGGTCATCGTGGACAAGACCCTTGGCGCTGCCAGGTTGACCATGGAAAAAGGCCAGGAGAAAACAAAATGCAGTAAAATAATTTTATATGGATGAGCATACGGGAGGGATAGTCATGACAATCTTGTTGATCGTGGCGGGAATACTTTTGAGTTCCGTGCCGGTCGTATTGGCGTATATCCGTTTTCGGAATCTGAAGGATGAAGCGGCTTATAAGGATCTGATGACCAAAGCGATGATTGTCGGTCTCTTATCGTGTCCTGCCGGCTTTTTACTGTCGGGCGTCTTCGCCATTATCGAAAGAGTTTTCCATATCAATGAGATGGGTTTGTTGGGAGCGGCATATCATAAGATCATCCTGCTGGCGCTGGCGGAAGAGATCGTTAAGACGTTCTTATTTATCCGCTTTACCAAGAAGCACAGCTATCCGTATTCCTGGCTGGATCTCATTGCGATCGGCACAACGGTGGCCATCGGTTTTGAGATCGGTGAATCCATGGTCATGCTTGGAAGCGAACCGATCGTCATGCTGCTCAGAGGCATCTCGGCCATGCACATGTGCTTCGGTTTTGTTATCGCCTGGGGTTATGGCAAGTACCAGAAGACCGGCAAGATCTTGCCGTTTGTCTTATGTTTCCTGCTTTCCTGGCTGTGGCATGGTCTCTATGATTTCGGTTTAAGTGAAGAGCTCCTGGCACTCAATGACAATTTTGCTGCTCTGTCCATTTCGCTGGCCGTTATTTCCTTTGCCTATATGATTTATATCTTTATCTTTATACCAAAGGCGGCCAAAAAAGAAGTTTATACAACGCCGATCATCAGGTAAGGCGTAAAAATAGTAGGGGGTATTTATGAAAGAATTCTTTAAAAAGATCCATACCGAAAATTTCCGCTGGTATGATGAGATCCTTCTGGTGTCCTTTTTTTCCTTTATTCTGATTCT
>ODAI013992800.1_pt1 | contig 13035 bp, 9 predicted proteins | sample 1539321 | NCBI WGS metagenome assembly ODAI01 (sample SAMN02144231, study PRJEB22623) | gut metagenome | biome: sheep rumen | host: Ovis aries | place: New Zealand | reverse complement strand
TCTTGAAGACCTGCTCGAAGCCCAGGAACTTCAGCATGCCCAGGTAGACGGTCGGGTTGAAGCGCAGGCCACCCTTGTAGGGCCCGATGGCGCTGTTGAACTGAACGCGGAAGCCGCGGTTGACCTGGACTTTGCCCTCGTCGTCAACCCACGGAACACGGAACATGATGACGCGCTCGGGCTCGACCATGCGCTCGAGGATGGCCTGCTCCTGGTAGATCGGATCGCTCTCGACCACGACGCGCAGGGATTCGAGAACCTCGGTGACGGCCTGGATGAACTCGGGCTCGTTCGCGTTCTTTGCTTTGACGTCGGCGAGGACGTCGTCTACGTAGGACATCGCTTTGCTCCTTTGCTGCTCGCATGTTGGTTAGCGTGGCCCCATTGTAGAAGCGGCGTCTGGGGGCTTGATTGCAGAATTGTTAAAGTTGGCCTGCGGCGCTCGCAGGTGCTGCGGGCGGGCGCGGGTGTGGGCGCGGGCCGGCGGCGGGCGCGGGTGTGGGCGCGGGCCGGCGGCGGGCGCGGGCCGGCGGCGGGTGCGGGTGTGGGCGCGGGACACAGGCAGGCCGGCCTTTAACGCACAACCCCATTATTCTGCCAAGCCCACGTTTTCGCGGCATAATATGCGAGTTGTGCGTTGTTCAAAGAGGCTAAATGGCAGGATATCGAAGATGTGCCATCGCACTTCTTCGATATCCTGCCACCCATCAAAGCACATCTTTATTATTATGTCTTGAGCTTGAAGGCATGGCAGAATATGGGAGTTGTGCCTTGCCGGACGCAATGCAGCCCAGAAGTAGCGGCGCCCGGTCGCGGCGCCCGGTCGCGGCGCCATGTTAGGCAAGACCCGCCTTCCGCGGTAAAACCACCGCCGGGCGAACCGTCGGCCCGCGAGGCTCAGAACCAGAAAGGTCCGATCATGAACGAATTCGAAAAATCCTGCGCGAACTGCGGGCGGCCGAACTGCAGCCACCTCGACGGCGAGTGGCCGGACTTCTGCCTGACGACGAACAATCCGCAGGAGTTCTTCGACGAGGCACTCGACGAGTACAACAACGACCCGCAAACCCGCGCGATGTTCCGCGCGGCGGCCGAATGCGAGGGGCTCTATTACGGCTCGCTCACGCGCGTCGAGGAAGTGGCGCTGTTCGCCAAGAAGATCGGCGCGAGGAAAATCGGCATCGCAACCTGCATGGGCCTGCGCAATGAAACGCAAATCTTCTCGAAAGTCCTTAAAGCCAAAGGTTTCGAGAGCGTCTGCGCCGTCATCTGCAAGGTCGGCGGCATCGACAAGACTTCCGCCGGCATTCCCGACGAGGTGAAAGTCCATCCCGGCCAGCACGAATCGGCTTGCAATCCCATCGTGCAGGCGAAGATCTTGAACGCGCAGAAGACCGACCTGAACGTCATAGTCGGGCTCTGCGTCGGCCACGATACGCTGTTCATCAAGCATTCCGACGCGCCCGTCACATACCTCATCGTGAAAGACCGTGTGCTCGCCCATAATCCTGCCGCGGCGCTCTACCAGCACAACGCCTACTACCATCGAATCATGGAACCGGGCTTCCCGCCCGAGCGCCCGTAGACCACACGGTGCTCCGTGCGACGCGAGGCGCCGCATCGCATCGCACGCCACCCCACCCCACGCCACGACCAACCAGGAACGAGGAACACATGATAGTTCGACCCGCAACCCCTTCTGAAATCGACGAAATCATGCACATCTACGACATCGCCCGCCAAGCGATGCGCGACGCAGGCAACACGGCCCAGTGGATCAACGGGTATCCTACGCGTGAACTAGTCGAAAATGACATTCAACGCGGCGTGTGCCACGTAATCGAAGACGGCGGCGCGCTGCACGGCGTGTTCATGTTCGCCATCGAAGACGACCCTACCTACGCGCACATCGAGGACGGCGCATGGCCTAACGACGAGCCGTATGGCGTCATCCACCGCATCGGCAGCGCGGGAACGAAGCGCGGAATCCTGCAAGCTGCGGTCGACTTCACCCGCGGGAGAATCGGCAACCTGCGCATCGACACGCACGCGGACAACGAGCCCATGCAACGCGCGCTCGCGAAAGCGGGCTTCCGCCCTTGCGGCACGATTTATTGCGTCGACGGCACGCCGCGGATCGCGTTCCAGCTCGAGGCATAGGGACTTCGGCCGAACCCATCGCGCGCCCGCCTGCGAGGGCAAACCCGAAAGGACCTTAGCGCCCGTTGCGCGCCATCTCCACAAGGCCGTGCGATCACACCAACGAAATCGAGTCGAACGACAAACCCGCGGAGCTGCGCATCATGGCGAGCCACTCCGACGGGCTGATCGCAGGAACTGCGGACCTCGCGAAGCCTTTTCGGTCGCGCGTGACGAGATAGTCCGCATTCGCCTTGCTCGTGCTCGTCGCGATAAGGCAGTCTTCAAGGTCGTCCCACTTCAAACGTGCACCGGCAATAATGTCGCAGGAGGATTTTGCCCAGCCAACCGCTGCAGATGGGCGCCGCGGGCGGTGTGCCGCCTGCGGCACCCCACCCTAGTACCTGTTGTGCACCGCCTCCGCGAATCCGCGCAGCCCTTTCACCTCGAACCGCTCACCGCCGTCGAGCACGACGAAGCCGTCGAAACGCCCGAACACCTGATGCTGGTCGCTCACGATTGCCTTGAAGTCCATGTAGTCGCAGCGGTCGATCTCGGGCGTGAACACGAGGTCGAGACGCTCCTCGTCGTCGGTCATGTGCCACGGCTTCATCAAATCGAACCGCTCGCCTATCGACTTCGCCTCGGCGTCGATCACCGGAATGCCGAAATCGACGCGGCCGAGCTTGTGCGCGATCCCGTCGACGAACACCATGTTCTCACTCGCCGCCGTCGTATCGCCGAACCCGTATCCCAGGTTGAACCCGAACACGTGGCCGCCCTGCGCGCCCTGCGCGGCCGACCAGTACCACGTGTTGTCGCGCGTCCAGACGCCGCGTCCCCAGTCCAACAGGCCGAACGAGTCGCCCTCCTGGAAGCTGTGCTGCAGCTCCCCGAGCTGGAGCAAGCCGAACGCACGCTGCCCGATGATTTTCTGATTGTAGTAGAACGCATGGTCGTCTTCGGCCCACGGCGTCGCGATAACCATCGAGTCACGCGGCTCGCGGTCGAGAACGACCTCAGCGAACAGGGGTTTCCCGTCCTTGAAATCTTCCCACCCGACGACGAGATGCCGCATGCCGCGCCCGACCGCGAAATGCACGGTCGCCTTCTTGCCCTCGAAGCGGGTGATGCCCTCTGCCGACGAGGCGGGAAGGCCGAGCCTGCCGAGCGGAAGGGCGCCCATCGTGCTGCGCGTCGTGAACGTCTTTTCCCCGAAATCGATGAGCGACGCCGACACGAGCGTGGCGTAGCCCATGTCGCCGATTGTGAGGGCGAGCGCGTACTCGTCGTCGTTGACCAGGTAGTAGTCCCATTCCTTGATGCGGATGGCCGGCGCCGCGATGCGCGAGCGATCGTATTCCAGAAGCGGCGATTTGGCGTAACCGCGCGTCGCGAGCCTTCCCGACTCGTCGAGCAGCGGGCCCGGCTCGGTAATCTCGACCTGCGATTCCGCCGTGCGCCCGATCTCGCGGCCCTCGTCGCACACGGCTCGGAGCGCGGCCTCGAACGCGGAGACGTTCCAAATCGCCGGCACGGGGTACGCGGGATTGCCCTCCTGCTCCGCGCCGGCGGCGAGCTCGGGGATGTCCTCGAGCCGCAGCTCGCGGATGGTCTCGGGAATGCCGAGCGATGCGGAAAGCTCGCGGATGCGCCCGATGAACGCATGCGCCAGCTCGCTGTCGGACGCGCCTTTGCAACCGATGATCTCGCCGAGCCGCGCAAGGCGCTCCTCGGCCGCTTCCCCATACTGCTCGAGAACGACCGGCAGCAGCACCGCGTTCGCGAGGCCATGCTGCACGTGGTAGCGTCCGCCGATGCCGTGCGCCAGCGCGTGCACGTAGCCGACCATGGCGTTCGTGAAGGCGATGCCCGCGTAGTACGAAGCCGCCAGCATGTGCTCGCGCTCGATCAGGTTCTTTCCGTCGTCATACGATGCCTTCAAGTGCTTGAACACCAGTTCGACCGCCTGCTCCGCGTAGTCGCGCGCCTCGCGCGAACCGAACCGGTTGACGTACGCCTCGACCGCGTGGGTCAGCGCATCCATGCCGGTGTAGGCCGTGAGCGCCGGCGGCAAACTCACGAGCAGCGTGGCATCAAGCACAGCCACGTCGGGGATTAGGGAAAAATCGCTGATGGCGTACTTGCGCTGCCGCTCGGGGTCGGTGATGACCGCGGCCGCCGTCACTTCGGAGCCCGTGCCCGCCGTCGTCGGAACGGCTATGAGGAACGGCGTTTGCCTGCGAACCTTCATGGTGCCCGTCAGATCGCGCACGGCCTTGCCCGGCCGCGCGATGAGCGCGCCTGCGACCTTCGCGCAATCCATGACCGAGCCGCCGCCGATGGCGACCATCGCCTGGCAGCCGCGTGCCCGGTAGAACGCGGCCGCGCCCTCGACGCACTCAATGTCGGGATCGGGCTTCACATCCGTGAACACCGCGGCCGCGATGCCGTGCACGAGCAGGTCGTTGACGAACGACGTGGCAAGTCCGCGCCGCACGAAGCCTTTCGTCGTCACGACCATGACGTTGGCTACGCCCTGGTCCTCGAGGATCGAAGCGATGTCATAGAGTTTTCCCGGCCCGATGACGAGCTCGGGCATCATTCCCATCTGGGCGCGCTGCGCGCGCGAAACTGCAAATTGCTGGAGTCTTGCCAAAAGATCGATCATTTTCCGGCCTCCCACGAATGTGTTGACTGATGTCATGATATCCCTTCGCAGGCCGAGCGGCGAACCTGCCACTGAGACGTTGCCGTTAGCGGCCCGCGGGCGCGTTGGCGCGGGCGGACGAGAGCACGAGCGGGGACCGACGTACGGGCTGGCGTGCGGGCGCAGGCCGGACGGCGGTTTGCGGCGGCGCCAAGCAAAAGTGTTGACTGCAAAATCGCACTTGTTTAGGAAAAAATGCTGCAAATACGCACTTGTATATATAAACAAGTGCGTATTTGCAGCAAATTCCAATATACAAGTGCGATTTTGCAGTCAACACTTTTTCTCACGACTGCATAGCCCGTTCTCAAGTTTCGAGCAGGTCCGTGAACAGGCGTTTCGGATTCATGGCAGTCAGGCCATCCAGCTAACGGCCGCTCAGCAGGCGGCTATTCGCCCGCGTGCTCGCCCGCGTGCTCGCCCGCGCCCGCACTCGCAGCCGCATCCGCAGCGCCGCCCTCCGGCGCACCCGCGCTGACAGCCGGGCGACCGACGCGCAGCGAGAGGGCGCCCGTCGGACACGCCTCGATACACTTCCCGCACAACATGCAGTCGCCAGCGCGCACGATTGAATCCCGACCCGCCACGGCGGCATCCAGGATCTCGGGGTCGCACAAACACGCTTTCTTGCACTTGTTGCAACCGATGCACGTCTCGTGGTCGATCGCCACGTTCACCTGGCCGACTTTCCCGAGCACTTCGTAGAATCCGCCGAGCGGGCAGATGCTGCGGCACCATACGCGATGTCCCCAGAACAGCTCGATAACGACGATCGCCAGCAGCGTCACGCCGCCGACGAGACTGCCGAAGACGAGCCCCTTGTTGATGAAGCTAATCGGCGAGAGCGCCTCGAACACGGGAAAGCTCAGCACGAGCGAAAGCACGAGCACGGCAGCTGCAACGTACACCTTCACGTGGCGCGGGAGCACGGTCTCCTCGACCTTGACACCGAGCTTGCCGCGCAGCCAATCCACGACCTCGAGCAGCAGGTTGACCGGGCAGAACCAACCGCAGAACACGCGTCCGCGCACAAGTCCGTACACCACGAGCAACGGCAGCATGCCAATGAGCCAGTCGAGCGCGAACGTCTTGGCCGCCGCCACGGTCTGCAGCACGGCGAACGGGTCGAGCAACGTGATTCCGAACAAGCTGCTCGACGAGAGCGAACCGTAGAACGGGAAAGCCGAGGGCGTTGCAATCGTGTTGTCGTTGCCGACCGTACCGCCGAACAGGCTCCACCCTGCGAAGAGCACCGGCGCCAGGAACAGCAGCAACACGAGCACCTGCACCACATGGCGCACGATGCTGAACGGGAACTTCTTTTTCTGCTGCTTTTCGCTCATAACGCTCTCTCCAATAGGTGGCCCGATGAGCCGGCCTCCCTGTGAGCCGGCCTCCCTGCGAGTCGGCCTCCCTGTGAGTCGGCCTCCCTGTAACCCCGACTTATCTGTTACCCCGACTCATCGACTCGTCGTCAAACGCCGTCGGGATAAATCGTCGGGTCGTCCTCGAAGTTCAGGTAGATGAGGTCGACGCCGATGACGCCCGTCATGCGGGATATGCCGTCCGCGATGTCGTGCGACTCGTCGACGGTCGGCGCCTCGATCGTGATGACGACCTTGTAGCCTTCGATCCCATGGACCTCGACGCCGGCGAGGCCGGGCAGCTCGGCTGCCACGGCCTCGGTGTATTCAGGTACGGTCTCGACTACAAGGCTCGAAATTACCACGCTCGTCCTCTCGCGATCGCCGGCAAAACGCCCGGCGGGCTAGATCTTCTCGACGCGCACGCACGTCTTCTTGTAGTCGGGTTCCTTCGACAGCGGGCAGTACATCTCCTGCTGAACGAGATTGATGAGCGTCTCCTCCGCGAAGAACGGCGCGAACAGATAGCCCTCGGGCGGCTGCGTACGACCCGCGGTCGAAACCGTGATCTCGACCTCGCCCCAGCGGCTCACGACCTTCACGCGGTCGCCGTTCTTCAACCCGAGCTTCTCGACGTCCGCCGGGGTCATGTCCAGCAGCGCCTCGGGCAGCGCGGTGTTCAGCGCCGGCACGCGGCGGGTCATCGAGCCGGTATGCCAATGCTCGAGCAGGCGGCCCGTGCAGAACACGAACGGGTACTCGTCGTCGGGAATCTCGGCGGGCGGCTCCCACGGACGGAACACGACGGAAGGCTTGTGGTCGGCCGACTTGTAGAAGCTGACGTCGTGCGCCAGGCCCTTGTCGCCGTACATCTCGATGCCGACCTGGTCATAGCCTTCCTCCTGCGGACCGTAGGCGAAGCGCCACTTCGTGGGCAGCCACTTGCCGTCGACCTCGCGGACGGGCCACGTCATGCCATGGTTGTAGATGTACTCCTCGTACGGGGCGAGCTGCTTGCCCTCCATCTTGAGATTCTTCTCGGTGTTGATGGCGGCCGCACGCGGGTTGAGCTCGGGGTTGCTGAACGTGCGGTATTCCTCCCACATGCTCTTGCACACCTCGCGCTGGCTCTCCTGCTTGAAGTCGGCGGCGTCCTTGTCGTACCACTCGCCGAACAGCAGGTCGAATGCGTCCTCGTCGCCGATCTTCTCGTCGACAAGCACGCGCTTGGCGATCTCCATGAGGATCCACATGTCCCACATGGCGTCTCCGGGCGGGTCCACCGCCTTCTCGAACACGGCCGTACGGCGCTCGCCGTTGCCGAACTGGCCCTCGCGCTCGATCCACATCGCCGCGGGCAGAACGACGTTGGCGTACTTCGTGGAAATGGTGGGATACACCTCGCTGACCACGATGAACGCGTCGAAGATGCCGCGCTTGTCCTCGGCACCGCGGCCGAGGAAACGCGTGAGGTTCGACATGGACTGCGCCCAGTTGTTGTGGGCCGTCCACAAGAAGTCGATGTTGCCGTTCGAAAGCTCGCGGAAAATCTTCGTTGTGTGGAAGCCGGGCTTCTGGATCTCGTCGAGGTAGCCCTCGGGCAAGTTCCAGACGGCTTCGGAGAAGCGTCGGTGCGCCTCGTTGGCCACGACCAGGTCGGCGGGCAGGCGATGCGAGAACGTGCCGACCTCGCGCGCGGTGCCGCACGCGGAGGGCTGGCCGGTCAGCGAGAAGCCGCCGTCACCGGGCTTGCAGTAGTGGCCCGAGAGCAGGTGCAGGTTGTGCAGGTTGTGGTTGACCCACGTGCCGCGGTTGTGCTGGTTGACGCCCATCGTCCAGAACGAGGTGATCTTGAGGTCGTGGTTGGCGAACAGCTCGTAGAGCTCTTGGATGTCCTCGACGCTCGCACCCGAGATCTCGGAAGCGTATTCCCAGGTGTAGGGCTCGAGGCGCTTGGCGTACTCCTCGAACGTGATGGATTCGGTCGCGTCGACCTTCTGGCCGATCTCGCTGGCGTCGTAGCCGTCGTAGTCGGCGTTGCCGATGTCCTCGGTGCCCTGCTTGAACTGCAAGTGGTCGGCCACGAAGTCCTTGTCGTACGTCTCGTTCTCGATGAGGTAGTGCGCAATGCAGTTCGTGATGGCCAAATCGCCGTTGTTGCCGAACAGGATGACCTTGTCGGCCGTGGCGGCCGTGCGCGTGCCGAGCGTCGTGACGTCGTAGTGCTTGACGTTCTTGTCGCCGATCTTGCGGGTCATGACGCGCGAATAGAGCATGGGATGGGCCTCGGCCATGTTGGCGCCCCATGTGATGAAGACGTCCGCATGGTCGATGTCGGCGTAGCAGCCGGCAGGCTCGTCGGTCTGGAACACGTTCATGAAGCCGACGACGGCCGACGCCATGCACAGGCGCGCGTTCGGGTCGATGTTGTTCGAGCGCAGGCCCGCTTTCCAGAACTTGGACGTCGCGTAGCCCTCGATGATGGGCTGCTGGCCCGAACCCCAGAACGCCAGCCGGCTCTTGTCCTTCTTCCAGGTGTCGCGCAGGTGCTCGGCAACCAGGTCGAGCGCCTCGGTCCACGTGGCCTCGCGGAAGCCCTCGGACGTGCCCTTCTTGGAGTTGTCCTCGCGGATGAGCGGCTTGGTCAGACGGTCCTCGCCATAGAGGATCTTGCTGAGGTAATAGCCCTTCACGCAGTTCAGACCACGGTTCGAATCGTTCTCGGGGTCGCCGTAGACGCTGACGACCTTGCCGCGCCTCGTCTCGACGATGACGCCGCATCCGCATCCGCAGAAGCGGCAGACGGCGAGCGTCTTCGTGGTCGATTCGCCGTTGATCGGCTCGTTGACCTTGGGAGCGCACCCGACCATGCCGGCAACGGAGCCGGCAGCGGCGGCCGTCGCCATGGCGATTGCCGTCGTCTTGACGAAGTTTCGTCTAGAAATGTCCATGCTCATTGTCCGTTAACCTTCCTTCGCTCTCTCGTATCCCCTCATGGCGAACCGAAGGGGTTCTCATATCGCCTCGGCTAACGCCGGACGCTCGTCTTCTCCTGTTCCGCAAGCGAGATGATGCGTATGGGCACATGCGGCTCGCTCACGGCGCACCTCTCGACGCACAGGCCGCATCCGGTGCAGATGTCCTTGTCGATCGTGGGAATGAACTTGGTGTGGATGTCGTCGTTGTCCATGCGCTGGAAGTCGAGCGTGATCGCCTCGTCGATGAGCGGGCAGATGCGGTAGCAGACCTCGCAGCGATAACCCTGGTAGGCGATGCAGACTTCCTCGTCGATGCGCGCGTAGCCCATGTGCGGGTCCTTGCGCGCGGCGACGTCGCGAAGCGCGTCGGTCGGGCAGGCGGCGACGCACGGGAAGTCGTCGCACAAACGGCATGCCTGCTCGCGCGCGTCGATGCAGGGAGTGCCCGCGGCCGCGCCCTCGAGCGGGCCCGCGACGTGCAGCGCCGCGTACGGGCATGCCTCGATGCACTTGCCGCACTTGATGCAGCGCGCCATGAAATCGTGCTCGCTCTGGATTCCCGGAGGCCTGAGCAGCGTCGACGAAGCGCCTGCGGAGACCGCAAGGGCGCCCTCCGCCGCCACGGCGACTGCGGCAAGCCCGGCTATGACTCTACCAACACCCACTTCAGCATTCCAATCGATCGGCCGGGTCCGCTACGCGGCAGCCAGGAACTGCTCTTCGTTCCACGACATGTACTGGTGCTCGAGGTTCGACGCCTCTTCGGCGCTGATCCAGCCCATGGGGTACTCGACATCGTCGTGGCACTGCGTGCACACCATGACCGACGCGCGATGCGCCTTGTGGCAGTCGCTGCACGTGTACTCGGAATGATGCCACGAGTGCGGGTTGCGCGACATGTCGGCCGTGATCTGGGTCAGGCCGGTCTTCGAGATGTTATGGCATCCGGCGTTCAGGCAGAACTCGGTCTCGCCCGCATGCCGGTAGAACACGAGCCTGGCCAGATCGCGCTCGCTCAGCGGGTTGTAGTAGTTGCCGGTGATCCACTCGATGCCCTCGGTCACCTGCTCCTCGATGGCGGGCGTGTGGCACGCCATGCAGCGCTTGCCCATGTTGCCGTGGATGCTGGCGAGCATGCCGCCGGCGTACTCGACCTCGTTGCCCCACTTGTCGACCGCGGGCTCGTACGGGTTAGCGTACAGCGTCTGCAGGTATTCCTGGTTCATCGGCGTATGGCAGATGGTGACGCAGAACTCGGGCGTCTCGTGCCATTGGTAGAAGCCGAAGCCGAATGCGGCGACGAAGGCGATGATGGCTCCGATGATCGCCTTCTTCCTGCTTACCTTCTTCTTAGGAGCCGCCCCCTCTTGAGCGGCTTCTTCGGCTTGGGCGGTGTTGTCCAGATTCTCCTGGACGACGTTCTTCTCATCGCTCATAGCCCTACCCCCTTCATGCCCTTTGATTGTGGCTAGTTACGATGAATTGTATCGAACAATTTGTCGTTAAACCATGCTTGAATTGTCTCGAAAAACCTGCATTGACCTCTTTTTTACGAGCAACCTAGCAAAAAAGACAGTTAGCCGATAATCGCTTTGAAAGTGTCCTTTTAGGCCGTCATGGCGCTCACGAGAGGCAGTGCGTTGTAGAAGAAGCGGTTGATGTTCTCCGAGCCGTGCTCCTCGCCGTCGCCGATCAAGGTCAGCGTGTTCGCCTCGCCCGCATCCCCGTCGGTCACGAAGACGTCGGGGCGCTGCGGCAGCGCGGCCGCCTGCGCTTCCACGATCCCGAGCGCGAAATCCTCTTCGCCTGCCGAGGCGAAGAGGAAGAAGTCGTCCTTGCCGTAGCCTTGCCGCAGAACCGCGTCGGCGGCCATGTCCGTCGTGAAGCCCGCCCCGCCGGCACGCTCGACGTACGACTCGTAGCCCCACATCAGGTTGCCAGACAGCGGCAGGAAGTATTCGAAGTAGTCCAGGCAGTCGCACAGGCGGTACCACGTGGTCACGCCACCCATGGAAAACCCGCCGAAGATCCTATGGCCGCGTGCCGCCGCGAGCTCGTCATGGAACGTGCCCGACGCGTACGTGCGGTACTTCGCCTCGATCTGGGGGACGAGGTCGTCGTGGAGCTCCCGGCCGAAGTTCTTCGTGCGGAACGCTCCCCAGTCGTCGAGGTCGACCGACTCGTTGTCCAGGTAGAACGTCGCGCATACGATGATCGTCGGCTCCATGTCGCCGTTCGCGATGAGGTTGTCCACGACGCACCGCGTGGTGTCGTACTCGCCCGGCGCGCCGAGGAAGCCCTCGATGTCGCCACCGGCTCCGTGCATGTAGTACATGATGTCGTAGCTTTCGGGCGCGTCGGGGTCGCCGTAGCCGTACGGCAGGTACACGAGCGCCTGCTTCTCCATGGGCCTGGCCTCGTCGTCGTACGTGTTCGTCGAGTAGGTGAAGTACTCGAGCGTCCCGGGCGTCGCGCATGGCGACAGGTATGCCTCGGGCAGGTAGTCGAGCGATTTCGGTAGCTCGACAACGTTGCGCGGCGTGGCGGACTTGATGCCGGGCGCCACGGCTTCCACGCCGCCCGACTGCGCCGACGGCGAATCGGAGGACGCGGCCGACGCGCTGGCCGCGGCGGATGAGGCCGACGCGCTGGCCGCGGCGGACGCCGGACCTGCCGCCTGCGAAGGCGCGGAAGCGCAGCCGGACGCCGCCAGCAAGAAGCAGGCGACGAGAACCGCTGTCAACGAGAACGCAAAACGCCTGGGAGCCATAGCGGCCTCCTCATCCATCGGGTTCCTGCCTGCGAGGCTCCCGCCTATCGCCAGCTGCCTTTTTCGCCAGCCGCCTTTTCGCCAGCTGCCCTTTTCGCCAGCTGCCTTTTCGCCGGCTGCCCTATCGCCAGCTGCCGAGCAGCCGACTTCTAGTCGGTCACGCCATCCTGATGGCGAATGAGCTTGCGCTTGATCTTTCCGCCGATCGTCTTGGGGAGCTCGTCGACGTACTCGATGATGCGCGGGTACTTGTAGGGCGCCGTCTCCTTCTTCACCCATTTCTGCAACGACTTCGTGAGCTCGTCGGAAGGCTCGTAGCCGCTCGCCAGCACGACCGTCGCCTTGACGACGAGGCCGCGGATGGGATCGGGCGCCGCGGTGACGGCGCACTCGATGACGGCGTCGTTCTTCACGAGCGCGCTTTCCACCTCGAACGGGCTGATGCGGTAACCCGAGCACTTGATGACGTCGTCGTTGCGGCCGACGAACGAGATGTAGCCGTAGCTGTCGCGCCAGGCCATGTCGTGCAGGTTGTAGTACTCGCCGCCGACCGTCTCGGCCGTCACCTCGGGCATGTCGTAGTAGCCCACGAACAGGCCGGGCGGGTATTTCTCCTTCAGGCCGGTCACGCAGACCGCGCCCTCCTCGCCGTCCGGCACCTCGTTGCCGTCATCGTCGAGCAGCTTGATGTTCAGCAGCGGCGAGGGCTTGCCGAGCGAGCCGGGGCGCGGCTCGAGCCACGGGAACGTGGCGATGAGCACGGGGCCCTCCGTCTGGCCGAAGCCCTCGCGGATCTTCTTGCCCGTCAGCTTCTCCCATTTCACGGACACTTCGGCATTGAGCGGCTCGCCCGCCGTCGCGAAGTTCTGGATCGACGAAAGGTCGTAGGCCGCGACGTCCTCCTGCAGCATGAAGCGGTACATGGTCGGCGGCGCGCAGAACGTCGTGAGCTTGTAGTCCTGCATGTGCTGCAGCAGCTTCGTGGGGACGAACTTGTCCATGTCATACGCGAAGACCGTGGCTCCGGCGATCCACTGGCCGTAGATCTTGCCCCAGCCGAACTTCGCCCAGCCG
>ODAI014648168.1_pt1 | contig 13037 bp, 12 predicted proteins | sample 1539321 | NCBI WGS metagenome assembly ODAI01 (sample SAMN02144231, study PRJEB22623) | gut metagenome | biome: sheep rumen | host: Ovis aries | place: New Zealand | reverse complement strand
TGATCCTTCCTTCGGATGAGCCTTTCTGTCGAGGATGGTCGCGAAATCTTTGGAGAGAATGGAGAAATCGTCTCCCTGACTTCTTTTCCTGAAAGCGGCCGCTTCATCATATCCGTCCACAGTAGCTATCTCATTAAAGAAGCAGCTCATAGCTCCCGTATGGCATGCAACACCTACCTGTGATACGAATGCAAGGAGAGTATCCTTGTCACAGTCAGCGCAGATCTTCTTAACGTACTGATAGTGCCCGCTGGTCTCGCCCTTAAGCCACTGCTCCTGTCTGCTCCTGCTGTAGTAATGCATCATACCGGTCATGAGAGTATCTTCGTATGCTTTCTCATTCATATATGCGAGCATGAGAACATCGCCTGTTATATGGTCCTGTACGATGACGGGGATGAGGCCGTTAGCATCGGTCTTAAGTTCGTCCCACTTTATCTGAGGCTCTAATGTGGATACAGGGATATCATTCTCAATGCAGAGTCTCTTGAGGGATAATATCTCGCTGCTGCTTCCGTTAATGGTATTACCCGTGATGCCGCAGATATTCTCATATGCGAAGATCTCAAGGAATTTATTAAGAGCGATATCATTTATCTGAACGCATACGGGAAGGTCGGTCTTCTCCGCAGTCTCTCTTATCTTGTGAGTATTAAGGAGTACTATGCCGCATGCGCACTCTTTGGCCATTGCAGCGGTGTCTTCGAGCACTTCGGGATCTGCGAAGGATATGAAGAGTTTTTCACGTCCAAATCTGTCAGCGCCGTCCTTTGCTATCTTACGGTTGGACTCTTTCTCCCAGTCGAGTATGCATCCCTTGCATCCGGTATAGAGGATCTTCTTGATATCCTCGAGACGGTTGATATTGCCTCCAACGAGTACGGGGATCTCGCTCTTAAGTACTATCTCCCTTATCGTATCGAGAGCAGCATCGTGAGCTTCGTCTCCTTCGCCTTCGGACATATCGAATACTATGATCTCATCTGCATGATCAGTGCAGTATTTCTCAACAAGCCTGAGAGGATCGGTCTCTGTGATCGTCCTGTCATTAAGATTTGCTACCGCGTGGGTATTGAAGAGATATATGCAGGGTACGAATTTCTTGATCAGCATATCAAAGTGCTCCTTTGGTTGATAATACGCCATCTATCCTGTTATCGTAAGATACTGCCATATCAAGTGCTTTGGCGAATGCTTTGAACATGGCTTCTGTTACATGGTGAGCATTACCGTCTGATAATACCTTGATGTGGAGGTTCATTCTCGCGCTGTAGCTTACAGCATAGAAGAATTCCCTTACAAGCTCCGTATCAAGGTCACCGATCATGGGTACGCCGTATCTGTACTCAAATCCAAGATACGGTCTGTCACAAAGATCCACTGCGCAGAGGACCAAAGTCTCATCCATGGGAAGTACGAAATATCCGTAGCGGCTGATGCCCTTCTTATTTCCCACAGCCTTGGCGATAGCTTCGCCAAGTACTATGCCGAGGTCCTCAGCTGTGTGATGTCCGTCAACATTAAGGTCTCCCTTTGCAGTGCAGTCCATATCGAAGAGGCCGTGTCTCGTAAATGCATCGAGCATATGATCCATGAAGCCTATACCCGTGGTGATATTAGCTTTCCCGGATCCGTCGAGATTAAGCTTAACACTTATATCAGTCTCTTTGGTAGTTCTGGATATTTCTCCTATCCTCTTGTCTGCCATTTCATTCTCCTGATCATTCGAATCTTACTTTGATACTGTTCTCGTGTGCGGTGAGTCCCTCGCTTCTCGCAAAGAGCTCTATTCCCTTGTGTACCTTCTCAAGAGCATCCTTCGAGTAGTAGATGATGCTCGATTTCTTTACGAAGTCATCCACATTTACGGGTGAGAAGAATTTCGCGGTTCCGTTGGTGGGAAGTATGTGGTTGGGACCTGCGAAATAGTCTCCTAAAGGCTCGGAGGAATACTCTCCGAGGAATATAGCACCGGCATTTCTTATCCTGGTCATCACTTCGAAAGGATTCTCAGTGAGGATCTCCAAGTGCTCGGATGCGATCTCATTAACGGCATCTATCGCTTCATTAAGGTCATCAGCGATGAGAGCATATCCGTAATTGTCCAGGGACTTCTTAATTATATCAGCCCTTGAGAGTTTTTCCAAATATCCGTCTATCTCTTTATTTACTTCATCTGCAAGCTTTTCAGAGGTCGTAACGAGAATAGCGCTGGCTAATTCATCGTGCTCAGCCTGGCTTAAGAGGTCTGCCGCTACATAGTGAGCATTGGCTTTCTCATCAGCGAGGACTAATACTTCGCTGGGGCCTGCTATGGAATCGATGCTTACGAATCCATATACAGCCTTTTTCGCAAGTGCTACGAAGATATTGCCGGGGCCTGCTATCTTGTATACCTTGGGGATGGTCTCGGTGCCATATGCAAATGCTGCTATGGCCTGAGCTCCGCCTATCTTGAATATCTTATCAGCACCTGCTATATCCGCTGCTACGAGTGTTGCGGGATTTACCCTGCCGTCCTTGCCGGGAGGTGTGGTCATATAGATCTCGGGTACTCCGGCAACTTTGGCAGGGATGATATTCATGAGGACTGAACTGGGATATGCGGCCTTTCCTCCGGGGACATATACTCCGACACGCTCAATGGGAGTGATTTTCATGCCGAGGATCTTGCCGTCCTCCTCAGTATTCATCCAGGAGTTACGAACCTGTTTCTCGTGAAAACTCCTTATATTGGCTGAGGCCTGCTTTAATACATCTACGAGATCCTGATCGAGTTCCTTATATGCAGCATCGATCTCTGCTCCGGTTACGACTATGGATGCGGGAGTAGGTCTGTATCCGTCGAACTTCTCGGTATAATCAAATACGGCTTCGTCTCCGCGCTCTCTTACCGAGTTTAATATCTCCTGAACGGTCTTCTCATATTCTCCGTACTGCGAGGGGCTCCTCTTAAGGAGTGAGTCAGTTATGTTTTTCTTTGATTCTGCGGTTAACTTTATCTTTTTCATAATAATCCTTTCAGTTTCTCTACTATCTCTTTGATCCTGTCATTCTTAAGCTGCATGCTGACAGGGTTAACTATCATCCTGGCTGAGAGAGGACATATCTCCTCAAGTACTGTGAGTCCATTCTCTCTTAAGGTAGAGCCGGTCTCCACGATATCTACGATGACATCGGAGAGCTGCACTATGGGTCCTAATTCTACGCTTCCGTTAAGCTTTATTATATCTACAGTCTGATGCTTTCTGTTAAAGAAGTAGTCCTTAGCGATATTGGGATACTTACTGGCTACTCTGATCCTCTCATGGTGCCGTAAGAGATCCCTTGCGGACTCAGGTCCGCATACGCACATCCTGCATTTGCCAAAGCCGAGGTCCAATACTTCGTATACATTGCGGTTCTCCTCGAGGATGGTATCCCTTCCTACGACTCCTATATCGGCCGAGCCGTACTCCACATAGGTGGGAACATCAGGACCTTTGGAGAGGAAGAATCTTACTTTCTTTTCCTCATTCGTAAAGATAAGCTTCCTCGAGTCCTTATCCTTCATCTCCTCACATTCTATACCTATCTGTGAGAGGAGTTCCATTGTCTTGGAGCTAAGCCGCCCTTTGCCGAGCGCGAAAGTTATATAATCATTTGAGTTCATTTCTTTACCTCCGAGAGGATGACTTTCTTTCCTTTGCCGCGAAGTTCCTGTGCTTTCTTAAGAGCATCTGCAAATGCGGATTTTTCATTCTTGTCGAATTCGATGACAGTCTTTTCTTCCGAAAGTTTTTCTTTCTTATCGCTAAGGCGGCTCAGAGCTTCTGTCAGAGTATCTTCGCTTATCGCAAATCCTATTGCGGGAGCTTCCTTGCCGAAGTACCCAAGGAGCTTATCATATCTTCCGCCCTTGGCTACGGGAGATCCGACTCCGTAGGTATATGCTCTGAAGATGATACCGGTATAGTAATTGAACTTACTAAGGAGCCCTAAGTCAAAGGAGATATATTTCTCATATCCGTATGCTGTTAAGACTTCATATACTTCCTGGAGTCCGGATACGGCTGCTTTGGCTTTTTCACTGCTTACTTTCTCTGTAAGTTTATCAAGTGATCCGTGATCCTCGAAGCTGTCTGCTATACGAAGGAGTTTTTCTTTGGCTTCCTCGCTGATACCGAGCTCCGACAGGAAAGAACCGGCTGCTACAGTATTCTTGCCGGATATGAGTTCTCTCAAATGCTCTTCGTCTGTATCTCCTAAGCCTGCATCCTCGCAGAGACCTCTGAAGTAATCTATATGTCCTATACTGATCCTGAAATCATCAAGTCCGCTTGCTTTGAGTGATTCTATGAGAAGGGCGAGGACTTCACCGTCCGCATATGCATCGGGACAGCCTATGAGCTCGGCGCCTATCTCACCTGATTCCTCGAGCCCTCCCATGAGAGCATGAGTATGTGAATATACGCTGCCTTTATAATAGAGTCTTACCGGGCTCTCACATTTATCACCCGGTATGAAATATTTAGCTGCACATCTGGCAACGGAGGGCGTAAAGTCAGGGCGAAGGACCAGAGTATTATTGTCCTTATCGAAGAATTTGAAGAGATCCTTACTCGGAGTGGTTCCGATCTCTTTGGCAAATACATCGAAGAATTCAAAGGTGGGTGTCCTAAGCTCATCATACCCGAAGCTCTCCGCTATGGAGCTGATGCCTTTCTCGATGTTCTTTCTTAACTTAAGCTCTCCGTTGTAATAATCCCTTACGCCGTCGGGTGTGTGAAGGAGCGCTATATCGTAATCCTTTTTCATATACTTTCTCCGTTTGTCTCTTTCTACTTTACTGTGCTAACGCGTTAACACGATACTATGATAGCATAGTGAATTTCTTTTTGCAAGTATTTATTCATCTCTGTCCTGCAAGTCCACTTTGAGGATCTCCAGATACGGGACCATGATGCCGCTTACTGTAGGTAATATATAGTCCGGATTGAGCTCATCATATCTGAAACTTTTCCTGCCGCCCTCCTTAGCTCTGTTCCAGAAAAAGAGGAGCATCTCAAGAGGCAGGTAGTAGAACTCTTCTCTCTCTTTGAAATATATGAGAAAGAATGATATTCCGCCCTGCTTCTCAAAGTCCTCCATGAACCTGACCTGATGATCGTGGATATTCTGAAGAGCGAAAGTATCCGTAGCGCACTCCTTGGCATCAAAGCAAACGGGGATGCCCTGCACCGCACCTATATAGTCTACAGTACTCTTCTGATCGAAGTATGCGAGTGTTATCTGTCTGGTTGATTTGTCAATATTTATGGGAGTTATGGGCGTGGGGATCTTTTGGATGAGAGCAAGTCCCATCTCATGATATTTTTCGTTTGTTTTGTTAATCATCTCCTCGAGAGCACTGCCTCTTAGTCCTCTCGATTTCCATGTGGGCATAGTCTGTACCTATACGAATATTTCTTTTTTGATGCTCTCGAAGACTCTCGGCAGAGGGCAGGTTATCTTGCCTTCAGCGTATATGTCTTTGGGAAGTATCATCTCATATGCATGAAGGAGCTGTGATGTCACTCCGAGTTTCCTGAATTCATTATTTATCCTGGGACTACCGTACTTGGCATCTCCTATGATGGGATGTCCTATGGATGCAAGGACTGCTCTTATCTGATGGGATCTGCCGGTATAGAGCTTTACTCTAAGGAGTGTGAATCTGCCGTCTTTGCTTATCTGTATGGGTTCGAAGCCTGTTTTGATATAGGATTCGTCGCCTGTGGGGTCTTCTGTTACTTTGACGATATTGTTCTTTTCGTCTTTAGACAGGTAGCCGCTCTTTTCGAAGGGTTCCCTGATCTGTCCGCAGCATATGGTTAAGTAATATTTGTCTGCGATATGATCCTTTAGAATATTGGTGAGGTTCCTTGCACCGGCTGCGGTCTTCGCGCAGAGTATGAGGCCGCTGGTTCCGCGGTCGAGCCTGTTCTGAACGGAAGGTCTGAAGGAAACTGTTGATCCCGGTGTGATCTTTCCTTCGTTTGCGAGGAAACCAATGAGGTATTCGTTTATAGAGATATCTTCGGGATCTGCTTTCTGGGAAAGCGCGCCTGCGGGTTTGGAGAAAGCTATGATGTCTTCGGTCTCGGCTATTACAGTTATCTCGTTTTTAAATTCTCCGTTAAGAGTACGGTATGCAGTTTTGCAATATTCTATAAGTTTCTCCGCATCTTTGATATTCTCTTCGGGAGCTTTCTTAAATTTCTCATATGTCTCATCGGAGAAAAAGAGTTTGATATACTCTCCTTCGTTTAAGATCTGATTAGGTGTGCATTTCTTATCTTCTATGGTGATATTCTTGTTTCTGATCTGCTTCTGAAGAAGCCCCTCCGGAGCACCGGGAAGGAGCCTTCTTAAGAATTTGTCGAGTCTTTGACCGGCATCTGATTTTTGGATCTTTATCTGTATCATTTATAGAGATATATCTTTCAAGACTTTCAGTACGGCTGCGTCTGTGTCTTTAGCAGGAAGTTCGGAAAGGGTTTTAAGTCTGTCCGTATATTTATCCGCTTTGGCAAATACCTTTATAGTTATCCCGTTTAGTTTCTCTGTGGCCAGGATTGTAGTCAGGTGCTCTTTTAGGTCATTCTCAATGTAGGTGAAATTCCTGCTGTAGATGATGAGATCAGAGCCGTGCACACAGAGATGGTCTGCTTTGTAATTTACTTTGTATGTGGTAAATACGGTATCGAATGCAGTGTTCTGCAGATGCGGTGTGTTTTGCAGAGTGTCCGCTATGAGTTTCGCATCCTCTTTATCACATCCTTTAAACCTGAAGAACATGATGGTCTCTACGAGACTCTTGCTCGCAGGGAGCATACCGAGGACTGCGACTATGGTTAAGAGGTTATTCTTAGTCCCTGTGGAGATGATGCCAAGGATCAGTATGGCAAATGCTATACCGAAATATATGAGAGTTTTTGCAAGCTCGTACTTACGCTGAGTGGCAAGATACCCCTGCTCTCCTTTATGATCTTCTCCTCCGAACAGTCTCTTAAAGTCCATATCACTTCATAAACCTTGAAAAGAATAATATCCAGGAATGAGGGAACTTCTTGCATACTCCTTCAAAGAAGAGCATACCGAAAGTGGGAACGCATACGGGAATGCGGTATCTGCTGCATCTTAGTGCTTTGTCGACTACTACCATGGGAGTCGTCATAAAGTAGTCTTTGACGGACATATTGGTGCCCTTCTTCTCTGCGATCTCAAAGAACTCGGTATCTACGGGTCCGGGGCATACGGCAGTGACATAGATCTTCTGGGCTCTCAGCTCTTCTCTAAGGCTCCTCGAGAAAGAAAGGACATAGGACTTCGTTGCAGCATATACGGAGAAATTGATCTGAGGAACGAATGCTGCGCTGGATGCGAGCTGAATGATCCTCGATCCCTTCTTCATATAGGGGATCATCCTGTATGTCATCTCGGTTAAGGATTCACAGTTGGTTCTGATCATACCCTGTATATCCTTATAGTCCTGATCTTTGAACTTGCCGAGTATGCCGAAGCCTGCACAGTTGATGAGCATTCTGACACAGCTTCCGGAGTCCTTTACCTGATCTGCGAGGAATGATACTTCATCCTTCCCGGTTATATCCATTGCGAATTTTCTGCATTTATGGGAAAGCTTAGACTCGAGGTCGTCCAGTCTCTCACTGCGTCTTGCGACAAGCCAGAATTCATCTATCTTTTTCATGGACTTATCAAGCTGATAAGCGAATTCTCTTCCTATTCCCGAAGATGCTCCGGTGATGATAATGATATTGTTCATCTGCGTCTCCTCCTGTTTTTGCGGAAAAGTGCTATTGCAGCAATAAGCGCTGATATGGATACCAGCATAAATAATATTATACTCAAAAACTGCTTTATTTCCAAGGCGGTTTCGGACTCCTTACCGGCCTTTTCCTTCTTCAGATCATCCATGAATTCGGATAATCCGGCTTCGCCTCCTATGGTCTCGTCCTTGGTTATTTCTGTGTTTTCTGCATGTGTTTCTTTGGGACTTTCGGTTGTGGTATCCGTTATATTTTCTTCGGGCTCAGGGTCCTCCCCGGGTTCGGGCCCGGGCATGGGCTTGGAGAGAGGCGTGTCGAATGAAAGTACCGAACTCTCCGTCCGTCTGTCATAGATATTATAGGCTCTGACTATGATATCGGGCTTATCTCCGTCATTAAACTCTAAATTTATGTCAAATGATTCGTCATATGTCCAGTTAAGAGCATTAAAGCCCGGCCATATCTTCCTCTCGGTATATGTCATTCCTCCGTCGAGGGAATAATCATAATACATCAAGGGGCTGTCATAGTCCGCTCCGGTTACTGTAAGTGTCAAAATATGCTGATCGTAGTCGGTTGACTTATGGGTGATATTGCAAAAGTCCGGATCTGAGTCATCCCTCTTCGTAAAGGGCTGGATCGCTGCGGGATCGGCATCCGCAAGCTGATATGCGAATGAGCTGTAATCTACGCCGAGCGCTGTTGATCTAAGACCGAAGTATTTCGCAAGTGCCTGTGCATCGAGTTCTCCCCATTTCCTCCAGTCCGCTTCCTCGTCGCAGTAGGAAGCGTCCTTGGCATTGTCTATATGGCAGTGCTCTATGATGACTGGAAATACGCCGCGTTCAACATTTTCTCTGATGATGCCGTAATAATCCCTGCCGTCACTCTTGGGCTTAGTCTTGATACCTCGCAGGAATATGCCCGTCTCTGCAGCGGTCTTAAGCCAGATATCCGCAAACTGATATCCGTATGCATTATAGGGCGGAAATAATGATACCCAGCTCTCCGCACCGTAGAGGTCATGATCCACGGAAGCATTGTAATGAACGCTTAGGAGTATATCCGCATTGACCGATGCAGCAAAGTCCGCTCTTTGCTTGAAGTTCATATCCACATCGGCTTCATGGGTCAGGTATACGACGCAGTTATCAAACTGGGATAAATACTGCTTTATAACCACGCAGGTGTACATATCGAGGTGTTTCTCGAGATAAGTGCCGGACATGGTGCCGTTATCGGACCCACCGTGACCGGGATCGAGTACGATGACCACCGGGTCTGATATTTGGAGAAGTCTCTCAGCAGCATTTGAATGAACAGGGAATAAGATCTCCGATATTATGACGAAGATCATTAAGACAGATACCCATTTTATGAAAAAGACCGGTTTCCTTTCGAAAACCGGTCCGTTAATAAACCTTTTTATTTTCAAGCTTTGGTCTCCGGAGTCTCTTCTGCGGTTGCTTCCTCTGCAGGTGCATCTGCGGGAGCTTCTGCCTGCGCTTCTTCGGTACCCTGGATGGAAGCATGATCTGTTACGATCTGATCGTATTTCTCCTGAAGGGTCTGAAGGAGTGCACCTGATGTTGCATTTACGGATGCGATGGAGTTTCCGAGGAAGTTCTCGAGGTATACCATTACCTGCTCCATATATCCTGCGGCTGCATCTCTGTATGCGTTAGCTTCGATGATCGCATTGTCGAGGATCTGCTGAGCATTGTCTCTGGACATCTGTACGATCTCATCAGCCTGCTCATATGCTCTCTGCATGATCTCGTTCTGGCTTAAGAGCTCATTGGATCTGGCTTCTGCACTCTTCATGAAATCATCGGCCTTCTTCTTGGCGTCATTGATGATGGTTTCCTGATTCTGAAGGATCCTGCGGCAGTGATTTATCTCTTCGGGAGCTTTCCTGCGGAGCTCGTTTAAGTACTCCTCAACACGCTCTCTGTCTACGATTATCTCGGTGCCGGAAAAGAGCTTCGGTTTGCATGAAGCGATATATTCTGACATATCGTCGATAACCTGAAAAATCTGACTGTCAATCTTTTTTTCCATTTCCTGCTTCCCCTAATCTGCTGTATATTCTATCCGAGTTTCTCGGTTAAGAGCTTTCCGACAAAGTCCGGTACCATCTTGCTGATATCTCCGCCGAAAGCGGCTATCTCCTTGACGGTAGACGAGCTAAGATACGAATACTCGAGTCCTGTTACCAGAAATACCGTATCTACAGCGCCTCCCGAGAGTTCCGCATTGGTCTGAGCCATCTGAAGTTCGTACTCAAAGTCGGTGATGGCGCGAAGTCCTCTTACAGCTACATGAAGGTCATTTTTCTTCATATAATCGATGAGAAGTCCGCTGAAAGAGTCGATCCTGATATTGGGTATATCCGAAGTCGCTTCCTGTAAAATTTTAACACGCTCTTCTACAGAAAACAATGGACTTTTTGCATTATTATTCAGCACTGCGACAATGAGTTCATCAAACATTTCCGATGCTCTGCGTATGATGTCGAGGTGCCCCAAAGTCATGGGATCAAAGCTTCCGGGATATACCGCTCTCTTCATATCAGCCTTCCTTTCTGAGGAATAAATGCTTATTATTTTTATAGCATTTTTCGCGGGTTATGGCAAATCCGAGAGTCTCTATATCTGAAAAGTCCTCGTTTATATCAGCCTCTATGATGATCAGTGTCTCAGGATCAACATATGCAGTCTTTTTAAGGACTTTGAGGGCTTCTCTTTCGATCTTCTTACCGTAGGGTGGATCGAGAAATACTATATCCACATGTTCTTCCTTGATGCCCGCAAGTCCGGGGCAGATATCTCCCTTTATGACTACGCCTTTGTCCCCAAGTTTTGTGTGCTCTAAGTTAAACCTGATGCACTCGTAGGGCTCCTTTGAATTCTCGATAAAGTAAGCCTTGGAAGCTCCCCGGCTTAAGGCCTCTATGCCTATGGCTCCGCTTCCTGCGCATCCGTCTATTACTACGGAATACGGGATGTCGGCCTGAACGATATTAAAGAGTGTCTCCTTGATCCTGTCCTGAGTGGGTCTGGTCTCTTCACCCTGAGGTGTCTTAAGAGGTACGCTTCTGGCGGATCCTGCAATTACTCTCATCATAAGCTTTTCTCCAGTTTATTTGCGGAGTTTTGCACCCTTGGCATCGCGGTGCTGTTCCTTGATATCATTGAGTGTTATCTTCCTTGAGCCGTACTCTGCCTGCTCGAGGCTGAGGACATCGGTGATATATACCTTCTCCATCTTGTCGGCTTTCTCAAGTTTCATGGCTCTAACGCCCTGTGCTGTCTTTTTCTGTACGGGTACATCCTCTATCGGGAATCTGAGCACATATCCGTCTGCGGACATACAGATCACATTGACCTGGTTATCCAGCTTAAGTACAGCTATTACTCTGTCTTCGTCCGACAGTTTCGTTGCTGCAATGGTGCGTCTCGAGGATACATCAAATTCGGATCCTTCTACCTGCTTGACGAGTCCGCCGGATGTAGCAAAGACGAACCTGCTTACAAGTACGATGGAAAGATCGAATGCTGCAACGACCATATCGGATGAAGATGTGAAGTTCGTGATATTGTCGATGGGAGTACCCTTATCCCTGAACTTCGACATAGGAAGGTCTGTCATGCGAAGGACGTGCATCTGGCCGCTCTCGGTAAACAGTGCGACTCTTCCGTTATTCCTGATCGGGATGATGAATCTGTTCTCCTCATCTGCAGCTTCTTTATTTCTCTCATAGGTGGGTACATCGACCATCTTGGCATATCCAAAGCGGTCCATAAGGAAGTATGTATCCATCTCTTCCATCTCTTTTTCTTTGAAGACGGCTTCCTCACCATTTTCAATAACGGTAAGGCGCTTTTTGCCAAATTCCTTCTTGATACCGTCAAGTTCGTCGATGATGACCTGTGCCATGGAGTCGCGTCTCTCGAGGATATCCTCATATCTGAAGATATTGGCAACGGTCTCATCGTGCTCTTTGATGAGTGCTTCGAGCTCGAGACCGATTAATTTGTAGAGTCTCATCTCGAGGATGGCATTGGCCTGCTTCTCGGTGAACATGAGCTGGGATGCCATGATCTTGGACTCTTTGGATTTAAACCTGATACCTTCGGTATTGCCGTTTACGAGGCAGTCCTTAGCCATCTGACGGTCTCTGGATCCTCTTAAGATCTCTATTACGAGGTCGATGACATTGCATGCTTTGATGAGACCTTCCTGGATCTCTTTCTTATCCTGCTCCTTGGCAAGGAGTGTATTGTATTTACGGGTATTAACTTCAAACTGGAAGTCCGTTACAGCCTTAAGGATATCGCGAAGGCCCATGGTTTCGGGTCTGCCGTCGCAGATAGCGAGCATATTGACACCGAAAGTATCCTCAAGCTTGGTCTTCTTGTAGAGCATATTTACGAAGTTGTCCGCATCCGCTCCGGCTTTGAGCTCTATTACTATGCGGATTCCCTCTTTGGATGACTGGTTCGAGATATCTACGATGTCCTGAGTCTTTTTATTCTCGGAAAGAGCGGCTACATCGGAAAGGAACTTGGCTATACCGCTTCCTATCATGGTAAAGGGGATCTCGGTGATGACAACATTGATATGTCCGTTCTTACCCTTCTCTATATCTACCTTGCCGCGAATGCGCACCTTTCCGCTTCCGGTCTCATAAATCTCGCGGAGTTCATCCTTATTGATGACGATACCGCCGGTGGGGAAATCGGGACCCTTTACACTCTTCATGAGTTCTCTCGTGCTGATCTCGGGATTGCGCATATATGCTTTCATCGCATCTACGACTTCACCGAGATTGTGAGGAGGGATGCTGGTAGCCATTCCAACGGCGATACCTTCGCTTCCTCCTACGAGGATATTGGGAAACTTAACGGGAAGTACCGAGGGCTCCTTCTCGGTCTCATCGAAGTTGGGTACGAAGTCTACCACATCCTTGTCAAGATCTGCGAGCATATTCTCCTGAGCTACTTTGCTAAGCCTGGCCTCCGTATAACGCATTGCAGCGGCGCCGTCACCCTCGATATTTCCGAAGTTACCGTGTCCGTCTATGAGAGGAAGACCCTTCTTAAACTCCTGCGTCATTACGACGAGAGCTTCATATATGGATGAATCGCCGTGGGGGTGATATTTACCCATCGTATCTCCGACGATACGCGCCGATTTTCTGTAAGGTCTGTCATATCTGATACC